>Ga0210385_10001873_pt1 | contig 12805 bp, 13 predicted proteins | sample IncBWH26OmetaG_FD_160107 | JGI IMG/M metagenome (GOLD analysis project Ga0210385, IMG submission 160107) | Forest soil microbial communities from Barre Woods Harvard Forest LTER site, Petersham, Massachusetts, United States - Inc-BW-H-26-O ... | reverse complement strand
GCATCGCTTTCCTTCCGGATTACAAAAATTGGAAGGCGATCAGCAGCACGCAGCGATCCGACAATGGCACGATAAGGCAAATTCTGGGAAACGACGTCGCCATCAAGGCCATCGCGGAAAATCACATCAACCCCTGGCCCGACGGCACGGAGTTCGCCAAAGTGGCGTGGTATCAGCAAGCCGACGACAAAGGCTTCATCCAGACCGGAGCATTTTTCCAGGTCGAATTCATGATTCGCGACAGCAACAAATATGCAAGCACGTTAGGCTGGGGATGGGCGCGCTGGCGAGGAACGGACCTGAAGCCTTACGGACAGGACGCCTCGTTTACCAACGAATGTGTAAGCTGCCATCTTCCGATGCGGAACGCGAATTACGTCTTCACCGAACCGATACGAGGCGCCCAATGATGCCCGTGATCCGGAAAGCCGCGGGGCGGCCAGCGCGAATCATTTTTCTCGTGAACGCTCTTCTCCTGTTTGGCATCGCCGGCTGCACCAACGAAGCGCCCGCGACCTTGGCCACGCTGAATCCGAGCGCGTCGCTCCCCGGAAATTTGCCCGCAAACCCTTTGCAATGGAGGGTGATCACTTCCGTGGCGGATGGTTCGAGTTCGACGATGTCCACGCTCTACGGCAACGATATCGCCGTAGACTATGCGAGAACGCACTCCGACCAAGGTTATCCGCCCGGGTCCGAGCTCTCGCTGGTTACATGGACTGAGATGGAAGACCCGCGCTGGTTCGGAGCCGGCATTCCCGATGCCGTGAAATCGGTGGAATTCCTCACCGTGAGTGCCGACTCGAAGGGCCATGCTTTCTATACATATAAAAGATATGAAGGCACGTCCTGGTCAGAATCAGGCCCCGCGGACTCCGATGCCTCAGAGACACCGGTTGGCCGGGTCGCATGGATCATCTCGCGACGAGCGGCGGTGATGCCGTGATTTGTCCGCCAGAGAGGGCTCAGTGGGCACGCCGATAAAAACAAATCCCGTGCCGGACGTGCGCGATTCTCTGGCCGCAGAACGCACTTTTCTCGCGTGGATCAGGACCGGTCTCGCGCTGATGGGCTTCGGCTTTGTCGTCGCGCGATTTGGTCTCTTCTTGCGAGAAATGCAGATCGCCCAGCACCTGTCCTCACCCGCCTCCTATGGATTATCGCTGTGGTTCGGCACCGCCCTTATCGCCGCCGGAGTGCTCGTATTTATTTCATCCGCATGGAATCACGTTCGACTCATTCGGCAGCTAAACGGCGGTGAGCCTTCATCCGCCGGAGCGTCGGTACAAGCGATAGCGATCGCTCTATTTCTGGCTTTGGTCGGCCTCGCAATGGCGATCTACCTGGTTTCCGTGAGGAGCTAGGCGACCGGGACAAATTCAGTTTCAGCAAACGAAGGGGAGGAATCGATGGCATCGGCGGCAAATAAAGGCATCACCGACAGGCCAAGCAATCATTCCGTAGACGAATCGGTAGAACGTCTGAAGAATATTCTTCAATCAAAAGGCGTCACCCTGTTCGCACTGATCGACCACAGTGGAGAAGCAGAAAAAGTCGGGATGAAGATGCGTCCTACCAAACTGCTTATCTTCGGCAACCCAAAAGCCGGCACGCCGCTGATGCTGGCGTCTCCGAGCGCCGCAATCGATCTCCCGCTAAAAATCCTTGTCTGGGAAGACGATAAGGACAAGGTCTGGCTGTCTTACAACAGTCCCGAGTATCTGATCGCGCGCCACGGCTTGCCGCAAGAGCTGCTGCCCAACATTGCCGTCGTCGAAGCGCTCGCACAAAAGGCCGGAGAGTAGCCGGAAACAGCCACGTAAGAAAATCGGCCCTGGCATCCTTTGCGAAATCCGGATGGCAGGGCGGCCCATCTCCCGCAAGAATGCGCTAATTACCCCCGGGACGGTTGGCCTGTACAATATGTGAGGAGCCACGAATAACAAATGGTTCCGCGTCCAGGGAGTCCAATGTGAACAAAATATTGATTTGGCAAAGGCTGCCCTTACGGGCGTTGGCCATCATCGCCCTCGTGGTCTCAGGAATGTCATTTTCTGTTTCGCGGGCGGAAGTGACGACTGCGCGGCCAGCCCCTGCATATCGTTTGCGGCTATACCATACGCATACAAATGAACGCATCGATGTGATCTATCGCAGAGGCGACGAATATATTCCGTCTGCGGTTGCGGAACTAGATCACTTTCTTCGCGATCATCGCACGGGCGATGTCTACCAATTGAATCCGCACGTTTTCGATTTGCTCCACGATTTGACGGCAGCCGTTGGCCGGCCGGACACAGCGATCGATATCGTCTGCGGCTATCGCACTCCGAAGAGCAACGATTTCCTCCGGCGCACCACTCCCGGGGTCGCGCTACATAGTCTTCATATGGAGGGCGAAGCAATCGATATCCGGATTCCCGGTGTAGCCACTTCCGAAGTCCGCGACGCAGCCCTCACTCTGCATCGTGGTGGCGTCGGATACTATCCGGTTTCGAACTTTGTTCACGTTGACGTCGGCCGTGTCCGCCAGTGGTAGCGTCAGCGTCTGGCTGATGTATCAACCTCGATTACATTGAATGGCGGTCGCGCCCGTCTGATCCCCATAGAATTCCTCGGCGCGCGGCAATGGGGAAAAGGGGACGGCGCCGATTCCGTAGTATCGAAGCGCCTCGGCAACATGGCAATCTCGCGCGCGACGCCGGTGGCTTCCGCCGCCACGCGCGAACAGGGCGACGGAACTCGACTGTTTGGCCAGATCCGCTGTCCTCGCAAAGCCAAATTCCTCTCTCCATCGTTCCAAGCTCGCATCGAGCGCAGGATTCAGTGGCCCCCATTGTGATGCGTGTCACCGCAAGCAACTCGACCCTTTGAGATCCTTCATGGCGGTGAATCCCTCCGGAGGTAACGGTCATGAGGAGCAAATACGACGCGAGGAAGCAGCCCCGGAAGCAGCGGCCAAAAGCGCAGGCGATTGCAGTTCCTGGACGTAAAAGGAAAGCAAATAAAGTGGCGCAGATTCATCAAAATATCTACGCGGGCGATCTATCTTGCTCCAATGACCTTGGGGATTCGCCCCAAACGGTAAGGCACTAGACCGAACGGACTCAATCGCAAACGAGAAACGCCGTGACCGGCAAGCTCCAGATTATTCACGAGAGGCAGTCGGCGCGAGGCGCATTCGAGGCGAGCTGCCCAGTCGCGAAAAGGATTTGCCGCGAATTCTCGACCGTTCTTGACGCGAGAACCTCCATGGAGCGCACGGAGAGGAAATTCTGCCGGCAGCAGACGGATGATCTTGGTCACCCAGCTGAGTACTCGGATAAAGTTCTGGTGCAATTGATTCGATAACACGAATAAGTGTGGTGACGTGCGTCACAGTGTGCCCCAATCAACCAGGTTAAAAAGGGGGCCCTGGCCTTCGGAGCCTGGCTCGCTAAGGAGATGAAGTGGTCGCAAAACCGGCCGACATGACGCCTGCGGTTGATCCCAGCCATAAAAGCACAGGATCGCTCCCGTATCGGCGCCCCGTTTGCGTCGATCTCGGAAGGTTCGGCCACGAGGTGGAAATTCGCGAAGCTGGCCCGTTGCCTGGCGGCTTCATGCACTTCGGGATTCCGGCCTACCGCTTGCCTCGTGGAGCATTGGTGGGTGAAATCCGGCGCGTCGACGACGCAGGACTCAAGATCGGACTGAATCGCAAAGTTGAAGACCTTTTCGCGGAAAAAGCCGAAGAGACATTTGACGCGGCATTCGCGAATTTGCCCAACGGACCGACGCCCGCGCGGGTCACCACGGCAGCTGCAAAATCCCTCGATCCAGCCAGTGGCCGGAATGGCGGAGCGAATTCTTAATGGATCTCACCACGCAGTACTTGGGGCTGACTCTGCGAAATCCAATCGTTGCCAGCGCCAGTCCAATCACCGCTGAGGTGGACAACATCCGCCGGTTGGCGGATCTTGGCGCAGGCGCGGTGGTGATGCCCTCGATCTTTGAAGAGCAGATCGAGCAAGAACGCGAGCTCGTTGAGAACCTGGATGAGGTCGGCGCGAATCGCTATGCCGAGGCACTTGCCTATTTCCCGTCATCCGAGCGTTACAAAATCGGCCCGGAGCGCTATCTCGATATACTCAGCCGCGCGGTGAAGGCCGTAGACATTCCTGTGATCGCCAGCCTCAACGGAACCACAAACGAGATTTGGGTCGACCGAGGATGACCATGAACACAACGAAGGCCGCCAATTTAAAGACTGTCTATTGGCATCGCGAACTACCACCGGTCAATATGGACGCTTTGGGCGAACACGTCGTGGAGGCCACCAGCAAGCATGTTTCGAATACGCTCCTCCATCGCGATGAATTGTGGGATTGCTGCTACGAAGACCTCATAGCGAATGCTTGCGCGCGAATCAAGCAGGAGGTCGTCCGGCTCGGCGGTACTTCCGCGCACGTACTGGATGAGTCAGTGAACACGCTATCCAATGACGTGACGCAGGAGGCTGCACGGGCGTTTTAGGTTCATGTTGTACAAGGACGAGCCAAAGCAGACTCATGGCGCGTAGCGGCCATTGACGTCCATGTTCGCGCCGGACGAACTGCTCGCCTCCAGACATCCGAATTGGTCGCCCTCTCCTCCAGCAAACTCTGGCCTCAAACCGCGGCGGTTTGTATGATGTTCGATCGTGGCCATTAGAGCGCTATGACTGACAAACCCAATACATCGCCCAAGAGGAAGACCCGAGCTGTGGATCCGGCCCAGTTCACGCCCAACTTCGGGTATAAGGCCGACGGCCGCGAAGGCGCACAATCGGTGTTCGCCGAAGGAGTCTCGCTGGAGAGGATCGCCGCGCAGACCGGCACGCCGGCGTACGTCTACAGCCGCGCCAGCATCGAATCGGCTTACCGTACGCTCGACCGGGCCCTGGCTCCCCTACCTCACACCCTCTGCTATGCGATGAAGGCGAATAGTAATCTCTCCGTTCTCCGAGTTCTCGCAAAGCTCGGCAGCAGTTTTGACATTGTTTCCGGCGGCGAGTTCGACCGGCTGCGGCGCATCGGCGTTCCCGGCAACCGCATCGTCTTCTCCGGCGTCGGCAAGACCCGCGACGAAATTCGACAGGCGCTGCGCTATCCCGGCGATCGAAGCGGAGGCGCCGCGAAAAAATCGCGCGGCGGAATTCTGCTCTTCAACGTCGAGTCCGAACCTGAACTCGAAGTTCTTCTCGAAGAATCCGAGGGCCACGTCGCTGCGGGCGGAGAACCTCCGGCGCTCGCGATCCGCGTGAATCCGGATGTGACGGCCGGCGGACATCCGCACATCTCCACCGGCGAGCATCACCACAAATTTGGCATCGATTGGGGGCCTGCACGCCGCCTTTATCTCGCACACAAAGATTCGCGCTGGATTCGCTGGCGCGGCATCAGCGCGCATATCGGCTCCCAGATATTGTCGGTGGCGCCCTACAAGCGCGCTGTAACGCGGCTTGCCTCCTACGTGCGCGATCTCGCCCGCAATGGCGTGCGCCTCGATCATCTCGACATCGGCGGCGGACTCGGAATTCGCTACACCGACGAAGCGCCGCTCGTCACTGCCGAATATGCCAAGGCTCTGATCGAAGCCGTTCGTCCTCTCGGCTGCAGGCTGTTGGTCGAACCGGGTCGCGCCATTGTGGGCTCAGCAGGGGTTCTTCTCACGCGCGTGATTTATGTGAAAGAAAATCGCTCGAAGACTTTCGTGATCGTCGATGCCGCGATGAATGACCTGATTCGTCCTGTGCTTTATGACGCCACGCATCCCATCACGCCCGCCACTCGCGCTGCTTCATCAGGCGCGGCCGCAAAGCGCGTGGATGTGGTTGGACCTGTATGCGAGTCCGGTGATTTTCTGGCGCGCGATTGGCCGCTCGCGCCCGTGCAGCCCGGCGATCTCCTCGTCGTCTGGGCCGCCGGCGCGTACTCCTTCGCGCAGTCTTCCAACTACAACGCCCGCCGCCGACCCGTAGAAGTCCTTGTCGAAGGAAACAAATACCGCGTCGCTCGCAAGCGCCAGTCGTACGACGATCTGGTTCGCGGCGAAGACTGACGTTGATGAACAAAGCCGGGGACAAACAAACGAATCAACCAACGGACAAAGCGGCTCTCTTCCCGATGTTTTTGAAACTGACGGGCCGCCGCTGTCTGGTTGTTGGTGCGGGAAAAATCGCGGAAGAAAAAATCGAAGGTCTCTTATCGACGGGCGCCGAGATCCGCGTTGTAGCCCCGCTCGCGACTTTGCGAATCGCCGCGCTGGCACGCGAAAAGAGGATTTCCTGGCAGGCACGGAAATTCAAGACGGGCGATTTGAAGAATTCGTTTTTGGCCGTAGCGGCCACGTCATCGCCCGCGTTGCACGAGACGATCTATCGCGAAGCGCAGCGTCGCGGCGTCCTATGCAACGTGGTGGACGATCCGCCGCACTGCGATTTTTACTACGGTTCAGTGGTGCGCCGCGGCGCTCTGCAGATCGCGATCTCTACTGCCGGGCACAGCCCTTCGTTAGCACAACGTCTTCGCAAAATTCTGGAAGAACAATTCGGATCGGAATACGAAGACTGGATTGAAACCCTGCGCCAGGCTCGCGAAAAACTCTTCGCGCAAAAAATGAACGCGGAAGAACGCAAACGATTGCTGCACATTCTAGCGAGCGAAGAAATGTTCGAGGAATTTATGCGCGGCCGAAAGTAATATTCCGTTCACATTACGCGATGCAATTCGCGGCCCGGGGTTCATTCAGATTTTGAATTAAGTTGATCGCTTATTTGACGGACCAGCCCAAAGCTTTTGCTGCTAAGGTATCTTCACTCGCCGACGCGGCTGGGTATCGACATCCCCCCACCACCCCGACACCCAGCCAGCGGCGGCGAAATATCCGAAGTAAGAGGCCTTCCTCCGAAGCTCGCAAACCACTGAAATCACTGGGGTTTTCTTGCAGAAATCCACTTCGCGGCTGCGTTCACCAGAAATCCCATTTTGGGATGTTCCGGCTCGAAATCCACGCGAATATTCTCTTCGCGCAACGCTTCGCTCGTCACCGGTCCGATCGACCCGACAGAGGTTTTCGCTAAGCCTTCGCGCACGCGCGATTCCCGATTCATCTCTCTTGCAATTTTCACTAGATGATCGATCTGCACCGACGTGGTGAAGAGCGCAAGATCGATCCGTGCTTCGGCGATTGCTTCCACAGCGTTGCGCAGCGGCTGCGTATCTTCCGGCAAATCCCATTTATATACAGGGACTTGCGTGACGTTTGCCCCACGCTCTCGCAACCCTGCGAGCAATTCCGGATTCGATTCGCCGTATTCCTGAAGCGCGACACGTTTCCCCTGAAGCAAAATACTGTGCGAATCGAGAGCCTGGAGAAGGTCGCGCCAAGTGTTTGGTTCTGGAACAGTCACAGTCACCGGCACGCCAAGCTCTTTGAGGACGGCAAGAGGTTTCGGACCACGCGCGACGATCGTGATGCGCTTGAGCGAATCGACAAACTCACTTATCGGATAGATTGTTTCGACGACGCGGGCTAGGGCGCGCGTGCCAACGCCCGTAAGAAAAATGGCGACGTCGAAGCCGCCTGCCGCGAGCGAGCGCGCGAACTCGATGGCTTCGGTGTTCGATTCGAGAGGGATTTCGCGCATGGATGGTGCGACGATAGGCTCGCCGCCGTAGCTCGCGATGAGCTTGGCCATCTCCGCGGCGCGGCGACTTTCGAGCGAAAGGACTCGTAATCCAGCGAGTTCGGTGGGCATTTTAGTTAAGAAGCGTGTGCATTTAGTGCGGCAACGGCATCGTCGATGATGACGCCAAAGTGGCCGCTAACTGACACGATTGGGCGCGTTCCTGCCGATGATTGCACCTCGCCGGGGAGACTGCCAGCGGATTTTGCGGTCCATTTTGCTATCGTGGATGGATTCCTATGCCTGAACTACCTGAAGTGGAAACGATTGTGCGCGGGTTGCGGCTGACGCTGCCCGGCAGGCGCGTTACCGGGGTGCGCCTCGGCAAGACGGATTTCATCGACGATCCGGCAGTACTGGAACGAGACCTTCCTGGGCAGAAGATTCTGGCCGTGCGCCGGATGGGGAAATATCTGCTGTTCGACCTTGAGCCGGCCGACGGCTCGGCCGGCGGAGCTTCCTTGCTCGTCCATTTAGGGATGACGGGGCGGTTGGTGACGGCTGCGCCGGAAGAGCCGGAGGCTCCGCACACGCACGCGTTTTTCGCTTTGGATGACGGGCGCGAACTTCGGTACGTGGATGTTCGGAGATTCGGGCGAATCGCCTTGCTTGCAAAGGACGGAGCGGAACTCAGCAAGCTGGGGTTCGAGCCGCTGGAAGCGACGGAGGGGCAGTTCGCGGATAAGCTGCGTGGCCGGCGCGCGCCGATTAAATCGGTGCTGCTCGATCAGCGCGTGCTCCGCGGGATTGGAAATATTTACGCGGATGAAAGCCTTTGGCGCGCGCGGATTCATCCGCTGCGGCTTGCGGGAAGCCTTACCTCGAATGAAGTAAGAGAGCTGCTTCGCGCCGTGAAGTCCGTGTTAGCGGCGGCGATTCGAATGCGGGGCTCTTCTGTGTCGGATTACGTGGATGCGGACGGACAGCGCGGATTGTTTCAGCAGAGGCATCGCGTGTATCAGAGGGAAGGAAAGAAATGTTCGCGATGCGGAACGGCGATCGAGCGAATTGTGATCGGAGGGCGAAGCAGCCATTTTTGCCCAAAGTGCCAGCGCGCACCGCGCCGGGCGCGAAAATCGAAGCGGTAGCCCGCCTTCGTCTTTTATCATTGTGCAACGAAGTTTTACTCCCTCGAGAACCCGTAAGACTTCCTACATGAATGACCCGACGCCAGAATTCTTTTCCGGTTCATAAAGCGAACATCTACGCGAAATGCACGCTTCGTATTACTTCCTACGGTGTGTTCCGTACCTAGAAGCAAATTAAGGAGGGTGGATGTCCTTTAAGCGTGTTGCATCAAATGCAGTTGCTTGCCTGCGCGCGGGTTTGGCGACCGTTGCGCTTGCTCAATTCACGCTGGGCGCTTCGCTGGCCGGCGCGGCGCCGAATCCGAATCAACCGTCACCCGACAACAATACGGTGTCGCCGATCAAGCACGTGATCGTGATCATCGGCGAGAACCGCAGCTTCGACCACGTCTTCGCAACCTACGTGCCCAAGAGAGGGCAGACGGTTAACAATCTTCTGTCGGAAGGGATCATCAACGCGGACGGCACACCGGGGCCGAATTTCTTCAAGGCCGAACAGCGCGCCGCGGTGGACCAGGCTCCGGATGAATTCCTGCTGAGTCCAGACAAGGTCTCGTTTGCCGGGCATACTCTGCCGGATCCTCTGGTTGGCGGACCCACAACTTCCTATGTGACAAGCGGCAAGCTTTCGGACGCGACGGCAAGCGAAGATGGACTCCCTACGGGCGACAGCGGATTGTTGCTCTCGGGCGGCACGGGACTCACCTCCAAAACACCCGACTCGCGCATCACCGATTACAACGCGCTGCCACCGGGGCCGTTCCAACTGACGAACGGAAGCACTTTCAAGTATGACGACTACGCCGCAAGCCCGGTGCATCGCTTCTATCAAATGTGGCAGCAGCTGGATTGCAAGGCGGATCGTGCGACGTTTGACAATCCTTCGGGCTGCAACGCCCGCCTGTTTCCCTGGGTGGAAGTTGCGACCGGTGCAGGCTCCGGGACGCAGCTGAACGGACAACCGCAGCCTACAAATTTCAGCACGGAATATTCGACGACCGACGTGACGACGGGCGAAGGCTCGACGTCGATGGGCTTTTACAACGTGCAGAAGGGAGATGTGCCTTACTTCAAGAACCTGGCTGACACGTATGCAATGAGCGACAACTTTCACCAGTCCGTGAACGGCGGCACCGGCGCGAATCACATTATGCTGGGGCACGGCGACGCGATCTGGTACAGCGACGAACACGGCCACGCGGAAGCTCCTCCACACCTGGTTCCCACGGGCGGAGTGACGGCCTCGGGCAGCGCGGCGATTTTGGACGAAGTGGAAAATCCCAATCCCGCGGTGGGGACGAACAACTGGTATGCGGAAGACGGCTACGGTTCGGGTTCGCCGGCTTTTCCGCCGGAAAGCGCCTACGGCGGCGGGTCGTATACGGATTGCTCCGATCGTTCGCAACCGGGCGTGGCTGAGATCACGAAGTATCTCGAGTCGCTACCGCGTTCGATCCATTCGAACTGCCAGACCGGCCACTACTACCTGCTGAACAATTACAACCCGGGGTACTTCGGCGATGGAACGGATGCTTCGACGGATAAGTCGCCGTACAACACCGTGTTCACAATTCCTCCTTCGTCCGTGCCAAGCATCGGCGATGAACTGCTGGCCGCCAAGATTTCCTGGAAGTATTACGGCGATCAGTACAACGCGTACCTGAACGACAAATACCAGATCGACTATGGAGCCGTGGGCGACGAAAACCAATTGGGGAGCGGCAAGATTTCGGTGGCGGATGAATACTGCACGATCTGCAATCCCTTCCAGTACGACACGTCGATCATGACGAACACAGCCGTGCGGGAAGCGCACATTCAGGACTCGGTGAACCTGTATACGGATATCACCGGCGGAACGCTGCCGGCGGTTTCGTTCGTGAAGCCGAGCGGATTGGTGGACGGGCATCCGGCGTCTTCGAAGCTCGATCTTTTCGAAGCGTTTACGAAGAAGATCGTGGATGCGGTGGAAGATTCAGGATATGCGAAGGACACGGCGATCTTCATCACGTTCGACGAAGGCGGCGGCTACTACGACTCGGGCTACGTGCAGCCGCTGGATTATTTCGGCGACGGCACGCGGATCCCGCTGATCGTGGTGTCTCCGTATTCGACCGGCGGAAAGATCACGCACAACTATTCGGACCATGTCTCGATCCTGAAGTTCATCGAACGCAACTGGGATTTGGGGCCGGTGACGAATCGGAGCCGGGACAACTTCCCGAATCCGGTGGCGCTGCCGTTTAATCCTTACGTGCCGCTGAATAGCCCTGCAATCAGCGACCTGTTTGAGCTGTTTGATTTCCCGCAAACGGGCGGCTACGGACGCTAGAGCAGACATAGGTAGAATCAGTCGGGCCGAGGCCGGGATAACCGGCTTCGGCCCTTTTTGTTTGAGTGTGAGCTGTAGGGCGCGTTGGCTTGACCGTGGCTGGGGCGTGTAGTAAAGGGAATGTAACGTTATGCGCCGCATAGTTACGATGATGGCCGGGTTGGCGGTCTTTTTTCGCGCTGCTGCGTGTGTGTTTGCGGCCGGGGCCGGCGGCTGGGTGCAGGTGAACAGTCCACATTTCGTGGTGGTGTCGAACGCGGGCGAGAAAGAAGCGCGGGAGACGGCGATCCGGTTCGAGCAAATCCGGGATGTGTTCCGGCAGGCGTTGCCGTTAACCCAGGCGCACGCCGGCCCGACGATCACGATACTGGCTGCCAAGGATGAGGACTCGCTGGCGCGGCTCCTGCCGGAGTATTGGACGAAGGGACACGCTCATCCGGCCGGGCTTTTTGAAAACTCGATGAACCAGTTTTACATCGCGATCAATTTGGGTGCGACGGGAGCAAATCCTTACGAGACGATTTATCACGAGTACTACCATTCGTTGACGATGCCTTACGATCCGGACATGCCGACGTGGCTCTCGGAAGGGCTGGCCGATTTTTTTGGCAACTCCGAAGTGGAAGGCAAGACCGCGATCGTGGGCGAGGCCGCGCCCGAGTTGCTTTATCAACTGCGGACGAATCCGATGATTCCGCTGGATACGCTTTTTGCCGTCGACCGGTCGTCTCCTTATTACGGCGAAGACAGCAAGGTGACGACGTTTTATGCGGAGTCGTGGGCGCTGGTGCACTACCTGATGATTGGAGACAACCAGGCGCACAAGCCGACGCTGGAAAAATACCTGCAAACTCTGGACTCTGGAGCAAAAGAGCAGGACGCGGCGAACGCGGCTTTCGGCAGTCTGAAGAAATTGCAGGGCAACCTGGAGGACTACGTAAGGCGCGATGCTTTTTATCAGCAGCGCTATCCCGCGCCGGAGAAGATTTCCGAAAGCGATCTGCAGGCGAAGACTATTTCAGAAGCGGATGTGGATGCATACGAGGGAGGGTTTTTCGTCGCGAGAGGGCGCACGCACGAAGCGGAGGATGCGCTGGATGTGGCGCTGCGTCTGGATCCGAAGAACGGGCGGGCCTACCAGAATCTGGCGATCACGCAATATTCGCTGGGCGAGAAGTCGGAGGCGCTGGAGTCCGCGGGGCAGGCGATCGCAAACGATCCGGGAAGCATGCTGGCGCGGTATTTTCGGGCGCTGCTGACTTATAACAATGATCCGGGCGCCAAAAATCCGCAGATCGAGGACGATTTGCGCGCGGCCGCCGGAGCAGGCGGGGAATTTGCGCCGCCCTATTCGCTGCTGGCGGTTTACATGGCGAGCCAGAATGAGAACCTGGACGAAGCGCTGGGCTTCGCGCGGAAGGCGATTGCGATGGAACCGGGCAATAGCGAATTTCAAGAGTCCGAGGCGCAAGTACTGATTCAGATGGGGAAGATGGATGAAGCGAGAAGCGCGCTGCTTCGCGCTCGCGCAGATGCCGCGGATTCGGAGGAAAAACTGCACGCGGAGATGGAGCTTTCTTCTCTTGAGGAAGCGGAAAAGTTCGCGAGTACGCGAGATGGGATCGGTGGGCCGGCAATGGTGGCGAGCGGCATTGACGACGACCCAAACGCCGTCGA
>Ga0210385_10001872_pt1 | contig 12808 bp, 7 predicted proteins | sample IncBWH26OmetaG_FD_160107 | JGI IMG/M metagenome (GOLD analysis project Ga0210385, IMG submission 160107) | Forest soil microbial communities from Barre Woods Harvard Forest LTER site, Petersham, Massachusetts, United States - Inc-BW-H-26-O ... | reverse complement strand
ACCAGGTCGAGGCCATGACCATGGGCCACCGGGTCGCGGTGCTGAGCGGCGGGAAGCTGCAGCAGTGCGCGTCCCCGCGCGAGCTGTACGAGAACCCGGTGAACGAGTTCGTCGCCGGGTTCATTGGCTCGCCCGCGATGAACCTGCAGACCGTGCCGCTCACCGACGGCGGCGTCAAGCTGGCCGGCACCGTTCTGCCGCTCCCGGGCCCGATCGCCGCCGCGGCCAAGGCCGCGGGCCTCAGCGAGCTTGTGCTCGGCATCCGGCCGGAGCACATGCACCTGGCCAACGGAGCCGGGGAACTGCCCGGCGACGTGATCCTGGTCGAGGAGCTCGGCGCTGACGCACTGCTGCACGTGCGCCTGGCAGGCGTCGCGAGCACGGTAGTGGCGCGCGCCGAGGGCCGCAGGCCGCCGGCCCTGGGCCAGCACGTGACGTTCAACGTCCAGCCCGATGACATGTTCGCGTTCCACCCGGCGACGGGCGCCCGCCTTGCCGGCTGAACCTGCCGAACCGCGGCCGCTCAACGCCCGGACGCTCGCCTACTGGGCCGGACGGCTGCCGGTGCCGGCCTACGACCGCGGGCTGGTCACGCCCGGCGTCGTGCACGTCGGCGTCGGCGGGTTCCACCGCGCGCACCAGGCGATGTACCACGACCGGCTGATGAACCAGGGCGGCGCAGCGGGGTGGGGCATCTGCGGCGTCGGCGTGATGCCGGCCGACCGCGCGATGCAGCAGGTGCTCGACGCGCAGGACGGCCTGTACACGCTGGTGCTCAAGCACGCCGACGGGACCTACGAGCCGCGGGTGATCGGGTCGATCGTGGAGTACCTGTTCGCCCCGGACGACCCGGAGGCGGTCATCGGGAAGATGGCGGCCGCGTCGACCAGGATCGTGTCGCTGACGGTCACCGAGGGCGGGTACAACATCAGCGACGTCACCGGCGAATTCGACGCGACCGACCCGGACGTGCTGCACGACCTGCAGCCGGGCGCGGTCCCGCAGACCACCTTCGGCTTGATCACCGAGGCGCTGTCGCGCCGCCGCCGGGACGGCCTGGCGCCGTTCACGATCATGTCCTGTGACAACCTGCAGGGCAACGGCGAGCTCACCCGGCGGGTGTTCACCACGTTCGCCCGGATGCGCGATCCGGGCCTCGGCGACTGGGTGGAGCGCGAGGTTCGGTTCCCCAGCTCTATGGTCGACCGCATCACCCCGGTGACCACCGACGCCGACCGGGCGGAGGTCCGTGACCGGTTCGGCATCGACGACCGGTGGCCGGTGGTCTGCGAGCCGTTCACCCAGTGGGTACTCGAGGACGACTTCACCGCCGGGCGGCCGCCGTACCAGGACGCCGGGGTACAGCTCGTGAACCAGGTTGAGCCGTACGAGCTGATGAAGCTGCGGCTGCTCAACGGCAGCCACCAGGCCATGTGTTACTTCGCCTACCTGTCCGGTTACCGGCTGGTGCACGAGGCCGCCCAGGATCCGCTGTACCAGGCGTTCCTGCTCGGCTACATGGACAAGGAGGCCACCCCGACGCTGACCCCGGTGCCCGGCGTCGATCTCGACGGGTACAAGCACACGCTGATCGAGCGCTTCTCCAACCCGTACATCCGGGATACAGTCGCCCGACTGTGCGCGCAGAGCTCGGACCGGATCCCGAAGTGGCTGCTGCCGGTGGTCCGCCAGCAGCTCGCGGCCGGCGGTGAGATCAGCCGCAGCGCGGCGGTGGTGGCGAGCTGGGCACGCTACGCGGAAGGAACCGACGAGGCGGGCGAGCCGATCGAGGTGGTCGACCGGCTGGCCGGCACCCTCACCAGGCTCGCCAGGCGCCAGTACACCGACCCCGACGCGTTCATCAGCAACCGTGAGCTGTTCGGGGACCTGGCCGACGACAAGCGCTTCGTCGCCGCCTACCGCTCCGCGCTGACCTCGCTGCACGAGCGCGGGGCACGGGCCACGCTGGAGTCGCTGGTCTGACCGTGCCGCCACGGCGGCTCTGCCACACTACGGGCATGCAGACGCTGGTAGCCGATCACCCGCTCGTCGCGCACAAGCTGACCGTGCTGCGGGACCAGAGCACCGACACCCCGACGTTCCGCGGGCTCACCGACGAACTGGTGACCCTCCTCGCGTACGAGGCAACGCGTTACATGCGCACCGAGCCGGTCTCGGTGACCACCCCGGTCGCGCCGACCACGGGCGTGAAGCTGGCCTCGCCGAACCCGCTGGTGGTCCCCGTGCTGCGGGCGGGCATCGGGATGCTCGACGGGATGACCCGCCTGCTGCCCAGCGCCGACGTCGGCTTCGTCGGGCTGGCCCGGGACGAGGAGACGCTGGTCGCCTCCACCTACGCGGCCCGGCTGCCGGAGGATCTCGCCGGGCGGGGCGCGTTCGTGCTCGACCCGATGCTGGCCACCGGCGGCACGCTCGAGACGGTGGTCAGCATGCTGGTGTCGCGCGGTGCCGCGGCGGTCACGGCGATCTGCCTGCTCTCCGCCCCGGAGGGCGTGGCCAGGCTGGAGGCGGCGTACCCGAGCGACGACCCGGTCCCCGTCCGCGTGGTGACCGCCGGCCTGGACGAGCGGCTGAACGACCGCGGCTACATCGTCCCCGGACTCGGCGACGCCGGTGACCGCTTGTTCGGTGAGATCTGACTCGATGCCAGCGGCTGCGGGCCGCGGGATCTGACCCGGTGCCGGCGGGCGACGACGCGTAGCGGTCAGCCGCGCTGGCTGGACTCGGTGGTCAGGTCGGCAAGCAGGTCGGCGGAGAAGTTGCTGCCGGTCACGATCGCCGCGGGCGCCCGGCCTGCGTCTCGGTGCTGCAGCGCCGCGGCGATTCCGAGCGCGCCGGAAGGCTCGAGTATCAGCCCGATGGTGTCGCGAGCCGTCCGGAGCGCCTCCCGGAGCTGTGTGTCGTCGATGAGGATCATGTCGTCGACGAGCTCGCTCATCCACTCCAGGGCAGCCGGAATCGGCACCCGGACGGCCACGCCGTCGGCGATGGTCGTGACCTCGGCGGACGTGACCACGCTGCCGCGCCACCAGCTTTCTGCCATCGCGGGTGCGCCGGCGGCGCAGACGCCGATGATGCGGGTGCCGGGCGAGCGCGCCTTCATCCAGCAGCCGATCCCGCTGATCAGCGCGCCGTTCCCGACCGGCACGAAGATCACGTCGGGCTCGAGCGGCGCGAGCTCGGCCGCGATCGTGCCCGCGCCTTCCGATATCCGCGGCTCGTGCCCGTCCTCGACGAACAAGCGCCCCTCCCCGGCGGCGGCATAGGTCCGGGCCGCGTCCTTGGCCGCATCAAAGTCGGCGCCACCGAGCCGTACCTGGGCGCCGAGGTCGCGGATGCGGGCGACCTTCACGGGGTTCGCACCTTCGGCGCAGAACACCGTGGCCCGGATCCCGCGGGCGCGGGCGGCGTACGCGATGGCCTGGCCGAAGTTGCCCGCGGACGCGCACACGACCTGCGTGTCCGGGCCGATACCGCGCATGAAGAAGTCGGCGCCACGCCCCTTGAAAGAGCGCACCGGGTTGAAGGTCTCCAGCTTGAGGATGAGTTCCCGGCCGATCCTGCCCGTCATCGAGGCATCGACGACCTGCGGGCTGTTAAGGAATGCCGGATCGACGAGGCGCGCGGCCTCGTCGATGTTCTCCACACGCAGTGCCCTGGTCATCCGGTCAGCTCCCCGCATTGGGCAGTATCTCGATGTACCCGTCCGTTCCGTGCACGCGGATCCGCTGCCCATCCCGGATGAGCCGGGTGGCATGCTCCACCCCCACGACGGCCGGCAAGCCGTACTCCCGTGCGATCACCGCGCCGTGGGTCATCAGGCCGCCCACTTCCGTCACCAGGCCCTCGATCGCTACGAACGCAGGCGTCCAGCTGGGGTCGGTGTAGGCGGTGACCAGGATGTCACCCGCCTCGAGATCGGCCTCGCCCATGTCCAGAATGACGCGGGCTCGTCCCTCGACGGTCCCGGCGGAAACGGGCAGGCCGGTCAGCGCGCCGGCCGGGACGCCGGCGCGCCGGTACGTCCCCTCGACCGCCTCGCCATCCGAGGTGAGCACCCGGGGCGGCGTGAGCGACTGATACGACCTGAACGCGTCCTTGCGCTCGCGGATCAGCTGATCATCCACGTGGTTCGTGCGCACGACGTCGTGCAGCTCGCCGAACCTGAGATAGAAGATGTCTTCCGGCTCACTTAGTACGCCGGCCTGCACAAGGCGCCCGGCTTCACTCAGCAGCGCCTGCTTGTAGACGAAGTAGCGGCTGACCATGCCGTACTTCGGATACTCCCGGTACCCGGTGAAAGTCTGGATCCGGTCGATCATCCGCTTGGCCTGTTCGGCCTTCCGATCTCCGTCCGGCAGTGCCTGCAAGCGCGCCAGCAGTTCGCGTTCCTTCTCCCGTGCCTTCTGCCGGCCATCCTCGAAGCGCCGCTGGCCCGCGCCCCGCTCGAAGTTCTTGATGTTGCCGAGGATCATCGGCACGAGCGTGGTGGGGCGTTCACCCCAGCGTGGCCTGGTGATGTCGATCTCGCCGACGCAGCGCATACCGTATTCGTCGAGGTAGGCCTGGATGGCGTCCCGGGCTTCGGACCCGCCGGTGAGCTTGGGCAGCTCGTCCAGGAAGTCATCGTGATCGACGTGCTGCAGGAATGCCACCACATCCGGATGCGGGCGGATCACGTCCGCGACGTCCAGGAGCGCCAGCCCCATTTCGGACGTGACGTTGTTGGGGACGGACTGGGTGAGCGTGTCGACGGCGTTCTTCTCGCCCAGCCACGCCTCCAGCTGCTCGCTGAGCGACCAGGTCGCCTGCATCCCCGCCATGATCGCCTGGATGCTCTGCGGATCGAACAGGATCCTTCTCAGCTCCTGGACGTCCTCGAGGATGAAGTCGAGCAGCGCCGCCCCGGACTCCGCCCGGATGTCGCGCTTCAGCGTGGCGATGGAGGCCTGGCTGCGCTCCACGAGCGCGGTGACGATGGCCGGATCGGTCTCGATCGTGGCGGGTGCGCTGTAAGCCGGCGGCTCGCCCGGATCCTCGTCCGGGAGCGCCGGGATGAAGTCGCCGCGGTCAATGATGGTCTGCAGCGCGTCCCCGATCAGCGGATCGGACCTCCCGATGACCTTCAGGAGGTCCGCGCGTCTCGCTGGCGAACCCAGCGTCTGGGTGACGTCGACGAATAGCCGGTCAGCGGCCTCGGACATGGGCCGCGGGGTTGTCAGCTGCCACATGGACAGCCCCAGCGGCTTCATGGCGTCGGTCATCATCTGCTGATGCCCGACGGAGATGTAGACGTGGTTCCCCTGATCGGTGGCCACCGGGATGGGGAACACAGTGGTGATCGGCCGGCTCTGGACAATCTGGAATCCATCGTCGACCAGGCACCATTCGATGTCCTGAGGGAGGCCGAAGTGCGCCTCGATCAGCCGGCCCAGCTGAGCGAGCCGCACGATCTGCGCATCGGTCAGTGCTGGCTGCCGCTGACTCTCTGGACCGATCGCCACCTGCTGCGTTCCGCCTGCTGGCCGCGCGTGGATGGCGAGCTGCTTGGCGGCGACGGCCCTGGCGGCAATCTCGCCGTCTCGCACCTTGTAGACGTCGGGGTTCACCAGCCCCGACACCAGGGCCTCGCCGAGCCCGAAGCTGGCCTCGATGGAGACGACCTTGCGGTTCGAAGTGACGGGGTCGGCCGTGAAGAGGATGCCGGAAACCCGCGGGAACAGCATCCGCTGCACGACCACGGCCATGTGGACCTTCCGGTGGTCAAAGTGGTTCCGCATGCGGTAGGTCACGGCGCGCTCGGTGAACAGCGAGGCCCAGCACTGCCCGACGTGCTGCAGGATCGCAGCCAGCCCCGCAACGTTCAGGTACGTGTCCTGCTGGCCCGCGAAGGAGGCCGTCGGCAGGTCCTCCGCCGTCGCGCTGGACCGCACGGCGTAGGCAGCTTCCCCGCCAAGCCGGGTGACCGAGCGCGTGATCGCCGCCGCCAGATCGTCGGGGATCACGGCCCCCTCCAGGGTCCGGCGGATCTCCGCACTGAGCGCGCCGATCGCCTCGCGGTCGTCGGCGTCCAGGCGCGATAGCCGATCGAGCTGGTCGTCGATCCAGGGCACCGCTGCCATGATCCGCCGGAAGGCGTCCGTCGTCACGCAGAAGCCATCCGGCACGCGGACGCCGTCGATCCGCGACAGCTCCCCCAGCTGCGCACCCTTGCCGCCAGCGAGCGCGACCTGCGTCTTGTCGATCTCTTCCAGGCCCAGCACATAGCGGTCGATCATCGCGATACCTCCAGCGTGGCCGTGCGCCGCATATCGTTCCTTCCTCCCCCGCGCCGTCCTGCGTCGGCAACCGCAGGAACCTCCGGGCCACTCATTCCAAGAAAACCCGTGCCCGGCCTGCGATTATGCGGCACCACCCGGGGCTTGCGGCAAGTCCCCGGCTGCGCTATATATTGAAAATGGCAGGGAGATGCGTCTCCTTGCTCTTTTGCTTTTACGGCGAGCCAGCAATTCCCGTCGCCGGGCGCGACCGAGGACACATCGGTGAGGCCGGGACACGGCATGCTGGCGGGGGGCAGTGTGGCGGAGCGCGACTATGCCGCGCAGGCAAGCGCCGGCATCGAGGCGCTTCAGCGGTGGTACCGCCCGCGTACGGGCCGGTGGCGCACCGCAGGCTGGTGGAATGCCGCGAACGCGCTGACCGCGGTCATCGGCTACATGCAGTGCACGGCCGACCGGAGATACCTCGGAGTCGTCGAACGGACCTTCGTGGCCGCACAGCGGCGGCACCGGGACTTCATCGTCAGCTTCTATGACGACAACGGCTGGTGGGGTCTTGCCTGGGTCGCCGCTTACGACCTCACCCGCGATGACCGCTACCTGGCGGCGGCCAGGACGATCTTCGCCAACCTGGTGACGGGCTGGGACGGCACCTGCGGTGGTGGCGTGTGGTGGAACACGGACAGAAAATACAAGAACGCCATCAGCAACGAGCTGTTCCTGGTCCTCGCCGCCCGGCTGCATCGGCGCTGCGGCGACGATCGCGGTTCGTACCTGGACTGGGCGCTGCGGGAGTGGGACTGGTTTCATGCCAGCGGCCTCATCGGCGCCAGCGGCCTGGTCAATGACGGCCTCACGGCAGGGTGCCGGAACAACGGCGGCGTGACGTGGACCTACAACCAGGGCGTGATCCTCGGCGGGCTGGCCGCCCTGTACGAGGCGACCGGCGAGACCGCTTACCTGACGCAGGGGGAGGCGATCGCGGACGCGGCGCTGGGCATGCTGACCACTCCCCCGGTGCCAGGCACGCCCGCAATCCTGGTCGAGCCCCATGAGCCGGAGACCGCGCCGGCAGACGGTGACCGTCCTCAGTTCAAAGGCGTGTTCGTGCGGAATCTCTGCGACCTCTACCGGCGGAGTCCCAGGCCCACCTACCGCGATTTCGTTCTCGCCAATGCCCGCTCGATCTGGGACAACAACCGGAACCCGCAGAACGAGTTCGGCCTGCACTGGGCTGGCCCCTTCGACCGCGCCGACGCGTGCCGTCAGAGCGCCGCCATGGACGCTCTCAACGCGGCTGTTGCGCTCTCCGCCGGGGCCTGACCAAAGCGGCTCACGCCGAGGTGCGCGCCGTGACCGGCTGGGCGGTGGCCTCGGCCCGGTCCAGCAGCGGCTGGCAGCGGAGCCCGGTAGCTATGGCCCGGGCTTCGCCGATGGCGGCCTCGGCGGCACCGGTGTCGCCATCGGCGAGCAGGCGCTGCGCGTGATCCAGCAGGGCGTGGGCGAGGTGGTAGGGGGAGCCATGCGCGCGCACTTCGGCCACGGCGGCGGCCAGGGCCTGGCCGGCAGCGGGGTCGCCACCGGCAGCTGCGAGCCGCGCACGGGCCAGATCACGCTCCGCCCGCAGCCTCGCGGGGACGTGCCCCGGCGGATGCGCGTCGAGTTCGGCGAGCAGCTCGCCGACGGCAGCGGCGTCACCGAGTTCGTGCGCGACACGGACGGCGAGCGGCCACGCCCAGCTGGTGTCCCCGAAGGCGATGCCGAGCGGACCGGAGTTGGCAACCGATGCGCGGGCGTGCCGTAGTGCGTCGTGAGGCTTGCCGAGGGCGACCGCGGCGAAGGCATCCACCATGCCGACAAACACCTTGTCTTGTGAATCCTCGCTGCTGCGCAGGTCCCGCAGTCCCGCCAGCGCCTCGACCGCGCTTTCCGCGCCGCCGCCGCGAAGTGCCGCCAGCCAGGCCACGTAGCTGACGAGGTAGTCGTTCCCGGACAGCCCGTCGGCCTCCATCGCGTGGGTGAGCTGCTCCTCGGCGGCGTCCCATTCGCCGAGCGCCAGCAGTGCCTGCAGCAGGTTGATGACTGCTACACCGAGGTAGTCGAGCGCGCCGGTCCGGCGCAGGTGCCCGGCTGCGGTGCGCGCCGCCTCGACGGCGCTCTCGGGGTCCGTGGTCAGGAACGTCTCGGCCAGATTGATGTACACGCGTCCCAGGAGCGTGTGGCTGTCAGCCTGCTCCGCCAGCCGGGCAGCCTGGGTGAAGTAGGCGATTCCTTCGGTCCGGCGCTGGGCCAGGTACAGGTAGATGCCGCGGGAGATGAATATGTCGGCTAGCTGGCCTGGTCCGGTGCCGAGCGCTTGCGCCAGTACGAGCGCCTCGGAGCTGAGCGCGTCACTGTCCGGCGAGCCAGCGAAGACCTCGAGCATCGCGAGCTCATCGAGGGCGCGGACGGTGTCCGCGTCGGGGTCGGGCCGCAGCACTTGCAGCGCGGCTGTGAGCTGCTCGCGCGCCTGAGCGTGGCGGCCCCACAGCCGCAGCGCGCGTCCCGCGATCGCCTGCGCGCGGGCGGCCGCCCTGTCATCGTCACGCTGCAGGTGAAGCTCACGGGCCCGGCTCGCGTGCTCGAACGCTACGGGCCATTCGCCGGCGGTGAGGGCGGCCTGCGCGGCCCGCTCCCACAGCCTGCCCGCGCTCGCGAGGGCGTCGCTGCCGGCCGAGCCGGAGGCCTGCGCGATGAGCTCGGCGGCGGTCACGTAGCTAGTCGCGGCGCGCGCGGGAGAGCCGGTGCGCTCGGCGCGCTCGGCGGCACGGGTGAGCATGGTGACGGCCTGGTCGTGAACCTCGGCGATGTCCGGCGCACCGGGGACCGCGTTGAGCGCGTCGAGGTAGTGCCGTGCGATGACGTCGGCGACCTCCTCGCCGTCGCCGGGAAAGGCCTGCCGCAGGTAGGCGGCGACGGCCAGGTGGCGGGCTTTCCTGTCGCGGCGGGACAAAGTGTCGTATGCGACCTGCTTCAGCAGGTGGTGGGTGAACTGGTAGCTGCCACGCTGCGGCGAGAGCGGATCGGCCGAGACCGCGAGCACCTCGCGGCGCACGAGCTGGTCGAGCGCGGCCCGCACCGCCGGCTCGTCCTGGCCGGACACCGCGGCCAGCGCATCGGCGCTGAAGGCGTCCCCGAGCACCGCGGCGTCGGTAACCAGGCGCCGAACCGTCGGCTCGAGGGCGTCGAGCCGAGCGGCAAGCAGCGCGTGCAGGCTCTCCGGCACAACAAGCTCGCCGATCTCACCGACCAGGCGGTAGGCGCCCTCCACAGGCTGGACAACGTCGCGGTCGATCAGCGAGCGGATCGTCTCCACCGCGAACAGCGGAAGGCCCTCAGCGTGCGCCGTGACCGCGGCCCTGCCCGACGCGGGCATGCCCGGGACCAGCTCCTGCACCAGCAGGTCCATGGACGCCGGGTCGAGCGGGTCAAGGGTGAGCGTCGACCGGTTCCGCCCGGTGCCGAAGCCTGGCCTCGCGTGGCCCAGCTCCGGCCGGGCGAACACCAGCACAAACACTGGCAGCTCACGGACCCAGTCGATCAGGTGGTCAAGGAAATCCAGCAGCCCGCTGTCCGCGTGCTGGGCGTCCTCAACCAGCAGCACCACCGGTCCGGACGCCGCCAGCCGCTCGAAGAACAGCCGCCAGCCAGCGAACAGCTCTTCCCTGCTGAGCGGCTCGGCGCCGTCAGCGCCAGCGCTCACCCCGAGCAGCCGGGACAGCCGCGCGCCGATGTACCCTCGCTCGGCCGGGTCGGGAACGAACTCCTCCAGGCCGGCGGCCAGCTTGCTCTCGGCCGCTTCCTGCTGGTCGTCCTCGGCGATCGACAGCCGCTGGCGGACGATCTCGGCCAGCGCCCAGAACGCCACTCCCTGCCCGTAGGCGGGACACCGGCCACGATGCCACCACACCTGATCGGCAAGCCCGTCGGCGTACTTCTCGAACTCCCAGCCCAGCCGCGACTTGCCGACCCCGGCAGGCCCGGACACCAGCACCAGCCGCGGAACCCGCCGCTCTGCTGCGGCGTGAAACAGCTCCCTGATCGCGCGCAGCTCGGCGTCCCGGCCGGTCAGCGGCGCCTCAAGGCCGTCAACCCGCTGCGCCCCGCCGACGCCGGCTAGCACCCGGGTCGCTCGCCACAACCGCAGCGGCTCGGCCTTTCCCTTCAGCTCGTGCGAGCCGGCCTCGGCGAACCCCACGCCGCCGGCGGCCAGCCGCACCGTCGCCTCATCCGCCAGGACCTGTCCAGGTGCCGCGGCCGTTTGCACCCGCGCGGCGGTGTTCACCGTGTCGCCGATAACCATCCCCTCGTGCACCGCACCGACCGTGATCGCCACCTCGCCGGTTACTACCCCAGCCCGCGCCTCGAGGCCGGCCACTCCCGCCCGCTCGCCGAGCTCGGCCACGGCAGCCACCACGTCCAGTGCTGCGCGCACCGCCCGCTCCGCGTCCCCCTCGGCGGCGGCCGGCGCCCCCCACACCGCCATCACGGCGTCCCCGATGAACTTCTCTACCACGCCGCCGTATCGCTCGATGATCGTCCGCGACCTGGCAAAGTACTGCGAGAGCAGCTCGCGCACCACTTCGGGGTCCCGCGACTCCGACAGGGGGGTGAACCCCACCAGATCGCAGAACAGCACCGAGCACACCCGCCGCTCAGCGACCGGGTTTGTCTTGAGCGGCGGCGCGGCGGCCGGGGATGCCGGTGCCGTTGACGGCGCGGCCGCGGCACCAGCCAGCGCGAAGCCGCAGGCACGGCAGAACCGCTTGCCCGGAGTTACTGGCTCGCCGCAGGAAGGGCAGCCTCCCAGGGCGACGCCGCAGTCTCCGCAGAACCGGTCGTCTGCCTCCAGAGACGCCCCGCAATTCCGGCACGTGATCATCACAGCACTGTAAGCCGAATAACGCCCAGACCCCCAGCGGTCGCCGGGCAGCGGCGTAGCCTGACCGGGAGAAGCTGGCCCAACCTCGGCGCCGGAGGGCTGAATAATGGACTACGACGACGCCGTCGCGACGTTTGCCAGCCCGCGCCCCGCGGGCACCCCGCTGCCGGAGGTGGTCGGCGCCGGTGGTCCCGCCCGCAGGCTGCGGGACGCGTGCGAGCCGCTCGCCATGCACGCACTGTGGAACCGGCGCACCAACGAGTGCCTGGCGGCCCTCGGCCTGGACTTTCTCACCGGATACGTATGGGGCCGCGCGGCGAGCCTCGGCGAGCCGTCGCCGGCGGTCGTCGCGGCGGTGTTCGCCTGGTTCGAGCCGGGCCTGCTGGCCGGGCTCTACGAAACCGCCCGGACGGCGGTGCGGCGCGAGCGGCTGCTGGCGGTCAGGGACGCCTCCACCGCCGTTAGCCTCGCCGAGGTGCTCGCCGGTGACGACCCGGCCGAGGTGGCCGAGGTGGCAGACCTCCTCGCCGGCGCCGCGGAGGGCGCCGACGGCACCGGGCGCCCGCTGTTCAGCGGGCTGCTCGGGCGCGGCCGGCCCGGCGATCCGTACCAGCGCCTGTGGTGGGCCTGCGACCTCATCCGCGAGCACCGCGGCGACTCGCACGTCGCGGTGGCGAACGCCGCCGGGCTCGGGCCGGTCGAGATGAACGTGCTCACCGAGTGCTGGATCGGCATGCCGCTGCTGTCCTACACCGCCACCCGCGGCTGGCCGGAGGCGGCGATGAGTGCCGCGGTCGACGGGCTGGAAGCTCGCGGCTGGCTGCGGGACGGCGCACTGACCGACGCCGGCCGCGGCGCCAGGGCCGGCATCGAGGACCGCACCGACGCCGCGGAGCTGCCGATCGCCGCCGCGCTTGGTGACCGGCTGGACGAGGTGGTCGCCCGGCTGGACGGTTGGAGCGAGCGGTGCATCGCGGCGGGCGCCTTCCCCGCCGACATTCTCAAGCGCGCCGCTGGCTGACCGGGACGCCGAGGATCTGGCGGGCCTGCGCGGTCGTGGCCGGGGCTCGCCCGAGACCCTCGACAACGGCGACCGCGGCGCGCAGCAGATCCAGATTGGACGGCTCGCCCGGCCCCGCGTAGTCCTCCAGCCCGACCCGCACGTGCCCGCCGCGGCGGATGGCCAGCTCGGCCAGCCCGCATCCCACCACGTCGCCGCCGAGCACCGCCACCGACCACGGCAGCCCGGATGGTTCCAGCAACTCCAGGTAGGCCTCCAGCGCGGCCGCGGTCGGCCGCAGCCCGAACTCCAGCTCGCCGCCGAAGTACAGCTTGACCATCGCCCCCGGCGGGAGCCGGCCGCTGCGCTGCCAGGCCAGGGTGGTCCGCAGGAACCCCGGCTCGAAGACCGAGATACTGGGCGCGGCCCCCAGCTCGCCACTGCGGGCGAACATGTACTCGACGTCGGCGAGCGGGTTGGCGTAGGGGCCGGCGGCGGCGTCCGCGGCGACGGCGCCGGCGCTGGTCAGCCCCAGGTTCACCGACCCGGGGTCCACCAGGGTCATGCCGCCCATCCCGCGGCGGGCCA
>Ga0210385_10001871_pt1 | contig 12810 bp, 12 predicted proteins | sample IncBWH26OmetaG_FD_160107 | JGI IMG/M metagenome (GOLD analysis project Ga0210385, IMG submission 160107) | Forest soil microbial communities from Barre Woods Harvard Forest LTER site, Petersham, Massachusetts, United States - Inc-BW-H-26-O ... | reverse complement strand
AACTTGGACCAGTCGGTACGTTCTTCGACGCCCGCATTGAGCAACATGATGACGAAGACGAACAGCACCATGACCGCGCCGGCGTAAACGAGAATTTGTACCGCGGCGACGAATGGCGCGCCCAGAAGCAGATAGAGCACCGCGAGCGAGATCATCACCAAGATCAGCGCCAGCGCGCTGTGAATCGGTTCGCGCGCCGCGATGATCAGGATCGCTCCCAGAACTGCGATCAGCGCGCAGACGAAGAAGACCAGGAAGGGAAGCGTCATGGGTGCATCACCAGATAAACGATTGCGGTGATCACAAGATTTGCCAGCGAAAGAGGCAGCAGGAGCTTCCATCCGAACGACATCAGCTGGTCATAGCGGAAGCGGGGCAGAGTGCCACGCGTCCAGACATAAAAGAACATGAAGGCCGCGATTTTCAGGATGAACCAGAAAGGCGGCATGGCGTACGCGGGGAAGAAGAAGCAGGCTGCGGCCAGCGCGAAAAAAAGCCCCACGACGATCGTGAACTGAATCTTGTGAAAGATATTTTGCAATTCGGTGACAACGTTGATCGCGCAGTAGATGCAGAGCGCGCCGAAGATCGCAACAGGAATGAACTTCTCCCATTCATGGCCGCCAAAGGGAGACAGCCAGCCGCCGAAGAAGAGAATTGTGGCGAGGCAGGAGACCGTGATCATATTCGCGTATTCGGCCATGAAGAACATCGCGAACTTGAAGCTCGAATACTCGGTGTGGAATCCGGCGACGAGTTCGGTTTCCGCTTCGGGCAAGTCGAATGGGACGCGGTTCGTTTCTGCGATCGCGGCGGTGATGTAACAAAGGAAGCCGACAAACTGCGGGAAGACGTTCCACCTCGGAATGAGGTGGAACCAATGGCCGGCCTGCCCGTTCGGGCCGCTGACCATGTCGGAGAGATTCAGCGTTCCCGCCAGCAGCAGCACGCCGACGACCGAGAGCGTGAGCGAAACCTCATAGCTGATCATCTGCGCGGAGCTGCGAAGGCCGCCCATCAGCGGATATTTGCTATTGGACGACCAACCCGCGAGCGCGACGCCGTAAACGCCGAGCGAAGTGATCGCAAAAAGCATGATCAAGCCGATGTTGATGTTGGAAACGGCGTAGACCGGCTGGCCCAGAAGCAGAATATCCGGCGGACCGATCGGAAGCAGTGCGATCGCTGTCAGCGCCAGAACCAAAGCAAGGAAGGGCGCGAGCAGGTAGGCAATGATATCTGCCGAGGGCGGGGTGATGTCTTCTTTGAAAAGGAATTTCACGCCGTCGGCGAGAGGCTGCAAAAGACCGTGGGCGCCCACGTAGTAGGGGCCCCAGCGCGATTGCATGCGCGCCACGACTTTACGCTCAAACCAGGTTAGGTATGCCAGAGCCGTCATCACCACAAACAGGGTGAGAGCAATCTTAACTAGCGATACCACCAGGACTGGATGCTGGGAGATGAACTCCACGGTGCTTCTTTTGCCTCGTTCGTTGAGTTGAGCTTGGAACAGTAACGGCCCAGAGTGCCACTTGTAAACAAAGAATCGTGCGACGAGAAAACTGCGCCCGCCGGAACTTCGTAATTCGGCTCGACCGCGCGGCAGGTTGCGTTCGAAAGTTCGGCGCCGCCCGCGAGCAAGCCGGCGTGCGAAAGATTGTAGCCGTGCACATGCTGGCGAATCTCGTCGAATGCCGCTTCCGGAGTGCGCAGCTTGATGGCCGCGCCCGCCCCGAGCATGCTCAGTTGGTGCGAAAGAATGCGCAGCAAGTCGAAATCGCTGCGCGGGCCTTGCGCGTCGGCGGCGCGAGTTGTCAGTTGCACTTCGCCGGCGGTGTTCGTCATCGTGCCGTCTTTTTCGTAGCTCGAGGCGGCTGGGAGAACGACATCGGCGCGCTTGGCGGTCTCGCTCAAGAACATGTCGTGAACGACCAGCAGTTCGAGGCCTGCGAAGCGGTCGCTACCCGATGAGACGCCGAACGTTTTCACGGGGTTCGCACCGACAACGTAGAGAGCTTTCAGCTTGCCTGTCGCCGCGGCTTCCATCATGGCGCGCGCCGAAAGGCCGGGTGCAGTGGGAAGCTCGGCGCCCCAGATGCGGCCGAAGCGCGAACGCTCGCTGGAATCCGAGAGCGGCGCATAGCCGGGCAGTCGGTCCGGGAGAATGCCGATGTCGGAAGCGCCACGCGAGTTCGCGTAGTCGCCGAGGGCCATGTATTTGGTTTGCCCGCCGAAACGCGAACCGAGCGAAATGAGGTCGCGAATGGCGGCGCCTTGAATGTCGGCGCCGAACAGGACGACGACGTCTGAGCAAGCTTCCAGCGCCGCCTTGAGTTGCACCAGAGACTCGGTTGTCTTCGCGTCGAATTGACCTTGTTCGCTGGCGAGCCAACGGATCGCGTTGCTTTCGCCGCCCTGTGGCACTTGGACGCCGATGGTCGCCTTGCGATGAATCTTGCTCGGGCGGCTGTTAATCGCGTAAAGCTTTAGGTCGTGATGGCGAACGCCGGTCCGAATTTGCCAGGCGACGAGCGGATTTTGGTTGCTGACGTCGTTGCCGACGAGCAGCACGGCGCTGGCCGAGTAAACGTCCTGAATTGTCGCGAGTGACTTGCCTGCATTCGGGCCGAGCGCCGCGGCCAAACCGACGTAATCGGCTGTGCGATGGTGGTCGAGATTGTTGGTGCCGAGCGATATGCGCGCGAAACGGTTGAGCAGGTAATTTTCTTCGTTGGTGGTGTGATTCGAACCGATGACGCCGATCGATTCGCCGCCGTGCGCGTCTTTCACCTGCTTCAAGCGGCGCGCAACTTCTTCGAGAGCGTCTTCCCAACTGGCTGGCTGCAGGACGCCGCCCTTGCGGACCAGCGGCTGGCGGACGCGTTCGGCGTTGGTGGTGTAGTCGAAGCCAAAGCGGCCCTTGGCGCAGAGGAATTCGTTGTTGATGCCGGAATGATCGCGGTTATTTGCGCGAATAATTTCATTGTTGCGCACGCTCAGGGTCGTCTTGCAGCCGTTCGAGCAGTGTGTGCAGGGCTCGCCGACGTACGTCATTTCCCAAGGGCGCGTCTGATAACGATAGGTGCCGCTGGTGAGAGCGCCGACGGGGCAAATGTCGATGCACATGCCGCACTCTTCGCAGGCCAACTCGCCGGGCTTATTCGGCAAAATCACCGACTTCACGCCGCGCGCGCCGACGCCGAGCGCTTTGACGTCCATGCCCTCGTCGCAAACGCGCACGCAACGGAAGCAGAGAATGCAGCGCGGGGCATCGTAGTAAACCAGAGGCGACCACTTTTCTTCTGGAGAGTGTAGTTTTTCTTCCGTGAAGCGGGTGTGATCGAGGCCGTAGCGAAACGTCATGTCCTGCAATTCGCACTCGCCGCCCTTGTCGCAAACGGGGCAATCGAGCGGATGATTCGAGAGCAGGAACTCGATCATGTCCTTGCGCGCTTTGTGGATCTGCTCACTGTCGGATTTGACCACCATGCCTTCGCTTGCGACCAGCGTGCACGCCGTCTGCAACTTGGGCATTTTCTCGACTTCGACAAGGCACATGCGGCACGCGGCCTGCAACGAAAGCCCCGGGTAGTAGCAGAATGATGGGACTTCGACGCCCTGCTGCTTTGCGGCTTCAATCACCAGCGATCCGGCCGCCGCAGTAATCTGCTGGCCGTTCAGAGTGAACGTGATCTGTTTAGTTTCCGCCATTTTGATCTAGGGCCTTCGGCTTGGTCAGTCCGCGCCGGCCAGCATTTCCGCCGGCTTATGCGCGCACTTTCCTTCCAGATGATCTTCAAATTCGTTGCGCCACTTTTTCACGATGCTGATCGTGGGCATGGCGGCGGCGTCGCCAAGCGCACAAAACGAGCGGCCCAGAATGTTTTGCGAAAGCTCGTCGATGAGCGGGATATCTTCGGCATTACCGTGCCCCTCGTGGAAGCGATCGAGCAGCTTCCGCAGCCAAGTGGTGCCTTCGCGGCAGGGAATGCACCAGCCGCAGGATTCGTGTGCGTAAAAGTGCATGATTCGCCGCGCGACGTCTACCATGCAAGTGTCTTCGTCGATCACGACGGTGCCGCCCGAGCCGAGCATCGACCCAATCTTTGCCACCGAATCGTAATCCATGGCGACGTCGATTTCATCGGCGGAAAGCAGCGGGCAGGACGAACCACCCGGAATGACAGCTTTTAATTTCTTGCCGTTTTTCATCCCGCCCGCGACCTCGTAGATCAGCTTGCGCAGAGGGAAACCAAGGGGCAATTCGTAGATGCCTGGCTTGTTTACGTGACCCGAAATCGAATAGAGGCGCGTGCCGCCGTTTTTCGGCGTGCCGAGATTCGCATACCACTCGCCGCCGCCATTGATAATTGCGGGAATCGTGCTGAGTGTCTCGACGTTATTGATTACGGTGGGGCAGCCATAAAGGCCAACGACTGCAGGGAAGGGCGGCTTGATGCGTGGATAGCCGCGCTTGCCCTCCAACGATTCCATGAGCGCCGATTCTTCGCCGCATTCGTAGGCACCGGCGCCGGTGTGGGTGCAGAGGTCGAAATTAAAACCGCTGCCGAGAATGTTCTGCCCGAGATAGTTGCGCGCGTAGGCTTCGGCGATCGCGTTGTCGACGATGTCGAATAAGTAGTGATATTCGCCGCGAATGTAGATGTAGCCCTGATTCGAACCGATCGCGCGCCCTGCGATGACCATGCCTTCGATCAGTTGATGCGGATCAAGTTCCAGCAGCGGGCGGTCTTTCGATGTGCCAGGCTCGCTTTCATCTGCATTGCAGAGAACGTATTTGGGTTTCGGCGAATCCTTGGGGATGAAACTCCACTTCAAGCCGGTGGGGAAGCCGGCGCCGCCGCGCCCTCGCAGGCTCGATTTTTTCACTTCCTCGATAATCCCGTTGGGATCCATCTGCGCGAGTGCCTTCTGCAAAGCCTTGTAGCCGTCGTTTTGCAGATAGGTATCGATCTTCATCGAGTTCGGGATGCCGAAGCGCTTGCTGATGACGACGATTTCGTCCGCATGGCGCTCGTGCAGCGCGCCGCTAATCACGGGAACCGGCTTTGCGATCTTGCCCGCCTCGAACTGCTCGAGGATGGCGTCGACCTTGTCGGCATCGAGGTTCTCGTAAAAGTCGTAGTTCACTTGCATTGCCGGTGCACCCGAGCAAGCGCCGATGCATTCGACTTCTTCCAGTGAGAAGGTGCCGCTCTTCTGCACTTCGCGATTCTCAATCCCGAGGCGCTTTTTGACATGCTCGAAGACCTCGTTGCCGCCACGCAACATGCAGGAAATATTCGTGCAGACCTGCACGTGATACTTGCCGGCAGGCTTACGGCGCAGCATCGAGTAGTAGGCCAGCGTCTCGGTGACCTGGGTCATGTTCAAGTCGAGGCGCTTGGCGATTTCTTCGAGAAGCTCGTCGCTCAACCAGCCGAACTCATCCTGTCCGTAAAGCATCATCGGGATCAGCGCCGAGCGCTTCACCGGATAACGGCTGAGCAGCAGGCTGTATTTTTCGTCGAGTTTCGGCGGAAGTTGCATAGTTATCTGCGCCAGATTGCTCTAGCGGTCCACTTCTCCCAAAACGATATCGGTGGTGCCGATGCACGCTACGACGTCTGCGAGCAAGCGTCCAACGCAAAGGGTTGGCAGCGTTTGCAGGTTCACGAACGACGGCGTGCGGAACTTCACACGGTAGGGCTTCGCCGAGCCATCACTGGCAATAAACACGCCCAATTCACCGCGCGGCGATTCGATCGCGCTATAAACTTCACCCACAGGCGGCGCAAAACCTTCCGTGAAAATCTTGAAGTGATAGATCAGGCCTTCGATCGAGGTCTTCATTTCTTCGCGTGATGGCGGAATGATTCCTGGCACGTTGGCGCGGAAAGGTCCTTCAGCAGGCACTTTTTGAATCGCTTGATTGACGATCTTGATGCTCTCGCGAATCTCAGCGATGCGGCAGAGATAGCGGGCATAGCAATCGCCCTCGGTACGCGTCGGGACTTTGAAGTCGAATTCGTCGTAGCTGGAATACGGAAACATCTTCCGAATGTCGTAGTTCACGCCGCTGGCGCGGAGCAGGGGGCCGGAGGCGCCGAGCGCAATCGCGTCTGAAACCGACAGATGACCCACGCCGATCATGCGCGCTTTCCATATTTTGTTTTCCGTGAGCAGGTCTTCGTAGTCGTCGATGCGCCCGGGTAGAATGTCCATCAAGCGGCGAACGCGATCCAGGAAGTCCGGAGGAGGCTCCAGCGCCAGACCGCCGATGCGAAAGAAGCTCGTCATCATGCGCTGGCCAGAGCAGTATTCGAAAATTTTCAGGATCTCTTCGCGCTCGCGGAAGCCATAAAGGAAAACGGACATGGCCCCCATATCGATCGCGTGGGTGCCGAGCCAAACCAGGTGCGAAGCAATGCGCGTAAGCTCTGTGAGCAGCACCCGAATGTATTGCGCGCGCTTGGGGACTTCCAGATCCAGAAGCTTCTCAACCGCAACGCAGTAGGCCAGATTGTTCGACAGCGGAGCCAGATAATCGATTCGATCCGTCAAAGTGATCGCCTGCGAGTAAGTCTTTGATTCGCAAGACTTTTCGATGCCGGTGTGAAGATAGCCGATTACCGATTCGGCCTTTAGAACCGTCTCGCCGTCGAGCTCAAGAATCACGCGCAACACGCCGTGGGTTGACGGGTGCTGCGGGCCCATATTAAGGACCATCGGCTGTGCGGGCCCGACCGGAGTCTCAATCGTCGTCGTGGCTGGATTTGCGGGCGTGCTCATCGGTATCCCTCCGTCGGATAGTCCTTGCGGAGGGGGTAGCCCTGCCAGTCATCCGGCATCACGATGCGCTTCAGGTCGGGATGACCCTGAAAAACGATGCCAAAAAGATCGAAAATTTCGCGCTCGTGCCAGTTCGCGGTTGGAAAAAGGGGAGTTACCGAGGGCATCGATGGATCGTTGCCGCCGATCTTCACCCGCACGCGAATGCGCTCTTTGCGTTCGATCGAGAGAAACTGATAGTTGATCTCGAAACGTGGCTCCAGCGGGTACCTGTCGACTATGGTGATATCGGAGAGGAAGGTGAATCCCAGCGAAGGCTCCTTGGCCAAATATTCAGCGACGGGCACAAGGTGCTCGCGCAGGACGACCAGCGTCGTTTCGCCTCTGAATTCAATCAGTCCGGCGACCGCTCTTGAGTCCCAAGCCTTGAGCTTTTCTGCTACGGGATGTTTTAGGATTTCCTGAGAATCCACTATACGTCCGATTTCCAGCCGGCTGGGGCCGTTAACGGTTCCAGTCGAGCGCGCCCTTCTTCCAAAGATAGATGTAACCGACCAGGAGGATCACAATGTAAAGCAACATCTCCACCAATCCAAACAATTTTAAATCGTGGTAAATCAGCGCCCAGGGATAGAGAAAGATCGCCTCGATATCGAAGAGAATGAAGATCAGCGCAACCATATAGAAGTGGACCGGGAAAGCCTCGCGCGCGTCGCCCGTGGGGACCATGCCGCATTCGTAAGGCTGGTCTTTTTCCTTTGTACGCTTATGTTTACCGACGATGGTGGACGCAATAATGAGGACCGCAGCTAGCCCAGCGGCCAGTATAAACATCAGCAAAATGGGCCCGTAACTATCGAGGTAGTCGACGTTCATTTTCGTTGCGCTGCTATAATAACGTCCAGCCGCAAATCGGTCAAATAAACTCCGTAAATTTTTGAAGAAACCCGACGCGGCCTGAAGCGAAGTAACCCGGCACTTTCGAGATGAGTTCAGGATTTAACACAGACGTCGCTTGCGGCCAACGTGTCTTCCACGTTCAAACAGAGGATCGGGGCCCATCCCATCCTTCAATTGACACGGTCGTGTACCAAAACGGCCGGATTCTGCATCGGCACTCGACAAATTACGAAAAATTGGCGGCTTCGGGCGAGTTTACGGCGGAAATGCTGCGCGAGCGCGTGGAAAACCAGCATCGCGAGCTGATCGAATCTTTGCGCGCGGGAGAATTGGACGCCGAAATCGCGGCCGCAGAAGAAAAAGCGGTGGCGGCGGGAATTCAGGTGCAATTACTCAACCCAACCTCTTGGTTGGCAGGTGGCAGGGTACTGCTCGAGGTTGTAATTGTACGGCGGGTCGATAGCCAGCCCGTTTCTGGAGCCCGCATCCAGGCGCTGATCGATGGCGCGCTCGCTGCCGAACATCACACTGCAACAAGCGACGAATTGGGACACGCGACGATCGAATTCGAGTTGCCGCCGTTGGGCAAAGGGGATCTGGCGCTGGTGATCGAAGCCGAGTCGAATTCCAGTAAAGACGGAGTCCGCTTCGCAATGCGTTCGCGTGCGAAGAGTCCGGCGGCAGGATCGGCGTGATTTGTGATTAAGGTTCGCGTCAATGGCCAAGAACGCGAGATTCCCGAAGGGCTGACCATCGTCGCGATGCTCGGTCATCTGCAGCTGCCAGGCGAACGCATCGCCATCGAACGCAATTTCGATATTTTGCCGCGCGCGAGTTGGCAAGCCACCGTTGTGCAGGCGAACGACAGCTTTGAAATTGTGCACTTTGTCGGCGGCGGTTGAGCGCGCGTCTTACAGGTCGCGGAGGTAGAAGCTAAAGAGCGCCGCGAAGAGCGCGATCAGCAAGTAAAGCGCGCCGTAGCCGATCATCAGGTTGCTCGGAATCGATGTGCTCGCGAACGGCGAGAAGGGAAGCGCTGCGGCGAGCGGCGACTGCATATCAAACGCGGCGCGCCGCCAAATCGCTTCGCTCGGCATGAGCAGGCTTACGATAATGCCCGTCATCACAAGCTTGGCACTTTCCGTGAAGCCGCTCATCTGTTCCAGCCACCCACCCATGAATGCCAGACCGTGCAGGCCGAGCACTAGCACGCCGTTTGTAAGCGTCGAGAACCGTGTCCCGAAGAAAAACGTTACGGTCAGCGCGAGCAGGCATTCAAGCAGTACAAGCCATCCGCCTTCCCACGGATGTTCCGGCGCAACGTGCCCCATTGCGTAAGAAACTAAAATCGTTCCGCCAAACGTAAGCGCGACGAACGCGGCCGTCATTGCAGCGAAGCCGAGCCACTTGCCGAGGAAAATCTGCCAACGCGGAATCGGCTTGGTGGCGATTGCGTGAATGGTGCCGGATGTAATCTCGCCGGAAATCGTATCGACGGCGGTGAGAATCGCCATGATCACCGCTAACAGATCGACAACGTAAAGCCCCACCATCAGCATGGCGTCTAAAATTTGATAGCGCACGAACGGCGCGGTGCCGCGCGCATCGAAATCGCCGATCTGGAAATGCAGCGCCAGTGCGAACAGCGCCAGAAACCCCACGCCCGTGAGCATAGCGGTCCAGAGAATCTTTTTTCGTGCCGCTTCGCGAAAGGTGACTTTCGTGATTACCCACCAGCCCATCAAAGTCCTCGATCCTCGCCCATCAGTCGTACGAACACGTCTTCCAGCGAGAGTTTTTCCGGCACGAACGAATAGACGTCGGCGCCCGAGGCCGCGAAGAGGCGATAAATCTCGGGAAGCTCGTTCGGGGATTTTGCCGTCAGCGTGATGTTTTCGCCTTCCACGCGCACCGATGTGCAAACTGAGGAGAGTTTTGCCCCGGCCGCTCGGTTGAAATTTCGCGCATGCACTGTCACGCGGACCTCTTCCGCAGCGAGCGTTTTGATGTCGTGGGTCGCGACGATCTCGCCATCTTTCAGGAATGACACGTTGTCGCAGGTGATCTCGACTTCACCCAGAAGGTGCGAATTGAGCACCACTGTCGCCCCGCGGTCGCGTTGCGCGCGAATGATGTCGCGAACCAGCTTGCGGCCCATAGGATCGAGGCCCGAGGTTGGCTCGTCGAGAAAAATGAGATCGGGATCGTGGATCAGCGCCTGCGCGAGCCCGATGCGCTGCAGCATGCCTTTGGAAAATTCGCCGACGCGCTTGTCGCGATGTCGACTGAGGGCCACCAGCTCGAGCATCTCCGGAATCTTTTCCTTCAGCAGCGCGCCCTCCATACCGCACAAATCACCGTGCAGGCGCAGCAATTCGGCGGGCGTGAGCCATTTGTAAAATTGAAAATGTTCCGGCAAATAGCCGATTCTGCGGCGAGTCGCTACATCGCCGGCGGGCGCGCCAAGCACGGTGCCTTCGCCGCTGGTTGGCTTTACCAGTCCGAGCAGCATCTTGATGGATGTGCTCTTGCCGGCGCCATTCGGTCCGAGAAAGCCGAAGATCGATCCGGACGGCACCGTCAGGGTGAGTTTTCTGACGGCGACTTTCGATCCGAATTGCTTGCGCAATTCACGGGTCTCGATGGCCGGTGTGGATGCGGCGGTGCGCAGTGTCTTGCCCCTTTTTTGTGATGCCACGTTTTTCGTTTCCGAGAAGCGCTATGGCACCGACTCAGCGATCGCCAGCGCGTCCCCGGAGTTTCCGAATCCGCTGAGCGAGTAGTCCATGCCTTTGTTCGACCATGACAGTGTGTAGGTCGGACCGTTGCGGCCGCCCAATCCGAATAGGGTGGCTTTCGCCCCATTCACTGTGACTCCTTGGTAGGAGCGCAGCGATCGCGGAATGGAAACGCCGAGCGTCGATTTCCAATCCACCGTTTGCAGAAATTGATGCGTCTGATCGGGCGTCATGCCGGCCAGCTCTAAGCCGATTTCCGCCAGCTGAGGCAAATCGAGCGTACCGGGTGCGCTCACGGTCGGCGTCGGTCCTTCGACAATCACGATGCAGTCGCTGTATTGCGAAGCCGATGGCGGTGCCGGCGTGGCCACATTTGCCGCCGCGCTCGGCGGTTTCGGACAATTGCCGTAACGCGCGCGCAGCGTACGCGGAATATCTACTTGAACATTCGCGCCGTCGATCGAGGGCGGCAGCGTTAGATCCGAGCGTCCCGCTTCCTGCAAGATCGATTGCAGCCGCGCGCGGTCGACTACAAGCGTGAACGCGTGGTGTCCATTCACTGTCAGGTCCGGAGCGTCGGCGAGCCGCTTTGGCAAGTGCGGCGCAAATCCCGCGATCCTTGCCGCGTCGGCGGCGTTGCTGGCGGTTTGCGGCTGCTCGTTCACGGTTGTTACCACCTGCTTGGAAATCATGTCGGTGAACATTTGCTGCAACGTCGGATTGGCGTTTGGGCCGGAGAAGCTGGAGAGGTTTACGTTGACGGCTTGCACCTGCTGCATGCGCAGGGAATCGAGGAATCGCTCGCTGAGCCGCTGCGTTGGCGGGATCGTCACCCATAGGGCAATGACCACGACGATGGCGGCGCCGACGCCGATTCTTGCCCAACTCGCGTTCGAAGCTGTGTCTCTCACCTGCGCACCTCCAACAGCGTTAGCGGACACACGATAGGCCAGCGCGCCTGAAAGTTGTATGAAGCGAGGCGACCTCAAAGGGAGGATTCTTCGGGGTGGGTAGGAATCGCTTCGCTAATCGTCAGTCTGGTGCAACCAATTTGCTTCCCACCGCGTTGAAGTAGAAGACGGCATTCTGTTAGTCTCAGGAAACGGAAGGAGCAACTGTGCGGCTCCTAAAGCGCCTCTCAATCGGCATTCTTGCGGCCATGTTCGTGTGCTCCCTGGTCGCTCTCCAGGCGCACGGCTTCCAGTACCTCGGCGACCCCCGGCTTAACTCGCAATATTCCGAAGGCGACTCGAACGACAAAGCGGAATTTTATTGGTCCAGGCTCGAGTACAACTCGCGCTATGGCGATCGCTTTGGCGGTGGTGGTGGCTATGGCGGTTTCGGAGGCGGTGGATTCGGCGGCGGCTTCGGTGGTTTTGGCGGCGGATCGTGGCGCCGAGACTATCCAAAGGCAGACATCCAATTCCTGATGGCGATGAAGCGCCTGACCAATGTCAACACACGCTCCACCTCGCAAGTCGTGAACATCGATCTGCCCGACGATAATGCGCAGAGTCTTGATAACTATCCGTGGGTCTACGCCGTCCAAGCGCAAACGTGGGAGTTCAACGCCGACGAAGCCAAGCGCATGCACGATTACTTGATGAAGGGCGGCTTCCTGATGGTCGACGATTTCCACGGGACCGAAGACTGGGAAGATTTCATGCGCGGACTGCGCGAGTTCCTGCCCAACGCGCAAGTTGAGGATTTGAATGACAACGACGAGATTTTTCACGTCCTCTTCGACCTGAGCAATCGCTTTCAGATCCCCGGTGAGCAGTACGTGATGAGCGGTCGCACGTACGAGAAAGACGGCTACGTGGCCAAGTGGCGCGGCATTCGAGACGACAAAGGTCGGATCATTGTCGCCATCTGCTACAACATGCACCTTGGCGACGCCTGGGAATGGGCGGACGATCCAAGATATCCGGAGAAATTCGCGTCGTTGGCATTCCGCGTGGGGTTGAACTACATCGTTTACGGCATGACGCACTAACAATTGAATAGGGCCGCGCGATCGGGGCTCGCGGGCACGGGGAAGATGTTCGATTTCTTTTTCAAGTATCCGGCCGCGATCTTCTCAAAGGGGCAGTTTGTCCTTTTGAGTGGCTGGCCGCATTGGCTCTTGTATCTTTTGATCGTGGCTGCGGCGGCAGCGCTTGCCTGGCTGATCCGTCGTCATATGGCGCAAGCCGCAGCCGGGATGAAGGGCTGGCATGCGGCCGTCATTTGGGCGCTGGAGTCCCTGCTGGCCGCTCTTGTCCTGTTTGTGGTGTGGCAGCCGGCCATCGTCATCGCGGAACTCAAGCCGCAACAAAACATCATCGCCGTGCTCGTCGACGATTCACGCAGTATGTCTATTGCCGATAGCGGCACCACG
>Ga0210385_10001870_pt1 | contig 12811 bp, 12 predicted proteins | sample IncBWH26OmetaG_FD_160107 | JGI IMG/M metagenome (GOLD analysis project Ga0210385, IMG submission 160107) | Forest soil microbial communities from Barre Woods Harvard Forest LTER site, Petersham, Massachusetts, United States - Inc-BW-H-26-O ... | reverse complement strand
AAGCCGAGGTCGAGCATCTCATCGGCCTCGTCCAGCACCACGAAGCGGCAGTCGTGCAACACGATCGAGTTGCGCGAGATCAGGTCGAGCACGCGCCCGACGGTGCCGACGACGATGTGCCCACCGGCGCGCAATTGCGCCTGCTGGGTTCGGATCGGCGCGCCGCCGAACACCGCCACCACATCCAGCCCGCTGTGGGCGCCGTAGGTACGCAGCGCCTGGGTGACCTGGATGCACAACTCGCGCGTCGGCGTGAGGACCAGCGCCTGCACCTCGTGCTCCTCGGGATCGATGTACTGAACGATCGGCAGGCCGAAGGCGGCGGTCTTACCGGTGCCGGTCTGCGCCTGGCCGATCACATCGCGCCCTTCCAGCAACGGCGGGATCGCCTGCTCCTGGATCGGCGAGGGCGACTCGTAGCCGACATCGCGCAACGCTTGCAGGGTCTGCTCGGAGAGGCCGAGCTCGGCGAAGGTCTTTGTCATGCGCGACAGCAGCTTACGTGCTCGCGCTCGTCGGCCGCGCAAGGGTCGCTTTGTGGAGTCGCTCGCAAGGCCCGCGCGAACGCCTCAGCCCAACAGCGCGCCATCGAGTCCGCCTCGCTGTAGAAGACCTATGCGGTGGGGTCGAGCAGCAGCTTGCCGGTGGTGCGCCGCTCGCGCAGATCGATATGCGATTGCGGCGCATGCTCCAGTGGGTATGTCCCCCCTACCACCACGTGCAGTTCCTCGCGGGCGAGCCGCAGGAAGAGGTCGTCGAGCGCGTCGGCGACCAGCGCCGGACGCTCCAGGCAATGAAACAGGTAGAAGCCGACGACCGAGCGCGAGTGGCGCAACAGTGAGCCCGTACGCACCTCGTTGGGTTCCTGCGAGGCGATCCCGCAGACGACGATCCGACCGAAGTGGGCCAGTGCTCGATATGAGCGCTCAAAAGCCTCCCCACCGGCCATGTCGAATACGACATCGACCTCGCGCCCCTCGTTCGCCTCGATCAAACGCTCGGTGAGGCCGTCGGGCTCGGAATCGATCGCGACATCGGCGCCAAGTTCGAGCGCAAGTCCGCGCTTGCGCTCGTCCGAGGCCACCGCGATCACACGCCCCGCGCCGAGGGGCCTTCCGAGCTGGACGGCAAGCGAGCCGACGCCCCCGGCCGCGGAGTGCACCACCACGCTCTCGCCGCCGGCCACACGTCCGGCGGTGCGGTACAGGTGCCAGGCGGTGAGGCCCTGGATTAGGACGGCAAGCGCCGCCGCGTCATCGACGTCGTCAGGGATCGGGAAGCTGTGGGCGGCCGGCGCGAGCGCATACTCGGCATAGCCCCCTGTCCCGGTGAGCGCAACCACACGCTGCCCCTCGCTCAGGTCACTGCTCGGCGGCGCCGAGACGACCGTGCCCACGACCTCTCCCCCCGGGACGAGCGGCAGGCTAGCCTTGCGCACGTAGGAGTTGGTGCGAGTGTGAGTGTCCGCGAAGTTGACGCCCGCCCGCGTGACGCGGATCAGGACCTCCTGGGGACCGGGCTCGGGGGTGGGTAGCTCCACGAGCTTCATCACCTCAGGCCCCCCGAACTCCTCGATCTGGATCGCGCGCATCGGCGCTCAGGCTATAAGGTCCCGGCCATGCCAATAACCGTTGTCGGATCGATTGCCTATGACGCTGTAAAGACCCCCTTTGGCGAGCGCGAGCGGATGCTCGGCGGCGCCGCGGTGCACTTTGCCCTGGCCGCCTCATTCTTCGACGAGGTGCTCGTCGTCGGCCCGGTGGGCGACGATTTCGGCGAGAGCGAGCTAGATGTGATGCGCCGCCGCGGCGTGGACGTATCGGATATCGAGCGCGTGGCCGGCGGCAAGACATTCTTCTGGCGCGGCGAGTACGGCTGGGACCTGAACTCCCGCGAAACACTCGACACGCAGCTCGGCGTGTTCGACGGCTTCCAGCCGAAGCTGTCCGAGCGCTCGCGTGCAAGCGACGTGCTGTTCCTGGCGAACATCGTGCCCGACCTGCAGATCGAGGTGCGCGAGCAATTGCCGGACGCGCGCTTCGTGGCGCTCGACTCGATGAACCTGTGGATCGACATCGCCAAGGACCAGCTCGTGCGAGCGATCGAGAGCGTGGACTGTCTGATCCTCAACGACGCCGAGCTGCGCCAGCTGACAGGCAAGCCGAATCTCGTCTCGGCGGCACGTGAGATCCTTTCCTGGGGCCCGAAAGTAATCGTGGCCAAGCAGGGCGAGTACGGCGCTGCGCTGGTCACCCCCGAGAGCTTCTTCGCCCTGCCCGCCTATCCGCTGGAGAGCGTGATCGATCCGACCGGCGCCGGCGACAGCTTCGCCGGGGGCTTTGTCGGCTACATCGCCGCTCATCCCGAGGAGGATCTGTCAGATGAGCTATTGCGGCGCGCGATGGCGCACGGCACCGCACTTGCCTCCTTCAACGTGGAGGAGTTCGGCACCGAGCGCATCGAACGGCTGACGGGCGAGGAGATCCACGCCCGTGTGGAGGAGCTGCGCGAGATAACCAACTTCAGCGCAGCTCCCCTGCAACTGCGCGGTTAGGCGCTCGGGAAACCCGCGGCTTCCAGACGCGGGACCAGGTTGGGGATGAAGGTCGGAGAGAGTGCTTTGGCGGCTTCGGCAACCGTGCCCGTCGCGGGCAGCGATGGCAACACGGCGTTGTCTTCGAATTGGTCCTTGATGAAGCTGAGGTGGCTGGCCTCGTTGGTCGCCACCTTCGCCGCGATGACCCTCAGTTCGCCCGAGCTGAGCGTTTCCACGGCGCCCAGGTATGTCTGTACGAAAGCCGTCTCCAGCGCAACGCCGGTCTTCAACAGCGCGTGCCCGCTGGCGAGCGCGCTCGAAGGGATCTTGAGTTCCAGCCCGGTGGGGGTCTTCGAGCCGAGCGCTTTGGCGAGCAGGGCCTTGTGGTCTTCCTCGTTCTTGAGCGCCGCCTTGAAGTAATCGATGTCTTCGAGCTTTGGGTGCTTGAAGGAATGGAAGTTCTTGATGATCGCCGAGTAGACGAATACGGCAAGGCTCTCGGCCCCATAGGCGGCCTGGAGTGTCGAGTTGTCGCTGACCCCGCCAGAGGCGGCGAAGGAGATGCCCGTCACCTGGCCGAGCATCGCGCCACCGGCCACCAGCGCGATCCCACCCTTGGCGCCGTTGCGCAGGAACTGGGAGCGGCTAAGACCGCCGACCGACTGCGCTCGCTCGAGCGCGTCGTCTGGGCGATCAAGGAGATTCGCTTGGCTGTCCATTGGAAATCCTCACATTCTTGAAGTTGACCGGATCGACGGTGAAGGCCGAGAGGGCTGAGTCATCGTCGGGGGTTCTTCGCATGAAGCCGCGCAGCGGATCAGAGCGCGCACCCAAATGCCTGTGCGCGCGGTCAGAGGCGCATTCACGGTAACCCAACGCCTGTGCCCACCACGAGGCGGATGGACTGGCTGCCCCGTCACCGCTTGTGCCGGCCGCAAGGCGGGTATAGGATCAAGGTAAGGTGGGTGCCTGGACTTTCATCTGGTTGATGTTGATCCTGAAGATCCCGATCGTCGGGCTCTACCTGATTGTGCGTTGGGCTGTGCGTCAGACGCCCGAGGTCGCTGGAGAGGACGGTGGGATCGGCCCACGCCCAGACCCCTTGCACCCGCGCTATCCGCGCCATCCACGCACACGCCTGCCACGTTCTCCGCGCCGCGGCCCGCACGGAGACGCCCCGTGCGCGCCTCCCGCACGCGTGCGCACGGTCGTCGCGCGCAGTCGGCTCACCCAGCGTTGACGGCTCGAACACCAGCGTTGACGGCTCGAACAGGCCACTTCACAGCTTGCGCACGGGTCATCGAGCGATGTGTCGCATAATCGGGTAGACAGCAATCGCGACTGGAGGAAAGATGGGCGCCGAGACACAGGCTCAGCACGGGACGACCAACGGTGCTCCCGCCACAGAGGACACACAGCAGGGCACACCCTCCGGGACGCAGACAAGCGGACAGACGGCACAAACGCTGAGCGTCACTGACAACCGCACCGGCAAGACCTACGAGTTGCCCGTCACCGACGGCACCGTGCGCGCCATGGACCTGCGCCAGATCAAGACCGACGCGGACGACTTCGGCCTGATGGCCTATGACCCGGCCTACATGAACACGGCGTCGTGTCGCAGCGCGATCACCTACATCGACGGTGAGGCGGGCATCCTGCAGCACAGGGGCTACTCGATCGAGCAGCTGTGCGAGCACTCCACCTATCTGGAGGTGGCCTACCTGTTGATCAACGGCGCGCTGCCGACGCAGAAGCAGCTTGACGCCTGGGTCCACGAGATCACGATCCACACGTTCGTGCACGAGAACGTCAAGGACTTCATGCAGGGCTTCCGCTACGACGCCAACCCGATGGGGATGCTGGTCGCCTCCGTCGGGGCGCTGTCGACCTTCTACCCGGACGCCGGCCAGATCCACGACGAGCAGGTACGTGCAATGCAGATCACCCGGCTGCTGGCGAAGATGCCGACGCTGGCGGCGTTCGCGTTCCGCCACAACATGGGTCAGCCCTACGTGTACCCCGACAACGACCTTGCCTACGCCGGCAACTTCCTCGGGATGATGTACAAGATGACCGAGCTGAAGTACCAGCCCGATCCCCGCTTGGAGAAGGCGCTCGACGTCCTCTTCATCCTGCACGCCGACCATGAACAAAACGCTTCGACCAGCGCGGTCAGGTCGGTCGGCTCCACACAGGTGGACCCCTACTCGGCCGTGGCGGCCGGTGTGGCAGCGCTTTATTGACCGCTGCACGGCGGCGCCAACGAGCAGGCGCTGCGCATGCTGCGCAGGATCGAGTCGCCGCGCAACATTCCCGACTTCCTGGAGAGCGTGAAGGCCGGCAACGAGCGCCTGATGGGCTTTGGCCATCGCGTCTACAAGAACTACGACCCGCGCGCTCGCATCATCCGCAAGCACCTCGACGCGGTGTTCGAGGTGCGCGGCACCAGCCCACTACTCGACATCGCAACCGAGCTGGAGAAGCGCGCGCTCGACGACGACTACTTCACCTCGCGCAAGCTCTATCCGAACGTGGACTTCTACTCCGGCCTGATCTACGAGGCGCTCGGACTGCCCGTGGCAATGTTCCCGGTGATGTTCGCGATCGGGCGCACCAGCGGCTGGATCGCGCAGTGGCTCGAGATGGTCGAGGACCCAGAGCAGAAGATCGCGCGCCCACGCCAGATCTACACGGGCGAGCGCGACTGCGATTACGTGCCGATCGCCAAGCGCGGCTAGAGCACCAAAGTCGCCCCGTAGCGGCGCAGCCAATCACGCTGCTCGCGCCAGCCGGGATAGCGGCTCTGCACCAAAGCCCAGAAGCGCGGCGAGTGGTCGCGGATCTCCAGGTGGCAGACCTCATGCCAGACGACGTAGTCGAGCACCGGCTCCGGGGCCAGCAACAGACGCCAGTTAAAGCTCATCGCGCCCTTTGCCGAGCACGAGGCCCAGCGCGTGCTCTGGGCGCGAATCGAGAGGCCGCTGTAGGAGGCACCGACCTGCTCCACAGCCCCGTCCAGACGCACGGCGACCTCCTCGCGCGCCAGCCGGCGGTACAGGCGCTCCACAGCCGGCCGATGGTCGCCCACGGGCACAAACAGCTTTTCCCCACGACGGTGGGCACGCGTACGCCCAGGCTGCGCGACCAACTCGAGCGGGGTACCGAGGTAGGGGACGGTCCCCGCTCGCTCGGCTAGGAGTGCCAACGCCCGGCGACCCTCCGACAGCCGCCGCTCTATCCAAGGGGCGAGCTCGCGTACGGCCGCCGCGGCCGCCTTTTCTGGGGCGTGCTCAGGCAGGACGACCTCGACATCGGTGTGGGCGCGCACGTTGACGCGCACTCTGCGTGCACGCTTGGAGCGCCGCACCGTGTACTCGATCTCAGCCACGTCGAGAGCGTAAGGCTTGCGCCGGGTAGATAATCGGAGCGATGCCGAGGTCGATCGTGAATCTGCCCACCACCGTGCGCGAGCCCTACGAGGTCTTCGTCAACGGCGTGCCCCAGCGTGAGGGGCACGACTTCCAAGTGAAGGGCCGCACCCTGATGTTCGACAGAGAGCTACGCAAGGACCACATCTCCAAGCGTCGCTGGTTCCTTGGCGCCTGGGGCGTCGGAACCTACAAACAGGACGATTCGATCGACGTGCGCTACGAGGCGGCGGACGGCTCGCCGCGCGTGGCCGAGGCGCTCGAGATCGAAGTGGGATAGACAACCTTCTCCCAAGGCCGCGCAAGCTTCAATGCACCAAGGATCGCGCGCGTCGCCGGGGAGCGGTTGAGCGTGTAGAAGTGGATGCCCGGCGCGCCGGCGACCAGCAGCTCGGCGCACTGCAACGTGGCGTAGGCCACGCCGAAGTCGATCACGGCCTCTGGTGAGTCCTCGCGGGCGTGTAGCTCTTGGCTCAGGCCGTCGGGGATTGAGGCACCGCACACGCTGGCCATGCGCTCCAGCTGCCCGATCTGGGTGATCGGCAGGATCCCAGGGACGATCGGCACTTCGATCCCGGCCGCGCGCGCCCGAGCCACGAAGTCGAAGTAGAACGCGTTGTCGAAGAACAGCTGCGTGATCAGGAAGTCCACGCCGGTGGCGACCTTCTCGGCCAGGTATTCGACGTCGGCCTCGGGGCTCACAGCATGGATGTGTGTCTCGGGGAAGCAGGCAGCACCGATCGCAAACGGGTAATCGTCTCTGATCAGCTGCACCAGCTCGCACGCGTACTCGAGCCCTCCATCCGTCTTTACCCAGTCGCGCTCACCGGCCGGGGGATCGCCACGCAGCGCAAGCACGTTGTCGATGCCGGCGGCCCGCATCTCATCGAGCGTCGCGCGCAGCTCTTGCTCCGTCGCGGCAATGCAAGTGAAGTGGGCCATCGCCTCCAGGCCGTACTCATCCTTGATGCGCTTGACGGTCGCGATCGTTTTCTCGCGCGTGGAGCCGCCGGCCCCATATGTGACTGAAACGAATGCCGGCTCGAGCGTTTGCAGCTCGGCAAGCGCCGCGTACAGGTTGAGCTCGCCCTGCTCTGTCTTAGGGGGGGAGAACTCGAAAGAGAAGACTGGTTCGCTGCCGTCAAGCAACCGATCGATCCGCATCGAGAAAGCCTAACACGAGTGTGTCAAGGTTTGGGCGAGCCTGCCAAGGCTTAGAGCGCACGCCAAGGTTGGATGAGTGCGTCGCGGTTGGGGGATGGATTGGCTGCGGCCCTTACGGGCCTACGCTGTGGCGTGCGTGGTCGCGCTCCAACGCTTGGGGTCCTCCCCCACGCTCTCGGCCTGGCCCACCACCTGCAAGTGCGTGAGCATCGCAAGCGTCTCTGAGAGCAACCATGGGCCGCCGTGAGTAGCCAGCTCGTCGCTGAAGATGCGCGGCACGATCTCGAAGGCCGTGAGCGGCTCGGACACAATCGCGCCGCGAACCTTCTCCAGACGCTCGGCGACCAACTCGCGGTTGCCGTCTATGTGCGCGCGCACGTCGGTGAACGTGCGACCATGGCCTGGCAGGCACAGGCGCGCACCGAGGCGTTCGACCACACCCAGCGAGTCGACGAATTCACCGACCGGGTCTGGTGAGTAGCCGAAGTCGAAGAACAACGAGATACGCCCGAGCAGGTGATCGCCGGAGATCAATAGGCGCCGCTCGGGTTGGAACAGGCACACGTGCGACGGTGCATGGCCGGGCGTCTCGTACACGCTCCAGGGACCAAGGTCGGTGTTGACAACGACACCGGGGAGCAGCTTGCGGTCGGGCGCGATCACAGCGGAGATGCCCGATTCGTGGTGCTCGCGCTCCTCGGCGAAGCGCCGCAGGGGCTCCTCGGGAACACCCGACTGGCGCGCGACTTCGATACGCCTGGCAAGTGTCGCCTGTGGGTCCTGCTCGCCGATCGACATGTGCTCGTATTTGGGGTGCATCCACAGCTCGCAGCCAGTGCGCTCGATGATCGCCGCCGCTTGGCCATAGTGGTCGGAGTGGGCATGCGTGCAGACCACAAGGCGAATGTCCTCGACGGCAAGCCCACACATCGCAAGCGCACGTTCGAGTTGAGCCATCGAACCGGGCTCGCCCGGGCCGGGCGGGGTGTAGTAACCGGTGTCGAAGAGCACGACACCATCGCCTGCCTTGACCGCCCAGGCGTTGCCGTGCGGCACACCCGGCCAAGGCAGGGGCAAGCGCAGGCGATAGACGCCGGGCAGGACGCGCTCGCCCCTTCCAAGCTCGCGTTTACGGGCCGGCTCACTCACCGTCGCGGAGAGTACTAGGCGTAGACTCATAGCTCACGGCGACAAGGAGATTGCGATGGTCGACGACGAGACTGACAAGGGCAGGGCGGCTGCCAAGGTGCAGGAGGCGGCGGCGAACATCCATAAAGCAAAGGGCAGCGGCACAGAGGCGGTCGCGCGGCGCTACTTCGAGGCGATCGCCGCGCGCGACGTCGAGGCGGCTGTGGCGCTTTGGGCTGACGGCGGGCGCGAGCACGTGCGCGGCCAGGTGGACGTGCTGGCCCCCGAGGGTGTGCGCGAATTCATCGGCGGGCTGATCGAAGCGATGCCGGACATGAAGATGGAGGTCGTCGAGACCACCACCGAGGGCGAGCGCTGCGCGGTGCGCTGGACGATCACAGGGACGTTCGCCGGGCCGGGAGCGTTGAACGGCGTGCAGGCCACCGGCAGCCCGCTGAAACTCGAAGGCGTCGACGTCCTGACAGTGCGAGACGGCAAGGTGCAGGCAAACGACGCATTCTCGGATGGCATGACGGCGGCCCGCCAGATCGGGTTGATGCCACCGCAAGGGTCCTCTGCCGAACAGCGTTTGACTGGCGCGTTCAACGTCAAGACGAGGGTGAGCGGTATGGCAGCGCGCGATGCCGAGCTCGTAGCCGAGGGCGTGTGGGTCGTACAGGGCCAGCCCGGACGCTGCAACGTGTACCTGATCGAGGACAAGAGCGTGGGCGGCGTGACGATGTACGACGCGGGCGCACGCACGATGATCCGTGCCGTGGCCAGCGCCGGCGCCAAGCTCGGCGGCATCAAGCGGATCGTGCTCGGCCACGGCCACACAGAGCACCGCGGCACGGCGCCCGCGCTGGGCGTACCTGTGCTTTGCCACCCCGACGAGGTCCAGGACGCCGAAGGCAGCGGCGGCTTTCGCTACTGGCCAAAGGATCTCATCGGACTGCCGACCCCGCAACGCCAGATCCACAGGACGCTGCACCGCCTCGCCTGGGACGGCGGCCCGGTGAAGATCTCGGGCACCCTCCAGGAGGGCGACGAGGTTGCCGAGTTCAAGGCGATCGACCTGTCAGGTCACGCGCCGGGCCAAATCGGGTTGTGGCGCGAGTCCGATCGCCTGGCGCTCGTCAGCGACACCTTTTACACGCTCGACATGTGGGGACGAAGCTGCCCACCGCACGTGCCAGAACGGATGTTCAACTACGACACCGGACAGGCGAGGGCGTCGATCCGCAAGCTCGCCGAGATGGAGCCGGCGGCGGCCTGGCCTGGGCACGCGAAGCCCATCACGGGAGACGTGCGCACGCAGCTGCTCAAGGCCGCGGAGACGATGTAGGGCATGGCCAAGCGCAGGCGTGCGCGTGAGCCGAAGCTGAGCGCGCCCACCAGCGACTACAGCGACGCGCAGGGCAACGTGCTGACGCTGCGGGGTTCGTTCACCGCGGGCGCCCGGCGCGAGTACGCCGAGACCCTGTCAGGCATCAGCGCCCGTGCCGCTTCCACTCAGGAGGACGCATGGCAGCGCGCAGTGGAGTTGCTTTTCGAGCGCTTGACCGTGCGCTGGAGCATCTCAGGCGTCCCGATCGAGCGCCAGAAGGAGCTGCTCGCGCGCCTACGCGTTGCCAGCGTCGAGGAGCGCGCTTGGGTGCGAGACACGCTGCGCGAGCACTGCGCCGAGTGGTTCCCGGACGTGCAGGCCCCTTAGAACGTGTTTTCAAAGTGACCTACACGTATCGACACCCCTTGGTATGGAGCTGGGGAATTTATTTTGGTACCTAATCTTTAGGTAAGCGTTCGCAAAAGGGGGATGTTGAACAGACCCTTCAAAAGATGAGTCATACATACAGCGTGCCATGCAGCATGAATACCCCGCCGCAGCGCTCATTTGAAAGACGTCTTAGAGCGGTTAGCGGACTCGTTAGCCGGACTCGCCGAGCAACTCCAAGCGCGGGCCATGGGCATCGCCGGCCGAGACGAAGCGCGCGTTGGCTGGGCTCAAAACGAACTCGTAGGACTCGCCATCCTCACCCTCGACACTCAAGCGGCTGCCGTCATCGTGGACAGCAACGATCGTGCCCTGCTCGAAGCCGCCACCGAAGTGCTTGATGCGCGCGGACGCACCAATGCGTGGTAGCGGTCTCGTCGGGCCGAGCATCACGACTGAGGCATAACACAAACGTCACACCCGGACGCCGCGCACGCCCGCTGCGATCGCTACCGTGGCGAGACAATGCGCCGCACGAAGATCGTCGCCACCATCGGCCCCGCCTCGCGCGAGCCCGAGACGCTGCTCGCGATGGTGCGCGCCGGGATGGACGTGGCACGGCTGAACTACTCGCACGGCACGCTGGCCGAGCACGAGGAGACTGTACGTCGCGTACGCGACGCCGCCGGGCGCGCGGGGCGACCTGTCGCGATCTTGCAGGACCTGCCCGGGCCAAAGCTTCGCATCGGCCCGCTACGTGAGGACATCGTCGAGCTCAAGCCAGGCGACTTAGTCACGTTCAGCTGTGGCGAGGAGCAAGTCGGCGACGCCCGCCACATGTCGATCACCTGGCCCGGGCTCGCCGCGGCACTGACGCCCGAGGAGATCCTCTACCTAGCGGATGGCAGCGTGCGGTTGCGCGTGCGCACAGTGCGCGTCGAGCAGGGCGAGGTCGACGCCGAGGTCGAGGTCGGCGGCGCCGTCGCCTCGCGTCAGGGGCTGAACATCCCAGGACCTGCGCACACGTTGCCATCCGTGCCCGAGGAGGACCTGGAGCTGTTGCGCCACGGCGAATCGATCGGCGTGGACATGGTGGCCCTGTCGTTCGTGCGCTTCCCATCCGATGTGGAAACCGTGCGCGAGCACACACGTCTGCCCTTGATCGCCAAGATGGAGAAGCCTCAGGCGGTCGAACACGCCGAGGCGATCATCCGCGCCGCCGACTGCGTGATGGTCGCGCGTGGGGACCTGGGTATAGAGATGCCGATCGAGCAGGTCCCCGCCGTGCAGAAGAAGCTGCTCGAGCAGGCCGGCTACCTCGCCCGCCCCTCGATCACCGCGACGCAGATGCTCGACTCGATGGTCACCTCCTCGCGCCCAACGCGCGCTGAGGTGGCAGATGTGGCCAACGCGATCCTCGACGGCACCGACGCGGTCATGCTCTCCCAGGAGACTGCGATCGGCGCCTACCCGGTACAGGCGATCGAGATGATGGCCGCGGTGGCAGTCCAGGCCGAGGCGATCGCGCCATACGAGCGTTGGAACACCTCGCGCGTGCGTCGCGCCGAAGCCGACCCCGCCCACACCGTCGCTCACAGCTTGTGCCTCGCCGCGCGCGAACTGCAGCTCGACGCGCTGATCGTGCCTACGCTCTCCGGGCGCTCGGCGCGATTGGTCTCCGCGCACCGACCCACGGCCCCGATCTACGCGCTCTCCCCCGGGCGCGAGACCGTGCGCCGCTGCGGCTTGATGTGGGGTGTGCAGGCCTCCTCGATCCGCCGCCACGAGACGACCGAGGAGCTGATCGCCGACTCCGCCAGGCGCGTGGTCGAGCTCGGCTGGTGTGAGAAGGGCCAGCGCATCGGCATCACCGCGGGCCTGCCGAGCGGGCGCCCGGGGACCACGAGCTTGATGCAGATACAGGTGCTTTAGGGTCAGCGCTGCCCGATTACGAGGCCCGCCCTTGCAACCGGCCTCGAGGAGACCTGTTCGAACGTACCGGCGAATCTTGTTTCCCAAAAAAAGAGCCTCTACGCCGCGCCCACGCCCGTACGTTCGTAGAACTCAGCCTCCTGGCGCCCCAGCTCGGTAACAGGCGGATCGCCGTACATCCACTCGCGCGCGATCCGGTGCCAGTTGTTGCGCGCGCGCAACTGTGAGAGCACCGCGAGCGTCAGCATCTCCATGCGCCGGCCGAACAGGTGCTCGGGCTGGATCGTCTGATGGCGCATCTCGCGGAAGTGAGACGAGCGCGGGTCCGAGCTCTCGATCAGCACCTCGGTAGCGATCTCAGGCGAGAGCCGCACCTCTTCGTCGGCTGTCGTGTACCACCAGATCGCATCCTCGATGAAGGCAAGCAGGTGGTCGGGGTCCACGCGCTCGGGTTCGGGCAGAAAGCTCGATTCGGCCAGCAGTTTGTGCAACGTCTGCGCATCGCCCTCGACCACGGCACGCTGGCAGGCCAGCTCGAGCTCGACTGGCGCTCGATCGAGACGCTTGAACAGGCCGAAGTCCAGGAACGCGACGCGCCCGTCGTCGAGCAGCATGAAATTGCCCGGATGTGGGTCGCCCGAGAACTGACGATGGCGGTACAGGCAGCCGAGAAAGAAGCGAAACACGATCTCTCCGATACGGTCGCGCTCGGCCTGGGGATACTCCTTCAGCCGCTCGAAGCCCACGCCACGAACGAAATCGGTGACCAGTACGTGCTCGTGCGAGAGCTCGCTGACGACCTCTGGCACCACGATGAAGGGATGACCATTGAAGATGCGCGCCAGCGAGCGCTGGTTCTGCGCCTCGAGCTCGTAGTCGAGCTCCTCGCCGATGCGGTCGCGGATC
>Ga0210385_10001868_pt1 | contig 12816 bp, 12 predicted proteins | sample IncBWH26OmetaG_FD_160107 | JGI IMG/M metagenome (GOLD analysis project Ga0210385, IMG submission 160107) | Forest soil microbial communities from Barre Woods Harvard Forest LTER site, Petersham, Massachusetts, United States - Inc-BW-H-26-O ... | reverse complement strand
CTGGGGAGTGCTCGGTGGGATTCGTGACTGGCGCGACTATGGCGAACTTCGTGTGCCTTGCGGCGGCCCGAAACGCCGTGCTCGCGCGCGTGGGCTGGGATGTCGAGGCCGACGGGCTCCCGGGTGCCCCCGCGGTACGGCTGTTCGTTGGCGCGGATGCCCACGTCTCCATCCACGCGGCGCTTCGCTACCTGGGATTCGGCACGCGGGCGGTGCCGGTGGCCGCGGACGCCGAAGGCCGGATGGATCCTCGCACACTGCGATCCGCGCTCGAGCGGGGAACCGGTCCGGCCATCGTGATGGCGCAAGCCGGTCAGATCAACACGGGAGCCTTCGACGCCATGCCCGAGATCGTGCGCGTCTGCCGCGAGCATGGCGCTTGGTTGCACGTCGACGGCGCCTTCGGTCTTTGGGCGCGCTCGGTGCCGGAGCTCGGTGAGCTCACGGTCGGACTCGAGCACGCCGACTCATGGTCGACGGATGGCCACAAATGGCTGCAGCTGCCCTACGACAGCGGGTTCGCCATCGTGAGGGATGCCGAAGCTCATCGCCGAGCGATGTCGATCATGGCCAGCTATCTTCCTCCCGCCAGCGGTGCGGAGTACGACCCAGGCCTGTTCGTCCCGGAGCTCTCGCGCCGCGCACGGGGTTTTGCGGCCTGGACGCAATTGCGGGTGTTGGGCCGCCAAGGCATCGCCGACACCGTCCGTCGCCATTGCGCGCTCGCGCGCCGCCTGGCAGCGCGCCTCGCTTCAGAACCCGGAGTGCAAGTGATGAACACCGTCCATCTCAATCAAGTTATCGTAGGTTTCGGAACGGGCAGTGCGGAGATATGCAACGAGCTCACGCGCGCGACCGTGGAGCAGATCAAGCAGGACAACATCTGTCTCGCCGGCGGAGCCGACTGGCGCGGGCGCTTCGTGCTGCGACTGTCGCTGATTGCGGCGTCGCTCACCGAATCCGACATCGACCGTCTCGCCGCAGCGATCTCGAGCGCCTGGCGCGACGTGCGCAATCGGACGGCGTGACCCGGCCAGCGGAGGTTCACGACGGGGCCTATGGCGAACGGCACCAACCTGGGGGATTGGTCGTCGATCCCCGACGAAAGCCGTCCTGGTGCGGCGATGGCCCCCCCAATGGTCCAATTGAAAGAAAGACTGGTTGACTACAACGTCAGCGCGTCTGCCTGTGAATGTAAGGAAGAACAACATGCGACCTCAATTTGCGAGCGAGTCCAACCCTAGTCTTTTCCGTTGGATGAGCTGCTTAGTTGGCGCGGCATTCATCTTGGCGACAGGTGTCTCCCGTGCGCAGCAGCCGGTGCAGCCCGAAGCCTTTTCCTTTGATGTTTACGGCGACTCGCGCTCGATGATGTATCTACCATATACCAAGGCCGAGGAGGCGCAGGCGCACCTGTTGATGGTCGACATGTTTGACCTGGTGCTTCCCGCGAAGGTCTCGCAGGAGATGGTCGATAAGTACGTCAAGCTCACCTACGACCCTTCCACCAACGAGTTGATTCAGATCGTCATGCCCTTCGATACGGCAAGCGAAGTGACCACCCTGACGGTGGACAAGGGCTGGGTCACCGAAGCCTCCGTCGAGGATGTGAAGCTACTGCCCGGTGTGCGCCGCACAATGTTTCGTCTGCAGGGCGGCGAGTGGGTGGCCCGCGAGGCGGTCAAAGACGTGCGCAGCGGTAAGGCCGATTTCCTCCTCAATACCGGGGATTTGGTCTGGTGGGGCAAGCAGGCTGGCAAGCCCTCTGATAATCCCTACTGGACCCTGGTCAATAAGGATGTATTGAAGCAATTGCCGCCGCCGAGCCAAAAGATGCGTGCCGCGGGTCTCGACGGTCGCGTCTTCCCCGCGGTCGGCAATCACGAGGTGTGGAACGACTCGGACGTGCAAGGTCTGTTGGCTTCGTTTCCGTATCTAAAGAAGATGGGCGTTACCGACAAGAAGCTCATCTACACCTTCGACTACAGCGGCGTTCGCTTCATATTCCTCTGGACGGGCAAGTACGATTATCGCGATCCCACCGGTTGGGTCGCCACCCGCCCGGCTTACGAGGCGCAAATGAAACAGCTTCAGGCCTGGTTGGATGATGCCAAGGCCAAAGGAATCAAGAAGGTCTTCATTGCCTTTCACGCGCCGACGTTCTGCCGGGCTGGGATGGGGCCGATCCCAGCGGAGCAAAATCCGCATAAAACCATCGCTGCATACGCCAAGGACCTGGACATCGTGGTATTTAACGGCCACGTGCACACCACTGAACTTTTTCAAGTAGATGGCGTGAGGTACTTGGTGCTCGGCGGCGGCGGCGCGGAACAGGACCCGATCCTGCCCGGCAGAACGCAGTTCAAAGTGCCCGCCGATTACCCGCCCGATCTATATTGGAACGGCGCCTCGCCGAAGGAAGACTACAACTACTTGCACGTGGATGTGGTACCTGGACAGCCGACGAAATTCACGCTCAATCGTTTCCGGCCGTGGTCGGCGACGCCCTTTGAGAGCCTGGAGCTGTTCAAGTGAGTGCCAATAGGCGTAACGGAATGCACGCTCTGCTGCCTCTACCCGCCTTTGTGCTGCACCCGTACACCGCACTGTTCATAGCCGCTGTGCACGTCTATCTCTCCTACGGTCATCTCTCGAAGCTCTTTGGCGGCGAGGTGAAGTGGGAGCATATCTGGAAGGGATTTGGGGCACTGGCTGGGGTTTACGTATTTGCGGCGCTGGCCTCGCGCAGTTTTGCTCAGCGCGCCGGGCCTCTGCAAAAGGACCCACTTGTGGGGAGTCATCTATGAGCCCGCAAGAAAATCCAGTTGCCGCCCTCGACATCCTCAGCGACTTTCGCGCGCCTCCAATCCCGATTGCGGCGTATGGGCTCGGCCCAAGGTCCCATTGCGCGCGTCCATTGACCGGCTAGAGAATGCGGACCCGCGGCCTCGCCCACAGAGGGTTACGTTATGTCGATCTTCACGATTGCCTTCGATAAACCCACCAATCTGACCACCGTATCGAAGTACACAGTTTTCAACGGATTTATTTACTTTGGTCTTGGCATAGCATTGATCGTCTGGCCCGGCGCGATCCAGACGTTGTTCAGAGAGCGTGCATTTATCGGAGACGAACAAGGTCTTTTTCGTGCCCTCGGAATGGCAGTCGCGATCATTGGCTATTATTTGGTGGTCGGCGGCCGCGCAGGCAGCCGACAAACCGCTGCCGCCTCAGTGATCGATCGACTTACGATTGTACCGCTGGTGCTCCTACCCCTGGCGATTGCCGGCGTATTTCCGCGCTTTCTGATCACCATCGTCATTACCGACTTCTGCCTTGCTATGAGCACGTGGGTGCTGGTGCGTGCAGAAAGAAAGCCTCCAGCCTATGGACCGGCTGGGCGCGCGGCCTGATGGGCGGGCGAACCCAAGTGCGGTCGCAGGCCGACGGCGGCTTTGGGATAGGAGCGGCGATACGGTCTTCGGGGAGGTGAAAAGGCCCGCGCGGAGCGGGCCGATGTCGATACGTGTAAGGGCGCCGCAGGCAATGAGTTCAGTTTCGTGCGCGCGCGTTAGCGGCCAGCTATCCAAGCATTAATTGACTAACAAAATCAGTACTTTATCATAAATAACTATAATTTACGTTGAACAATGTTCTGCTTCTGTATGACGCGGCGTTGCGTCACTCCGACGGATTGATTTTTCTCGGCATCGCATCGAAGCGCGGGTCACCGCGCAGCGATTTGAAAATCGGATCGGCTTTCATAGATACCAGTCCGGTCCCGCTGTCGGTAGGCGCGCTCGAGCCAACGAAACCGGGATTACCATCCATGTCCCGGGGTGTCGGTGACGTGGTCACTTGACCAATTCAAATTCGCCAGGCTTCCACGTCTTGTCGAACCACGACTGCAATGGACCATAGAGTCGCAGAAGGACGTTCCAGCCTTTCCCGGGGATGGTCTGCACCCAGTTGGCCTCATGGCCTTTCGGCGCGCCCGGACCGAACCAGACATCCACCGACGTGTCCGTATTGATCACGATTCCCTTTTTCTGGCTGCCGATGCTTGGAAACTGCTGGTCGGTCTGCAGCATTGAGCGTGTTTGGTTGTCGTAGACCACGAACGACCAGAAATCCTTCGCCGGGATGTTGGGCGGCAGATGGATCTTGTAGGTATTGCTGCCGTCGAGCGGTTTGCTTTTGGAATCAACGCACGCCGCGGCGTATTGCGAGCCGATGCCTACCATCTTCATAGCCATGGCCGGGGTAATGCCCGTGGCGTAGTAATGAAAGGCGGTCCGCGCATCGAGATTGCGCACACCAGGCTGGGACAAGAACTCGTAGCTTCCGCCGATAAAGGTCGTGAACCAGGCGCTTTTCGGATAGAAATAGGCCTCCTTCATGCGGGAGCGGAAGAGGATGGCTCGAGCGGTCGCGTTACCGACCGCCGCCGCCTCGGTGAGAATTTTCTTCATCCGGGCGTCGGGCGCAAAGGGCTTTCCCTTCTCGACGCCAATGGAGGCGAACAATCCCAGCCGTTCGGGATCTAGTGCCTCGCTGGGCTCCTCCTGTACGATCTGATTCAACTCCTCGAAGTAGCTGAAGTCGTTGGCATGAATCGTGTTCAACTCAATCCCGGAGCCATTGATGAACTTCGTTGCCGGCGGATTCCTCGCCGCTGCCAGGGGGTAGATGCGCAAATGCTTCCTGATGCTATCCACTCCGGGCTTAAGGTCGCCGTCCACCTTAAATCCCCGGCCCATGAGCCAACCGCCATAGGTGCGCGAACGGGCGGCAAAGTAGCCCTCCGGCAGCTCACCCTTATAACCCGGCGGAACCAAGAGATACTTCCCACCCTCACCTTTGTCACGGCCCGCGTTGCCGATATCGGTGACATATTGGAACCAAAAATCATCGAGAAAGGCGAGTACCTTGGGAGGCGCTTCAAGCACCAAAGGGCCTTCCTTCAAATCTATCCACGTACTGAAATAAACGGAGTCGGTGTTCCCCGTGAGAAAGAGTGATTTGGAGTCCAGCAGGTTCTCGAAGATCAAAATCGTGCCGTTGGTAGCGCCGAGCTTTCTGAATCCCGCGCGCATTCCGACCAACGACGCGCCTGGCATTGCGCTAAGGAACGCCTGCACTCCGCGGGAGAAGTCGAGGTTATCCATGACCTTCTCGACGGTCAGCTCATCCGGAAAGCCGTCAAAGAACTTGAGGGTGCCAAGCCGCGTCTCGACTAAGTCCGGTGTCGTGATCTGCGGGGGGATGGATGTGGTCATCTCCATTTTCGGTGCTTTCATTTGGATCGGCCTTAATGGTGTGTAATGGAAATCAGCTGAACGGCAGCGATCGATATTCCACGGACGCGCAACTGGGCAAGGGCTCGCCCCGCGATGCGTACGATCGGGGGCAGGACTCGTTGGACCAGCGCTCAGACTGTCACGGGCGCGATCGTCGTGTAATTGGCCCATGGGACCATGCCGCTTTGCCCTGGGCTACGAACCGAGCAATATCTGCGCCAGCAACGTCGCCCGAAGTGGCTGTCACGCCCGGCGCTACATTTGCCGTCGCACCCAGCATTCCGGTAGATGTTGCGATAAAGTGGGGCCGCGCCTCGCCTGGCGCTGCGATGGTCTCGGCTCATTGAACGCTAATCGAAAAACGATCTTCATTTCCCTTGCAATTGCCATAGCTGGTGCGTGCGTCTTTATTTTCGAGGGCATTTACCGGGAAGCCGAGCGCGCAGCGATCACGAAGCTGAATCAGGAACAGATGATCTATGCGCAGCAGGCGGCCCGGGGCATCGAAGAGTTCTTTGCAACTTGGACGAGAAATTTGAACGTCTTGTCAGGGATGAATCCGATCGTCGCGGACGACCCCGAAGGTCAAGCTATTCTGAAATTGTTCTACGAAACCAACCAAGTGCGGATCACGGAAATCCTCCGCGTGGATGAGAACGGCGTGATCCGCGATGACATCCCCGATCGTAACGCGGTGGGATTGGACATCTCGCATCGAAAGCACTTTCTCGCGCTGCGGCAGGATCACAAGCCCGTGATCAGTGAGGAATTCAGATCCCTGGAGGGAGTTGACTCGGTTGCTCTTCACGTACCCGTCCTGCAGGGGGCTGAATTCAAAGGGTCGGTGGGAATCCTCATCGACTTCAAGAGCCTCGCGAAGCGCTATCTTGATGCGATTAAGGTCGGCCAAACCGGGTACGCCTGGGTGATCAGTCGGGCCGGCACCGTTCTTTACACGCCAGTACCAGGTGTCACCGGCCAATCCATATGGGAGGTCAACAAAGATAATCCGTCGCCAGGTCCCCTGGTGAGCGCCATGCTCCAGGGTCGCGAGGGTACCGCGGAATACACCTCTCAGAGAATCGGTGACCGGCATGTGAGTCCAACCAGAAAATATGCAGTGTTTGTTCCTGTGCGCCTAGGGAACACCTTCTGGTCAATATGTGTGGCCTCGAGCGAGCAGGATGTTTTTGCCGATCTGACCACGTTCCGCAATAAGCTGGCGGTGGCCATGAGTATTTTCTTCATCGTTGGTGCGGCGTTGTCGACGCTCGGAGCAAGAGCCTGGTTGATCGCAAAAGAACAAGAGAAGAACACACGGGCAGAGCTGAAGATTGCGGAACAGCGTAATCAACTGACGCATCTTTCTCGCGTCAATATGCTCGGCGAGTTATCTGGGTCGCTCGCCCATGAACTGAGCCAGCCGCTTACCGCCATCCTTGGCAACGCACACGCGGCGCAACTGCTTCTCGGGCATTCCGAACCGGATCTGAACCAACTGCGCGACATCCTTAGGGATATTGAGGCCGACGATGAGCGAGCGGGGGAGGTCGTCCGCCGCCTACGCCTGCTACTTAAGCGAGGAGAAATACAGTTCCAGCCGCTCAACGTGAACGAAGTCGTAGAGGATGTGCTGAAGCTGCTGCGGAGTGAGCTTATCGATCGAGGCGTGATCGCACATGCGGAACTCGCCCCAAGTTTACCGGTTCTGCAGGCTGACAGAGTGCAACTGCAGCAGGTGCTGATCAACCTGGTCACAAACGCTTGCGACGCGATGGCCGACGTGCCGCGCGAGGCTCGCGCGTTGAAAGTTAGCACCGGACTCGACAGCGATGGTGTCGTCTTGATCTCCGTTTGCGATGCTGGTCCCGGCATCGCAGAAGGCGAACTGGAACAGGTCTTCGAGCCATTTTTCACCAGCAAGGCAAATGGCATGGGCTTAGGGTTGTCCGTCTGCCGCACGATTGTAAACGCCCACAGAGGTAAGCTGTGGGTCGAGCGCATTTCAGGTCGCGGTGCCACGTTTCATTTGTTGTTACCCGTGAGTCCGCAGGGAGATTTTAACCCGCATCCTAAAGCGCCACAAACGCAGTGAGCTGAAGGTGCCAGATGCCTGGCCAAGGCCAGATCACCTCGCATCGGGAGAAGCGGCCGCAGTGCTTCCCATCTTCTCGTGTGCTTGCTGCAACGTGAAGCTCGCCGCCTTCTAGCGCGGGGGGAACTCTTCTCGTTGCGCTCAGAAGGCTGACGATGGGGGTGGGATCTTGGTCCAATACGATGGCCCGTCTGGGTCGAGGACCATGATTCCACACCAGCGTCGTGGCAAGGAGCAAGCACCCATGCCACCAACGTCCGAGCTCATGGGGCGCATGGCGCACCGCCGCGCCGTCGAGGCTGTGATCTGGGGCATGCCGGCGGTGAATGCCGATCTCATGTTCCAGGCTATGGCCCGAGCGGTCAGAGGCGACTGGAACCAGGTCGTCTATTGGTCACGCCTGGTGGATTGGAAAAATCAGACGCTCACACCCAACCCCGACGCGATCTACATCATGCCGTTCTTCAACACGGCGCAGACGGGGCCAATGGTGCTCGAGATATCGGCCGCCGGCGAAGGCTCGATCACCGGCAGCATCATGGATTCTGGCAAACGCCGCTCGAGGATGTCGGGCCGGCCGGTGTCGACAAGGGGCGGGCGGCAGATATCTCATCCTGCCTCCCGGTCATTCCGGCCCCGTACCGGACGGTCACATCCCCCTTCCGTCACAGACCTAACAGGGCTACGCCTTGTTGCGCTCGATTCTGACGAGCGGCAGCGATGCCGATTTTGGCAAAGCGCTCGACTATGGAAAGCGCATCCGTCTCTATCCGCTGTCCGCCCGCGCGAGCCCGTCGACGACGACCTATCTCGACGCCGCCGGGGTGCTTTTCGACGCGACCATCCCCTACGATGCGCGCTTCTTCGAGTCACTCGCGCGCATCGTGGAAAGCCAATATGGTTTCCTGTCAGTTGTCTCCTGCATATGAGTCATCTCGCGCTCAAGGCCATCGGATTGCGCTGAAACGGGCTGTAAAGAACGCCTTCCTATCGTTCGGGCGAGCCGGCGGCGCCTGAGCGTGCGGCGATTTCCAGTGCAAGCATCGGCACCCCGAGGTTGCATGCCTGGACTCCTTGAATGACGCAGAGCTTCAGCACCTCCATGATCTCTTCCACCGTGGCCCCGAGCTTCAGAGCCGCCTTGATGTGCCTGCGCGTTCCCGGCGCGTACATGTGGGTAAACGAGGCATCGAATGCGATGCTCAGAAGTTCGGCGAGCTTTGGAGAGAATACGCCGCCCGCATATGCCGGGATTCCCGCGGCGACGAATTCTTCTGTCCAGATCGGGTCGAGGTTATAGAACGGTGTCCATGCCTCGTTCCACTGCCCCACCGCGCGCAATTTGTCGCACAAGGGTGTGATCGGCTTTGGATGCTCCACGACCCCCGAACCAGCCGCCTTGGCCTCTTCCAGGAGGATCGGCGCACCCAAGCTGCAGGAGTGGATGGAAAGAAGCGAGGCCATCTTGAGAACCATCAGAATCTCATCTCGATTTGCACCGGCATCGAGCGCGGCCCGAATATGCCGTCGTGTACCTTCAGGATTCAGATTCGTGCAGGCGGCGTTTATCGCCAAACCGATCAGTTCGATAGTCTTGCACGGCAGCACCTCGTGCTTCCAAGGGTTCAGCGCCATGCGCTCGCACGTGTCCGCCCATGCCGGATCCCATGCTCGCAATTGTGCAAATGCGAGATCGTTCAATGGCCCCCGTTCGGAGACCTTGCTTGTTGGGCCGGCCGAAGAAGTATTGTCTCTGACGGTCATGAGCGTTTCCTCCTCTCGTCCCGTGTATGGTGCAGCTCGTCCATTTCACACTGCTACCGCGATTTTGCCGTCTATGATCTGCACGGCATGCGAGGCCACGCCGTAGCCCGGTGATCCGCCCACAAAACCGGTCGTGACATCAAATTTGAGACCATGCGCGCGACAGGTCACGATCTTGCCCTCAAACTTTCCCGATCCCAGCGATGCGCCTTGGTGAACGCAGGCATCGTCGATCGCATAGATCTGACCTTCGACATTGAAGAGAGCCACGCCCTTTCCAGCGACTGTCACGACTAAGCTACGTCCCGGCGGGATTTGCTGAATCGATGCGACTTCGAGAAAGTCACTCATCTCTTCTCGTCTCCTTTCAGTTCGGGCTCGCGGCTAAACACCTTCGGCTGAGTGCGGCCTCTTCCTAGAGGCCGCATCCAGTTGTTTAGATATGTCCGGCGATCGCGTGTCCATCCGATGACTGAACCGGCGGACGCACCTTGCCGTCGGTCTCCTTCACGATAAAGCCCAGTTGACCGCCTTTGCGGTTGGGTGGCAGCCCCAGCGCAGCGAGCGTCTCCTCGGGACTTTCGTACCAGGTGCCGATCTTGAGCATCTGGCGGGCTTCGTCCGCAGTTGCGATGTTGCGGCCCAACTCCTTCGCGAGTCGTACCACCTGTTCGACCTGTTGCACGGAGGTCATGCGCTCACCTTTGCGGCGCCAGAGATTGTCTTCGTTGCCGACGCGCATGTGGATACCGAGCGCCACTGCCATGGCGGCATAAGGCGGCACGGTCCGCCACAGTGACTCGTACGTCGCGATGGAGCCCTGAGGCGAGCGACGCACCCACTCCATGAAGTCGAAAGGATTGCGGCCACAACCTCCGGCCCCGCCGATGGCCGTCATGGTGTGATTCAACGGCCCCATGTACACGCCCGTGCGGATGAGCTGCTCGATCGCCTCGAGAGTGTGGATGGAGGCCATCGCGAACATGGGCTGGATCTTGTTCTCGCGGAGGCGTTTCAAATGCTCGATATAGAATTCAGGTGTGGCGTCGGCGACCATGTTCTGATACGCCGCCTGCATCGCCGGATTTGCCAGCATCGTCCCCTGCACGTCGTCCGGCGTCGTGAGGGCTAAGATATTCATCAGAACGGTACCGACGACGATCGTGATCTGATCCGGCTTCGGGTTGAGCTCCGTCAGCATGTGCCGTGTGTCGTAGCCCTGCCAATGTGCCTCTTTACCCGGCTCCGGCGCGAAGGAAATGGAGCCCCCGACCTGGATGACCATCTTGGGCACGGCCTTGCGCAGGCGCGCAATCTGTTCGTTGAACTGCTTGAAATCTTTCGAGCCGTGACCTGTCTTCGGATCCCTGACATGCAGGTGCAGCACCGCGGCGCCCGCGTTGTAGCAATCGACCGCCTTTTGCGTCTGCTCCTCCCAAGTGACAGGAATGTCTTCCGGGAAGTCGCCGGGGAGCCATTGCGGCCCGAACGGCGCAACCGTGATGATGAGAGGCTGTTGATTTTCTGGAAGCATCGAGTCGTTAGTAAAATACATTTCGTGGTCTCCTCTTTTAATAAAAAAGCCTACGGAGCCGCGCTCGAGTCGAAGTAGCGCTGCCCGGCAAGGAGCGCGTCGACTGCCGGCATTAAGTCGCGCCCGATTGCACGCTTGATGACCAGTCCGTCGGCGCCCGCGGAGACAGCCGCCGAAACGAGCGTAGGACCATCGTGCACGCTCAGCAGCAAGAGCTTCGCCGCCCGCGCTTGATCACGCAGCTGGCGCATGAGTCCCGGCAGGTCGCCGGCGGCGTACGACAGGTCCATGACGATCACGGTAGGCTGAAGCCGTCCAGCACCTTCGATTAGCGATGACTTGTCGGTCACGAGAAATACCTGGTCGAACGCCGTTTCGAGCAGCCCACGAATTCGCTCGAACAGGCCGTTACCTCGATCTGCAATGAGTACGCAGGCTGATGTAACCGCAGCCATGGTGAGTACAACCCGATACGCCTCATTCGCCCGGATGCTGCGCGATAGGACATTGGAAAAAGCGTACCCGCGTCGCGGGGAGGTATGAACCCGTAGATTTACGGTGTTGGCGCGCAGACTTTACGGTGCGGCGGCGGTTCAGGGTCCAATGATGCCGTGCTTGATCGCGAAGTGAATCAGCTCGGCATTGCCCTTGACCCCGAGGGACTCCACCATCCGATACTTATGGTCCTCGACCGTCCGAGCTGAAATGTGAAGCTTCGACCCGATTTCTTTCGTGGTGAGCCCATCGACAAGCAGCCGGAGAACTTCGCGCTGGCGTAGGGTCAACGAGGCGACCGGGTCCGCCGTCTCCAAAGGGTCGTGCTTCATCGCCCGCAGCACTTCGCCGGCGAGAGCAGGGGTGACGAATATGCGGCCCTGCGCCGCGGCGCGCACCGCGAGCACCAGCTCGTCCAACGCCGCATGCTTGACCACGAAGCCGACGGCACCTGCCTCAAGGGCCCGCCGAGCATAGGCGACGTCGCGATGCATCGTGAGAAAAATGACGCGCACATTGGGGCTAAATTTCCGTACTTCCTCGAGCGCCTCGATGCCATTTAACTGGGGCATCGAAATGTCGGCGATGATCACATCGGGCTTGAGTGCTTTGGCGGCCTCGACCATCGCGCGACCGTCCTCTACCACGCCGATGAGGTCGAATTCGGGAACGAGCAGGCTTCTCAGCCCCTCGGCGAGGATCCTGTGATCGTCCGCAAGTAAGACACGCACGCGGCTCACGCGGCTGCCTCTGGAATCGGCACCCACGCGAGGATTGTTGTGCCCCCGCCGAGACTGCTGCGGATGTCGAGCTTACCGTCCAACAATCGGATCCGCTCCCGCATGCTGGCGTGTCCGAGGCTCGGATGAATTAGCAGTCCGGGCTCGAATCCCTTGCCATTGTCGCTGACCGCAAGTAGCAGGCCACCATCCTTCAATGCCAGCGAGAGTTGCACGATGCTTGCTTTGGCATGGCGACCAATATTGCGTAACGCCTCTTGGGCGATACGGTAGATACAAAGGGCCACCTCGCGAGGCAGACTCTGCGAAATATCGTCCGCCGCCACGTCCACACGCAGGGCCTCGGACCGCGCAACCCGCTCACACTCGGCTTTCAGCGCCTCGATCAGTCCGAGATCGTAAAGAACCGACGGGTGTAGTTGGTACGAAAGATCGTGTATGTCCTCGCTCAGCCGCATCAGTGTGTTGGAGATGGAACGGCGCGCGTCGATGTCTCCGGGCGATGGATCGCTCCCGGGAAGGTTTGCGGCGTCGATGGCCGCTCCGACGAGTCGTTGCGTAATATCGTCGTGCAACTCGCGCGCAAGCCAGCGTCGCTCATCTTCGTGCGCGGTGATCAGGCGTCCGCTCAAGGCCAGTGCTTCCTCCTCGGCGCGGCGGCAGCGGATACGCTGCCGCACAAGCCCAATTAATAATACGGCCTGCAATGTAAAAGCGGCGGCGGCGGAAGTGATCAGCACTCGGTGCTCGTCCCAGAGTGAGGGGGGCTGAAAGCGAATGGCGCTTCCCGCAGGCAGGCGCGAGGGCTCGATGCCCCACCGCTTAAGCTCGCGCCAATCATAGACCGGGCTTTCGTAGTCAATGAGCTGGACGGGAGGGCGCGCGGCG
>Ga0210385_10001867_pt1 | contig 12839 bp, 12 predicted proteins | sample IncBWH26OmetaG_FD_160107 | JGI IMG/M metagenome (GOLD analysis project Ga0210385, IMG submission 160107) | Forest soil microbial communities from Barre Woods Harvard Forest LTER site, Petersham, Massachusetts, United States - Inc-BW-H-26-O ... | reverse complement strand
TCAGGATGTTCTGGCGGGCGTGACCCGGCCGCAGGTGACCCAGCGCACGCTGGAACTGATTCAGCACATGCTGGACAGCTACAACAGCGGTATCGAAGTCAGCTCGGTGAATCTCACCGACGTGCAGGTGCCCGACCCGGTGGTGCCCTCGCAGCACGATGCCAACAAGGCGCTCGCCGACGAGGAGGGCTTCGTGAAGCAGGCTCAGGCCTATGCCAACCGTATCGTGCCGGCCGCACAGGGCCGGGCCGCGAGCATCCAGCAGGACGCCGAGGCCTACAAGGCGCGGGTCGTTGATATCGCCGAAGGCGAGGCGGCGCGCTTCCAGGACGTGGCGGCCGCGTATCAGCGCTCGCCCGCGCTCACCCGCGAGCGACTGTATCTGGAGGCGATGGAGACGGTGCTGGGGCGCGCCAACAAGGTGATCGTGGACACCAAGTCAGGGTCCGGCGGCAACGTCATCTACCTGCCGCTCGACAAGCTGATGGGGCACTCCGCGCCGGCGGATCCCGCCGCGACTGCCGCCCCGGCGCTCTCATCCGCGCCGGACAATACCGGCCAGAGTGATGCGGATCCGGACTCCGGGCGCCAGGCCGGCCGCAGCCGCAGTGATCGCTAGCATGGGCAGCAAACTCGATGCGCGCTGGGTCGGCGGACTGCTGGTCCTGGTACTGCTGATTGCGCTGGCGTCACGCTGTTTGTTCACCGTGGCCGAAGGCGAGCAGGCCGTGCGCACCCGCTTCGGCGCCATTCTGGACTCGACCTATGACTCGGGCCTGCATGGCAAGCTCCCCTGGGACACCGTGATCCGGATCGACCGGCGCACCCTGGCGGCTTCGCATGCGGATGAGACCTTCCTCACCAACGACAATCGCGGCCTGATCGTCGACTTCTACATTCTATGGCGGGTGGCGGATGCGTCGGCGTATTTCCAGGCGACCGGCGCCAGTGAGGAAGTGGCCGCGCAGCGCCTGTCGGATGTGGTCAAGGATGGCATCAAGTCGATCGTGGCCCAGCGCACGCTCGAACAGATCGTGACCGCCGAACGCTCGGTCGTGACCGGGCAGGTGATGGATTCGGCCAGCCGCACGGTCGCGGCGCTGGGCATCAAGCTGGTGGACGTGCGGGTGCAGGCGATCAATCTTCCCGATGAAGTCAGCGCGCGCGTCTACGAGAGCATGAAGCAGAACTTCGCCAAGATCGCCAGTCACCTGCGCGCCGAGGGTCAAAGCTCCGCCGCCAGCATCAGCGCCGGCGCTGACCGGGAGAGCACCGAAATCATCGCCAGCGCCGAGCAGTCCGCGCTCGGCGTACGGGGCGCCGCGGACGAACAGGCGGCCGACATTTACGCCAAGGCCTACTCGGGGCAGCCGGACTTCTATGCCTTCTATCGCAGCCTGCAGGCTTACGAGCGCACGCTCGGCAAGGAAGGCGATGTGCTGGTGCTGTCGCCCGACAGTGAGTTCTTCAAATACTTCAAGAGTCCGGTTCAGTCGCAAGGACGTTCGCCGTGACACACCTCATCCCGGACCTGGGCGCCGCGCTGGCGCTGCTGTTTGTGCTGGAAGGCATCTTTCCGTTTCTCTCCCCCGGGGGCACCAAGCGCGCCCTGGCGCGGATTCTTTCGTTCGGCGATCGCGAAGTGCGCATCGCCGGATTGGGCAGCATGCTCGTCGGGGTCGTGCTGCTGTTCCTCATCAACTGAGAAGGCATCATGGGAAAGTTCGTCATCGTCATCGGCACCCAGTGGGGTGATGAAGGCAAGGGCAAGGTGGTGGATCTGCTGGCCGAGCGCGCCCGCGCCGTGGCACGGTTCCAGGGCGGTCATAACGCCGGCCACACGCTCGTCATCGACGGCCGCAAAACCGTTCTGTCGCTGATCCCTTCGGGCATTTTGCGTGAACACGTACGCTGCTTCATCGGCAATGGCGTGGTGCTGTCGCTCGAGGCGCTGATCACCGAGGCGACCAAGCTCATCGACCACGGCATTCCGGTGTTCGACCGGCTGCGGATTTCACCGAACTGCCCGCTGATACTGCCCTCGCACGTGGCACTCGACCGTGCTCGCGAACATGCCAGCGGCGCGAATGCCATCGGCACCACGGGCCGCGGCATCGGACCGGCCTACGAGGACAAAGTGGCACGGCGCGCGCTGCGGGTGGCGGACCTGTTCCAGCGTGAGCGCTTCGCCGCGAAGCTCGGGCAGGTGCTGGACTTCCACAATTTCGTGCTGCAGAACTACTTCCGCCAGCAGCCGGTGGATTTTCAGAAGACCCTGGATGAGCAGCTGGCACTGGGCGAGCGCATCCAGGGCTGCGTCGCGGACGTGAGCCTTGCCTTGACCCAGCTACGCACCGAGGGTGCAAACGTGCTGTTCGAAGGCGCCCAGGCCGCCATGTTGGACGTGGATCTCGGCACCTATCCGTTCGTGACTTCCTCGAACACCACCGCCGGCTATGCGGCCACCGGAACCGGAGTGGGTCCGCGGGTATTCGATGAGGTCCTCGGCATCGTCAAGGCCTACACCACGCGCGTCGGCGCCGGCCCGTTCCCGACCGAACTCTTCGATGACGACGGCGAGCACCTCGCCCGGGTCGGCCATGAATTCGGTTCGGTGACGGGCCGCAAGCGCCGCTGCGGCTGGTTCGATGCCGTGGTACTACGGCGGTGCGTGGCACAGTCCAGCGTGACGGGCCTCGTGGTCACGAAGCTCGACGTGCTGGATCAGCTGGAAACGATCCGCATATGCATCGGATATCGCAGCGGCGGGAAGGTTCTGGGCGAGATGCCATTGTTCGTCGATGCGTATTCGGAAGTCGTTCCGGTCTATGAGGAACTGCCGGGGTGGCGTCAGTCCACCGTAGGCACGGTGCGCTTCGAGGACTTGCCGCCGAATGCGCGGCGCTATCTGGAGCGCATCCAGGAGCTGGCCGGCGTGCCCCTCGACATGATTTCGACCGGTCCCGATCGCGAGCAGACGATCGTGCGACGTAATCCATTTGAAAGCTGACGCCTGTCGTCATTCGCCGACGAATCAATTCAACTTGCGGGCAATGTCACGGAAATTGTAACCGCGCTTTACTGAGTACTTAAGGCGGCTTAATTTTGCGGTTGATGGGTCAACGACTCCTATCTCAGGACGCTGTGCTACGCGTAGACTGCGACGGAACAGGAAACTGCTTCGTTTACAGTCAGTTACAAGTCACTCAACCCTGTCCTGGAGAATTGCATTCATGAAGTCGACCATTCAGCGCGTACTGGTTGCCGTAGCCGTGGCGACGGTCGGCGCAGGTGCGGTGGCCCTGGCCTCGGCGCAGACCACTGCTGCCACTGCCTCATCGTCGGCGCCCGGCGCAGGCCGACACCACGGTCATCGTCATTTCGGTGGCGGCCGATTCGTAGGCACGCTGCTGCGTGCGACCAAGCAGTTGAACCTTACGGCAGATCAGCAGTCTACGATCAAGAGCCTCGTCAAGAGCGCGCACACGCATCGAGCCGGCGCTCAGGTTGAGGGTGCTGACGAGACGGTCACGGGTAATCCCGGTGATCCGGGCTTTGCCTCGGCGGTGCAGAGCGCCCAGACGAATGCCGCGGCTCGCGTGCAAAAGGAATCGGCGCTGGCCGGGCAAATCTACGGCGTATTGACGACGGCCCAGAAGAATCAGCTGCCGACCGTACTGGCATCGCTCAAGGCCCAGGACCAGGCGCGCCGCGGGGCGTGGGCGGCCAAGCACAGCAACACCAACAGCTGACAGGAGTGACTTTGCGAGCAACGCTTTTCAGCCTGACTCTCGCCTGCCTGCTGCTCCAGGGCCTCCCGCACAGTGCGCGGGCGGCCCTGGGCGGTAACTCGGCATCCATCGAAACCGATCGTGTGGCCATGAAGGGCTTGACCCGTCCGGCCGCGACGGACGCGTTGCAGAAAGAGGAACTGCAGCTGCCCACGGGTACGGTGGTCACGGAGTACCTGACCGCAGACGGCGCCGTGTACGCCGTCACCTGGCACGGGCCCGCGCTGCCCAATCTGCGGCAGCTGTTGGGCAATTATTTCGCCCACTATCAGACCGCGGCCCGCCAACCCATGGTGCGTCACCGCGTGGTGCGCATGAACAGCCCGGATATCGTGATCGAGTCCACCGGCAAGATGCGCGCATTCAATGGCCGCGCCTGGGTCCCCGCGCTGCTGCCCGCCGGCGTCACCGCTGCGGATATTCATTAAGCCCGCGACGCCAGCACTTGGCCTCTTGGCCCATGACGGAGATGCATTCTTGCGAAATCTGTTTGCCAGTCTGATTCTTGTGTCCCTGCTGCTGGCCGGTTGCGGCGGCGGCGGTACGGTAATCACGGCCTCCAACAGCAGCAGTAGCAGCAGCAGCTCGGGCGGCAGTTCCAGTTCCAGCTCCAGCAGCAGCTCTGGTGGCAGCAGCAGCTCCAGCTCCGGCAGCGGCAGCACCGCGTACAACGTCGTCAATGCGGTCGTGGACCAGGGCCCCGCGGGGCTCGCCGACGCCAACGAGGCGGCGGTTGACATCATGTATGTCAACGTGACGGTGTGCGCACCGGGCTCGACGACCAATTGTCAGACGATTGATCACGTTCAGGTCGATACCGGTTCGAACGGCCTGCGCATTGTGTCGTCGGTTCTCAATGCCTCGCTGTTGAACGCCCTGCACGCGGTCACCGTGGGTGGCGCGCCCATCGCCGAGTGCACCCAATTTGTGGACGGCTACAGCTGGGGGCCGATCGTCACGGCGGATGTGCACGTGGGGGGCTCCGACTCGGCAACCAGCGGTGAATCCGCCCCCGGCGTTCCGATCCAGGTCATCGGCACCGGCACTTACTCCGTTCCTTCGGGCTGTGTCGATGTGGGCGGCACGGCGGAGAACACCGTGGCGGCATTCGGCGCCAATGGCATCATCGGTGTCGGCCTGTTTGCACAGGACTGCGGTGATGGCTGCACGGTCCAGGGCAATGGCTTTTACTACACCTGCAGCAGCAGCACGAGCTGCACTTCGGCCGGGGTTCCGACGGGGAGTCAAATGACCAATCCGGTCGCGGCATTCGCGGCGAACAGCGTCGGAGTCGCCGACAACAATGGCGACATCATCGAACTGCCGGCGATCGGCGCCACCGGTGCGGCGACCGTCAATGGGTATCTGATATTCGGCATCGGGACCCAAACCAACAATGGCCTGTCCTCCACGGCCACGGTGATGACGAGCGATGGCCAGGGCTATGTGAGCGCCAGCTTCGTGGGCAGTAACTTGACTCAGAGTTACCTCGACAGCGGATCGAATTCGTTCGATTTCAATGACGGCAATATCGCCAATTGCAGCAATTCCTCCAACGCCCCGAGTTTCATGTGTCCGACCTCCACTCAGAGTCTGATGGTCACGATCACGGGACAGAATGGTCAATCCGCGCTCATCGATTTTTCGATCGCGAACGCCAATAACCTGTTCACCACCTATTTCAACAATGCGGCCTTCAACAATCTTGGGGCTCCCGAGGGCAACTCAGGATCGGATACGTTCGATGTGGGGCTGCCGTTCTTCTTCGGCGTCAACGTCTACACCGCCATACAGGGCGCGGATGCCGGCGGCACTGCCGGGCCCTATTTTGCGTTCTGAGGCGTAGGGGTGCGGGCATGCGCCCAGGTCTGCAGGGCCACCGCGGCGAGCACCACCGGCAGGCCCATCAGCAGCTGGGTTGAGAACTTCTCGTGCCCCAGCCACCAGCCGATGAACAGCGCGACCGGCGGATTGACATAGGCGTAGGTCGTGGCGAGGGTCACCGACACCCGCTCGACCAGGAAGCGAAACGCTGAGAAGCCGATCAGCGAGCCGAAAATCACCAGGTATCCCCACGCCGCCCAGGGGCTGATCGCGGTCGTAAAGGTCCACCGTTCATGGGCCAGGGCGCTGATGAGGAAGCCGCCGAGGCCGGCGCACAGCATCTCGGCGCCAAAGCCGGTCGCGCCCGCCGGCAGCGCGACGCGACGCGCCAGCACCGTGCCCAGCGACCAGCACAAACTGCCGCCGAGCACCACCGCGACCCCGAGGCGACTGGCCTGCAGGTCGTGCCCGAGCAGCATGACCGCGATCCCCAATGTGCCGACCCCCATGGCCAGCCATTCCAGTCGCGCCGGACGTTCGCCGAACAGACAGGACCAGGCTGCGGTGGTGAGCGGGACACTGCTGACGAGTGCGACCGCCGCACCGGAACTGACCCAGTGCTCGCCCAGCGCGACCGTGCCATTGCCTGCCAGCAGCAGCAGGCAACCGATCAGGGCGGCGCCACGCCACTGAGCGAAGGTGGGCATCGGTGCACCGCGCAGCATTTGCCACCCGAGGATCAGGGCGCCTGCGAACATGAAGCGAGTGCCGACGAGGAAGAACGTGGCGAAGCCGCTGATCGCGATCTTGATGGCGTAGTAGGTCGTGCCCCAAAGAACATAGACCGCGATCAGGCACACGATGATGAGCGGCAGGTCGGGACGGACGCGCGGACTGTCGGGAGCGAGCACGAATCGGGGCGGCGGGAACTACGGCGGGGCGGGGCAGGTGGCGTTGGGCTTCATGACCTGCGAATAGACCTTGCGCGTGAAGGGCAGTGTCTGAGCCGGAAAGGTGGCGGTCCCAATGGTGATCGGCGGCAGCAGGATGGTGCCCATGGTCATGGTGTCGATCTGGGCATCCGCGGTGGGCACCCCGGGTTGCCAGCTGCCCTCGTGCCGCTCCTCGAAACGCATCTCGGCCAGGCTGCCCGCCCCGCTGGCCTGGGTCGCGGTCTTGAGTTTCAGTGTTACATCCAGATTACCCTTGTCGGTCACACCACTGACCACCACGGAATCGCCGTCCAGATGCGCGTGCACGCCGCGGGGGGTTCGCAGTCGCAGGTCGAGCGGACCGATCGCGACGCCGATGAAAATGCCATTGAAGGGGTAGTAGGCCAGTTTCGGCGGTCCGTCACGCCCATCGCAATTGACCTGCAGGTACTGCGCGTCCGGTACCGTGATCTGCTGATAGCGCCAGAATCCCACCGTGCAGGCGGCGAGCCCCAGCAGCGGCGCCAGGACCAGCATCGCAGGCAGGCTGACAGCGTAGGGGCGGGGCGAAGGGGACGACATTGCATCATCCTGCCATGACCGGCGGTCGAAATCTAAGCGGCGGGTGGCAGTTGTTCGAATTTCGCCGGCGCGGGATCGATCCGGCGGGGAAGTGTGAGTCTGGCCGGCCTTGGGTTAGGATGCCCGCGGTGAAATCCCGTTCCGAAACTGCCAGCGCCGGGCACGCCCGGATCATCGAGGCCGCCATCGAAGGTCGTGGCGACGTGGCGGCACCGGACCGTCGCATTCGCGAGTCCTGGCAGCGCTGTCTGTCCAGCTACCACCTGGCGCCGAATACCCGCCGGACACCGACGATAGTGTCCCGCGCCGACCTGCGGCAGCGGCGGGAACGCTGCGATCCCTTTTATTCGATCGCGCGCATCGAGATGGCAAGTCTCGCGCAGCTGCTCAACGCGCCGGTCGGCGTGATGTTGACCGACGAGCAGGGCGTGATCCTCGGGTACGCGGGTGCCGCGGAGTTCGCGGACGTTGCGCGACGCAGCGGCCTGAGGGAAGGGGCGCTGTGGAGCGAGGCGGCGCAGGGCACGAATGGCATGGGCACCTGTCTCGCGACCCGCGAAGCGGTGCTCATCGAGGCCAGTGAACATTTTCTGTATCAGAACGCGGCCCTGACCTGCTGCGGTGCACCGATCTTGAGCTCGCGCGGCGAACTCGTCGGCGCGATCAATATTTCGGGTCGTCTGCGCCTGTCTGCGGCCCCGACACTGGCGCTGATCCGCATGGCGGTGCAGAACATCGAGAATCGGGCGCTTCTGGTCCAGCACCAGCAGCACCACATTCTGCGTTTTCACCCGCACCGGGAGTTCATCTCGACGGCCGGGGAGGGCATTCTCGCCATTGCCGCCGATGCCACCATCGTCGGTGCCAATCTCAGCGCCCTGGCCTGGATGGGTTTGACGGAGCACGAGGAATTGTGTGGCCGCACGGTGCAGCAGGTTTTTGGCGTGGACCTGCAGATGCTCGAAGCACTGGGTCGGGGGGGCGCCTCGGCATCGCCCCTGCCGCAGACCGCGCGCGGCTCGCTGTGCTTCGGGATCATTCAGCCGCCGCTGGCCGCGGCGCCCGCCGCTGCTTTCAACGGCGCGCGGCCGGCGCCGGCTGCGGATGCCAATGCGCTGCACAGCGCCGAGCGCGCGGCACTGCGGGAGGTGCTGGATCGCTGTCGGTGGAACGTCACCTTGGCCGCGACGCAGCTGGACATGAATCGCCGCACGCTGCACCGCAAACTGAAGGTTCACGGGCTGCATCGCTACGCGACCTGGGATGCCGCCGCCGATAGCTGAAGCCGGTGCGACAAAATTGTCGCAGTTTTTCAACGCGGCCCTGCGGCTCCCTATAATTGCGGCCCCAATCACAAGAGGGTCGCCCCCATGGCCACGGTTTCCATTCATCCGTCGGTGGACAACGGCTTCAAGCCCGCGGCCAAGGACTTCGCCGGCGGCACGCTGGTGTGCAAATGCTCATCGAACCCGGTCGAGGTGGCGGTCGGCGCCCAGTCCGCGCACAACCACGTCTGCGGCTGCACCAAGTGCTGGAAGCCCAAGGGCGCGCTGTTTTCCGTCGTCGCCGTGGTTCCCCGCGACAAACTCAAGGTCACCAAGAACGGCGACAAGCTGGCGATCGTCGATGCCAGCGCGACCATCCAGCGCTATGCCTGCAAGGCCTGCGGCACACACATGTATGGCCGCATCGAGAAGAATCCGCACCCGCTGCACGGCCTTGATTTCGTTCACACCGAATTGTCGGCCCAGAGTGGCTGGTCACCGCCGGAATTCGCCGCCTTCGTCTCCTCGATCATCGAGTCCGGCGCGGATCCCGCCAACATGGGCGCCGTGCGCGCGCGTCTGCGGGAGTTGAAACTCGAGCCCTATGACTGCCTCTCGCCACCGTTGATGGATTACATCGCGACCTTTATCGCCAAGCAGTCCGGTGTTCTGAAGGGTTGATGTCATGGATGTCAAAGCGGCCGTGGCGTTCGAAGCGGGCAAGCCCCTCTCCATCGAGACCGTACAGCTCGATGGTCCGAAGGCCGGCGAGGTACTGATCGAGGTCAAGGCGACGGGCATCTGCCACACCGACAAATACACGCTCTCCGGTGCCGATCCGGAGGGCCTGTTCCCGTCGATTCTCGGTCATGAGGGCGCGGGAATCGTCGTGGACGTAGGTCCGGGCGTGAAGTCGCTGAAGAAGGGCGATCACGTGATTCCGCTCTACACCCCGGAATGCCGGGAGTGCAAGAGCTGCACTTCGCGCAAGACCAATCTGTGCACGGCCATTCGGGCCACGCAGGGCAAGGGGCTGATGCCCGATGGCGCCAGCCGCTTTTCATTCAAGGGCAAGCCCATCTATCACTACATGGGCTGCTCGACATTCTCGAACTACACCGTGATGCCCGAAATCGCGGTCGCGAAGATCCGCGAGGATGCGCCGTTCGAGAAGGCCTGCTACATCGGCTGTGGCGTCACGACGGGCATCGGCGCGGTGATCTTCACCGCGAAGGTCGAGCCGGGTGCCAACGTCGTGGTGTTCGGCCTGGGCGGGATCGGGCTCAACGTCGTGCAGGGTGCGAAGCTGGCCGGTGCCGACATGATTGTCGGCGTGGACACCAATCCGGCGCGGGAGAAGCTGGCGCGACAGTTCGGCATGACGCATTTCGTGAATCCGAAGGAGCTGAAAGGCGATCTGGTACCGCACCTGGTGGAACTGACCAAGGGTGGCGCGGATTACTCCTTCGAGTGTGTCGGCAACACCCAGCTGATGCGCCAGGCACTGGAGTGCTGTCACCGCGGCTGGGGCCAGAGCATCATCATCGGTGTCGCGGCCTCCGGGCAGGAGATCGCGACGCGGCCGTTCCAGCTGGTCACCGGGCGAGTCTGGAAGGGCACGGCCTTCGGCGGCGCCCGCGGCCGCACCGATGTGCCGAAGATCGTCGACTGGTACATGGACCATAAGATCAATATCGACGATCTCATTACCCACACGATGCCCCTGGAGCGCATCAACGATGCCTTCGAGCTGATGACGCGCGGTGAATCGATCCGCAGCGTCGTGATCTATTGAAATCGCATCTTGAAAATCGAGACGCTAAGCGAACAGTGGTGTTTTGAGGGCGCGCAGGGGTTTTATCGCCACGACTCGGCGGTCATCGGGCTGCCGATGCGCTTCGCCGTCTACCAGCCGCCCAAGGCGGCGACCCAGTCGGTGCCGGTGCTGTTCTATCTTGCGGGGCTGACCTGTACCGAGGAGACGGCGGTCATCAAGGCCGGCTTCCAGCGCACCGCCGCGCAGTTGGGCGTGACGGTGGTCTCCTGCGATACCAGTCCCCGCAACACGGGCATTCCCGGCGAGGCCGACGACTGGGAATTCGGGGCCGGCGCGGGCTTCTATCTCGATGCCACCGAACAGCCCTGGGCGAAGTTCTATCGCATGTACGACTACGTGCTGAATGAACTGCGCCAGTCGGTGCTCGCGAATTTCCCCGTGGACGCCCATCGCATCGGGATCTTCGGCCATTCCATGGGCGGCCACGGTGCGCTGGTGCTCGCGCTGCGCAATCCGCAGGTCTTCAAATCGGTCTCGGCCTTTGCTCCCATCTGCTCACCCACCCGCTGTGCCTGGGGCCTGAAGGCGTTGCCGCGCTTTCTCGGCGCGGATCGCAGCACCTGGCAGGCCTACGATGCGGTCGAACTGATGAAGGCGGCGGGCAAGGCGCTGTATCCGGAAATCCTGGTGGACCAGGGTCTCGCGGACAAGTTTCTGCATCAATCGCAGCTGCGGCCGGAACTGCTCGAGGAGGCCTGCGCGGCAGTGGGTCAGCCGCTGCGGCTGCGCCGCCATGAAGGCTACGATCACGGCTATTACTTCATCTCGACCTTCATCGAGGATCATCTGCGGTTTCATGCCGCGGCCCTGACCTGAGGTGCCGCGGCCGCTTGACCCCGAAGTTACTGACCAGTAGTATCGTTACTGACGAGTAATTTCCTCCTACCATGGGGGCTCTCGTGAGTTCAACCGCCAATGCCGTAGCCAGCGGTCCCGCTGTGCCGGGATCGCCACTTCGTTTCATCAGTGCCGCCTCGCTCTTCGACGGGCACGACGCGGCGATCAATATGATTCGCCGGCTGCTGCAGGCGGCGGGCGCCGAAGTCGTGCATCTGGGTCACAATCGCTCGGTCGCCGACATCGTGCGCGCCGCGATCGATGAGGATGCCGACGCCATCGCCGTCAGCTCCTACCAGGGTGGCCACAATGAATACTTCGCCTACATGGTGGACATGCTGCGCGAGCTCGGCAGTGCGCACATTCGCGTGGTTGTCGGCGGTGGCGGGACGATCTCCCCTGCGGAAGTGATGGCGCTGGAAGAGTATGGGGTGGAGAAGATCTACACACCCGAAGACGGACGGCGCCTCGGACTTGCCGGCATGATCGATGATGTCATGCGGCGCGTGCGGGGTGTCGCGCGCCCCGCCTTTGAATTCGGGCCATTGAATCCGCGCGACCATCGCCAGGTGGCGCGCACGATCACGGTGCTGGAAGGGGGCAGCGAGGAAACCCGCGAGCTGATTCACCGGGCCATCGCCCGCAATCGCAGGCGTGCGCCGGTCGTGGGCATCACCGGGACCGGTGGTGCCGGCAAGTCATCGCTCAGCGATGAGCTGTTGCAGCGTTTCGTGCGTCACCATCCCGATCGCCAGATCGCGGTCGTGGCGGTGGATCCGACCCGCCGTCGGGGTGGCGGCGCTTTGCTCGGCGATCGCATCCGCATGAACAGTCTCGCGGCCGAGAATCTGTTCATGCGCTCGCTCGCCACGCGCCGCCAGAACCTCGCGACTTCGGCCGTTCTGAAGGATGTCATCGGGCTGTACCAGCTCGCCGGCTTCGACCTGATTCTGGTGGAGACCGCCGGCACCGGGCAGAGCGATTCGGAAATCGTGGACCTGGTCGATCTGCCGATATACGTGATGACCAGTGACTACGGCGCCGCCAGCCAGCTGGAAAAGATCGACATGCTCGACTACGCCGCCTGCGTCGTGCTCAACAAGTTCGAGAAGCGCGGCGCGCAGGACGCCCTGCGGGACGTGCGCAAGCAGTGGCGCCGCAACCATCCGGACCGGCTGCGGGCCCCCGACTCCGAGGTGCCGGTCTACCCGACGATTGCCAGTCGCTTCAACGACCCGGGCGTCAACCAGCTGTTCGCGGCGATCACCCGGCAACTGGATGAGAAGGCGGTCAGCCCGCTGAAGTGGCAGGTCGCGAACAACGGGCCCACGCGCTTCACGAGCCATGAGCCCCTGATTCCGGGTACTCGCGCCCGTTACCTGGCGGAAATCGCCGACCTCGGCCGGCGGGCGAATGAGCGCAATCAGCTTCAGGCGCAGGCCGCACAGCGCGCCTGCGGGATGTACAACTCGCTGCAGGCGTTGCAGGATCCGGCCCTGCCCGCGCCCCTGGATCCCTATCCCTCCGCGGCACTGACTGCCGCCGATGCGGATGCCACGCGCCTGGCGCTGCGGGCCGCGTACAACCAGGCATTGACGGACATCGGAGCCGAAGGGGTCACGGCGCTGAAGGAGTGGCCCGCGCGCGTGAGAGGCGTCACGGAGGACCGCTATTCCTATGCGGTCCGCGGACGCGAGGTATCCGGTGACAACTACACCGAGACCTTGAGCCACAGTCGCATTCCGAAACTCGCCGCCCCGAAGTTCCGTGA
>Ga0210385_10001866_pt1 | contig 12846 bp, 10 predicted proteins | sample IncBWH26OmetaG_FD_160107 | JGI IMG/M metagenome (GOLD analysis project Ga0210385, IMG submission 160107) | Forest soil microbial communities from Barre Woods Harvard Forest LTER site, Petersham, Massachusetts, United States - Inc-BW-H-26-O ... | reverse complement strand
CAAGCAGATCCCACAGGGCGATCTCGACGGCAGCCTTGGCGTAGGGATGGAGCACGGTTGCGCCATCCATGACCCGCAGCGCCTGGCGGATGCCGAGCCTGCGCCCCACCAGCTCCGGCGCGATGAAGTTCTCGACCGCGTGCCGTACGGTCGCGGCGTCCTCCCCCGTCCACCACCGTTCGGTGGAGGCCTCCCCCACGCCCGTCACCCCGCCGGCGGTCACAAACACCAGGGCGAAGTGAGCGTCTGGGATCGTCCCGTACGTCGTCGTGATCCGGTTGTGCGCCTCGCGCGGCACGCAGACCTCGCGGACCTCTATGGCCTCGATCGCCGGCCAAGCGGCGGTGACGGCGTCCTTCGCCTCGTCCAGCATGCTCGCTCTTTCCCGGAGGCGGCTGAACCATATCAACCAGGTGAGTTACGTTAACTTGCCCGGAAAGCGGCCGTCAAGGACCCATCCGTCCACTCAGGTGAAGTGCGCATCAAGTGCCCCTGAAGATCCTGTAATCGATCAGCTGAGTGATATATTTCGATGCGTCTGCGTTCGCGAGCAGTAGCGGAGCGAGGGGATGCCGAAGTGCCAGATCAGCCGTCCCGACCTCCGGCCCGGATCATCAACGCGGCCGGCTACCTGACCAGACTAGGCAACAGCATCATGGACCCGCCCGTGCTGCGGGCCATGGAAGAGGCGTCCCGCTCCTTCGTGGAACTCGACAAGGCGCAGCTGGCCGCGTCCGGGATCATCGCGGCCATCACGGGAGCCGACGCCGGCTACGTGGTAGGCGGCGCAGCCGCCGGGCTGGCGCTGGCCGCCGCGGCCTGCATCGCTGGGGACGACCTCGACAGGATCCGCCGCCTCCCAGACACCGAAGGCATGCCGAACGAGATCATCCTGCCTGAGGGCCATGAGATCTATTACGAGCGCTTCATCCGGCTGGCCGGAGCTCGCCTGACGTTCGTCCCCGACGAGGCGGCCCTGGACAAGGCCATCGGCCCGGACACCGTCGGCATCTTCTACGAGGCCAGCATGTCTGGGCCAATCGCGCAGGCAAGCCTCGTGGCCAGGGGCCAGGCCGCCGGGATTCCCGTCGTCGCGGACGCCGCGGTCTCGGTGCCGCCCGCGCGCAACCTCCGGGCGATCCTGGCCGACGGCACCGACCTCGCCGTTTTCACCGGCTCGAAGGCCGTGCGCGGACCGGCGGGCAGCGGCTTCGTGGCCGGGCGAGGCGATCTGGTCCGCTCGGTGATGCTGCAGCACCAGGACTGGGATGTCGCGGTTGAGCTCGGCAACGCCCGCGATCAGTGGCTCTGGGCCACCAGCCCCCCGTTCGTCATGGGCATGGGCCGGGCGTTCAAGGTGGGCAAGGAGGACATCGCCGGGCTTGTGGCTGCCCTGCAGGCCTACGATCAACGCGATCATGATGCGGACCTGCGCGACTGGTCAGCCAGGCTGCGCTCGATAGCGGCGAAGCTGTCCCTGCTGGAGGGGATAGATGTGGATCTGCGCGAGGCAGGCGATGACCGCGCGGTGCCGCAACTTCAGGTGACGGCCGACGCGGCCGGCTGGCCGGTCGAGCGCCTCGCCGCTGAGCTGCGAACCGGCGACCCCGCGGTCTGGCTGAGCATGAGCCTGTTCCCCGAGCGCGAGGTCTGGATCGATCCAGTCAACCTGCAGGACGGTGACGACGCCCTGCTGATATCGGCGTTCGAGAAGGCGCTGCGCCGTCGGAGCTGAGCGCGATCCCTGCCTGAGGGCCGATCCGGTCCAGGAGGAACGCGAACAGCAATTCGGTGATGCGGCGGTCCTCGCCCGGGCTGTCGTCCGTGACCAGCGCGACGAACATGCCGTTCTGAAGCGCGTCGTAGAGCCTAGCGATCTCCAGGGCATCGATGTCGGGGCCGCCAAGCTCCTGGTTGATGAGCTTGAGCGCGTCGGCCAGGATCCCGGTCCACTCGATCCTGCTTCTCCGCAGCGCGACACGCAGTTCGGGAGACTGCAGGGCCTCGCCCCACGCGGCCATCCAGACCTTCCACCGGAGCTTGTTGATAGAACTGCGGGGGCCTGCGGCTTCGACCATGCTTCTGAGCCTCGGCATGCCGGGCTCCGACCCGTAGATCGCCTGCCGGGTGCTGTCGTTCCATTCCTTTGAGATGTGGTTCAGCGTCTCGAGGAGCATTGCCCGCTTGTTCGAGAAGTAATGATTGACGGTTCCGGTGCTGACGCCGGCGGCGTCCGCCACCTTCTTCAGTGTCGTCCCCGAGAAACTCTCCCGCGCGATGACCTCGGTCGCCGCCCGGAAGATCTGGGCCCGTCTTATCGGGCCCATGCCTAGCTTTGGCATCCTGCTCCTTTGCACGCCCCCTTGCGAGGATCAGTCTCCACTATTCTCGGCCAACTTCGACATTCTGTCCCAACTCGAACAGGCCGGGACGAATGCACGCCGCCTCGTGGCCGTCCGCCGTCTCGTGGCCGTCCCCCGCCTCGACCGGGCGCAGTCGCGGGTCTACCTCGACGCAGTCTTCGATGGCGTACCGGCACCGCGGCCGGAATCGGCAGCCCTGGCCGGCGGCCGCGGTGCCGGTGGCATCGGCCTCGCCGCGCAGCAGACTGCCCTCGGCCCGGTCCCGCTTGGTCTGCCGCTTCGGGACGACGTCGCAGAGCGCCTTCGTGTACGGATGCTGCGGGCCGGACAGCACGGCCCGAGTCGAGCCGGTCTCGACGATCCGCCCCAGGTACATCACGGCGACCCGGTCGGTGAAGTGTGCCGCCACGCCCAGATCGTGCGTAATGAGCAGGATCCCCATCCCTCGCTCCCGGCACAGCCGGCTGAGCAGGGCCATAATCCCCGCCCGGACGGAGACGTCCAGCATCGAGACCGGCTCGTCGGCGATGAGCAGCTCCGGGTTCACGGCCAGGGCAGTCGCGATGGCTACGCGCTGGCGCTGGCCGCCGGACAGCTCGTGCGGGAAACGGTCGAGGAACAGATTCGTCGGGACTAGCTCGACCTGGGCCAGAGCCTCCGACACCAGGTCCCGGCGGGCACGCTTCGATCCGCCGATGCCGTGGATAGCCAGCGGCTCCTCGATCGTCCGGGACACCCGGAACCGCGGGTCGAGCGAGGCGTACGGATCCTGGTACACGATCTGCATATGCCGTCGCAGCGGCCGGAGCTCAGCCTCGGAAAGGCCCGTGAGGTCGGTCCCGCTAAGGGTGATCGTCCCGGCGGTCGGCTCGATGACCCGCAACACGGTCTCGGCCGTGGTCGTCTTGCCGCAGCCCGACTCCCCGACCAGGGCGAGCATCTCCCCCTGCTCGATCGAGAACGAGATGTCATCGACCGCCTTGACGTACTGGCGCGGCCGCCGGGACAGCGCCCCGAGCGTGCCGCGGGGCTTCTCGTAGTGCTTTACCAGGTGGGATACCTCAAGCAGAGCCATCGCGGCCTCCCGGGATGAACTCGGACCCTCCGGGCACAGCAAGGCCCGGTTCGCCCACGTCGTGATCCTCGACCAGGTGGCACGCCGCCTCCTGCCCGGGCCGGACCGGCAGCAGCACCGGGGCCTCGTGCTCGCACCGGTCAAAGGCCTTATCGCAGCGGGAGCGGAACGAGCAGCCCGCCACCGGGTGGTCAAGCCGGGGCGGCGCGCCGGGGATGGCCACCGGGGCAGCGCTCGTTGACAGGTCGGCGGTCGCGGCGAACAGGCGCGACGTGTACGGGTGCGCCGGTGCGCCCACGATCTGGTCGTCACTGCCGCTTTCCACGATCTCCCCGGCGTACATGACGTGCAGCCGCTCGCACATCTCGGTGACCAGCATCAGATCGTGGCTGACCAGCAGGAGCGCCAGGCCCAGCTCATCACACAGGCGGTCCAGCAGCTCCATGACCTGTGCCTGCACCATGACGTCCAGGGCGGTGGTCGGCTCGTCGGCCAGGACGATCTTCGGCTCGCAGGCGAGGGACAGGGCGATCGTGGCGCGCTGGCGCATCCCTCCGGAAAGCTGATGCGGAAAGCTGCTGGCCCGCTCGGCCGGGATGCCGACCAGGCTGAGGAGTTCCCGGGCCCGGGCCCGGGCCTTGGCCTTGGGCTGGCCGCCCCGCACCTGGATCGCGTCCGCGAGCTGCCGGCCAACGGTTGTGACCGGGCTGAACGCGTTCATCGATCCCTGGAAGATCATGGACATCTCCGTCCACCGGTGCGGACGCATCGCCCGGTCGCCCAGGCCGAGGATCTCCTGGCCGTTGAGTACTACTCGCCCGGAGATCTTCGCGGTCGGCGCGAGCAGGCCGGCCACCGCGAGGAGGGTCGTCGTCTTGCCGCAGCCGGACTCACCGACCAGCCCGACCTTCTCCCGCTGGTCGAGGGTGAACGAGACGCCCCGGACCGCGTGCACGTCTGGGCCGCCGCCCGGCGTTTCGAAAAAGACCTCCAGGTCTTCGACCTCAAGCAGATGTGCCATTGGCGCCTCCTGCTCTGCTGTTCTGGCTGGCAGGGGGCCTCGGGATGAGACGCGCCCGCCGCATGGACAGATGGGCCAGGTTGAGCCGCGGGTTGAAAGTGGTCTCGATGCCGCGGCCAATGAGGCTGCATGCCAGCACGATGACGGTGACGAGCAGCCCGGGCGGCACAATGGCCCACCAGGCGCCGTCGGTGATAGCGCCTCGCTGGAACCCGAACTCGATCATGGTGCCCAGCGACACCTGGCTCGGGTCGCCGATGCCGAGGAAGGCCAGCGCGGTCTCGGTGAACACCGCGTAGGAGATGTTGAGCACCGTATTCGCCACGACCAGCGGCATCACCTGCGGCAGGATGTGCTGAATGATGATCCGCGTGTGGCTGGCCCCGGTCGCCCTCGCCCGCCGGATGAACATGTACTCCCGTAGCGAGCGCACCTGCGCCCTGATCACGATCGCCGTCATGGTCCAGGACAGCAGGCCGATGACCGCGATGATATGGAACAGCGTCGCTCCCCACAGGTCGGCGACGACGATCATCAGCGGCAGCAAAGGGATGACGAGGAAGTAGTCGGTAAGCCTCATCAGCAGGTTGTCGATGATCCCGCCGCGGTACCCGGCGATGATGCCGATCAGCGTTCCGAGGGCGCTGGCGATGATCGTGGCGCTGAACCCCACCAGCAGGGAGATCCGGAGGCCGTAGAGCAGGAGCGAGAAGACGTCGTAGCCGGCGTCGTCGAGGCCGAGCAGGTGATGCACGGACGGCGGCGTGAACGGCTGGCCGACCTGCTGGTTGATCGGGTACGGCGCAATCAGCGGGGCGAAGACGCTCAGGACGATCAGCACCACGAGCACCACCAGGCCAACGAAGGCCGTCTTGTTGCCCCACATGGCCCGCCATACTTTGGCCATAGGGGACGATGCGGCGGCGTCCTCGGACGTCAGCCCTTCCGCAGACGGAAGCTCGCGTATCTGTGGGGCGGCCATTAGCTGATCCTGGGGTCGAGCCGGAAATAGATCAGGTCGGCGACGAGATTACAGAGCACGACTGAGACCGTGAGTATCAGGAAAGCGCCCTGCAACATCGGATAGTCCCTGTTCAGAATGGCGTTATACACGGCTAGCCCCACTCCGGGGTAGTTGAACACAGTTTCCACGAGGATCGCGCCGCCGACCACGAAGCCGGCCGAAAGGGCGATAACGCTGATCACGGGCAGTATGCCGTTGCGCAGTGCGTAGACGCGCAGAATCCGCGGCTTGGAGTAGCCGACGGCCTTGGCGGTGAGGACGTAGTCCTCGCACAGCGTCTCCAGCATCGCGGACCTGACGATCAGCGTGTACTGGCCGTAGAGCACGAGCCCGAGGGTGAGCGACGGAAGGATGAGGTGGTTCAGGACGCTCAGGCTCTCCTGTGCGAATGACGGGTTGAACAGGAACGGGTCCGATCGCCCTGAAGTGGGCAGCACCGACCCGAACAACAGGATGAGCATGAGTCCCAGCCATTGCACCGGCGTGGCGTAGAACGCCAGGGCGGGCACGACGCTCAGGTGCTCAAGGGCCGAGCCTCGCAGCCAGGCGCCGACGATGCCGGTCAGCACGCCGAAGACGACGGAGAACACGGTGCCGAGCACGACCAGCGGGATCGTGTTGCCCAGGTCGGATATCAGCAGTCCGAGCACCGGCTGGTGGTAGTAGAAGGACACCGCGAGATTGAGGTGCACCAGCTGCCATAGGTAGAGCACGTACTGCACGTAGAGCGGATGATTGAGGCCGAACTCCCGGGTCAGGGCCTCGCGCAGGCCAGGCCCTGCCCCGGGAACGTGGGCCATGCTGACCGCAGCGGAGCCTGGAAGGATCCGAAACAGCAGGAAATTCATCGAGACGGCCACGAAGAGAGTGCCTACGGCTGAAGCGATCCGCCGCAGGATGTAGTCGCCCTTCGATCGCATGAATGTCTCCTTCCAGGCTTCGCGCGGGCAGGTCAGCCCTTGGAGTGGACCGAGGTGAAGGCGGAGTAGCCGAGATAGCTGAACGACCCGCCGGCCCCCGGTCCGAAGCCGGTCCAGTTACTCAGGTGCGCGTCGACGAACGGCAGGTAGGCCAGGACCGAGGCGACGTGCTGCTGGTAGGCGTATTCCTGGGCTTCGTACACCAGCTTCTGCCGGGCGGCCGGGTCAAACGCCGCGATCGACTGCAGGTACAGCGAGTCGAAGTGCGGGTTCGACCAGCCGTTCCAGTTGTATGAGCCGATGCTGCCCGTGGTGAAGCCGACCAGGTACTCGGCCGGGTCGTAGACGAGGCTGTTGGTCTCCAGCAGCGCGTCCCAGCCCCCGGCATAGTTGTCGTTGGTCCCGTATAGCTTCGTGAACAAAGCGGTCGTGTCCAGGGCGTCCTCGTTGAGCTTCACCCCGATCTTGGCGAAGTCGGCGGCCAGCAGCTGGAAGGTACGCAGCCCGGCGCCGCCGAGCCCCTGCTGGTCGACGAGGATGGTGAAGGTAAGCGGCTTCCCGTTCTCCAGCCGGTAGCCACCCGGGCCCATCTTGTAACCCGCCTGGTTGAGCAGCGAGTTGGCCTTGGCCACATCGAAGGTCGGCTGGATGGCCGCGTCATAGTCGACGGCCCGGGTGGTCAGGATGGACTCGCCGACCTGCGCGCCCGGATAAGCCACCGAGGCTATCTGCTGGCGGTTGATGGCGTCGTCCAGGGCCTCGCGTACCAGGACGTTGGACGTCGCCTTGTCGGCCGGGGCCTTCATGTTGTAGTAGAGCGAGATCATCTCAGAGCTCTTGTAGATCGTCAGGTCGATGCCCGGCTTGTCCCGCAGCGCGGACGCGCTGGTGGGAGTCACCTGGTTCGCGTAGTCGATCTGGTGGCTCTTGATCGCGTCGATCAGGGTGTCGGGGTTGTAGTAATACTGCAGGCCAACCCGGTCAAGCGATGGCCCGGGCTTGTCCGGGCCCCAGAAGTCCGGGTTGCGCTTCATCAGCAGCGTGGTCGTGCCGTTCCACGACACTGGGATGAACGGGCCGCCCGAGACAATCGGGAGCGTTGTCGCGAACTTGGTCAGCCCAGATCCGTTGCCGGTCGCCACCTTGGCCCAGACGTGCTCGGGCAGGATGGGGATGTTCGGGACGTAGGACAGGAACCCGGCGTTTGGCGAGCTGAAGTGGAACACCACGGTTGTGTTATTCGTGGCCGTCACCGACGTCAGCCCCTCAATGTAGAGGTCGTCGATGGCGGAGTAGCTTGCCTTGTACTTCAGGATGGTGGCGAAGGTGAACGCCACGTCCTTCGCTGTGATCGGCTTGCCGTCCGACCACTTGGCGTCGGAGTAGAGGTTGAAGGTCCAGGTCGAGCCGTTGGGCGAGTGGGTCCAGCTTTTGGCCAGGTCCGGCGCGGGCGTCGCCGAGCTGGTCCACTGGTCCAGGGCCGGGTAGATCATCTGCCCGACGGAGTAGTCCATAGGCTGGAAGTAGTCGAACGGGTCCAGGTGCTGAAGCTGGTTCTCGGTCCCGATCGTAAAGACGCTGCCGCTGCCTCCGGACGAGCCAGAGCCGCCGGAGCTACTGCAGGCGGCCGCCGTCAGGCTGACCGCCACGGTCAGAGCGAGCCCGGCGGTCAGCCGGAAACGCCCCGTGGACTTCGCACGTCTCATGTGCCGTGTCCCTCCTCGGTATCGATATCTGTAAGTGGTGAGTGGCTCTGACGATCAAGGCGCGGCCATACCTCCTTCCACGGGTGCGAGCGCTCCAGCTGACCGGCGAGCTGCAGCAGGGTCTCTTCCTGGCCGAAGCGGGCCAGGAAGTGCGACCCGATGGGAAGGCCGCCGCTCGAGAGCTGGAGCGGCACGCTCATGGCCGGCTGGCCGGTCACGTTGGCCAGGAGCATGAACGTCCCCTTGCCGACCTCGCTGTCCCAGTACTGCGCCACGTTGCGCTCGTCGGGCGGGGCGGGGTGGGGGATCGCCGGGGTCGGTGTCGTCGGCGTCAGGAACATGTCGTAATCGGCGAAGAAAGCGGCGACCTCTCGGGCCGACCGCTGGAGCTGGGTGACTGAGCGGTGGTGGTCGAGCGCCGTCCGCTGCTGGCCCCGCTCGATGAGCAGGCGCACCGCCGGAGTGAAGTCGTCCATGCCCAGCGGGCGGTCCAGGGCGGACGCCCAGGCATGCGCGCGCGCGGCGGTAAGGTCGCAGATCAGGCCGTCAAATGCGCGCACCAGGGCGTGGCCGTCGTAGCTCGGGGTGGCCTCTTCCACTAGGTGCCCGAGCCGCTCGCAAAGCTCGGCGGTCCGGCGGACGGCCGCCTGGCACTCCGGGTCGACGCTCTGCTCATCGGGGCTCTGCAGGCACACGCCGATCCGCAGCCGGGCGGGATCCTGGCTTGCCGCGTCGAGGAACGAGCCCCGCGCAGCGGGCGGGACGCTGAACGAGCCGGGCTCCGGGCCGCTGATCGCGTCGAGCACCGCGGCGCTGTCGCGGACCGACCAGGTGAGCACGTGGCTGACGCCAAGGCCGGCGCAGGTGTCTGAGCGCTCAGGGCCGAGCGGGTTGCGGCCACGAGTGGGCTTGAGCCCGAACACGCCGCAGCGTGCGGCGGGCCCGCGGATGGATCCTCCGGTGTCGGTGGCGTGGGCGATCGGCACCAGCCTGCTCGCCACGGCGGCGCCCGCGCCTGCACTGGAGCCGCCCGTCGACCGCGCGAGGTCCCACGGATTGTTCGTGGGGCCGAACCGCGTGGTCTCGCTTTCCGCGCCGAACTCCGAGCTCCCGCTCCGGCCGACGAAGATCATTCCGGCCGCCTTCATGCGGGTGACGACCGTGGAGTCCTCGGTGCCGATGAAGCCACGCACGAATCGCGATCCGTCGGTCTGCGGGCTCCCCCGGTATTCCGCGCCGAGGTCCTTCAGCAGCGTCGGCACCCCGGCAAATGGCTGCTCCGCGTCCGCCCCGAGCGCCGCCAGCTGCTCGTCGATGTCGTCGATGGGCAAGACCACGGCATTCATCGCTGCGTTCACGTCCGCGACCCGCGCCAGCGCGGCCGCCGTAAGCTCGGCCGCGCTGACCTCACCCCGCCGGACCAGGTCGGCCTGCCCGAGCCCGTCCAGTTCGGCGAGCTGCCAGGCATCGCCCGTCACGGCGCGGGCTCCGCGCGGCTCATTACCCGCCGGACCATCGGGACGAAAAACTCAACGGGCTCGGTGTCGTAGTCGGGGTCGAATGAGCACTGGTCGTAGACCTCGCAGAACTTCACGCACGCGCCGAAGTACGGGTGGTCGCGGTACCGGTCGCGCACGTTGCGGTCCTCGCCGAAGTGGTGCGCGTAGTAGTACATCTGGAACAGCCCGTGATGCCGGACGATCCACACCAGCTCGTCGGACACGAACGGCTCCAGGATCGCGCCGGCAACCTCGCCGTGCCGGTCGGGCGCGATGCACTCGCCGATGTCGTGCAGCAGCGCCGCGACCACGTACTGCTCACTCTCGCCCGCCCGGTGCGCCCGCGTGGCCGTCTGCAGGGCGTGCTCGTACCGGGTGATCTGGTAGCCGCCCGAAGACCCGCGGACGGTCTCGAAGAGCTCGAGGACGTGGTCGGCCACGCTCACCTCGTGTTCGAGACCGCGGAGGAACTCGTACTCCTCCTTGGTGCCGTCCGCCATCGCGGTGAAGGCCACTGTCTCCATTCGTCGTGCTCCTCTCCGGGGCGCTCCGTCACTGGCGGAGCCTGGGGACCGGGCCGCCCGGACGCTCCGGGCGACGCAAGGCTTTAGGCGGCGTCGGCTGCCATTACCAGTCGAGCTTGAACGCGGGGTCCAGGAACCGGTCCAGGACGTTACGGGTGATCGTCGAGACGCCGTTGCGGTAGTTCCGCGCGCTCAGCGAGCCCGTCCAGGTGATCGAGGCCGCGGCGAAGACCATCCCGCCGCCGTCGTGCTTGGTCATCGCCAGGTGGATCTCGGGTGCCGCCCGATCACGGAACGGAACGACCCGTTCGTGGCGCGCCACGGCCAGCACCCGCGTGTCGCCCTTGTAGCCAAGGGACGTGGCCGGCACGTTGTCGCCCTCGTACGCCGCCGCCGAGCCGAGGTTGAGCCCGTACGCGCCGATCAGCTCCTCGTCCACGCCGTCGAACACGAACGACACGGCAGGGTCGTAGCTCTCCGGCGTGCGGGCGAACCCGAACTCGCCCTCGGAGAACTGCCCGACCGTGCAGGTCAGGGACTGAGTCCCGAGCACTGCCCAGACCGGGAAGCCCGCCTCCGTCCAGTTGAGCGTCCCCATCACGCCGTCCGTCGAGTGCTGCGACTCGTGCGGGAAGTCGCGGCGCAGCCCGTGCTCGTACATGGTGGACTGGTTCTTGCGGACCTCGGAGAGCAGCCGGTCGCCGTCGAGTGAGGTCACCCACCCGATCGCGTTGCCGCCGAGCAGCATGACGCGCTTGCCGTCGTCCCAGACGTAGGTCTGCAGCGCCCGCAGCATCGGCAGGCTCCAGTACTCCGGGTGCGCGGAGAGGATCACGCAGTCGTAGGGCCGCAGCAGGTCCGCGCCCTCGCGATGCAGGTCGTGGTCGCTGGCCACGTCGTAGTCATAGGACCCCTGCTCGAGCCAGTCGGTCAGGTACAGGTCGCCGGCCACGGTGTGAGCGCCGTGCTCGGGCGGGAACCGCTTGGGGTTGAGCGAGCGGGTGGGCTTGCGCCAGGCCGCGTGGTAAACGATGGTGCCGTCGCTGTGCAGGTCGTAATGGCAGCGGCCGCGGTCGATGACGCCGTCGGTCGACGTCGAGAACACCATCCGGTTCGACGAGTAGCACTGCCAGCTCAGCGTCGGCACCAGCAGCAGCAGCCTCGAGCGGGGAGCCGGGGGGCGGACGACGAACGGCAGGAACGTCTCGTCGACGTCGTTGCGCAGGACGCCTGCGTAGATGCCCGGCTTGGCGTCCGCAGGGATTTCGAGCTGTGCCGAGGCCGGCCATCGCGCGTCGTCCAGGTCGTCGTCGTGCAGGTGGATGGCGTCGTACCGGCCCGGCGCATCCTCGTATCTGTAGCGCACGGCCGGCAAGTCCGCGTAACGGTAGGACGGCGGGTCGGTCCAGCCCGGCCCGGTTACCCCGCGAGCGGGGGCGTTGACCGCCTGGCCGTCGAGGCCGCCCGGGATCAGGCTGACGACCCGCTCGGTGGCGATCTCCCGGGAGAAGTCCCAGGCGCCGAGGGCCCGGGCGGTGAGGGCGGGCCAGGCCGGGCCGGCCGCGGCCAGGTCCACGAGCTGGCCGTCGGTCAGCGTGCCGTCGAGCAGCATCGGGCGCGCTAGCCGGCCGTTGAAGTGGGCGGTGTGCTCGTCGCAGCCTTGCGGATCCTCGATGGCTCCCAGGTAGAGCGGGTCGGCCGCCCGGAAGACCGGCCCGGGCGCTCCGCGGCGCGACGCGGTTATGACATGACGCAGGTCGGTGCTGTAGATCTGGTGCACCGACAGCAGGCCCTCGTCAGCCCGCCAGGACATGGCCAGGAACTGCCACTCCACGTGCTCCACTGGCTCGCGGCCGAGCGCCCACAGCGGCCTGCGGCCGTCGAGCGAGACGGCGGCCTGGATCGAGTTGCTGCCCGCCACGAACAGGCCGTAGGCAAGCCGCCCGGGACTCCACATGGCCGCCAGCGCATGCCAGCCCTCCCGGAAGTGGGTCGGCAGCACCCACAGGGCCAGGGTGAAGTCGCCGGCGGGCGTGAGCGCGTCGTGGTAGGGGATGCGGACGAACGAGCCCATGTCGAGCGGGCGGGGCTCGAGGTCAAGCTCGGCGGGCTGTCCCCAGTCCTGCGGCTCGGCGACGTAGCCCGGGCCGGCGGGGGACGGGTCGCCGTGCACCAGCCGGACGACATCGAAGCGGGCCGGGCCGCCGCAGCCGCTGGCCATCAGGGCGCCCCGGTCCCCGGCCCGGTAGCTCGGCTGGGCGCTGTAGCCCTCGAGCCCGGCGCCCGGTACCACGCTCAGCGCGGTCCCGGCCTGGCGCTGCTCATTCATCCGTTGCACTCACTTTCTCCTGCCGAGGTCGTCGCATGCTGGTCAGCGGCTCGCGGCCACGGCGCTGCGCAACTTGGCGACGGTCGCCTGCGCCCGGTCGGACAACGCGGGCACGTCGACGTCCGCGAGCTGGCCCGCTCGCTTGCGGAGGATCCCGTCGATGAAGACCGACTCCACGTTCCTGGGCTGCGCGGCGAACACCGCCAGCGCGATGGCCGAGTTGAACGGGATCAGGTTCGTGTCGTCGCGCCGGAGCAGGATTAGGTCGGCGCGCTTGCCCGGGGTGATCGATCCGGTCACGTCGCCCAGTCCGAGCGCCCGCGCGCCGTCGATGGTCGCCTGGCGCAGCACGTCCTCGGGCGAGTAGACCGACGGGTCGCCGTAT
>Ga0210385_10001863_pt1 | contig 12863 bp, 15 predicted proteins | sample IncBWH26OmetaG_FD_160107 | JGI IMG/M metagenome (GOLD analysis project Ga0210385, IMG submission 160107) | Forest soil microbial communities from Barre Woods Harvard Forest LTER site, Petersham, Massachusetts, United States - Inc-BW-H-26-O ... | reverse complement strand
ATGATCGCCACCGTGTCGCCCTCCTCGATCGTGTCGCCCACCGCGCACTCGATTTTCCATACCGTGCCGGTGATATGAGCCTCAATGTCGGTCATATGATCCTCCCGCTCCTTCAGTTCTCGCTCGCCACCACTGGAGCACCACAATAGATAGCGCCGCCGACCGATCCTCCGATGCCCCCACGGCCATCCTCGTAGCTGCCCACAACGAGGCCGATCGCCTCGCCGCCACGCTCGCCGCGCTCGCTCGCGCGTTTCCCCGCGTGCCCATCTGGGTCGCCGACGACGGCTCCACCGATGCCACCGCCGAGGTCGCTCGGGCGGCCGGTGCGCACGTCGTCGGCAGCGAGCGTGTGCTTGGCAAGGGCGCTGCTGTGACCCGCACCGCCCGCGAGGCTCTGCATCAAGCCGCCGTGCCCGCCGACGAGGCCCGTCAGACCACGCGTCATCCCAACTCAAAATCGATATTCGTTCTCTGCGACGGCGATCTCGGCGACTCTGCGATCGAGCTTCCGGCACTGGTCGACATGGTCGGAGCGGGGGATGCCGATGTGGCGGTCGCGGCCTTCGCCGTTCGTGTCGGCGGTGGCTTCGGCCTCGCGCTCGCGTTCGCGCGCTGGGCCATTGATCGGCGCTGTGGCCAGCGCACGCGCGCGCCCATCTCCGGGCAGCGAGCGCTGACTCGGGGAGCGCTCGAAGACGTACTGCCTTTCGCTCACGGCTTCGGCATGGAGATCGCGATGACGATCGACGCCGTCCGCGCGGGACATCGCGTAACGGAGGTCGAGCTCGACCTCTCCCACCGCGCCAGCGGACGCACGCCCGCCGGTTTCCTGCACCGGGGCCGCCAGCTCCTGGACTTCCTGCGTGTCTACCGCTCCCGCCGTCAGGATCAATCGCCGTGTCCCCGCGCGTAACCTTGCGCCGCTACCGAGGTACACCGTTCGCATGAGCGATCTCGCCCCCATGCGCGAGCAGGTCTACACCGATCCGCGCCCCAAGGAGCACTTCGACCGTTTCCACCAGCGGGCCCGCACCCGCGAACCCGACTGGGCGTACGAGCTAACCCGCGTACTCACCTCGCTGTACGCGTACACGTTCCTACGCGCCCGCGCCATCTCCGTCGAGAAGGTGCCCGGCGCCGGTCCGGTGATCCTCGCTCCCAACCACTTCTCCTTCATGGACCACTTCCTGATGGGTTGCTACATCCGCCGCAAGGTCCGTTTCATGGCCAAGTCGCAGCTGTTCAAGCCGCCCATGCAGTTCATCTACACCCACGGCGGCGTCTTCCCCGTCAGGCGCGGCGCGCGCGACGAAGAGTGGTTCATTACCGCACGTTCCATCCTCGAACGTGGCGGCGCCATCACCATGTACTGCGAGGGCGGGCGCTCGCGCACCGGCAAAGTCTCAGAGCAGGCCAAGCGCGGGATCGGGCGGCTCGCGCTCGAGACCGGCGCGCCGATCGTCCCCATCGCCATCTACGGCTCCTCGCACGTGCGCAACTGGAAGCGACTGCAGTTTCCCAAGGTCACCGTCCAGTATGGGGATGCAATGCGCTGGGAGGCGATTGAGGATCCCACCCGTGAGCAGCAGCAGGCCGTCGCCGATCAGGTGCTCGTGGAGATCCGCCAGCTGTATGGCGGGCTCGAACAGCACGGCCGCAAGGGGATCCTCAGGCGCGTACGGGGGCAGCGACATGCAGCGTCAGCTTGACCCTGGAGCGGTGATTCGCCGCGTCTTCGAGATCTACGTCGATCAGGCATCCGTGCTGATGCCGGCAGCTGCCGTCGTGTTCGTGTTCACCGGCATCCTCTCCGTCCTGCTCGTCGCCGCCAGCTCCACCCTTACGCTCGTCGCGCTGTTCATCGGCCTCGTCGCCACCACGCTCTTCACCGGCATGGTCGTAGAGCTCGTCGCCGACGTTCAAGACGGCCGGCGCGACTCCAGCCCCGGCCAGCTGCTGCAGGCAGCCACGCCCGTACTCGGCCAGCTGATCCTCGTGGGCATCGTCGTCGCCATCGGCACCGTCATCGGCTTCGTCCTCATCATCGTTCCCGGGCTCATCCTGATCACGCTCTGGTCTGTAGCTGCACCCGTGGTCGTGCTCGAGAACCCCGGCGTGTTCGCCGCGCTCAGGCGCAGCCGCGAGCTCGTCCGCGGCAACGGCTGGCAGGTCTTCGGCGTGATCGTCGTCGTCTACATCATGGTCGGCATCCTCTCGTTCATCATCGAGGGTGTCGCCGAATCCGCCGGCACCGGCGTGGGGATCGTCGTCAGAGTGGTCGTCGGCGTGCTCACCGCCCCGCTGACCGCGCTCGCCGCTTCCGTCCTCTACTTCGAATTGGGCGGGTCCTCGACGAAACACCCGCCCGCTGCGGACGGCCCCGGCATGGGCGCCGGCGGGGGCGGCTCGGACGTTGGCGGGCCAGGGGTGGGCGGGCCATCAAGTCCCGGCGGCTCGGACGCCGAGCGCGCGTTCGGCAACTGATCAGGGGCGGTTCACGCCATGCCCGCGATCGACGCATCGGAGCTGCTGCGCCCAGGCCTGCTGGAGGGTCTGTCCGTCGTGCTTGCCGTTGCCGAGCCGCAGGACACGAACGCGGATGCTTCATTCGGAGCTGCCGTTCATGCTGCGTGTATCGGGCTGGGAGCGAGCGTTTACGAGTGTGCCTTGAGTTTCCGCGTGGCCGATGGCGGAGATGCGATCGAACGCGAGGTGCGGTCAGCGACGCAATCGCTGCTTGCCGACGCAGGTGGCGTTGAGTTGCTCGTCATTGACTGCGCGAGCGCGTTCGTGGGCGCTGGTGGCCACGAACGGGGCAGTGCGCGCGAGTCCCTACGCACATGCCTCGATCTGGCCTGGAACGTGACGCACACCGTCGTCAACAGTGCTTTTCTACCGAGCGAGCGCGGCGGGCGCATCGTCTACCTGGCACCGCCAGCCGATGCTGGCGAGCATGCCGATGCGGCGCGAACCGGACTCGAGAACCTCGTACGCACGCTTTCCATCGAGTGGGCCCGCCACGGCGTCACAACCATTGCGATCGCGCCTGGGGCGGCGATGGCCGAGGAGGTCGCAGCGCTGACCGCCTATCTTGCCTCGCCCGCAGGCGCCTATTTTTCTGGATGTCTTTTCGATTTGCCGGGCGTCAGCCCGGTATCGCACTTAGCTGCCGGGTGAGCTCTCAGCTGGTGCGACCGCAGTAGGTGAAGCCGTCGCGGGTGTCGATTTCGGTGAGCTTCTGACGTGTCGTGCGGGCGCTAGTGGTGATCGACTCGGTGGCCTTGTAGTCGTTCTTCTTCGCCTGCACTCCGAGCTGCGCGGTGTCGCTGGCAAGCTGTTCGATGCCCGCGAGCTTCCGCGACCAGCCTAGCGTTGCCGGACGCTGGACTACGACGGGAATCAACCTACAAATGGGATCTCGCCTTTGCGAGCGATTACGCGAATAGTTTCTCACTTTGAGGGGCGAACTTATGAGAATATGCCGGCGGCGGCCCCCAAGAACGACGGGGGGAGCCGCCCGCGCGCGAGCAGCCCCCAGCCCAGCCAGTCCTCAGCCGGTCATCCCGCCAAACAGCCCGCCAGTGATGTGCAGGGTCTGACCGTGCACGTAGTTCGACCAGGGCGAGCACAGGAAGAACACGCCTCCTGCCGCCTCCTCGGGGGTGGCCGGTCGGCCCAGCGGGATCAGCATGGAGGCCATCTGGCGCATCTGCTCGGGGATTCCCAGCTGGATTTTCTCGCCCCCGACCTCCATCGTGTTCTCGTCCACCTTCGCCTGCGTGAGGCGGGTGTCGATGAAGCCGAACGCGACCGCGTTGACGTTCACTTTGAACTGTCCCCACTCCTTGGCCACCGTTTTCGTGAGACCCACCACGCCGGCCTTGCCGGATGAGTAGTTGGCCTGGCCGGCGTTGCCGAACGTGCCCGAGGTGGAGGACACGTTGACGATCTTGCGGAACACCTCCTTGCCTTCCTCACGCTCTTTCTTTGCCGGTTCCCGCAGATATGGCGCAGCTGCCCGGATCACCCGGAAGGGCACGATCGTGTGGATGTCGAGCATCGCCTGGAAGTGCTCGTCGGTCATCTTGTGAACGGGTGCATCGATCGTGTAGCCGGCGTTGTTGACGATGATGTCGATCTTGCCGAATGAGTCGATCGCCTTCTTGACGAGATCGTCGGCTGCTCCCGGCTTGGTCAGGTCGCCCGCGTACACCGCGGTTTCGCCGTTGATCTCACCAGATGCCTGCTCGGCCACGTCACCGTCGAGGTCGTTGATCAGAACCTGCGCGCCCTGCTCGACGAGCAGCTCCGCGGTGGCGCGGCCGATGCCGCGTGCCGAGCCGGTGACGATCGCCGACTTGCCGTCCAGTACTCCCATAGCTCTGTGGTCTCCTTGTGTTGATCAGGGAGCCAAAGTTATATAGGGCCGGCCGGCTCAGGCTACGGAGGGGGGCACAGCTAAGCGGTGGTGCCAACGCCTGGCGATCGACCCCGCGGCGCGCGCGGATCGAGCAGGCAACCCGGCTCAGCCGCGCGTGATCACGCCGAAGTCCTGCGTGTAGATCGCTCCCGCCTGACCGTGCGCGCGGGAGCTGAGCGGGTGCGGGGAGACGCCGATACCTGTTTCCCTGTAGTGGGGGTCGAGGATGTTCGCGCGGTGCCCCGGCGAGGCCATCCACGAGGCGACGATCGCCCGCGGAGTAGCCAGCCAAAGCGTGCCCCAGGCGATGTTCTCGCCCACTTCGAAGCCAACATGCGAGCTGATGTAGCCGACCGCCCGCAGGCGCGCAGCCGGTGTGACGCCTCCGGGTCCGACGTGCTGGAAGTAGTCGCCAAATGCCATGCTGCGGCTGTGCGCTTGGGCGGCGCGGCGCAGGCGGCCGTTCGGCCGCAGCGGACGCTCGCCACGCCGGATGCGTTCGCGGTTGATCAGGCAAAGGGTGGCTACGCGGATCAACCTGAGGTTTGAGCTGGTCGGCATCAGGCCCGTGTTCAGGCACGCATGGTGTGTGGCGCCGTAGGCATACGAACGTTGGCGGCCATGCGCGCTCAGTGCCGACGCGCTGGCGGAAAACACGGCGCAGCAAACGGCCATGAGCGCGGCAACGCGGCCGAGGCGTAGGGGGGCCATGCGGCCCTATCGGACGCGTCTCGCGGATAATCAAGCCCTGCAAGATCGCTTTGGACACGTGTATCAGCGGCGGTCGCGGCAACCTGAGTGAGCCAGTTGCCCAGCGTCGGTCGCCGGCGCCGCAAAGGCGCCGTTGTAGGGGCTAAAGACCCAATACACGCCCGAGGATTTCGCGCATGATCTCGTCGCTACCGCCGCCGATCGGGCCGAGGCGCGAGTCGCGGGCAGCACGCTCGATGAAGTACTCGCGCATGTATCCCGCGCCGCCGTGGATCTGCAGGCAGGCGTCCATCAGCTCGAAGGACGCGCGCTGGGTGAGCAGCTTGGCCATCGTGACCTCCTTCAGCGGCTCCTCGCCGGCGATGAAACGACGCAGAGCGTCATAGGTCACGCAGCGGCACGTGTACACGGAGGTGGCGAGATCCGCGAGCTTGTGGCGGATCACCTGGTGGCCCGTCAGGGGACGCCCAAACGTGTTGCGTTGGCGGGCGAACTCGGCCGTGCGCTCCCACGCAAGCGCCATCGCCCCGACTGCACCCAGCGCCATCGCCAGGCGCTCCCACTGGAAGTTGGCCATGATCAGCTTGAAGCCCTCGTTGAGCTCGCCCAGCAGGTTCTCGTCCGACACGAACACGTCCTGGAAGCTGATCGTGGCGGTGTCTGAGGCGTGCCAGCCGAGCTTCTCGAGCTTTGACGAGCTGACCCCCTCGCCGCGCTCGACGATCAGGAAGGAGATGTCGTGGTGCCGGGTGGGCGGGATCGTGTTCTTGGTCTTGACGGCGGTAACGATGAAGTGTGCGCGTACGCCGTTGGTGATGTAGGTCTTCTCACCGTTCACCACCCAGCCGCCATCCACGCGCTCGGCGCGGGTGCTAATGGCGGCCACGTCAGAGCCTGCTCCCGGCTCGGTGATGCCAAGTGCCCCGATCTTCTCACCGCGGATCGCCGGCACGAGATAGCGCTGCTTCTGCTCCTCCGTGCCGAACTTCCAGATCGGAGGGGTGGCGATGTTGATGTGTGCACCGATGCCCGCTGCGGTGCCGCCCGAGCCCGTGCGCGCAAGCTCCTCGATCAGCACCGCCTCGTGCAAGTAGTCGCCGCCCTGACCGCCATAGGACTCCGGGTACTTCAGCCCGAGCAGTCCCTGAGCGGCGAGCTTTCCGAAGACCTCGTCGGGGAACCAGCGCTCGTCCTCCCACTGCTGCGCGTGCGGGGCGAGCTCGCGCTCGATGAAGCCGCGGGCGGACTCTCGTAGCTCCTCGTGCTCGTCGGTGAAGGGGGGGTTGGGAGGGCTCATCGGGTCATGCTCGCGTTTGCCGCGTCCTGGGAGAATGCCTGAGATGGACGACACCGCTCAACCGGCTGCGTCGCGCTGGCGCCAAGCGCTCGCGGCGCTCGTGGATGTGACGCTCACAGGTGCGCTCGCGTGGTCGCTGCGAACGCGCATACGCGACGAGCGGCTTCGCTGGTTGCGGCCAGAAGACCCTGAGGCCGTTCGCGCTCGCCAGGCGCTCGCCGAGGAGCTTAAACAGATCAACCTCGCCGACGATCCCAATGCCCGCCGTGCGGCAATGAGGCGTGCCATGGAGAGCCACGCCCCGCCGCCCGTCTATCCCGCGGTGCTGCGGATAATGGGCACTGGGCTCGCAACCGCCTTGATCAACCGCCGTCTGCGTAAGCGTCTCGCCCCTACCAGGCAGGTACGCGTTCGTGGTATCGGGCCTCACAGCCCGTAAGAGCGCCCGATGACGTCGAGCATGATCTCGTCGGTGCCCGCACCGATGCGGTTCAGGCGCGCGTCGCGCCATACGCGCTCGACGCCATACTCCTTCATGTAGCCCGCGCCGCCGTGGATCTGGATGCATTCGTCTGCTACTTCGCAGAGCACGCGTGAGGCGTGGAGCTTGGACATCGAGATCTCGCGCACGGGGTACTCGCCGTTGTTGAAGCGCCAGGCCGTGATGTAGGTCATCTGCCGCGCCGACTCGATTTTGGTGGCCATCTCCGCGAACTTGTGGCGAATCACCTGGAACTTGCCGATTTCGCGGCCGAAAGCCTTGCGCTCATGTGCGTACTGCAGGGTCCTTTCAAAGCACTTCTGTGCGCCCGCCACCATGCCGGCCGCGCCGATCAGGCGCTCGCCCTGCAGCTCCCACATGATGTGGTAGAAGCCCTTGCCCACTTGGCCGAGCACCGCCGTGGCTGGCACGCGCACGTCCTGGAAGGCGAGTAGCGCCGTGTCGGAGGCGTGCATGCCGAGCTTCTCCAGGCGCTTCTCGCGGATCACGCCGGGAGCGTCCATCGGCACGAGGAACAGCGTGAAGCCGTCATAGCCGGCGTCCGTGTCCGTCTTGGTGACTAGCACGATCACGTCAGCGCGGTGGCCGTTGGTGATGTACGTCTTGGAACCGTTGATGATGTAGTCCTCGCCATCTTTGATCGCGCGCGTCTTGATCCCTTTCACATCTGAGCCGGCGTCCGGCTCGGTGATGCCCAGGCACAGGATCTTCTCGCCCTTGATCGCGGGCACCACCCATTCCTGCTTCTGCTCCTCTGAGCCGAACGCGAGGATCGGCGGCATCGCCATGTCGGTGTGCACTGCGACGCCCATCGCCAGGCCGCCGGAGTTGGCATTGGTGATCTCCTCCGCGAGCACCAGGCTCGTGTAGTAGTCACCGCCCTGGCCGCCGTACTGCTCGGGCTTGTCCAGGCCGAGGAAGCCCAGCTCGCCCATGCGCGCAAACACCGAGTCGGGGAATGTCGTCTCCTCCCACTCCTCGGCGTATGGCGCCAGCTCTTTGGTCGCGAAGTTGCGAATCGACTCGCGCAGCTGTTCGTGCTCGTCGGTGAAGATGAAGTGCTTGCGCTGGCTCTTGAAGTCCGGCTTGCGGACGCTCTCAGCGGTGGCGGCCATGTGGGCGGGTCTCCTTAGTCGTTTCGGGTCCGCGCCGAAGCTAGCGCAGTCAGGGTGAAAAGTAAATAGTAGAGCTTGCTACTTTGGGCGGCGCGGTGGTGGGCTCATGCCCCGCGCTATGCCCAAAGCTCGCGTAGTGGCACCGCCGTGAGGCGATCGCCGAAACTGAGAGTGCGCTTGCCGGTGTAGAGCACGACGCCGGTCTTGAAACGCTCGCCCAGCTTCTCGCGCAGGTAGCGGAGTCCCGCTAAGTCCTTGGGTTGAACACTGGCGGCTGTCTTGATCTCGACGCCGGCGACCTCGCCGCTGCCCAACTCTAGGATCACATCGACCTCGCGCTTCTGGTTGTCGCGATAGTGGTAGAGCGAGGCGGGGCTCTCGGTCCACTCGCACTGCCGCGCCAGCTCCATCGCTGCGAATGTCTCGAAGATTGGTCCAGCGATGGCCGTGCCCCGTACGATTCCCTCGGCGTTGACGTTGATCAGGTGGGTTAGCAACCCGGTGTCCGTCATGTAGATCTTCGGGGTCTTCACTAGGCGGCTGCCGAGGTTCACATGCCAAGGCTGTAGGCGCCATACGAGGAAGAGGTCTTCGAGAATGCGAGTGTGCGCGGCCACAGTCTTGTGGTCGATGCCGAGCTCGCCGCTGATCCCGCGTGAGCTTACGAGTGCGGCTGAGCGGGTCGCGAGGATCCGAAGAAGACGCTCGATGCCGTCCGTGTCGCGTACGCTGGCGATGTCCTGGAGATCGCGCCCCAGTATCGTCGACACATAGCTGGTGAAGAAGCGCGCGCGACCGCGAGGGCTCCGGTTCTGAGCGTCCGGGAAGCCACCGGCGACGATCCGCTCGGCATATGCTCCACGTCCGACCTCGGCATCGTCTGTGCGTAGGGCTTCGCCGCCGAACAGACGGTCTACGAACGTCTCGCGTCGTCCCGCCAGCTCTCCCTGCGAGAACGGCCACAGCCGTACGTAGTCCACTCTCCCAGGGAGAGCGTCGGCGATGGTTGGCAGTGTGAGGATGTTGGCCGAGCCGGCGAGGAGGAACTGCCCGCGCCTGTTGTTCGTGTCCAGGCGCTCCTTGATGGCCAGCATCAGATCTGGTGCGCGCTGGACCTCGTCGATCACGGTCGATCCCGACACGCCAGCTATGAACCCAGTTGGATCCTCTTGCGCCGAGAGTCGCGTGGCCTCGTCATCCAGCGTTAGGTACTCAGCCGGATGCTCGCAGTCCGCGATGGCGCGGACAAGTGTGCTTTTTCCCGTCTGTCGTGCACCGAGCAGGCATACGGCCCGTGCTTCCGCGAGAGCCTCGACGACCGCTGGCCTGACGTGTCGTTCGATGAAAGGTGTGGGCACAGTGGGCTACAGGGTATCGTCTTCATCGGACAAATGGGGAATTAATAAACTTACAAATGGGGAATATAGAGTAATGTAAATGGGGAATTAGCGTGATCGTGGTGCGCGAATCGTAGGCGCCTGCGGTGGAAACGCAAAGTAGATAGTAGGACTGCGCACTTCCAGCGAGGCCATCATCCGGCTAGGATGCGCCGGTGCCTGCCGACAAGGTCCTCTACGACGTAGACGAGAGCGGCATCGCGACGATCACGCTCAACGACCCGGACACGCGCAACGCGCTCTCGCCGGAGCTGCTCGGAGGTCTGACAGCGGCGTTCGAGCGCGCCCGCGACGAGCAGGCGGTGCGCTGCGTGGTGCTCGCGTCCTCGCACGAGAAGACGTTCTCATCGGGAGCCAACCTCGGCGGCTTCGGCGCTGACGCGCCCCTCGTTGAAAAGCATTTCGGCTCGGAGCGCTTCGTGGGCCTGTTCAAGCTGATCGGAGAGCTGGGCAAGCCGAGCGTTTGCGTTGCCCGCGGCCACGTGTTGGCCGGCGCGCTCGGGATCGCGCTCGCGTGCGATTTGATCGTGGCTTCCGAGCAGGCGAGCTTCGGCACACCGGAGATCAACATCGGCACGTTCCCGTTCATGATCATGGCGCTCATCTACCGCAACGTGCCGCGCAAGAAGGCCAACGAGCTGTTGCTGCTCGGCGAGCGCTGGAGCGCGCAGGAGGCGCTCGCCGCGAGCATCGTCAACCGCGTGGTGCCCGACGCCGAGCTGGATGCGCTCGTTGCCGACTGGGCGGGCAAGCTGGCGAGTCGCTCGCCTGTGATCATGCGCCTGGGCAAGGAGGCGATGCGCCGACAGCTCGACATGCCGCTGGACGACGCGCTCGACTACCTGCGTGCGCAGCTCACGCTGGCGCTGTCGACAGAGGACCTCGTGGAGGGCGTGACGGCGTTCTTCGAGAAGCGCGATCCACAGTGGAAAGGACGTTGATGGCTGCCACGGAGAAAGCCGCCAAACGCTCGGTGAAAGCGGCGGCGAAGAGTACCCCCGACCCCGCGGCGGCGGTAAAGCAGTCGCTGCTGCGCCCGCTGGTGGAGGAGCTTGCCGAGCGCCGCGCGAAGATCAGGCTGGGCGGCGGCGAGGAGAAGATCGCGGCTCAGCACGAGCGCGAGAAGCTGACCGCACGCGAGCGGATCGCGCTGTTGATCGATACCCAGGAGGGCACAGGCGAGAGCACGTTCGTGGAGCTGGGGATCCACGGCAAACCGCACTTCTCCCAGCGGGCGATGGATGGCGTGGATGCACCCGCGGACGGGGTGATCACCGGCTACGGCAAGATCGACGGGCGTCTGACGGCGGTGGCGGCGTACGACTTCACGGTGATGGCCGGCTCGATGGGCATGACGGGCGAGCTGAAGGTCACCCGCCTGCGCGAGCTGGCGCTGACGAAGCGGATGCCGTTCGTGTGGCTGCTGGACTCGGCGGGAGCGCGGGTACAGGAGGCGGCGGGGGCAATGTTCGCGGGCTCTGGTCACCTGTTCCGCGAGGAGGTGGTGATGAGCGGCGTGATCCCGCAGGTGGCGGCGCTGATGGGGCCGTGTGCGGCCGGCACCGCATACATCCCCGGCCTGGCGGACTTCGTGCCGATGGTCAAGGGTCGCGGCTCGATGGCGCTCGCGGGCCCGCACCTGGTGCGCGCGGCGATCGGCGAGGACGTCACTCAGGAGGAATTGGGTGGCTCGCGCGTGCACTGCCGCAAGTCGGGCGTTGGCGACCTGGAGGTGGCAAACGACGAGGAGTGCATCGAGCGGATCAAGCAGTACCTGTCGTACATGCCGCGCAACTGCGAAGAGCCGGCTCCGATCAGGGCGAGCACGGACCCGATCGACAGGCGCGAGGAGGAGCTGCTGGACGTGCTGCCGGACTCCAACCGCCAGCCGTATGACATGTACGAGGTGATCCGCAGGATCGTCGACGACGGCGAGTGCTTCGACATCAAGGGCCAGTGGGCGAAGACGATCATCACTTGCTTCGCGCGCTTCGGCGGGCGTCCGGCGGGGATCGTGGCCAACCAGCCCAAGCATCTGGGCGGCATCCTCGACAACGACTCCGCCGACAAGGCTGCGCGCTTCGTGAACCTGTGCAACGCGTTCGCGATCCCGCTGGTGTTCATCCAAGATGTGCCTGGCTTCATGGTGGGCACGAAGGTGGAGGCGGAAGGCATCATCCGTCACGGCGCCAAGATGCTCTACGCGGTGGCCAACGCGACGGTGCCGAAGATCACCGTGATCACGCGCAAGGCTTACGGCGCGGGCTATTACGTGATGAACGGCCGCGCTTACGAGCCTGACCTGATCGTCGCGTGGCCGAGCGCCGAGATCAGCGTAATGGGCGCGGAGGGCGTAGTCGAGATCGCGTTTCGCAAACAGGTCGACGCAGCGGAGGACCCGGCGGCGAAGAAGGCGGAGCTGATCGAGGGCTTTCGCAAGATCTTCGACGTGTACGGCGCCGCCGCCAACGACGTCATCGACGACGTGATTGATCCGCGCGAGACCCGCGAGACGATCTGCCGCGGCCTGGAGATGGCGCAGAACAAGAAAATCGAGCGCCCCTGGAAGAGACAAGGAGTAGTGCCCGTATGAGCCTGGATCACCCGGTAGTAATCACCTGCTCGATCTCGGGCGCGATCGCCAACCGCGTGCAGTGCCCGGCGATCCCCTATACCCCCGAGGAGTACGCGGCGGAGGCGCGGCGAATCGTGGACGAGGGTGGTGTGCACATCCACATCCACGCGCGCAAACCAGACGGCACGCCGTCATATGAGATCGAGGACTTCCAGGCGATCACGGATGCGATCCGTGCGGAGGTGGGGGACGCGGCGATCGTCAACTACTCGACCGGCACGATCGGGATACCGGTTGCCAAGCGGGTTGAGTACCTACGCGCATGCCGCCCGGAGGTGGCGGCGCTGAACATGGGCTCGATGAACTACGCGAAGTACTCCAAGTCGAAAAAGCAGTTCGTGTTCAACATGGTGTTCGAGAACCCGTTCGGTGAGATCATCGAGCTGCTGGAGGCGATGAACGAGCTGGGGATCAAACCGGAGCACGAGTGCTTCGACGTCGGCCACGTGGGCAGCCTGGCGCCGCTGATCGACATGGGCGTGCTGAAAACCCCGCTGCACGTGGACTGCGTGATGGGCGTCGTGGGCGGGATCCCACCGACGGCACGCAACCTGGCGGCGATGGTGGACAACATCCCCGAGGGTTCCCACTGGGGCGTGATCGGGATCTCTCGCGACCAGTGGATGCTGGTGTCCGCCGCCCTAACCCTCGGTGGCTCGATCAGGGTGGGCTTGGAGGACAACCTGTACCTGCCGAACGGCGAGATGGCGAAGTCCAACGGTGAGCTGATCGCGAAGGCGCGGCAGATGACCGAGGACATGGGCCGGCGCCCGGCGACTGTGC
>Ga0210385_10001861_pt1 | contig 12866 bp, 10 predicted proteins | sample IncBWH26OmetaG_FD_160107 | JGI IMG/M metagenome (GOLD analysis project Ga0210385, IMG submission 160107) | Forest soil microbial communities from Barre Woods Harvard Forest LTER site, Petersham, Massachusetts, United States - Inc-BW-H-26-O ... | reverse complement strand
GCGTTTCAGAAAGGAGGCCAGGTCCGTGTCTGTCGGAAGCGGAGTTTTCAAATAGCCTGGCAGGCTGTCGTACAGTCCCGCCATGTCCGTGGCGCCCTGGATATTGGAGTGCCCTCGCAGAGCATTCACGCCACCGCCCGCTCGGCCGATATTGCCCAACAACAACTGGACCATTGCGGCCGTTCGAATGATTTGGGTCCCGAAGGTATGCTGCGTCCAGCCGACAGCATAGATGATGGTGCCGGCCTTCTTCATGTCGCCGTCTTTCCGAACGGAGGTAAAAAGGTCGACGGCTTTCAGGAATTGGTCTCTAGGAATGCCGGTGATCCGCTCGACCGTTTCCGGCGTGTAGCGCGAATACTGTTGCTTGAGCAGTTGAAAAACGCAGCGTGGATGCTCCAGCGTCAGATCGTATGCTGCGTTCGGCGGCAATAGCGGCGGTGGCGGCGTTCCTGCTGGGTGTGCGGGCAGTGCACTGTGCGCCACACTGGCTGGCGCGGCAGACTTGCCGCTCATGTCTCCGCCCTGCTCGTAATTCCAGGTGGATTTATCGTAGGTGCCGGCGCCGGAGTCGAAGCCGGAGTAGAGGCCATCCTCCGGGAGCTTGAAACCGTCCTTCACGATGAAGGCGGCGTTGGTGTAGTTGATCAGATAGTCTTTGGCGATGCGGTTGTTCTCGATGGCGTAGTGGATCAAGCCGCCCAAGAATGCGATGTCGGTGCCGGCGCGTATCTGGAGGAAAAGATCGGCGGTCGATGACGTGCGCGTGAATCGCGGATCGACGGAGATGAGCTTGGCGTTGCGGTTGCGCTTGGCTTCCATCGCCCATTTGAATCCACAGGGATGGTTTTCGGCGGGATTACCGCCCATGATCAACATCATGTCGGTGTTCTTGATGTCGATCCAGCCGTTGGTCATGGCCCCGCGTCCGAATGTTGGTCCCAAAGCTGAGACCGTGGGGCCGTGTCAAACACGGGCTTGGTTTTCAAGATAAACCAAGCCCAGACTCCTCATTGCTTTTACGACGAGATAATTGAACTCGTTGGTGTCCGTGCATCCACCGATGAAGGAGATCCCTTCGCAGCGGTTGACGGTGTGTCCGGCTGCGTCCTTCTCGAAGAAACTGTTGTCGCGCGTAGTCTTGGTCCAGCGGGCGATTTCGTTGAGGGCGTCGTCCCAGGAGATGTCCTGCCAATCGGTGGCGCCCGGTCGGCGAACCTGCGGCTTGGTGAGACGCCGCGGGTTGAGCATATCCTGCTCGAGCGATGAGCCTTTCGGGCAGAGCGTGCCGCGGTTGGTGGGATGATCGGGATCGCCTTCGACGTGGATCACCTGCGGCGTCACATTTTTGGCCTTGTCGCCGATGGTGTAGATGAGCACGCCGCAACCAACGGCGCAGTAGGGGCAGGTCGAGCGTGTCTCCGTGGCGCGCGCAATTTTCAGTTCTTTGAGTTCGGCGTAGGCAGGCTTGAGGTCGAATCCGAAGATGGTGGCGGCCACTCCGCCGACCGCTGCCACCTTGAAGAAGTCCCGGCGACTGGTCTCCATTGGGTGAGCCTTCCTGATGCCGGTTCGGGCCCGACATCGGTTTCGGACGTTTAAAGTTTCATGTCTCGGTTGCGGGGTTCAAGTGTCTGGATGTACGGCAAGGCCCGCGTGTGTTCGACCAATTGCCTCCCGGTTGGAGGATGGGCGAGCAGATTATCGGAACGGTTGGCCGAAAATGTCAACCTAAACATTCGGCCAATCGGGACCGCTTCAAGTCCCCGAAGGTTAGATGAACGCGCCTCGCCAAAGGTGGCAAGAATATCGGGCCCCTTCAGTGGGCGAAGCTACCGTGCGGACCAGCACCCCGGTTGGGCAGGGTTGAGGAAGAAGGACGCGCAACCAGTGCCCGTCACCCAGCGCAAGCGGACGATAGGATTACCCCGCTGGCGAGGACTTCGTCTGGTCAGAATGGGCAGCATCCACCTGACTGTCGCGCCACGAAGCGACTGAAGCGCCGCTCCCTTCGCGACACACCAAGCTACGGCGTAGTAACATTGGCCCTCCGAGGGGTACCGGAAATGGACGATCCCATATTCGCAGAACTTCGCAAGCTGGTTGGCCAGCACGAAAAAATGGTCTACGAAGCTGTCAAGGCGGATACAGTGGCCCAGCTCCCGCATGAGAGCCAGCTCTTCGCGAAGGCGGTCGAAGAACACCTGCACCTTAAGCACATTCACAATGCCCTTGAGTTCGCAGACCTCCGCGAAGGCGAGCCCTATGAGATTACGGTAGGGGGCGAACCTGTAAATCCGCTGGCCCACCTGGTTGCGCATGCGGCCGTCAAAGGGCAGCTCGAGCAGGATCCGTTGGTAAAGGCCGCCTTTGAAAAGATGTTGGCCACCGGGACCGCAGCCCATCATGCCGAGCACGTTCTGGGTGCACTGTTCTTCGAAACAGAGTGGGAAACCGCCCGGGCTGTCGAGGCCGGGAAAGATACCGAGAAGGTTCGGGGCCTTTACATCCGCAAACTTCAAAAACTCATCCGGGATTCGGCCTTCCGCAAAAAGCTCACTCAACGTTTCACAGCTGATCATACTGCATTTGAATAGACCGCCTCCCCGCTTCCAGTGTCGAAATCCACATGATGTCCGGTTGATCCCATAACGACGTCGAGTAACTTGAGGCAGGCTTTGGTGAGACGCGCTCAGGGATTTAATGACGGCTGAGCAGGATTCCGGCAACCGCGTTCGCCACATCCGGGGCGAGATATTGGGGCGGGATTTGCCAATTGGGGGTCTTCGAGGTGACCAAGGCGACCGCCTCCACGATCGTGCGCGAGTCGCAGCCTGCCAGCACGTTGGAACCGCATTCAACAGTCTCGGGCCGTTCCGTCACGTCGCGAATCGTCACGTTTGGCACGCGCAGGATACAGGTTTCCTCCTGAACCGTGCCGCTATCGGTAATGACGCAAAAGGCCGATTGCTCCAATCGCACGAAATCAAAGAATCCAAACGGCTCGCAAGCCACCAGTCCCGGCCGTTCAAAAGCAATCCGAAATCGGGCCGCCATCGAGCGCGTCCGTGGATGCACGGAACAAATGATGGGCAGCTCGTATTGCTCATAGAGCCGTGCAAGCGCATCGAGAACCCCTTGCAGACGTTCCTGGACGTCCACGTTCTCCGCGCGGTGCATCGTCAGCAGGAAGAATTTTCTTTCAGCGACGTTCAACCGGGAAAGTATGTCGCTCGACGCTATTCGGTCTTCGAAATGACGCAGGACTTCATAAATCGGGTTGCCGGTCACGTAAATGTCGCGCGGCGCGAACCCTTCCAGCAGCAAATTGTCGCGGCTGCGATCGGTATAGGGCATCAAAACCGAACTCAGATGATCGATGATCCGGCGATTCGCTTCCTCCGGCACCTGAAAATCGTAACAGCGGTTACCCGCCTCCATGTGATACACCGGCATCCCCAACCTTCGCGCGACGATCGCGGATAATCCGCTGTTGGTGTCACCTAAAATCAGCACTCGAGCCGGCCGGTGTTCGCTCATCACAGACTCCACGCCACACAGAATCCGGGCGACCTGCTCTGCGAAGCTGTGCGCACAGACGCCGAGTGAAACGTCCGGTTTGCGTACATTCAGTTCGCGAAGGAACAGGCCGCTGAGCCGGTCGTCGTGATTCTGGCCGGTGTTGACAAGGATATGGTCGCATTGCCCGTCGAGAACCTCGATGACACGGCTCAAGCGAATGATCTCGGGCCTGGTCCCGAGGATGGTCATAATTTTCAACGAAGTACCTCGCTGAAATCGATGCTCACATCCTCGATCATCAGCCGTTGGCCGCGAAGCAATTTGGCCGTCTCATCCAAACTGATAACGTTGTCGGCTGAACTATATTCTTTCGTCAGGCTGCTCACGTTGCCCTCGTCGTTGCGCAGCTCGGGCAGCATCGGCAAAATCGCGTAATAGGCACCGCGCTCGACCGTTCGAAAAGCCTCCTCCTCGCTCACCAGAATTTCGTGCACTTTTTCTCCGGGGCGAATTCCCATGATTCGTGTCTTAATCGGACGGTCCCCGATCAAAGCTTCCGCAACGTGGGTGACGCGCGCCGAAGGCGCGCGCGGGATGTAGGTTTCCCCGGGTGCTCCGCCTTGAACCGCGGCGAAGATGACATCCACCGCATCGTTCAAGCTCAACAGAAATCGCGTCATGTCTTTGGTCGTGATCGTCACCGGCCCGCCGTTGCGGATCTGGTCGTGAAACAGCGGAATCACGGAACCGCGCGAGGCGAGGACGTTCCCGTATCGAACACAGACGAATCGAGTGTTCCGGCAACGGATATTCGCCTGGATGAAAACCCGCTCCTGAAGGGCCTTGGTCATGCCCATGGCATTGACGGGCTTGCACGCTTTGTCCGTGGAGACGCCCACCACGGTTTCGATCGGCAAGGAGTGCTCGTGAATCGCGCGGACGATATTTTCTGGGCCTTCGATGTTGGTCCGCACGGCTTCAAAGGGAAAGTACTCGCACGTGGGCACCTGTTTCAGCGCGGCGGCGTTGAAGACGATGTCGACATCTCGGAGAGCCTGGCTCACCGCGTGAAAATCGCGAACGTCTCCGATCCGAAATTCGAGAAGGCGCTGAAAATTGCGGAAGATGATTTCGTCTGTGGCGGAGAGCTTGTTCTGATACTCCATCCGCATGGCATGCTGTTTGGCTTCGTCACGGGACAGCACGATGATTTTCGCGGGATTGCCGGCATCTCCGACCAACAATCTGCCGACGAGCGTCTTCCCCAGAGAGCCGGTTCCACCGGTGATCAGAATCCTTTTCCCTTCAAAGATGCGGGACTGAGAATTATTGCCGCTTTTCATAGGAAGTGTCATCGCTCGCAAGTTCGGCCACAAGCGTGGACCAGCCGGGTGTGACGTAGCCGGTCGCCTGCTCGAACTTGTCTCCTTTCATGCTTCGGTCACAAGAAAACTCTTCGTCCGGGACGATTTCGATGTCGAGCTGGTAGGCCTCGCGCAAAAGTCCAAGCAGCTCGAATTTCGAAATGGTTGGGCCGGTGACCTGATAGAGGCCGGTGAGTTGCGGGAAATCGACGATCAACTTATCGACGACGCGGGCAAGGTAGTTCGTCGTGACGCCTGAGAACATCGCGCGCGTGTACCCGGAAATGCATTTGTGATCTTGTCTCAGGAACCACTCGAGGAGCGACTCACGATGTTCGAACTCTCGACCGATAATGGATGTTCGGATCGTGATTGCCCCCTTCGCGGTGACCTCGCCCAGAAACTTGCTTCGGCCGTACAAGTCCTGCGCGTCGGATTCATCATCCTCGGTGTAGTTTCCGCGCTGGCCGCTAAAAACGCAGTCCGTGCTGAAATGAATCAGCCGCCCGCCCCACGATTTGCAAATCGACGCCAGCTTGTGAGGCAGCAGCGCGTTGATTTCGATGCTGGGTATGGGCTGTTTTGCTTCGGGCCGTTGCTTAACGACTCCGACGCAGTTGACGACAATCTTCGGCCGAAGTCGGGATAGCAACCGCTGTAAAGCGGGCCAATCCCTAACGTCGCAGTTTTCGATCACCTGGCCGGTGTGGAACACCTCGACATCTTTGAGCGGATCATCGTGGACCAATCCGCGGATTGTGCAACACGTGTCGGGGTGCGATTGTTTCAGGCGCTGGAAGAGCTTGTGGCCAAGCATTCCTGCGCCACCCAGAATCAGAATTTCCATGGGAGCAATTTGAATCAGTTTCGAGTGAGTTCCAGGATCGACTGCCAGGTCCTTTGCGCGCATGACTCCCAATCGAAAAGCTGGGACCGATTTTCGGCTCTGGCCGCGAGCTCTTTCATCCGAGGCGGATCGACGAGCAGCGCTGCCAGCTTCTCGGCCAGATCGCCGGGCGAACGGGGATCAAAATAGAGGGCGGCGTCGCCTCCGAATTCCGGCATGGGAGGATAGTGCGATGAGACAACTGGCCGGCCTGATGCCAGCGCTTCGATCAGTATGTTGGGACAGTTCTCGCATTCGGAAGCGAATATATTCACTATGGAATTGCGATAAACCTCAGGCATTTCGGCATGGGGCACGGCGCCAGTGAGCAACACGCTATCCTGCAGGCGAAGATCGGCGATCGTTTTCCGGACTAACTGGCCGTACTCGGGATATTCGGGGCCAACGAGCACGAGTTTTTCGTTGGTGACGCGTTTTTCCCTCAGCAACGCGAACGCCTTTACGACTTCGATCTGAGCTTTGTAATAGTCAAGAGTCGAAACGTAGAGCAGATACCCTGGGAGCGGAAGGGTTGCTGCGTGGGCCGCTTTCTGCGAGGTCAGGGGGCGCCGGAAGGCGTGCGCCAGTCCGTGCGGAATGGTGACGGCATTACCCAATCTGGCCCCAAGGTGGGCTTCGACTGTGGTGCGCGCGTGATCGGATAGAAAGATCACCAAGTCCGCGCTGCGCATGCTCCGTAGAAACGCGTGCTTTAGTAGAAAGTTGCGGAGCCGCATGTACCCGGGTCGATATCGGCGGTTTTGCACGTCGCTGAAAGGGATCATGTTCCGAAACATCGTGACCGTCTTGCAACCGCGCGGAACCCGGCTCCCGATGATTCCTCCGGGACAAAACAGGACGTCCGCCCCGAATTGCGATAGCAGTGCCGGCAATCGGAACTTCTCCCAGACGGCCCGGAGGAATGGATTCTCCAGGGGCCAGCGCACGGGAATTCTTCGGATCCTCGGGTCATCGCTCGGCAGCGTCAACGTGTCTGGCGCAAGGACGTAGATCGTAATCGGAGCGCATGGCGGGAGATGGTCGAGCAAGTTCGTGATGTAGGTCTGACCGCCGCCCTGCCGAGCGGACAGTGCGTTAATTAGAACGGTCATTTTCTTGGTTTGGCTGCTTCTCATGGCAAGGCTAGGCGGAGGCCATCGCTTTCGAGTTTTCGGGCAAGCCGTTGACGAAATCCATGTGCACAAGCGCGGCCCAGAGCAATGGGTGTGCTTGCCGCGCACCCGAATTGTGGATTTTCACGAGCTCGATCAAGCGGGCCCGATCGAAGGGAATGGTGTCGATGTTCCGCGGATCATTGACCGCGTCGCACATCCAGGCATTCAGGGGGCCCCTGAGCCAGTCGGCGATCGGCACCTCGAATCCCCTCTTGGGGCGGTCGAGAAGGCGGCGCGGCACGTAGCGATAGGCGAGCTTACGCAGTAGATACTTGTTGGTGCCGCCTCGCAGCTTCCATTTCAGAGGAAGCTTCATTGACCATTCAACCACGTCCTGGTCGAGCAGCGGTTCGCGGCTCTCGAGCGAGAAAGCCATGCTCGCGACATCCACTTTCTGCAGGTAGTCATCGGGAAGCGTGTAAAAAGCGTCGAGCCGCATGGCGATTTCCGGCGCTTTCAGCCCATCTGGCAGCGACCGCGCCGATTCGGCCAACAGCTCGATCATCCCGATCGTATGTCGCAAGACGTCGTGCGTCAGTAGTGTTTGGAAATCTTTTGCGATACTGCGGGCGAAGCAGAAGCCGTTCACCGCGTCGGGCTGATTCAGCATGGCCGAGAGAAGCTTCATCCTGTGCTGAGGAAATGACGCGACTACCCGGGTCACCAGCGTTCGAGCCGGTCTCGGTAGGTTGTAAAAGCGATCGAGCGCACGTGCGATTCGGTAGTAATGATATCCGCCGAATAGCTCGTCGCCCCCGTCGCCGCTCAGCGAAACGGTCACATACTGTCGCGCCAAACGCGACACTGCCATCGTGGGATACGCGGAGCTGTCGAAAAACGGCTCGTCAAAATCGCGTGAAAAGATGGGCTTCAGGGCGAGCAGATCGTCCACCTTCATTCGTTCGCAGAAATGCTCGGTGCCCAGATGCCGCGCCACGGCTTCAGCGTGCTGGCTTTCGTCATAGGCTCGTTCCTCGAAGCCGATCGTAAACGTCTTGACGCGATGCGCGGAATGGCGGGCCATCATCGCAACCACGGTCGAACTGTCGATTCCGCCGGAAAGAAATGCGCCGAACGGTGCGTCGGAGATCATTCGCGACCGCACGCTGCGGGCAAGAATTTCGTCGAGTTCGTCGAGCAGGTCCGCTTCTTTCCACTTCTCCCACCCACGCTCCGGCACGACCTGGCGGAAATCCCAATAGCGCCGGATTTCGAGGCCGGACTCATCCGACACCAGCCAGTGTGCAGCCGGCAGCTTGCGAATCTGGCTGAAGATCGAGTAGGGCGCCGGAATGTAGCCGCTTTCCATGTAAAACCGCAGCGCTTGATCGTCGAGTGAGTCGCCGCCCCAACTGGGACGCAGGCGAAGCAACGCGCGCGGGCGAGAGGCAAACGCAAAGCAGTCCGACGAATGGTGATAGTAAAACGGCTTGACGCCCATCCGATCGCGAGCCGCGAACATCGCCCGATTCAGGCGATCCCAAATCGCGAAGGCAAACATTCCGTGAAATCGTTCGACGCAAGCCGGACCCCATTTCGCGTAGGCCGCGAGAATGGTTTCTGTGTCGCTCTGGCTTTGCCACTGGGACGAGCTTCCGCCGACGAGTTCTCTCAGCTGTGGGAAATTGTAGATTTCGCCGTTAAAAACAATGACGTAGCGCCCGTCGGCGGAGACCATCGGTTGGTGACCGGTTGGCGAGAGGTCAATGACCGCCAGGCGTCGATGCGCCAATCCGACATTCTTACTGACCCAAACTCCGGAGTCGTCCGGACCCCGCATGCGCAAGGTATCCGCGGCCTTACGCAGCAGGTCCGAGTCGACGTTTGACCGAAAGTCAGTGATTCCAACGATTCCGCACATGGTGAAGTTCTTTTGTGGAGAACAACTCTCGTGGATTGGTCGTTGTGGCCCTAGAAACCTTGAGCCGTCGAGGTCGAATTGAGGTCAGTCGGATTGGGTTGGAACGCGCGAAAGAAATTCAACGCGAATTTGCCGCACCACCAGAGCAGCAGCATTCCGAGGGCACGAGGCAACAAATTCAAAGTTGTCACTCGAAACGTCTGATAGGAAAATACGATTACCCAAAGGTAAAATGCATAGCTCCAATAAGAGTGATTCCCGTTGACGTACATCCGCTGAATCGCTCCAAACGCCCAGCCGACCAGCAAGCCACGCCAGAGGACGTCGAACCAACCCAAGCCGACGATCGATTCGGCAATCGCGCCAAACGCGAAGCCTCCGCCCTGATTCGCGTATTCCGGATAAAAATTCTGAACGTACCAGGCAGAGGGATCGAGGTGGGTCGAGCGGAAAAGCTGATCGGGATACATTCGAGTCAGATCGACGAAGTAGATTTGCGGAAGGATTTCGTCGACCTTTCCCGCGGCCTTCAGCTGATCGAGGTCATAGGCGTTGGCGAACAGGGCGTCGAACTCGTTGCTCGAGCCAAAGAAAGAATAGTCGCGGTCCTCAACCGCCGACGATATGGCGCGCGCAATGCCGAGCGAAACGAATAGAACCAGCAAAACTAATCCAAACGAAGACACCATGCGGAGGCTCAATCGCTTTACAAACGTGCTGTAGGTTATCGCAAAGGCCAGCAGCAGCACCATCAGCCCGGTGCGGGAGCCTACGCCGAATACCGCGATGCCGACGAACTCAACCAGCAGCCAGAGATAGATGTAGCGCTTGTACTTCGCGTAGTCGAGGACCAGGTAGGCCATCAGCCCGAGCTGTAGCAGCAACGCGATGCCAATCATATGATTGGCCAAGAACTGCACGACCGGCGGCAAATTGCTGTAGAGGAGGTACGTGTCGCTGTAGGTGTCCGGCGTCTGAAGATTCCAGATTGCTTTCAGAGCCGCGAAAAACAGATAGGTGCACGCATAGACCGTCACGAGCACCCACAGCAGTTTCCGGCTGGTTCCGGTTACCCTAGGAGGCTCGGCAGGTTCAGGACTGCGGAATATTTGATAGGCAACGACAAAACACGCCAGGTAAACCGCGTAATACCAGAAGATTGGACCCACCTCGGCCGGTGAGGGATTGGCCCGGTAGAGCCGATAATCGCCCAACACGGAAAAGCTCAGGCCGCCAACCAGGAACTCGATACCCGGAAAGACGCTGTAGATAAGGACAACCCCGGAGTAGACGACCCCCAGCTCAAAGAAGTTGAGACTCTGTCCACGCCGTCGAAGAATCCACAGAAATCTCCACTCGACCGCTAGAATGAACACCAGCGGCAGCAGAACAGGCAGCGCCGAATTGAGATATTTAAACATCGGGGATCCAACTCGAACCGGCGAACCGTTGTCTCTTAAAGTTTATCGCTGGGCCCAGCCATGCCGAGCAAACGGCGATGTTGCGAGTCCTAGATTCCGAAAATCCGACACGAAGTTAAGGAGTCAGGACCCGAGCAGTCCGGAGGCCGGCTCTGGATGTGACGCCGACCGCGGCAAGCAGCGACACGGTCCAAGCGAGTCCGCAAGCGCCGGCAAGGCCGAACGCTCCGCTTCGAGGTATCCAGACATACGCCAAGCCGACCAGCAGCAAATCTCTCGGCAGAATCACCGCGAAGAACGAGAACCACATCCGCTCCTGGCTCTGCAAGTGCTGTAGTATCGCGAGTGCGAGCGCCTGCGGAATGGCTGCTCCGAGCATGATCAACAGGATTGTGTAGCCGCCGCTGAAGTCCTTGCCGAACAGCCGCAGAAGTCCCGGTCCGGCGAGAGCCAACATCAGCGCTCCGGCGACCGCGGCGGCGCCGACAACCGCGAGATTCATCTTAAAAATGCTCCGATAGCCTTCTGATTCGCCAAGTCCTTTGTGGTGGTTCAGAATCGACCAGCCGACAACGCAGGTGTTGTTGGGAATGAAAAGGACCGCCGTCATAAGCGCGAACGCTGCGCTAAAAAGCGCCATCTGTGAGTAACCGTCGGGCTGCCGGACCAGAATGGCGTCTCCGATCCAGATTGCTGGAAGGTAGGTGAGACCGCTGATTGCCGCGGGCATCGCGAAATTCAACAGAATCGGGCGCAGTTGTGGAAAGACCGCAATCTGAATTTGAATGTTCTGACTCCTCGATTCCGATACCAGCACCTTGAGCAGCAACACGCAGCCAAGAATCGCGCTCACCAGTAATCCGGAAAACGCTCCGTTAAGGCCAAACTTCCAGGTCATCAGGCTGCACACAATCAGATAAATCGTTCCGTAAGCAATCAGACCGTGCGAAAGCCCGCGATAGGCTTCCAGTCCCCCCACAGCGCCCATGAAAAGTCCGATCAGAACATTGAGGAAGACCACGCCGCTCCCGATTCTTAAGCCGAGCGTGAGCTCCGGCGCCTTGAGAACGGAAGTCGACAGCCAGGAAGCGCCGACGAACAGCCCGACCGAGGCCAGCAGAGCCACAAGCGCGACGATGGTAAGCAGCGCGCCGATGACGCGCCCGGCTTTTTCCCTGTCGGAGGAGCGAAATTCCGCGACGTACTTTGTCATCGTATAGCCGCAGGCGAGCTGCGAGATTTGGCTCAACATGACGAGCGTGCTGGCGACAATTCCGTACTTTCCAAATGTCTCGCGGCCCAGCAGGTTCGCGGCGACAATGCTGAAAACGAACGTGCTGCCTTGATTGAATACCGCGCCGATCAGGTTCAGCGTCACTCCAATCTGGAAACGCGAGCTGCGGCGCGGCGCTTCCGCTACTACCGCCTCGGGTTCGATTGTGCTGAGCACGGATGGAAGCCTCCGAATTGGCGCGGGCCGGCCGGTCTTGCGCTGTGCCCAAAGTGGATCGCGTCGCGTCAAAAGACGTATGAGCACGCGCGACGAGCGTCGACTTGCGACTTCTACAACGCGCACGGCGGCGCTATTCGATCGTTACTACCACTCGAAGCCTGGCTATCTAGGCGGCACCCAGGAGTTTCACAATCTCTGCGCCCAGAACCTGGCCGGCGGAAAACGTATTCTGGAAATCGGTGCCGGCCCCGCAAACCCAACGACGGCATTTCTCGCCACCCTGGGAACCGTAATTGGTGTCGATGTTAGCGAGGAGCTCCGAGCGAATCCATTTCTATCCGAGTCCTACGTGTGCAGCGGTGCCGCACTGCCATTCGCAGCTAAGTCTTTTGATTTGTGTGTGTCGAATTATGTCCTGGAGCACATAACTGATCCGGCCGCGCATTTCAGCGAGATCTTCCGGGTTTTGAAACCTGGTGCCGCTTACTGTTTCCGTACGCCGAATCGTTTGCATTACGTGACTATAGCTTCGAGCCTGCTGCCGCACTCGGTCCATTTAGGTCTGGCTAACCGGTTGAGAGCATTGGACGAACAGGCCCACGACCCTTGGCCCACGGTCTACCTGGCCAACAATCGAAGGCGTTTGAATCGCTTGGCCCGACAAACGGGCTTTCTGTCCGAGCAAATGGAAATGGTTGAAAAAGAACCTAGTTACGGAGCTATACATTGGCTACTGTTCTATGCAATGATGGGTTATGAAAGGTTCGTAAACTCAACGGAACGATTGAATTTCCTCCGCGCCAATATTTTTGGAGTATTTCGCAAACCCTATCGCCGGTCCTAGCATCTACCGACAAGAAGGTTGCGATGCAGATGCGACCTCGGAGGTTCATTGAAGTAACCAATGAGCCTACAAGTTTCGGGATTTCGCTTCCCGAACTCTCATCGGCCCTCGAGCGGGTGGCGCTTCTTGGTTCAGGGAATTGGGGAAAGGTGGTATGTTTAGGGTTGTTCTTGAAGGCTGGTTTATCAAAGCTGTCTCCCCCTAGCCCCGCAACGGATGTCTTGACTGAAATTCCTGTTAGAGGTTCGCCGGTGGCGACTCGCAAGAATGTTCTCATCTGGTGCTCCAACCGTCTTTTGCGGGAGTCCGTAGCTCGCATCATAGGCAAGAAGACCGATTT
>Ga0210385_10001860_pt1 | contig 12878 bp, 9 predicted proteins | sample IncBWH26OmetaG_FD_160107 | JGI IMG/M metagenome (GOLD analysis project Ga0210385, IMG submission 160107) | Forest soil microbial communities from Barre Woods Harvard Forest LTER site, Petersham, Massachusetts, United States - Inc-BW-H-26-O ... | reverse complement strand
CCGCCCGGTTGCGCCACTGCGAGTCCTCGCTGTAGGCGAGACTGACGCGCTCGGGGTCGCGCCTGTTCCAGGCATCTTCCGCTGCCCGCACTTTGGCGACGGCCGTTGCGAGTGTGAAGGGCGGCCTTAGCGGTGCCGCCGGGGTCGGGTTGCTCATGTCGCTCCTCTGGCCGCGTGAGCCGTCAGACGTACCGCGCTCACCAGCGCACCGGTGAACGCGAGCGCCGCTGCCAGCAACAGCGCCAGACGCGCGCCCGCCAGGCCGTGCGCGCGGAACAGGATCGCCACCGCGGCCGCTCCCAGTGTCTGGCCGAGCAGCCGTGCGAGACTGAGCATGCCACCGGCCGCGCCGCTGCGGGCGCGCGGCGCGGCCGCCATGAGCGTGCGGTTGTTCGGCGCCTGGAAGAAGCCGAAGCCGAGACCGCACAAGGCCATGCGCCAGATGAGTCCGGGTGCTGCGCCGGACTCGGGGTACGTGGCGAGCAGCAGGAGTCCCGCGGTCAGAGCGCACAAGCCCGCGGAGCCGAGCGCCCCGGCCGGGTAGCGGTCCGCCAGGTGTCCGGCGAGCGGCGCGGCGAGCGCCAGCGCCAGCGGCCAGGGGGTCATGAACAGACCCGTTTCCACCGCGCTGTGGCCGAGTCGCTGGATTTCGAAGGGCATGGCGACGAGGGCCGCCATCTGTGCCATGAACGCGCACACCGAGGCCACAATCGACAGCGAGAAGATGCGGATGCGCAGCAGATCAAACGGGATGAGCGGGGCGCTGCGCGGCAGCTCGCGTCGTACCAGAAGCCCGCCCAGGCAAGCGCCCGCGGCCAGCTGCAGCCTCGCCAGCGTGCCTGCGCCGTGATGCGCCAGCGACTGCAGCCCGCTCAGCACCAGCCCAAACGCTCCGGCGTACAGGGCCGCGCCGGCGAAGTTCAGCGGCCGCACGCTGCGCTCGTTCTCCGGCAGCGCGTAGAGTGCGATGAGCAGGCAGATCACCCCCAGTGGCACGTTGATGCCGAACAGCCACCGCCACTGTGCGACGGCGAGCACGCCCGAGGCGATGGTCGGTCCGAGCGCCGCCGAGGTCGCGACCACCAGCGCATTGATACCAATGGCGCGGCCGAGGGACGCGTGCGGGTAGGTGAAGCGCACCAGCGCGCCGCTGACACTCATGATCCCCGCCGCCCCGAGCCCCTGCACGACGCGCGCGATGCTCAGGCTGATGAGGCCCGGCGCGAAGGCACAGCCGAGCGAGGCGACGGTGAATACCAGTAACCCGGTCTGCGATACGCGCCGGTAGCCCACGATCTCGCCGAGCGATGCGAGGGGCAGCAGCACCACCAGGATCGCCAGCTGATAGGCGTTGATCACCCAGATCGAGGCCGCGGCGCTCGCGTGAAAGTCGTGCGCGATGGTTGGTAGTGCCACGTTGACGATCGTGCTGTCAAGCACCGACATGGCGATCGCGAGTGCGATCGCGGTGATGGCCCAGTAACGGCGCGGCAGCGGCAGGCCATCCGGATGGATTACGGCGGACATCTGCGCGGGATCATATAAGAGGAGTCGCGCGCGAGGTGTCATAAGACGGCAGCGCAGCGCCGGCGGAACACGTGTGAAGTGCGTCACGTTTTGCACGCGTCTTGGGCCCGGGTGTGACCGGTAGAATGGGCTCTCCCAGGCGCCGACAGAAGAATCTCCACATGGAAGTCAAAGAGCCCGAGGCGCAAGCGCACTGTCTGCCGACAGCCGAGCGACGCCGCCTCGAGCGGCGTACGCAGGTTCTGCGGGCACTGCTCGTGGGCAGCTTCAAGCGTCGCCGCCGTGGTCCGCGCCGCGCCGACGAGCGCGGTCTGGGAGCGGTCGACTGGCATCACCCGCAGTGGCTGCTGATCGGCGTGCTGATCCTGGTGTTCTCCTGCAGCGATGCATTCATGACGCTGGTGCTGATCGACCACGGTGCCTACGAGGTGAATCCGCTGATGCGGGCACTGCTCGGCGGCTCCGGTCTCGCCTTTGCACTGGTCAAGGTGTGCGTGACCGCTGCGGGCGTCGTGCTGCTGACGCAGGCCTCCCGGATCCGCGCTTTCGGCGGGCTGCCGGTCGGGATCCTGCTGTACAGCCTCCTGGCGATCTACGGAGTCTTGATTTTCTACGAGTTTCGGCTGCTGAACGCCCTCTAGGCCGCGCCGGCCTCGCTCCCCGGCAGGGGCGGTTTTCCGTTAGACTAGCCCCCTGCCGCATCCGGCTTGCGCATGCTCGAGCCAACACCCCTCTACGGCGGCAACGCCGATTTCCTCGACGCGCTCTACGAGCAGTACCTCAAGGATCCTGCGAGCGTAGCGCCGCGCTGGCGTGATTATTTTGCGCAACTGCCCCCTGGGGCCGGCGCCGGCGCCGAGCGCGCCCATGGCCCGGTGCGAGATGCCATCGCTTCGAGGGCGCAGCAGTTGCGCGGTGCCACCCCGGCTGCAGCGCCTGCGGCGAATGCCAAGCAGGCAGCGGTGTCGCGCCTCATCCAGGTATGGATCAACCGCGGCCATCTGCTGGCGAACATCGACCCGCTGGCACTCATGCCGCGGCCGCGCCCGCACGTGCTCGACCTCGACTACTTCGGCCTCACGCCTGAGGACCTCGACACCGAGTTCTTTACCGGCAGTCGCACAGCAGCGGTGCCCAAGCGCCTGAAGCTGCGTGACATCGTGGCGCAGCTGCAATACATCTACGCCGGCAATGTCGGTGCCGAGTTCGCGCACATGTCCGACTCCGAGGAGCGGCTGTGGCTGCAGGATGAGTTCCAGGACGGGCGGCTGCAGCATCGCTTCAGCGCCGAGGAGCAGCGCAACATCCTCTGGCAGCTGACCGCCGCCGAGGGCCTGGAGCGCTATCTGCACACCAAGTACGTGGGCCAGAAGCGCTTCTCGCTCGAGGGCGGCGATTCGCTCATTCCGCTGCTCGATGACCTGATTCAGCGCTCGGGCGCCGTCGGCATCGAGGAAGCGGTCATCGGTATGGCGCACCGCGGCCGCCTCAACGTGCTCGTGAACCTTCTCGGCAAGTCCCCGGCGGCGCTGTTCTCCGAGTTCGAGGGGGTTTATGACCTGGCGCGCCTCAAGGGCTCGGGCGATGTGAAGTACCACAAGGGCTTCTCGGCGGACCTGCGCACCACGCACGGCAACGTGCACGTGGTGCTGGCGTTCAACCCCTCGCACCTGGAGGTAGTGAATCCGGTGGTTGAGGGCTCGGTGCGCGCGCGCCAGGAGCGCCGCGGTGACGAGCAGGGCGAGCAGGTGCTGCCGCTGCTGATCCACGGCGATGCGGCGTTTGCCGGGCAGGGCGTGGTGATGGAAACGCTGCAGCTGTCGCAGGCGCGCGGCTTCTTCACCGGCGGCACGGTGCACGTCATCATCAACAATCAGGTCGGCTTCACCACCTCCGACCCGCGCGATGCGCGCTCGACCATGTATTGCAGCGACGTCGCCAAGATGCTCGAGGTGCCGATCTTCCACGTCAATGCGGACGATCCCGAGGCGGTGGTGTTCGTCACCCGCCTGGCGCTCAAGTACCGCATGAAATTCCGCAAAGACGTGGTCATCGACCTCGTCTGCTACCGCCGCCACGGTCACAACGAGGCGGACGAGCCCGCCGCGACCCAGCCGGACATGTACCGCGTGATCCGTGCTCATCCGAGCGCCCGGCGCCTCTATGCCGACCAGCTGATCGCCGCCGGCGTGGTGAGCGAGGCGGATGCGGCCGGCATGCTGGAACAGTATCGCAACGGGCTGGACGAGGGCCGTCCGCAGGCGCGCGCCTCCCTCGGCATGATCGGTAACAAGTTCACCGTCGACTGGAGCGCCTACGCGCAGATCGACTGGACCGAGCGGGTGCCCACTGGCGTCGAGATGCAGCGCCTGCGCGCGCTCGGCGCCAAGATCACGACGCTCCCGGATGGCTTCACGCTGCACCCACGCGTGGCACAGTTGATGGCCAACCGGCGCAAGATGGTGGAGGGCACGCTGCCGCTCGACTGGGGCTGTGCCGAAACGCTCGCCTATGCCGCGCTGCTCGAGGACGGCTATCCGGTGCGCCTCACCGGCCAGGACAGCGGTCGCGGCACCTTCTTCCACCGCCACGCGGTGCTGCACGATCAGAACACCGGTGCGGTGTGGATCCCGCTGCAGCACATCGCCACGCCGCAGCCGCGCGTCGAGATCATCGACTCGGTGCTGTCCGAAGAGGCGGTGATGGGCTTCGAGTACGGCTACTCGACCACCGATCCCAACTCACTGGTGCTGTGGGAAGGCCAGTACGGCGACTTCGCCAACGGCGCGCAGGTGATCATCGACCAGTTCATCAGCTCCGGCGAAGCCAAGTGGGAGCGCTTCTGCGGGCTGATCCTGATGCTGCCGCACGGCTACGAGGGCGCAGGCCCGGAGCATTCCTCGGCGCGCCTCGAGCGCTTCCTGCAGCTGTGCGCCGAGAACAACATGCAGGTGTGCGTGCCCTCGACCCCGGCCCAGATGTTCCACATGCTGCGGCGGCAGATGCTGCGCGCCTTCCGCAAGCCGCTCATCGTCATGACGCCCAAGAGCATGCTGCGCAACGAGCTGTCGGTGTCGGCGCTGGATGATCTCACCAAGGGTGCCTTTGCTGCGGTGATCGATGAAATCGATGAGCTCGCCCCGGCGCAGGTGCGGCGGCTGGTATTCTGCAGCGGCAAGGTCTACTGGGACCTGCTCAAGGCGCGCCGCAGCGAGAACATCAAGGATGTGGCGGTGCTGCGCATTGAACAGCTGTATCCGTTCCCCAATGAAGGGTATGAGGCGGCCATCAAGCGCTACCCGAACGTGCGGGACGTGGTGTGGTGTCAGGAGGAGCCGCAGAACCAGGGTGCCTGGTATCAGATCCGGCATCGTCTGGATGCCCTGAGCCGCAAAGAGGTGCTGTACGCGGGGCGCGCGCCGGCCTCGGCGCCGGCCACGGGCCTGGCGAAGATCCACGAGACCGAACAGAAGCGCCTGATCGAGGCGGCACTGCATGCGACGGCGCAGGAGGAAACCGGCGGTGTCACCCAGCGGCTGGCCAGTCTCGGCAGCCCCCGCAAGAGTTCCAACGACCGCTAGCGAGTGCCTGGAGAAGTTGATGAGTATTGAGATCCGAGTGCCGGCGCTGCCGGAGTCCATCGCCGATGCGACCCTCGTCGCCTGGCACAAGCAGCCCGGCGAGGCATTCAAGCGCGATGAGAATCTCGCGGACCTGGAGACCGACAAGGTGGTCCTCGAGGTTCCGGCGCCGGCCGATGGCGTCATGGGCGATCAGAAGTTCGCGGTCGGGACCACCGTGACCGAAGGGCAGGTGCTGGCCCTCATCACCGCGGGACCCGCCCCGGCCGCCGCTGCCGCGCCGACTGCAGCAGCGCCCACCAGGGCCGCGGCCGCTGCGCCTGCAGCCGCGCCCGCTGCGCCGCCTGCCGCAGCCAAATCGGCGCCGGCGGCGGAGGGCGCCAAACTCAGCCCCAGCGTGCGGCGGCTGGTGGAGGAGAACAAGATTGATCCGGCCGCGGTACCGGCGACCGGACGGGATGGCCGCCTGACGAAATCGGACGTCACGGGCTTCCTGGACAAGAAGCCAGCCGCTGCGGCGGCCCCGGCCGCAAGGCCGGCGCCCGCTCCGGCGCCTGTCGGTCCGCGCGTCGGCCGGGCCGAGCAGCGCGTCGCCATGAGCCGGCTGCGCCAGCGGGTGGCCCAGCGGCTGGTCGAGGCCCAGTCCACCCAGGCCCTGCTCACCTCGTTCAACGAAGTGGACCTGGGCGCGGTGCAGGAGCTGCGGGCGCGTTACAAGGACAAGTTCGAGAAACAGCAGGGCGTGAAGCTCGGCTTCATGTCCTTCTTCGTCAAGGCGACGATCGAGGCGTTGAAGAGATTCCCGGTGCTCAACGCGGCGGTCGATGGCAGCGACATCCTCTATCACGAGTTCTACGACATCGGCGTCGCGGTCTCGACCGATCGCGGCCTGATGGTACCGATCCTGCGCGATGCGGACCTGAAGAGCTTCGCGGACATCGAAAAGGAAATCACGGCCTACGCGACCCGCGCCCGCGCCGGCCAGATCGCCATCGAGGACATCACCGGTGGCACCTTCACCATCACCAACGGTGGGGTCTTCGGATCGCTCCTGTCGACGCCGATCGTGAACGCCCCGCAAAGCGCCATCCTCGGGATGCACAAGATCCAGGAGCGCCCGATGGTGGTCAACGGCAAGATCGAGATCCGCCCGATGATGTACCTGGCGGTCACGTACGATCACCGCATCATCGACGGGCGCGATGCGGTGCAGTTTCTGGTGAGCATCAAGGACAGCCTTGAGGATCCGGGCCGCATGCTGCTCGGCATTTAGGCAGGAGATTTCATGGCTGATTCGTTTGACGTCATCGTAATCGGGGGTGGCCCGGCCGGTTATCCGGCGGCCATCCGTGCCGGGCAGAATGGCCAGTCGGTCGCCTGCATCGATGAGTGGAAGAACCACGACGGCAGCCCCGCCTTCGGCGGAACCTGCCTGAATGCGGGCTGCATTCCCTCCAAGGCGCTGCTGGAGTCGACCGAGCTCTATCACCGCGCCCGCGAAGAGTTCGCGCTGCACGGCATTCAGGCGCCGGGGGTCACGATGGATGTGGCCACCATGCAGAAGCGCAAGTCCGGCATCGTGAAGAAGATGACCGATGGCGTCATGGCGCTGCTCAAGGGCGCCGGGGTGACCCCGCTGCAGGGGCATGGTCGACTGCTCGCGGGCAAGCAGGTCGAGTTCAAGTCCCACCAGGGCGAGCTCCGGACGCTGTCGGCCAAGCAGGTGGTGCTGGCAACCGGTTCCGTGCCCATCGAGCTCAAATCGGCCGCCTTCGATGGCCAGCGCATCATCGATTCCTGGGGCGCGCTCGAGCTGACCGCGGTGCCGAAGCGCCTCGGGGTGATCGGCGCCGGCGTCATCGGCCTGGAACTGGGCAGCGTGTGGCGGCGTCTGGGCAGCGAGGTCGTGGTCCTCGAGGCGCTCGATAGCTTTCTGGCCATCGCCGATCAGCAGCTGGCGAAGGAAGCCGCGAAGCAGTTCAAGCGCCTCGGCATGGATATCCGTACCGGGGCGAAAGTGACCGGCGCGGGGGTCACGGGCGATGCGGTCAAGGTCAGCTACACCGATGCCAAGGGTGAGCAGTCGCTGGATGTGGATACGCTGATCGTCGCCGTCGGACGTCGTCCGTTCACTGCGGGCCTGCTGGGTGAGGGCAGCGGGGTGCAGCTCGATGCGCGCGGCTTCATCGCCGTCGATGACAAATGCCGCACGGCCGTAGAGGGGGTCTGGGCCATCGGCGACTGCGTGCGCGGCCCGATGCTGGCGCACAAGGGCAAGGAAGAGGGGATCATGGTCGCGGATCTCATCGCGGGCCATTACGGCGAGGTCAATTACCGCATCGTGCCGTCGGTGATCTACACCGCACCGGAGATCGCCTGGGTCGGTGAGACCGAGGAGCAGGTCAAGGCGACCGGCCGCCCCTACAAGATCGGCGTGTTCCCGTTCATGGCCAGCGGTCGTGCGCGCGCCATGGAGAGCACGCAGGGCTTCGCCAAGCTCATCGCCGACAAGGGGAGCGATGAGATCCTGGGCGTGCACATCATCGGTCCGATGGCCGGTGAGCTCATCGCCGAAGCGGTGCTCGCGATGGAGTACTCCGCGAGCGCCGAGGACCTGCAGCGAACGATCCATGCCCATCCGACGCTGTCCGAGGCGTTGCACGAGGCGGCGTTGGCCGCGGACAAGCGGGCGATCGACAATCTGAACCGCTGAGGCGCCGCAAGCGATGACCGCGGCGCCGAAGTTTGATGCCATCAAAGCGGCCCGGGCGCGCATTGCCGGACACGTGCGCCGCACGCCGGTGCTGATCAGCGAGTCGCTGAATGACGAGCTCGGCGCGCAGCTGCATTTCAAATGCGAGAATCTGCAGCTCTCCGGCGCCTTCAAGGCGCGCGGCGCCTTCAATGCCGTGCTGAATCTGCCGCCCGCGCAGGCCGCGCGCGGCGTCGTGACCCACTCATCGGGCAATCATGGGGCCGCACTGGCGCTCGCGGCGCGCAGCCGCGGAATCAGCGCCTACGTGGTCGCGCCGCGCACGACCCCGGCCAGCAAGCAGCAGAACATGCGCCGCTACGGCGCGACCCTGCAGCTGTGTGAGCCCACGCTGCTCGCGCGTCAGGCGGCCGCCGAGCAGCTCGTCGCGGAGACGGGCGCGACCTTGATTCATCCCTTCGACAATGCGGACGTCATGGCGGGGCAGGGCACCGTGACGCTGGAACTGCTGGAACAGGTGACGGGTGTGGACGCGCTGGTGTGTCCGATCGGGGGCGGCGGTCTGATCAGCGGCACCGCGGTCGCGGCCCACGGGATCGATGCGCGCATCAAGGTGCTGGGCGCCGAGCCGAAGGGCGCCGATGATGCCTGGCGCTCGCAGCGCGCGGGGGTCATCACCCCGGTGGCGCAACCCAGTTCGCTGGCCGATGGCCTGCTCGCGACCGTCGCGCCCAGCACCTTCGAGATCATCCGCACCCAGGTCCACGCCGTCGGCACGGTGAGCGAGGAGGAGATCGTGGCCGCGATGCGCCGCATCTGGGATGAGTTGCGGATTCTGATCGAGCCTTCCTCGGCGGTGCCGGTCGCAGCGCTCCTGAACGGTGCGCTTGTCGTCAAAGGACTGCGGGTCGGCATCGTGCTGACCGGTGGCAACGTCGATCTGCACCGCTTGCCGTGGGGCCCGGGCTGAAGGTCAGGTGGCCGCGGGGTGGGCCTGGGCGAGTTTCAGCAGCAGCCATTCGAGCTTGGCCGGTTTGAGCGGATAGGTGAGTGTGTAGCGCAGGCGCAGGGCGCTCAGCCTCGGTCGCACCAGCGAGAGCCGCTGGCGCTCGGTGCAGAACACCCGAATCATGTGCGGCCACTTCGCGTGCACCTCATCGAGCAGCGCCAGGCCCGACCCATCCTCCAGGCGCTCGCAGGCCACCACCGCATCGAAGCCCGGCGCCTGCCGCAGCATCGCGAGCGCCTGGCTTTTGCTCGTCGCGACCGCCAGGGATTGCCGGCCCCGCACCCGCGCCACACAGTGCTCGAGCATGACCGGGTCAATATCCACCAGAAGCGTCTTCACCGATGAAGTTTATCGCAGTGCACCATCAGCGGGTGCGGCGCACTTCGGAGACGTTCGGGACGGCCTGAAGGCGTTTGATGAGCTTGCCCAGCTGCTCGAGGTTCCCCACGCCCAGCCGGAAGGCCACCCGGGCGATCCGGTCCTCATCGGTCAGGGTGTTCATGCCCTCGATGCTCAGGTGCTCCTGCGCCACCACGTCGGTGATGTCGCGCACCAGACCGCGGCGGTCATAGGCGAACACCACCAGTTCGACTTCGATCAACGCCTGTTCTCCGCTCGACCACTCCACCTGCAGCATGCGCTCGGGCTTCTCGGCGCGCATGCGCCCGAAGTTGCGGCATTCCGCGCGGTGGATCGTGACACCGCGGCCGACGCTGATGTAACCGACGATCGGCTGCGGCCGCAGCGGCGCGCAGCAGCTGGCCAGCGTGATCGGCAGGTCGCCGACGCCCTCGATGTCGACCGGATTGCGCCGTGAGGTCGGGGCCTGGCGCACCTTGCGCGAGGGTAGCTCCGGCGTCGCCGGGCGCACCAGCCGGATCAGGGCCTGGGACAGCTGCGTGGCCGTGATCTCGCCTTCGCCCAGCAACTGGTAGAACTCATCCGCATCCTGCGCGCGCAGCTGCGTGATCAGCTCACCCAGCATCGAGTCCTCGGCGCCGGCGCGTGTCATCTCACGCTCGGCAATCGAGCGGCCGGCGTTGCGGTTGTCGTCGGCGTCCTGACGTCGGAACCAGGCCCGCACCTTGGTGCGGCTGCGGGAGGAGGCGAGGTACCCCAGTTCCGGGGCCAGCCAGTCGCGGCTGGGTGCGGGATGCTTGCCGGCGATGATGTCCACCACCTCGCCGTTGCCCAGATGGTAGGTCAGCGGCACGATGCGGCCATTGACCTTGGCGCCGCGGCAACGATGCCCGAGGTTGCTGTGGACCTGGTAGGCGAAGTCGAGCGGTGTGCCACCGCGCGGCAGTTCGACGACCTCACCCTTGGGGGTCAGGGCATAGATATGGTCGGCGAAGATCTGACCCCGCAGGCTCTCCAGCACGTCCGGTTCATCCTGCGGCTGCTCGCCCGGATGCAGCAGGCGGCGCACGGCTTCGATCTTGCGCTGGTATTCGACATCGTGCGCGCCGCCCTCCTTGTACTGCCAGTGGGCGGCGATCCCGAGTTCGGCGTGCTCATGCATTTCGCGCGTGCGGATCTGGATCTCGATGCTGCGCGCCTCCGGGCCGACCACCGCGGTGTGGATCGAGCGATAGTGGTTGTCCTTCGGGGTCGCGATGTAGTCATCGAATTCGGCCGGAATGTACTGCCATTCGCCGTGCACGACGCCGAGCGCCGCGTAGCAGTCGCCGACCGAGTCGACCACGATGCGCACCGCGCGCACATCGAAGATCTGATCGAACGGCAGATGCTTGCGCAGCATCTTGCGGTAGATGCTGAAGATGTGTTTGGGGCGGCCGTAGACTTCGGCCCGCACCCCCATGGCGGCCAGACGCTGACGCACCGTGGCGCAGAACCCCTCGATGTAGCGCTCCCGATCCGCCCGCTTCTCATTGAGCGCGCTCGCCAGGCGCTTGTATTCATCCGGTTCGAGATAGCGAAATGCGAGGTCCTCGAGTTCCCACTTGAGCTGCCAGATTCCCAGACGGTTCGCGAGCGGCGCGAAAATGGCACGCACCTCGGTCGCCAGCCGTTCGCGCTCCGGGACTTCCAGATCCCGCGCATGCCGCAGCCGTACCAGCGCTTCGGCCAGCCGCGCCAGCACCAGTCGCTGATCGCCGACGACCGCCAGCAGCATCTTGCGCACGGTCTCGGCCTGATGGGCATCCAGGCCGCGCTCCGGGGCCCAGTCCCGCGAGAGGCCGATTTCGCCCAGCCGTTGCAGATCGGTGGCCACGCGCGCGGCCCCCGGGCCGAGCAGCCGCTCCAGGCTCTCGGGCGTCACGCCCGCACGTCCCAGCATCGGCTGTGCCAGCACGGCCGCCGCCAGCTGCGCATCGCCGGTCAGGGCGCCGATGACCTCGGCCGACTCGGTGGCGAGTGCGATGGCCGCCTCGGGCGCGTCACTGGCCGGAGTGACGGCCGCACGCATGTCCGCAATGGCATTGCGCAGCTCCGGCGGACAAAGTTGGGCGGCTTCCACGGCCCGTTCTCCTCGCGGCCCCGATGCGCGCGGCGTGTCGCCGCGCGCAGAATGCAGCTATCATACCTACCTCAGTCGCAGGCGGTGCCTGCAGCATTCAACACAGTGCAATACGAAGGCTATGGACCGGGCGGCACTGCCGTTTTAATTGAGTGCTCCGCACCGGAGCGCCATGACCTCGCCGCGCATCTGCGCCGGGTCTTTGCCGCACATGGGGGTCATCTGGGCGCCCAGGGGTCGGTTTCCTACCTGTTCACCCCAACCGGCGTGCTCGTGTACGCCGACGGGCCGGGTCTTACGGAACTGGCGCTGGCGGCAGGCGCCGAAGATGTGCAGCAGAGCAATGGAGGCATCGAGATTCTCACCGATCCGGAAGACTTACCGAGCATTCGCGCGGCGCTCGCTGCCGCGGGGTTCGTGGCCCGCACGGCGCAGGTCACCCAGCGTCCGGCGACCACCATCGAATTGAGCGGTCATGACGCCCACACCATGCGCACCTTCGTCGCGGGACTGGGGACCTTGGATGCGGTCCAGGGCGTCTATACCAATGCGCGGTTTTCCCCGCAATGAGTTCCTGGCGGCAGTTTGATCCGCAGGCGCGCGCCACGCGCGTAGCGCTGAGCACCGCGGCGCGCGTGCGGGTGCTCGGGCTGGATCCGGGATCGCGCCGTACCGGGTTCGGCGTCATTGACTGTGACGGCAATGAACACACCCACATCGCCCATGGCTGCATCGCGGCCGAGGGTGAGGCCATGGCCACCCGGCTGCGGGCGATCTTCGAAGGCATCGAGCAGCTGATCGCAACCTACCGGCCCGATGAAGTCGCCATCGAGCGGGTGTTCGTGAATCGCAACGTGGACAGCGCCATGAAGCTGGGTCAGGCGCGGGGCGCGGCGCTGTGCGCGGTGCCCTCGGGGACCTCGGTCTTCGAGTACGCGCCGCGCGCCATCAAGCTGGCGGTGGTCGGCTCCGGCGGCGCGGAGAAGAGCCAGGTGGCCCATATGATGAAAGTACTGCTGCAGCTCACCGCCGTGCCGGCCCCGGATGCGGGCGATGCGCTGGCGGTTGCCATGTGCCACGCGAATTCGCGCCGTCTGCAGCTCCTGGTGTCCGGTTGATCGGCTTCCTGCATGGGCGCGTCGCCGCCAAGACCGCGCCGGCGGTGACGGTGGATGTCGGCGGGGTCGGCTATGAGCTGGAAGCGCCCATGTCCACCTTCCTCAACCTGCCGGCGGTCGGTGAGAGCGTCCATCTGATCACGCACCTGGTGGTGCGCGAGGATGCGCACATTCTGTATGGCTTTGCGACCGAGGCGGAGCGGCGTCTGTTTCGCAATCTGCTGAAGGTGTCCGGCGTCGGGCCGAAGATTGCGCTGGGCGTGCTGTCGGGCATGAGCGTCGAGGGCTTCACCCGCTGCGTGATGGGCGAGGATGTGACGACGCTCACCCGCATTCCGGGAGTCGGTCGCAAGACCGCGCAGCGGCTGATCATCGAAATGCGGGATCGGGTCAACACTCAGCCCACGGTACCCGGAGCGGCGGGCAGGGCGACGGGCAGCGATCCGCA
>Ga0210385_10001858_pt1 | contig 12881 bp, 12 predicted proteins | sample IncBWH26OmetaG_FD_160107 | JGI IMG/M metagenome (GOLD analysis project Ga0210385, IMG submission 160107) | Forest soil microbial communities from Barre Woods Harvard Forest LTER site, Petersham, Massachusetts, United States - Inc-BW-H-26-O ... | reverse complement strand
TGCCTGAGGCTCGCTTCGACGATCTAACCACAGGAAAAGCAGATCAGTTTCGATCACTTGAGCCTAACTGATCGGCATTGCGGCTAGCTGCAATGCCGTTCATTTAACGGCAGAACGCGAACGATTTGGATCACTTAGATCGTGAGGCCGTCCTCGAAACGGCGGAAGGTTCGGACCTACCCGATCTCGTCTCCGTCGAGAACACGAGGTCCTTCTTGTCAGTCGAAAGTGCCTGAGGCTCGCTTCGACGATCTATCCACAGGAAAAGCAGATCAGTTTCGATCACTTGAGCCTAACTGATCGGCATTGCGGCTAGCTGCTCACGGCGTGGCCGGCGTGCCGTAGCCGGGCAGCGCGTGTGACGGCGTGAATCGGACCGCGGCCAGCGTGAGCGGCGCGGCGCCGTGCATGACGGCGCCGTCCGCATGCAGCTCCATCGGCTTCCAGCAGCTCAGGCCACCCCGGCTCATGAACCGAACTTGAAAGGTCTGGCTCTGGGCCGCCGCGACCGTGAGCGGCTCGCTGGCGAACCAGGTCGAGGTGCGGATGCTGCTGCCGTCGGGCGCGATCAACCGGAGCCGATCGCGGTGAACGGCCAGCGGCAGATCGCTCGGGTTGCGGATCTCGACCTCGACGATGGCCTCCACCAGGTCGTTGCCCGGCTGCTTGGGCTGTACGGTCTCGTCGCAGCTCTGGCGCTGCACCGCCATGACGATCCCGCCGGCGGCGGTCGCGGCGCCGGTGTTCTGAAGCGGGGGTTTCAGGGCACAGGCGGGCGCCAGCAACATCAGAAGAGAGGCCACCTGCAGACACGCGCGCATGGTCTGGAATATTACCACGCGGCCGCTCAGCGTTCGCTGTCCAGGTGGCGCATCTGGTCGCCGCCGTACCGCTCGCCGCCGATCGCGCCCGCCGGGACCAGCTGGTCCAGCGCCGCCAGATCGTCGGCCGACAGATGGTGGGCGAGGGCGCCCAGCGCGTCGTCGAGCTGGGCGACAGTCTTGGCGCCGATGACCGGCAAGAAGCTCGGTTGACGGGCGCGCACCCAGGCGATGGCGAGCTGACCGGGCGTCAGGCCGCGGTCGCGGGCGAAGCGTCGGAAGGCGGTCACCACCTCGCCGTTTCGATCGCGGTGGTCGGCGCCAAAGCGGGGCATGTGCCGGCGAAGATCTCCTGGGCTCTCGGGTCGGCTGCCGGTCAGGAGACCCCGCGAGAACACGCCGTAGAGCGTGGCGCCGATGCCCAGCTCCGCCAGGGCCGGGAAGATCTTGGCCTCGGGCGCGCGGCTGGCGATCGAATATTCGATCTGCAGATCGCTCACCGGGTGCACGGCGTGGGCGCGCCGGATCGTCTGGACGCCCACCTCCGATAGGCCCAGGTGGCGAACCACGCCCGCCTTGATCAGATCCGCGATCGCGCCCACGGTGTCTTCGATGGGCACCGCCGGATCGAGCCGAGCCGGCCGATAGATGTCGATGACCTCGACGCCCAGCCGCCTCAGGCTGTAGGCGGCGAAGGTCTTCACGGCGACCGGCCGGGTATCGACGCCCAGCCAGCTGCCGTCCGCCCCGCGCAACGCGCCGAATTTCACCGAGAGCTGAATCCGGTCGCGCCGCCCGGCGATCGCGCGCCCGATCAACATCTCGTTGTGCCCCATGCCATAGAAGTCGCCGGTGTCGATGAGCGTGACGCCGCGATCGATGGCGGTCTGAATGGTCCGCACGCTCTCGGCGTCGTCGGTGGCGCCATACACGCCGGACATCCCCATGCACCCCAGGCCCAGCGGAAAAACCTCCGGCCCCGTCGTTCCGAGCTTCATGGCCACCAACCTACCCCTCGCGTTGGCGAAATCCAGCGCCTACGATGCCCCGATGGCTGGCCGGTCGCTCGACCCGGGGATCTCGACGTGACGTCATGAAGATCGTGATCCCGGGCGGAACCGGGCAGGTGGGTCAGATCCTCGAGCGGGCCCTGAGCGCGCGCGGCCACCAGGTGGTCGTGCTCGGTCGCGGTGTCCGGGATGAAGCGGGGCGCGTGCCGTGGGACGGCCGAACGCTGGGGCCCTGGGCCAGCGAGCTGGACGGCGCCGACGCGGTCGTCAACCTGGCCGGGCGGAGCGTGAACTGCCGGTACACGCGCGCCAACCTGCAAGCCATGATGAGCTCGCGGGTCGATTCGACCCGGGTGGTGGGGCTGGCCATCGAAAAGGCGGCGCGCCCGCCGCGGGTCTGGCTGCAGATGAGCACCGCCACGATCTATGCCCATCGCTTCGATGCACCGAACGACGAGGCCACCGGCCAGCTGGGCGGCGACGAGCCCGGGGTCCCCGCGTACTGGAAATTCAGCACCGATATCGCTCAGGCCTGGGAGCGGACCCAGCGAGAGGCCCACACGCCGCACACCCGCCGGGTCGCGCTCCGCACGGCGATGGTCATGAGCCCCGATCGGGGCGGCATCTTCGACGTCCTGCGCGGCCTGACGCGGGTCGGTCTCGGCGGCCCCGTGGCGGGGGGACGACAGTTCATCTCCTGGATCCACGCGCGCGATTTCGTCCGGGCCGTCGAGCTCTTGCTGGACCGGGAGGAGATCGCCGGACCGGTGAACCTCGCGGCGCCGAACCCCATCCCGCAGCGCGCGTTCATGGCGGCGCTGCGGGCGGCCCTGGGGAGCCGCCTGGGATTGCCGGCCACCCGCTGGATGATCGAGATCGGCGCCTTCTTCTTGCGGACCGACGCGGAGCTTCTGCTCAAGAGCCGCTGGGTGATCCCGGGGCGCTTGCTCGAGGCCGGCTTCACCTTCGAGTTTCCGGAGTGGCCGGCCGCGGCCCGAGATTTGGTTGAGTACTATCGGGCCGGCTGACCCTGGCGGGAGATCGCGGCGCGCTGGCCCGGCGATCGCCTTCGCGCTAGCTTTCCGGACATGAAAACGCGCGCGGCCGTGGCCTATGGAGCCGGCAAACCGCTGGTCGTCGAGGAGGTCGAGCTGGAGGGCCCCAAGGCCGGCGAGGTGCTGGTCGAGATCAAGGCCACCGGCGTCTGCCACACCGACGAATTCACCCGCTCGGGCGCCGATCCGGAGGGGCTCTTCCCGGCGATCCTGGGGCACGAAGGGGCGGGGGTGGTGCTGGAGGTGGGCGTCGGCGTGACCAGCGTGCGGGCCGGCGACCACGTCATCCCGCTCTACACGCCCGAGTGCCGCGCCTGCAAATCCTGTCTGAGCCGCAAGACCAACCTCTGCACCGCCATCCGCGCGACGCAGGGGAAAGGCCTGATGCCCGACGGCACCAGCCGCTTCTCGCGCGGCGGAACGGCGCTCTCGCACTACATGGGCTGCTCGACCTTCGCGCAGCACACCGTGCTGCCGGAGATCGCGCTGGCCAAGATTCGCGCCGACGCCCCGTTCGACAAGGTTTGCTACATCGGCTGCGGCGTCACGACCGGGATCGGCGCCGTGCTCTGGACCGCCAAGGTCACGCCCGGCGCGAACGTGGTGGTCTTCGGTCTGGGCGGCATCGGCCTCAACGTGGTGCAGGGGGCACGTCTGGCCGGCGCCGACCGGATCATCGGCGTCGATCTCAATCCGGCCCGCGAGCCGCTGGCCCGCCGTTTCGGCCTGACCCACTTCGTGAACCCGAAGGAGGTGGCGGGCGACCTGGTCCCGCACCTGGTGGAGCTGACCAGCGGCGGGGCCGACTACAGCTTCGAGTGCGTGGGCAACGTCGATCTGATGCGGCAGGCGCTGGAGTGCTGCCACCGCGGCTGGGGCGAATCGATCATCATCGGCGTGGCGGGCTCGGGCCAGGAGATCCGCACCCGGCCGTTTCAGCTGGTCACGGGGCGCGTGTGGCGCGGGACCGCCTTCGGCGGCGCGCGCGGCCGCACCGACGTCCCCAAGATCGTCGACTGGTACATGAACGGCAAGATCGAGATCGACAGCCTCATCACGCACAAGCTGCCGCTCGAGCGCATCAACGAGGCTTTTGATCTCATGCACGCCGGCACGTCGATCCGCACCGTGGTCGAGTTCTGATGGCCGACGCGCCCGAGACGCTGGCGGAGCAGCGCTGCTTCGGCGGCGCGCAGGGCTTCTACCGTCACGATTCGGCGGCCACCGGCGGCCCGATGCGCTTCTCGGTCTTCCTGCCCGAGGCGGCGCGGCGCGCACCGGTGCCGGCCGTCTATTTCCTGGCCGGCCTCGAGGGCACGGAGCAGACCTTCGCGATGAAGGCGGGCGCCCAGCGGGCCGCGGCGTCGCTGGGGCTGGCGCTCGTCAGCTGCGACACCAGCCCGCGCGGCGCGCGCTACCCGGGCGACGACGCCAGCTGGGACTTCGGCCTGGGCGCCGGCTTCTACCTCGACGCCACGCAGGCGCCCTGGTCCGCGAGCTATCGGATGGAGACCTACGTGACCGGCGAGCTGCCCGCGCTCGTCGAGCGGCACTTCCCGGTGCTCGCGGGCCGGCGCGGGATCTGCGGGCACTCGATGGGCGGCCACGGCGCGCTGGTGCTGGCGCTGCGCCACCCCGAGCTGTACGCGAGCATCTCGGCCTTCGCGCCGATCGTGGCGCCGTCGCAGGTCCCCTGGGGACAGAAGGCCTTCGCGGGTTATCTCGGCGAAGATCGCGCAGTCTGGGCGGCCCACGACGCCTGCGCGCTGGTGCGCGCGCGGCCGCTGTCGACCGAGATCCTGGTCGACGTCGGCACGGCCGACAAGTTCTTCGACCGCCAGCTTCGGCCCGAGCTCTTCGAGGCCGCCTGCGCCGAGGCGGGGCAGGCGCTGCGACTGCGTCGTCAGGTCGGCTACGACCACAGCTACTACTTCATCGCGTCTTTCGTCGACGAGCACCTGGCCCACCAGGCCCGCGCCCTTCACGCCTGAGATCAGCCGAAGCTGGCGGGCTGGCCGGTCGACTCGATGACCGACATCCAGAGATCCTCGTCGACGTCGACCTGCTTGCGAAAACGGGTGGCCAGCGGAAACGGCACGTGCACGAACCGCCCGTGCCAGCGGCCGACGAGCATCTCGGTGTTGCCGGCCAGCGCGGCGTGCGCGGCGTTGCGCGCCATGTTCCAGCAGTAGACGCTGTCGGACGGCGAGGCCGGGACGCTGCGAATCTGATAGCTCGGATCGATGTACTTGAGCGTGATGTCGACGCCCCGGGCGCCGAAGTGCTTCAAGATCCGATCGCGCAGCACCAGGCCGATGTCCTTGAGCTTGGCGTTTCCGCTGGCGTCGGCCAGCGGCGCCTCGCCGCTCCCGGTGATCTCGGCCGCGTCGGCGCAGAGCTGCTGGCCGGCCCCTTCGGCCACCACGATGACGGCGTGCGAGCGCTGCTCGAGGCGCCGTTCCAGGTGGCGCAGGAAGCCGTGCTCCCCATCGAGGCGCAGCGGCACCTCCGGGATGAGCACGAAGTTCGCGTCGGTGCAGGCCAGCGAGGCGTGGCAGGCGATGAACCCCGAGTGCCGCCCCATCAGCTTGACGAGGCCGATGCCGTTGCGCGCGCCGGTGGCCTCGACGTGGGCGCTGCGGATCGCGTCGGCGGCGGCCGCCGCGGCGCTCTCGAAGCCGAAGCTGCGATCGATGAAGTGGATGTCGTTGTCGATGGTCTTGGGGATGCCGACCACCGAGATGGACAGGCCGCGCCGCTCCACCTCGGCCACCAGCTTGGTGGCCCCGCGCAACGTCCCGTCGCCGCCGATCACGAACAGCACGCCGATCCCCAGCGTCTGCAGCCGGTCGACCATCTCGCCCGGATCTCGCCCGCCGCGCGAGGTCCCGAGGATGGTTCCGCCCTGTTGATGAATCGACGCCACCATGTCGGGACGCAACAGGATCGGCTCGTGACCGAGGCGGGCCACCAGCCCCTCGAAGCCATAGCGAAACCCGAAGATGGTCTCGACACCGTAGGCGTGGGTCAACTCGAGGACCAGGCCACGGACCACGTTGTTGATGCCGGGGCATAGGCCGCCGCAGGTGACGATCCCGACCCGCAGCTTGGCGGGGTCGAAGAAGATGCGATCGCGCGGGCCGGCCAGCTCGAAGGTCGGCAGCTCGGGCAGGCCGTCGCTGGTCCGGGTGCGCGCCGACATGACCCGCGAGACGCGATCGTCGAGCAGCACGCGGTCGGCCTCGCCGACGTGGTGCAGAGCCCGCTGGCCCAGGCGCGGCACCAGCGGCGACTGGTACCGGCAGGGGCCCAGCACCTTGACGCGGAGATCGACGGCTTCGACCCGCTCGGTCCGCTCGGGGATGGTGAGGTTTTCGGCGCGCCAGTCGTTGTCCGGCGGGGAGCCCGGTTGCAAGCCCGTGGTCACAATTTTAGATCAGCCTAGAGGGTGTCGGTTTCGGCGGCATGTCGCCGGCGTGCAGGTCGCGTAAACAACCATAGCCCGACTATCCCCCGCCCTCGAACCACCTCTCGGCCCCCACTGGGGCGCTATCCGCTTCCGTCAGCCCCGCTTCCGTCGGCCTGCCGGTCGTCGACTCACGCCGCCACGCCGCCCACGCCGCCGGCTCCACCGTTTCCGCCCCGCGCGCCTCCCGTCCCCGCACCCACTCCGGTAGAGCCGGCGGCGCCGCTGTTACCAGCGTCCGCCATCCCCGCTCCTCCTCCGCCGCCGCCACTGCCACCACCACACCGCCGCCTTCTCTCGCTTTTCCTCCCGCCGCCGCCCCAAAATCTGGTTCCGCCGCCGCTATCCGTCCGCGCCATCCCCGTACGGACGGCGAAGGGCCATCGACCTCTGCCCGCGTCTTCTTGAGCGCGCGCGTCGGGTGGTCTGCGGAAAAGAGTTTCGAAACTCGGAGCCGCCGCCGCGGGTGTCACAGATTCGACACTCGGGCCGGCAGAGGCCTCTCGGGCCTTCAGAGGGCCGATTTTCGGGGCGTAGTCGGGAAGCAGGGCCTCCGAATTCCGGAGCCGAGGCTCTCCGAGCCGTCCTGAGGCGCTCATCGCGCAACGACCTAGCAGGATCCGTTCCAATCGGTCCGTCCCTTGCGGCATAGGGTGAGCCGGGGATGCCGAGCGCCGCGGTCTGTGCGCGCGGTCGCCTTCGCTGGGGCTTCCCACAGGCGCCGTACGAGCTTACCGTCGCTCCATGCCCGTCTCCCCGCTGGCCGGAAAGCCCGCCCCTGCCGAAGTCCTGATCGACGTCGATCGCCTGGTGGCCGCCTACTACGACCGACGTCCCGATCCCGACAACCCGCGCGAGGCGGTGGCCTTCGGAACCAGCGGGCACCGGGGCGCGGCCGAGGACGGCGCCTTCAACGAGGCCCACATCTTGGCCATCACGCAGGCCATCTGCGAGCACCGGGCGCGGGTGGGGATCACCGGGCCGCTGTTTCTGGGGGCCGACACGCACGCCGTCTCGGCGCCCGCGCTGCACACCGCGCTGGAGGTGCTGGCCGCGGCCGGCGTGCAGACCCGCGTCTCCCGCGAGGGGGACTTCACGCCCACCCCCGCGCTGTCACGCGCCATCCTGACCTACAACCGCGACCGACGCGACGGCGTGGCCGACGGCATCATCATCACGCCCTCGCACAACCCGCCGCGCGACGGCGGCTTCAAGTACAACCCGCCCCACGGCGGCCCGGCGGACAGCGATGTCACCGACGGGATCCAGGATCGCGCCAACGCGCTGCTGCGCGCGCGCACCGAGGTTCGCCGCCTGCCGTACGCGGCCGCGCGTCAGGCGCCTGCGGTCCGCGAGCACGATTTTCTCACCCCGTACCTGGACGATCTGCCGGGCGCCATCGACATCGAGGCGATCGCGCGGGCGGGCGTCAAGATCGGCGCCGATCCGATGGGCGGCGCCAGCGTCCAGTACTGGCCGCGCATCGCCGAGCGGTTCGGCCTGGATTTGACCGTGGTGAACAAGCAGGTCGATCCGCGCTTCGCGTTCATGCCGCTGGACGCCGACGGCAAGATCCGGATGGACTGTTCGAGCCCCTACGCGATGGCGAACCTGCTGGCGCTCAGGGGGTCGTACGCGGTGGCCTTCGGCAACGACACCGACGCCGATCGGCACGGCATCGTGACGCCGGCGGGTCTCATGAACCCCAACCACTATCTGGCGGTCGCCATCGAATACCTGTTCACGCACCGGCCGGGCTGGCCGGCGCGCGCGGCCGTCGGCAAGACCTTGGTCTCGAGCACGCTCATCGATCGCGTCGTGGGCAGGCTGGGTCGCGTGCTGCGCGAGGTGCCGGTGGGGTTCAAGTGGTTCGTGGAGGGGCTGCTGGACGGCAGCCTCGGCTTCGGCGGCGAAGAGAGCGCCGGCGCCAGCTTCCTGCGCCGCGACGGACACGTCCACACCACCGACAAGGACGGCATCCTGCTGGACCTGCTGGCGGCCGAGATCACCGCCGTCACCGGCCAGGATCCCGGCGCGCACTACCAGCGGCTGCGCGAGAAGTTCGGGACGCCGTACTACACGCGCGTCGATGCGCCGGCCACGCCCGCGCAAAAGGAGGCGCTCAAACGCCTCTCACCCGAGGCGGTGAAGGCCGCCATCCTGGCCGGCGATCCGATCGTGGCCAAGCTGACCCGAGCGCCGGGCAACGGCGCCGCCATCGGCGGCCTGAAGGTCGCCAGCTCCGAGGGCTGGTTCGCCGCGCGCCCCTCGGGCACCGAGAACGTTTACAAGATCTACGCCGAGAGCATGAAGAGCGCCGAGCACCTGAACGTCATCCTGGCGGAGGCCCGCGAGATCGTCGCCCAGGCGCTCGGCGCGGTCTGAGGGGGTTCGGCGCGCGGCCCGAGATCGGCGGTGACGGCCGGCGGGGCCGTCAGGATCCGCGCAGGCACTGGGCCACGGTCCCGAACGGCGCCGTCCAAACGGTGTCGCGGTGTGCGGCCAGATAGGCCAGCAGCTCGGCGTGCGCCTCGCGCGTGACCGACAGGTGGTCGCCGCCGACGCCGTGGAACCCGAAGATCACCCAGCCGCCACCGCCGCGGGCCGCGGCCGTGACCCGCGCGATGAGCGCGCTGCCGGCGCTGGTCATGACGATCCCGGGGGTCATATAGAGATCGACCGAGGGCTTGGCGACGACCGAGTCGACCCGGCGGGCGGCCGCGAACCGGGCTTTGACGGCCGGGATGTAGCTGTCGTGGGCGTCGCCCACCGTCGTCACGCCGCAAGGATAGGCAAAGCTGAGCGGGCCCGTCTGCCCCAGCGATCGCAGCAGCGCGACGCTGTCGTCGAGCTCGGCGTTCATGCGCGCCAGGTCGTAGTCCTCGCTGGCCATTCCGGGTTTGACCCAGGTGTTGATGCGCGGGCAGGGGTGAATCATGGTGTGCGAGCCGAGCTCGTGACCTTGCGCGCGCAGCGCGGCCCAGGGCGTGGGATCTGGACGCACGTCTTCGATGAAGAACGTCCCGCTCAGGCCGTACTTGGCCAGATCCGGACCGGCGTGGTCGATCTGCGACTGCAGGCTGTCGTCGTACGTCAACGACACCGCCACGCCGCCGGCCCGGAAGCCGGCGCAGGTGGCGGCCGGGCCGGCGCTCGGTGAGGGCGTCACCACCGCCGCGCCGCTGGCGACGGGCGCCGAGGCGGCTGCGCCCGTGTTCGGAGCCGGCGCCGCCGGGCCGGCGTTCGGCGCGGGTGCCGTCGGCGGGGCGCCGGCGGGACCGTGGGCGCAGGCGGCCACCGCGCAGAGGAGCAATATCCCGCCAAATTGGATCGGACGTCGCGTGGGCATGGGCGGACAGTTCTAGATCAAAATGCCCGCCGGAGGGCGCTGGAGATCCCGCGCGTCAGTATGGGCGCTCCGGCGGGTTGACGGGGGTCTGCAGCCGAACCTGCGTGACCGTCTGCCGGAAGGGAAACTGAAACACCGCGCCCGTCAGCCGGACGTTGAACCAGACGAAGCCGGCCCTCAGATCAATTGGCAGGAAGACCAGACCGGAGGTGCCTTGGCCCGGGTCCAGCGTGTTGCGCCGCAGCGCCTGATTGGACCAGATCTGCCGCCGCACCCCGTAGCTCGCTTGGGCGCTGTCGTGGGTCGCGGCGTCGCTCTGCATCGCATCGAGAGCGACCGCCGTGCGCACCCCCGAGCCGTGGCGGTGGCCGCCGACCTCGCCGACCGCGCTCAGGATCACCATCGTGCCGAGCAGCGCCTGGTCGTTGGCCGCTTGGGCCACCTCCCGCGACTGCGCCACGTCCAGCGAGGCCAGCACCTTCTCGGGATCGACGGCTGCCAAGGTGGGCATGCAAGAGGCAATCGCCTCGCCCAGACAGTCGGTGAAGGTGAAGTCCTCCGGACCGACCTCCATCCGGGCGGTGGTGTCGTTCTCGATCTCCACCCGCATCGCCAGCATCGGCCCGTCCTGATACTCGAACGCGGTGCCCACGCGGATGTTGTTGGTGGTTGCCTGAACCGAGGCGCGGCCCCCGACCCAGATGACGTCGTTGGTCTTGGGCGTGAGGCGCACCAGTGGAGCGGGGGTTGCGCAGCCGAGGGTCGCCGAGGCGACCAGAGAGGGTCCGATCAAAAGACGGAGTGACAATCGCGTGGGGATCCAGGTCGCCGGCTCGGGCGCGGCCTACCCGGGGATGCCGTCGAAGAAATCCACGACGCCGGTGGTGAGATCCAGCTCGGCGCCGACCACCCGCAGATCATCGTGATCCGCGAGGTGCTCGATCACCTCGGAGCCGTGGCGCAGGTGGTTCACGGACGCGCGCACGTTGGCGCGCATGGCCTCGTGCCGGAGCCGCTCCGGATCCCGCGCCAGCTCGGTGCGGGCCAGCGACTCGATGGCCGGCCGGATCCGGCTGACGATCGACTGCATGTTGCCGTGGCGGGCGCCGGGGGGCGCGGCGATGACCTCCAGGGTGGCGGCGATGGCACCGCAGTGGGTGTGCCCCATGACCACCACCAGCCGGGTGCCGAAGCGCTCGGCGGCGAACTCGACGCTGCCGATCTGCGAGGGGGCCACGATGTTGCCGGCCACCCGAATCACGAACAGATCTCCGAGGCCCTGGTCGAAGACGATCTCGGCCGGGGCCCGGCTGTCCGAGCAGCCGATCACGATGGCGATCGGCGACTGCGAGGCCATGTCGCGGCGGCTGTGGCTCATGAGCGCGTCCACGCTGCGCACGTTCTGGGCGTAGCGCGCGTTCCCCTCGCGCAATCGGGTGAGCGCCTCGAGCGCCGTGATCATCGGAGCGGGCGTCGTCATGGCTCGCGTATACCGCGGGAGGGTGGGGCGGATCCACGTTTGTCGTCCCGGGATGATGCGGGCGGTGCGCCGTCGGGCTGGCGAAAGATGTCGAAGGCCAGGCGCGCCAGCCGCGCGATCAAGTCGTTCGGTTGGAGCGACGTCCTGGACCTGGGCGACGTCGGCTCCGCCCGCGGCCCCGAGATGTACATGGCCATGTGGCTCCGCCTGTGGGGCGCGACCCAGACCGGCATGCTCAACGTGAAGGTGGTTCGCTGAGCTGCTGCGGGTCGCCCTAGATGTAGCGGTACTGGCCGCCGACGGTGCCGATCGGGGTAAACGGCGAGATGGGATTGGCCGCTGGCGCGTGTCGTGCCGCGGGCCGGCATCCCGTGACCCGCGGGGGCTGGCGACCCGCGCGGGTCGTGCCTAACTTCGACGGATGAGCCTATTGAAGGGTGTCGCCGGGCTGTCCTTGGTGCTCTGGGCGCTGGTGGGCTGCGCGCACCACAGCGCCGCCGCCCGCCAGGTGAGCCCGGCCAACGATCCCTCGACCGAGCCGGACGTGCCCAGCACGCGCCGCGGGGTCATCGTCCCGAACGATCCCAAGCTGGGCATCTCGGGGGCGCAGGCTCCCTCGGGGACCGGGACGGAGGCCGGACACGTCGACAATGGGATCAGCAAGAGCGCCATCGGCGGCGCGGCGCCCTGACGTCGCCGCAAAAGATCAGCCCCGACGCGCGGCCGGCCGCCGCCGTCAGGCCGCCTCCACCACCTCGTGAACGAAGCGCAGCTTGGCGACGGCCGGTATCGACAGCACGAAGGGGTACAGATCGCCGAGGCCCATGCTGCGGTTCAAGCTATTCAGGGCGATCGTGAGCGGCACCCAGGCGCCCATCAGGTCATCGAAGTCGTCGAAGTCCAGCCGGCGGGTTTGGCTCTCCGGCCGGCGTGCGCCCCCTTCGGGTTTGGGTCGCAGCGCCAGGCCGAAGCTGCGCGCGGTATCCAGCGTGTCGACCATGTGCAGATAGTGGGCCCAGCTCTCGGCCCAGTCCTCCCAGGGGTGCATCGAGGCGTACGAGCTGACGAAGCGCAGCGGCCAGTCGCTGGGCGCGCCGCGCTGGTAGTGGGCGTTGACCGCCTCGGCGTAGTCGGCGCTCTCGTCGCCGAACAGCTCGCGGAAGCGACCTCGCCACTGGCTCCGGCTGATCAAGCGGTCCCAGTAGTAGTGGCCGATCTCGTGCCGAAAATGTCCCAGCAGCGTCCGATACGTCTCGCCCAGCTCCTGCCGGGTCTTCTCTCGGAACGGCGTGTCGGCTTCGGCGACGTTGATCGTGATGAGGCCGTCGGTGTGTCCCGTGAAGACCTTCTCCGTCCCCGGCTCGTCCCGCAAGAAGCGGAACGCCAGGCCGCTGTCGGGCAGCTCGATCCGCGATTCGAGCGGCAAGCCCAGCCCAATCAGCGTGTAGACGAGGCGACGTTTGGCGATCTCCAGCGTGACCCAGGCCGTGAGCGCCTGCGGATCGGCCAGGTTGGGGATCACCTCGTTGAGACGACAAGCCCGGCAGTACCGATGATCGTCCGCCTCGGCGACGGCCCAATTGCAGGCGGCATGGTCGATCTGATTGCCGCACTGCCGGGAGCGCTCTCCCTTGGCCGCCGGCGCCAGCGCGACGAAGAGGCCCGTGGCGCCTGGCACGGGCTCGACCGCGGAGAGCAGC
>Ga0210385_10001857_pt1 | contig 12883 bp, 11 predicted proteins | sample IncBWH26OmetaG_FD_160107 | JGI IMG/M metagenome (GOLD analysis project Ga0210385, IMG submission 160107) | Forest soil microbial communities from Barre Woods Harvard Forest LTER site, Petersham, Massachusetts, United States - Inc-BW-H-26-O ... | reverse complement strand
GAGGCCGGTCGGGGCGTGCAACTGCGGCAGCCATTGCTCGGCACGCTCGGCTGCATCCGGCAATCCAAGCAGCCGCGCGGCTTCGGCCAGAACCTCGCGGGTCCTCCGCTGGGGCCCGAGCACGCCGACGAACACGGGCAACGCGTCCTGTGCGAACAGGGCCGCAAGGATTCGCGAATCCTGCTCGAAGCTGTGGGTCAGCAGAACCGCTGCATCCGTTGCCTTCAGGTCAGCGAGCAACAATGATCCGGCTGCAGGCAAGGTCGAGACAGGCAATGCCAGCACGGTGTCCGCACCGGGAAACCGCTTGTGTGTTGTCAGATTGCTGCGTCCATCTGCGATCGCAGCGAACCAGCCGAGTTCGCGCGCCAGGCGAAGAAGAGGCTTTGCATCATCACCCGCTCCGAAGATCCATAGGCCCGGTCGTGCGGCGCGATAGTCAACCCAGACGCGTGTTTCAGATCCGCTGATCGTCATGCGTTGGTCGATCGACTGCATCCGCTCCAGCGCCAGCGCGGCGAGATTGCGCAGAATAGTTTCACTCGACCCGTCGATGCATTGCGTGACTTCGCGATCTTGTATCGTCGCCCCGGAGAACACCCTCTTCGCGATATGCGCGCCATCGAGAACAGTTGCGATTGCCAGCGGTACGCGGGCATGAAAGGCGGCTTCAAGTGCGGTCAACAGCAGGGCGGCTGTTGCACGACGCTCCAGCAGGACGTACACAACGCCACCGCAGCCGGAACCGTACGGCATGTCGCCATCGTCTTCTGCCGTGGAATAGCGCTCCACCACCGGTCCCGATTCAGTCAACCACCACGCGCGCTTCGCGACTTCGGACTCGAGGCATCCGCCACTGACGGTGCCAGCGCGGCGGCCGTCTTTCGCGATTAACATGCGCGCACCGGGCTTGCGATAACTGGGCCCATCCACGTCAACAACTGTGGCCAGGACATAGTCCGATCCCGAAGATTCCAGCGCATGCCATAGCGGCAAAATATTTTCCAGATCGGTCATGAATCCCTATTCTCGCTCAAGCTTCCAATATTTTCGACTCAAGCAAATCTTCGATCCGTACTGGCAGTTCTCGAACCCGCACGCCTGTCGCGTGATAGACAGCTGCCGTGATTGCCGGCGCGACTCCTGCCAGCCCGATTTCGCCGACGCCGCGTGCGCCATATTCGCCCATCGCCGGGTCGGGGTAATCGAGGAAAGTAACGTCAATCGCAGGTGAATCAGCGCAAGTCGCCATCAGGTAGTCAGCCATATTTCCGTTGATGGGCTGTCCGGAGCGCTGATCGTAGTGCGTCTCTTCCAGCAGCCCCATTCCGACACCCATCACCACGGCGCCCGCGATCTGGTTCGCTGCTGCCTTGGGATTGATGATGCGCCCGGCATCGATTACGGTAACAACGCGGCTCACACGCAGGCGCGCAATGTCCGGTTCCCATTCGACTTCAACAAACTGCGCTCCGTAGGAATGCAGGGAGACATTCTTCGCCTTCGGATCTTCCCATGTTGGCTGCGTCTTGCCTTCCGCGCTGAGTCCGTTGAGGCGAGCCAAATGCAGAATGTCTGCAAACTCAGGGTCGCCAGCCGATTGTTCCTTCTTGCGAATGCGGCCCTCTGTGAAGACGAGATCATCCGTCTTGGCGCCCTTGAGCGGAGAGCCTTCCGTGGTGGTGGCGAGGGTCGTCATCTTTTTCATTGCTTCAGTTGATGCTGCGGCGATGGCGTTCAGCACCGATCCAGTGACCATCGACCCTCCCGACATTGGCCCTTCGGGAAGAGAACTGTCGCCGAGGATCACATCAATGCGGTCCAGTGGAATGCCGGTCTTTGCGTGCACTACCTGGGCAAATATGGTGTAGGTGCCGGTGCCGATATCCTGCGTACCAGAACGGACGGAGACGCGGCCATTCGAATGAAACTCAACTTTTGCAGTGCACGGAAGCGTCAACGCCACCCAACTTGCGCCCGCAAGTCCCCAGCCGAGGATCTTTCCGTCGCGGCGCATGGAACCGATGGCCGGGGTACGTTGCTCCCATCCGAATTTCTTCGCGCCAACTTCAAGACACTCGCGAAAATGTCGCGACGAAAACGGCATCTTCTTGTCCTCGTCCGTCGCGGCGTCGTTCAGCAGGCGCAACTTGAGAGGGTCCATTTTCAGCTCGTCGGCCAACTCGTTCATCGCAGATTCCAGGCCGTACAAGCCGGGAACTGCCCCGGGGCCACGCATGTACATGGGTGCGCCCAGGTTGCGATGGACAATTCCGCTTGTCACTCCAAGATTCGCAACGCTGTACAGGTAGGGTGTGGCCTCGCCGCAGCCCTCGTCGTAGTCATCAAGGATCGAACTGACATTCAAATAATCCTGCTTGAGTGCGAGCAGTTTGCCGTCCTTGGATGCTGCGATGCGCAGGCGTTGTTCCGTGCGGGGACGATAGCCCACGTTCGAAAACATCATGCGCCGGGTGACGCTCAGTTTGACGGGGCGGCCTAGTTTGCGCGCCGCGACGGCATTCATCGCACAATGGGGCCACGGGAAAAGTTTGCCGCCGAATCCCGAGCCCAGAAAGCGCGTTACGATGCGTACATTCTCCACCGGAATGCCGAGCGTCTGCGCCATCACCACGCGATGGTTCACTACCCCTTGCGATGTCTCATACATCGTGACGTGGTCGCCATCCCATACGGCAACCGAGGCGTGCAGTTCGATGGGATTATGGGTTTCAATTGGCGTGATGTAAGTGTGATCGAGTTTTACGGGTGCATCTTGAAATGCGCCGGCGAAGTCTCCGCGCTCGCTGCCTTTCTTGCGTTCACCCGTGTAATCATCGAGGCCCGGCCGCAGGTTTGCAGGCACTGCATCGTATTCGACTCTTACCGCCGCCGCTGCTGCCGTGGCTTGCTCCAGAGTTTCTGCGACAACGAGTGCGATGTACTGTCCCCAATGGCGCACAACCTCATCTTCAAAGGCTGCGCGCACTTCGCTATTGGTCGCGTTGTCGTCACCGGGAACGGTTCGGTAGAGCGGACCGATGTTGCCGTGGTGCAGAACGAGAAGGACGCCCGGCATCTTCTCGGCCGCGGACGTATCGAGTGTGCGTATTCGGCCGCTGGCGACTGAGGCTACGACCGGCATCGCGTGCGCTATGCCTTCGAAGTGGAAGTCGGCGGCGTACTGCGCTGTGCCGCTTGTCTTCTGTGGTCCGTCAATGCGTGGTGTTGGTCTTCCAATGATCGATGCCGGGGTCGTGCTCATGCTTACCTGCCCTTCGTGCTCATGCATCCAAAAATCGGTTCTCCAGGTACATTAAGCTTCGCGAATATCTGACTTCAGCAGATCCTCAATACGGATCGGCAGTTCGCGCACACGCACTCCAGTGGCGTGATACACCGCCGCCGTAATCGCAGGTGCCACGCCGGCCATGCCGATCTCGCCAATGCCGCGCGCGCCGTATTCGTTGACGATGTAGTCTGGATAATCAAGGAACGTGACGTCGAGATCGAGCAGATCGGCACAGGTGGCGACAAGATAGTCAGCGAAGTTTCCGTTGATTGGCTGGCCGCGCCGCGGGTCGTACACCGTGCCTTCAAACAGCGCCATGCCCACGCCCATCACGGCCGCGCCCAGAATCTGATTCGTACCCGCTCCCTTGTTGATGATGCGGCCGCAATCAAAAATTGAGAAGATGCGGCTCACGCGCAGACGGGCGATGTCGGGTTCCCACTCCACTTCGGCAAAATGCGCGCCATAAGAGTGCAGCGAATATTGCTTCGCCTTGGGATCGTCGAATGAGGGGTTGGTTTTGCCGTTGGCGATCAGGCTGCCAACATTGGCCAACTTCAACACATCTTCAAAGGGGACCCCGTTGACGGAGAACTGGTTGCCCGGGCGATAGGCCGCGCCCACAACTTGCGGCTGTTCCTTCGCACGCACCACACCGTTGGAGAGAGCCAGCGTTTCCGGCTTCATCCCGTGGAATGGCGAGTTGGGCGTCATTGTCGCGATGTGGAGAAGGCGGTTGACGGCTTCGTTCACAGCGCTGGTCGTGGCCGGCAATACGGCGCTGGTGGCCATGGAGCCGCCCGAGGTTGGCCCGGTCGGCAACGAGGTATCGCCAAGGAAGACGTCGATGCGATCGAGCGGCACGCCTGTTCTGGCGTGAATGACCTGGGCGAAGATGGTGTACGTTCCGGTGCCGATGTCCTGCGTTGCGCAGCGAACGCACACGCGGCCGTTGGGGCAGAGTTCCACGCTGGCATTGCACGGAATGCGTGCTGCACCCCACGACGCGCCGGCTAGTCCCATTCCGATAATCTTGCCATTGCGGCGCATCGAGCCTACCTGCGGGGTGCGCTGCTTCCAGCCGATCTTTTCAGCGCCGGTGGTGTAGCACTCCTTCAGATGACGGGAAGAGAAGGGGAGATTTTTGCCTTCATCGCGCTCGGCATCATTCATCAGTCGGAGCTCGAGCGGATCCATGTTGAGCTTGATAGCGAGTTCGTTCATCGCGGACTCAAGCGCGAAGAGTCCGGGCACCGCGCCGGGGCCGCGCATGGGCGCGGGTGCGCCCACGTTGCGACGGACCATGGCGGACGTGACTTCAAGATTGGGGCAACTATATAGAAACGGCGTCTGTTCGCCGCAACGCTCCATGAAGTCGTCGAGTTGCGATGTTTGCGAAAGGAAGTCGTGACGAATTGCGGTGAGCTTGCCGTCCTTTGTTGCGCCCAGGCGAATGCGCTGCTCGGTGCGCGGGCGATGACCGACATTCGAAAACATCATGCGGCGATCGACCGAGAGTTTCACGGGGCGCTTGAGTTGGCGTGCAGCCGCCGCGGCCAGTGTCGATTGGGGCCAGGGGAAGAGTTTGCCGCCGAAGCCGGAGCCGATGAAGCGGGAGATCACGCGCACGTTTTCGATCGGAACGCCGAGAACTTCAGACATGACAGTGCGATGATTGACGACGCCCTGCGAGCACTCGTAGAGGGTGAGATTGTCGCCTTCCCACACCGCGACGGTTCCGTGCATCTCCATCGGATTGTGGGTTTCGACCGGCGTGGCATAGGTCTCGTCGAGCACGACAGGCGCGGTTGAAAGGGCTTGGTCGGGATCGCCGCGCTTCGAGCTGCTTTGGCGTTGACCGGTAAAGCCGTCTCCCAGATTTGGCCTCACGTCGGGAGTGTCGGCGTCGTATTCCACACGCACGGCCTCCGCGCCGGCCCGAGCCTGTTCCACCGTTTCCGCGACGACGAGGGCAACGAACTGGCCCCAGTAATAGATCTTGTCGTCGTCGAAGGGAGGACGCGTTTCACTCATCGTGCCGTCCTCTTCGTGAGGGATCTGGCGGTAAACGCCCTCCATGTTTCCGTGATGGAAGACCTGGAGCACGCCCGGCATCTTTTCCGCTGCGGATGCGTCAAGTGACCGAATCCGGCCGCTGCCGATGGTCGCCTGAACCGCAATGGCGTGCGCCAGCCCCGGGAAATGATGATCCACGGCATACCGTGCCGTCCCGCTGGTCTTCAAAGGACCGTCAATGCGAGGCACTACCGCGCCAATTATACTTGCGTGAGGAAGTGTGTCCGTCGCCATAGAGTCTCCTTTGCGCAACTATGCGGTTGCGGTTTTGAGCGAGCGCACCAGGCAGCGCTTGGCCAGTTCAACTTTGAATGCGTTGTCTTTTTGCGGCTTTGCCTTGGCCAGCGCAGCTTCAGCTGCGGCCTTGAATGAGGCCGCATTTGCCGGCTTTCCCATCAAGGCTGCTTCCGCTTCATGGGAGCGCCATGGCTTGGTGCCCACGCCCCCCATGGCTACTCGTATGTAGCGGATGTGGCCGCCCTCGACGCGCGCGACAACTGCTGCTGATGAGAGAGCGAATTCGTAGCTGGCACGATCGCGAAGCTTGAGGTAGTTCGATCTCGCACCTTCCACCGGCTTGGGCAAATCGACATATGTAATCAACTCGCCCGCCTCCAGCGCATTTTCGATGTTTGGCGTGTCGCCCGGCAGCTTATGAAAGTCGGCAAAGGCAATCGTCCGTTTTCCCTTCGGTCCCTCCACGTGAATCGTCGCTTCCAGCGCAGCCATCGCAACGCACATGTCTGAGGGATGCGTCGCGATGCAGTGCTCGCTCGTTCCCAGTATTGCGTGCGTACGATTGAATCCTTCCAGCGCTGCGCATCCCGTTCCCGGCGTGCGTTTGTTACATCCATAACCGCCCGAAGTGCCGGCACTCGGCTCGCGAAAGTAGGCGCAGCGTGTGCGTTGCAACAGGTTGCCGCCCGTCGTTGCCATGTTGCGTAACTGCGGTGAAGCGCCGGAAAGGAGCGCCTCAGAAAGCACCGCATACGACTTCTGCACATCGGCATTCCACGCAAGATCGGAATTCCGCACCATCGCGCCAATCCGCAATCCGCCTTCGGGAAGCTTTTCGATCTTGTCGAGAGGCAGCAGATTGATGTCGACAAGCGCCTTCGGTGTTTCAACACTCAGCTTCATCAGATCGACCAGCGTGGTGCCGCCGGCGATGAACTTTCCCTGGCTTGCGCTAGCCAGCGCCTTGTCGACGCTCGGAGCTTTGACGTAGCTAAAGGTTTCCATGGTCTCTCCTCTTCGTCAGGTGAAGGCTCAATTAGGCCTTCGACCGGACTTGCCGCACGGCAGCCACAATGTTGGTGTAGGCGCCGCAGCGGCAGATGTTGCCCGCCATGGCGCTCTTGATTTCCTCATCCGACGGGCCGATGGGCTCCTTCAGCAAAGCCACGGCGCTCATGATCTGGCCGCTCGTGCAGTAGCCACACTGGTAGCCGTCGTGTTCCACAAAGGCCGCCTGCATTGCGTGCAGATTGCCGGGCTGCCCAATGCCTTCGATCGTCGTGATTTCGTCACCCTCATGCATGACAGCGAAAGAAAGGCAGCTATTCACGCGACGCCCGTTCACATGCACCGTGCAGGCACCGCATTGGCCGTGATCGCAGCCCTTCTTTGTGCCCGTGAGGTGGATGCGCTCCCGCAAAGTGTCGAGCAGTGTTGCCCGTGGGTCAAGGCCGCGTAATGTGTATTCCTTGCCGTTGATGCGAAGTGTGACGTTGCCAGTGCCTCCGGCTTCGGCCTGGTCCTGTAACGCGGGCTCGATCACCGGGGCGGCAGCAGCCAGCGGGGCAGCTCCGGCAAGAACGCCCGCGGCTCCCAGGCCCGACAAGAATGAGCGCCTGCTGAACCCGCGCTTGCCCGCCGCCTCTGACGCGAGCGGCTCCGCTAAAGGTTCAAGGTCCACGGACTGCTGATCGGGCGCGAGACCAGCAGTTACGTTCTGAGGAGTGCGCGAGCGCAGATGCTTCATGCGCGTATTAATGGTGTCTGCCACAGGTCGACCTCCTTGGGACAGGACTGCGTTCGGATTGTTTTCAGCGAGCCGGCGTAATCAGAGCAGGGGAACATCCCCATCACCGGGGAGACGCCGTGCCGCTATCGTACCCAAATACCCTTACAGGTGGGAATGGGTTTTGAACTCATGCCAACTGTAAGGGCCAGGCAGGAGTTTCAACGGGGATCGAAACTCCACGGACTGATTCGATGCAAATGCCTTTCCCGGGTGTTTCCCTGCCATTACGGACCACGGGCGACAGCTGAACTAGCTTGCCTCCGCCAGTTCGCTTTCGAGTTCCTCCTCGGCAGGCTTGGGACCCCCGACGCGGATTCGTTCCTCTATCTTTTTGTAGTTAGCGATCTTATGGGTTAACAGGGTATGTGCCTCTTGCAGCGCGGCGATCTGTGCGGCTATGGCGGCTTGGTGGTCTTCTAGCAGGTTACGCCGTTCCAACGAAGTGGCATCGCCCTTCTCGCGGAGTTCAGCATAGCGCTGCATCTCGCGAATGGACATGTTGGTGGCTCGCATGCAATGGAGGAAATTGAGCCACGCCTCGTCGGCTTCAGAGTAGCGGCGATGGCCGTTGCGCGCGCGTCCGACCGGTTGAATCAGGCCGACGCGCTCATAGTAGCGCAGAGTGTGTGCGGTCATTCCGCACCTCTCTGCCATGCTTCGGATGGTATAGCCAGCATCTCTCACAAATCCAAGCTACAACTTTCTCCGCGCTCGAAGTCAATAGAGGTAGAGGTGTCAATCCAGCAGCTTAAGGGACATGGCAGCAGCCGGAAGTGCATCGCATTTTCCAATCTCCGATATTTCATAGAGATAGCAAGCACACGCTTGAAACTCGTTGATCCTGGTCTTAACAATTCTTAAGACTTAAGCGAAGACACGACGACGGATTCGACGAAAGAAAGAAGGGAAGTGGGGCCCCTGATCGTCCTGCGGTCGGAGGCCAGTTCGTTTGGCTTTCATCGATGCCGTATTATCAACAACGAACATGCCAGGCGATTTGAAGTTCTACGAACAGATGATTGCAGTTGCGTTGGAAGAAGCGCGCTTTGGGCGCCTGGAAGGCGGTATCCCGATTGGCGCTGCGCTTTTTACCAAGTCCGGCCAGTTGGTGAGCCGCGGCCACAACCGGCGAGTGCAGCAGGGCGATCCCAGCATCCATGGCGAAACCGACGCTTTTCGCTGCGCCGGGCGGCAGCGCAGCTACCGTAATCTCGTAATGGTCACGACACTCGCTCCCTGCTGGTATTGCAGTGGGCTGGTGCGGCAGTTTCACATCGGCACGCTGGTTGTGGGTGAAAGCCGTACGTTTGCGGGGGGCCTCGACTGGCTGCGCGAAAATGGCGTTGAAGTCATCGATCTCGACAGCCGCGAATGCCGCGAATTACTTGAGGGCTTTATCGCCGAACACCCTGAGATCTGGAACGAGGATATCGGCGAAGAATAGCTCGCCTGCAACATTGTTGGAGGGATTTATGAATCGTCGCAAATTCGTCGCCGCTTCGCTCGCCACTTCCGCAGCCGCGCTGGTGCAGAATGCCAAGGCCCAGGCCAATCCTGGTCGTCTGCGGGAATATTACCAGCTTCGTCGCTATACGCTGCAGAGTGGCCCGCAGGGAGCGATGACCGAGAAGTACATCAGCGAAGCGCTGATTCCGGCTTTGGCCAAGCGAGGGGGTCCCGTCGGCGCCTTTCGTCTCGACATCGGTCCGGAAACGCCGACTTTCTACGTCCTCATTCCCATTGAGGGCGGCTTAATTGCGGGAACACTCGAAGAGGAACTGAATCGCGACGACAACTACGTCAAGGCTGCCGAGCCCTTCTGGAGTTCCCCCGCCGCGTCGCCGGCATTTCTTCGGATCGACTCTTCGCTGCTGGTCGCCTTTGAGGGCTGGCCGCGCATTACCCCTCCGGCTAAAGGCAAGCGCATCTTTCAGCTTCGCACCTATGAAAGCCCCAGCTATCGCGATCACATTGTCAAGGTGCAGATGTTCCATTCCGGCGAGTTTGAGATTTTCAGGAACGCCGGATTCCATATGGTTTTTTTCGGCGACACGCTGATTGGACAGCGCATGCCCAGCCTCACCTACATGCTGAGTTTTGCTGACTCTGCGGAACTGGATGCGAAGTGGGAAGTGTTTCGCAATGACCCGGCGTGGAAGAAGCTCTCGGCCGACCCGCGATTTGCGTTTGAAGCGATTGTCAGCAACATCACCAACCTCGTTCTCAGCCCCCTGGCTGCCTCGCAAATCTAAACTTCCAGATTTGCGAGGACCAGACGACTGGCGCGATGCCGACCTAAGCGGAATCGAGGGGCCAGTGACAAGGCCGCTCTATGCCCGGGGCAGCGTAAGGATGTGGTAAATCGGAAAGCACAGCAGCAGCAAGGCGACCACGAGCAGCGCTGTGCGCACACTCCGCATCTTGAAACGCTGGCTGATCGCCATCAACAGCAGCACAGTTGCGAGCGTCACAGTTATGCGCACGTATTGGTCGGCACGTTGCCGGCCTTGAGTCCCTTGATCGAAGACTGCTGTGGCCTGGTCATTCAACTTGGCTGCCTGTTCCGTCTTGGAGCTTCGATATTCCGCCATTAACTGAGGACCCACGGGTGCATTGGGGTTGTTGATCGGGTCAGTCTTCTTCCAGGCTTCGAAGGCGGGACGAAACTCCGGGAGCAAACGCCGTTCAAAAAGGTCGGCGAGCTTTTTGTCTCCGCGGGCTTCGGCATTCAGCCATTCGACCACCGTCGAAGAGTTATACAAACGCTCCTGATTCGCAAATGTTGCGGTTCCCTCGGCTTGAACCCGCAGCTTGCTAGCCTGGCCGTACAGTTCTGCCTGATGTCCAGTCCAAAGCTCTGCCTGATAGCCGCTCCAGGCAGTGGTGATAGCCACAATGGCGAGCACCAGGGCCTCTGCGATCTCCAATATTTCTTGTCCCAAAGACGGCGACGATTCGTTGTGCTCGCTGAGGTGATGGGCAATTTCGATATTGGAGCCTCCAGCTTCGGGCATCAACAACCTCCTTGGCGATCATTAGAAAACTCGAGAACAAAACCGTTCTAGTATTCAACGGCCGAGTGAACAGCCGGCACTTGTATGCACTCTGCCTTTTCGTGTGAACAGGGGCTGTCTCGTGGAAACCCGAAAACCCATCCTCGAATCTAAGGGCGCTGTCCTCCGGGTGACAACTGTCAAAGCTGACAGCGACTCGGGAGAGCCTGAGCCGGGTGTCGAACGAGCGGCTGGTGACAGGTGATAGGCCTTCGCGCGGGACTCGTTCGGAAGGCGTCGAGTAACGCCAGTGCGGTTTTGGTTTTCCTTCGCAGTGGTTGTGCCGCGTGGTGTGCTCTCTGCGCTACCCTCTTCGGTAAGATGTATTCAAATCAAACTGCTTATGGATACTCTACGTTTTTGAGGGGGAAAAACTGCCCAGCAACGGAATTCGACGAGTCAGACGCGAGAGCTTCGGATTTGCCGCGGAAGATTTGCGTACATTGCGCGCGCTGAAGACACCGGCTCAGATCCAGAAGTTCATTGACGCCATGCAATACCAGTATGGGAACACGGCGTGGTCTCCGCAGCGCGCGTTGCGTGAGGGCAAGGGGCATTGCCTGGAAGGGGCGCTGCTAGCCGCTGCCGCCCTGCGTGTTAACGGCCGTCCACCGTTGCTGATGGATCTGGAGTCAGTGCATGACGACGACCACGTACTCGCCGTCTACCGCGTAGCTGGCCTGTGGGGAAGCATTGCCAAGTCGAACTTTGCAGGACTGCGCTTCCGCGCCCCGATCTACCGAACGCCACGAGAACTGGCGCTCAGCTATTTTGAGCAGTACTACAATCTGCGCGGCGAACGCACTTTGCGCTCCTACTCGAGGCCGGTGAACCTGGCGCGTCTGGACAGTCGGCACTGGATGACCGCCGAGGATGATGTTTGGTGCGTCCCGGAACTCTTGATTGCAGCCAGACATTACCCGCTTGTTCCCGACAGGGTGGCGCGCGCATTGCCCCGGCTCGACCGTCGCAGCTTCGAAGCAGGGATGCATGGCTGGACGAAACACTAACGTGAGTTGCGCGCGATGCGCGATCACTGGCTCATTTTTGATTGCTTCGACTGAACGAAGGAGAGGCTCGTTCTCAGGCCCGTTGCTCGCGCCCGGAGCCGATTCTGGCGACGAGTTCGAGGAGGCTTTCGTCGTTCTCACGGGCGGCGGCAAGTTGCATGCCGCCTACGGAGCAGGGAACGGTGACGACCGGGACGCCGGCGAGGCTGAACGGGGTGGTGTAGCGGAGGATCTGGCTCCGTGTCTGACTGTTGTCTGCGCCGATATTCAGCCGCGCCACCGGCGAAGCCGGCAATAGCAGAAGCTCGTGCTCTTGCAGCAATTCGTCGATGCGCGCGCGGAACTCGGCATGGCGCTGGCGCAAAGCGGCCAATTCGGCGTCGGTGATGCGTGCCCCCCACTTCAGCCGCTCGCGAATCGCTGGTTGAATCCTGTCGAAGTGTCCAGCGTGGATGCGCGCCGCTTCCCACGCCTGGATGGGGGCGAAGATCTCGAAGGAATTTGCCCACCAGCCCACGTCCACTCGAGTGCTTTCGAGCCCAAGGGCATTCATCTGATGCTCAATCTGACGAAGACCATCCAGGATCGCAGGATTGCAATCACGCAGGAATTCGTCGTGAACGACGGCAAACTTCTTGTATTCGCGTATTGCAGCGGTTTTGCCGGGAACAAAGGTTTCGGCCAGCAGTGGGCCGTCTTCAATATCTCGAAACAGCCAGCCCATGGTGTCGAAGGATGGTGCAAGATGCGCGCCGCCGCGCCAGTCGCCGCGTCCAATCGAAGCACGATATCCGGCGAGGCAGCAGAGTGCGGCGGGTCCTCGTACTGAGCCGCCCGTATCGGTGCCAATGGCAGCGAGGGCGGAGCCTTCAAGAACGCTCGCTGCCGCGCCGCTTGATGATCCGCCGGTGAGCGCGCCGGGATGGCCGGGCTGCTCGCAATCGCCGAATTCAGGATTTTCGCCGGTGATGCCGTAGGCCAAAGGATGCAAATGGGTTTTGCCGGTGATGACTGCGCCAGCCTTGCGGAGCTGTTCGACGAGCCATGAATCGTGTTCCGCGATTCCGTTCAGATCGCGGTAAAACTTCACTCCGCAACTGGTGGGAGCGCCGGCTAGATCGAAGCAGTCCTTCACCGAAACGGGCACGCCCCATAGATTGCTGCGTCCATCGCCGAAGAGACCTCCGGTCGAGCGCGGCACCGTTATTGCGCGCGCAGCTTCTTCCATCGTCCACTGGGGATCGCGCCACAGGTACGTATTTTTGCCGGCATTTTGGTTGGCGCGCTGCAGAGCTTGTTCGGCAAGTTCGGACGGAGCAACCTTCCCGTTGGCTAGGGCTTCGCGAGCACCACGAATTGTCAGGGAAGAGAAGTCCATGCCTGCATTGTAGGCTGCAGGCCGTACTATCTCTATCTATCTATCCCT
>Ga0210385_10001855_pt1 | contig 12894 bp, 14 predicted proteins | sample IncBWH26OmetaG_FD_160107 | JGI IMG/M metagenome (GOLD analysis project Ga0210385, IMG submission 160107) | Forest soil microbial communities from Barre Woods Harvard Forest LTER site, Petersham, Massachusetts, United States - Inc-BW-H-26-O ... | reverse complement strand
CCGGGAGACGCCGTGCCCATCCACTCGAGGTCGAGGCCGTTTGAGAAGAACTTGCCCGCCCCGGTCATCACCAGCGCGCCGGGCTCCTCGCTGCGCTCGAGCTCTACAAGCGCGCTCTCGACCGCACCGAGCATCTCCGGGTTGAAGCGGTTCTCACCGGCAACCATGCGCACGACGGTGACCGCGCCCACATGCTCGACGCAGGCCGAATCGCTCATGCCGCCGTCCCCGATCGCGCCGCTGCCGCGCGCATCGTTGCTGGCCTCGCGGGTGCCGGCACCGGCAGCAGCTCCGCGGTGGCCTCGCCGCCGGCGAGCACGCTGCCGTCATCCGACACGAGCTCAAGGCGGATGCGGCCCTGACGCACGAGCGAGCGCGGGTGGCGCCTGGCGCTGGCAGGCGCCCCGCTGAGCGCCGCGCAGGCGGCGTCGGCGAGCTCGTCGCGGTATGCGTGCAGGGGCGAGCGCAGCTGTCCTGCGAGCCAGCGCCGGGCGATCGCGTGCACGGGACCGGCGACGATCGCGTTGATCATCAGCATTGACATCGGGCGGATCTGGCCGCAGTCGAGCAGCGGCGCCATCCAGTCGCGGTAGGCGTGCGCGAGGTCGCGGTTGAGCTCCTGCAGTTGCGCGCCGGCGGGACCGTCCCAGTCGAGATGACCGCGCGCGTACAGGAAGCGCGCGCTGTCCTGGTTGCGCTCGATCCACTGCAGCTGATGAGTGATCGAGCCGCGAACGGCCGCGTGCAACGAGCGCGGGCGGCGTCGCAGCAGCGACCATAGACCCTGCTGGAAGGACGCGATCGCATCGACGTAGAGCGCGCCGGCGATCGCCTCCTTGGTCGGGAAGTGGTGGAACAGCGCGCCGTTGGAGACGCCGCTGCGCTCGCAGATGCGCGCGATCGTCGTCTGCTCGTAGCCGAACTCGGTGAAGCACGCGAGCGCCGCGTCGAGGATCCGTTTGCGCGTATCCATGCTTGACAGAGTAGCACTCTGGAGCAATACTCCACCGGATGCCAGCGCCGTTCGATCTGCCCACGTTCCACGCGGAGCTCCGCATCGAGACCCAGGAGCTTGCGACGCGCTTCGCCGCACACCACCGCGAGGTGCGGCTGCATCCGTTCGAGCACGGCGAGCTGTATCCGGAGCTTTGGAAGGAGATCCGCGAGCGCGGCTGGCCGGGCCTGCTGGTGCCGGCGGCGCATGGCGGCAGCGACGGCGGGCTGCTCGCATGCGTGGTCGTGATGGAGGCGCTCGCGGCGTCGAACCTAATCCTGTGGATGCCGGTGCTTACGACGGCGATCGGCTACGCGATCGCGCAGGTCGGCCCCGAGCACGCGCGCGAGCGCTGGCTCGAGCGGATCGCCGCGGGGGAGACGTTCCTGGCGCTGGCAGTGACCGAGCCGCAATGTGGCCACAACGTGTTTCGCAGCAAGACCACCGTGCGCCGCGAGGGCGAGCGCTTTGTGGTTGACGGCTGCAAGGCGGTCACCTCGGGGATCGACCTTGCCGAGCGCGTGCTCGTGTTCGGGCGCGCGCCCCGCGTGGAGGGGACGCCGCCGCAGTTCACGACGGTGCTCGTCGACCCGGACGCGCCGGGCATCGAGCGCGAGGAGCTGCCGATGCGCGGGCGCGAGGGCGCGCGCCAGTTCCAACTGACGTTCACCAGCGTCGAGGCGCCGCTCGACGCGCTCGTCGGCGCGGAGGGCCAGGGCCTATTGGCGCTGTGGCCGTTCACCCACATCGAGCGGCTGCTGACGGCGGCGCTGGCGATCGGCAACGCCCGCTACTGCATCACACGAGCGCTGGCGCGCGCGGGCGCGCGCACGATCTTCGGCGAGCGCCCGATCGGCGCCGAGCAGGCGATCCAGCACCCGCTCGCGTCGCTGCACGCGCGCCTGGAGGCGACGCGCCTGCTCGTCTACCGCGCGGCCGGGCAGTTCGACGCGGGCGCGGACATGCTTGAGGTGGCGGGCGAAGCGAACATGGCAAAGCTGCTGAGCGCCGATCTGCTGTTTGACTCAGCCGATCACGCGATGCAGACGCTCGGCGCCGCCGCGTGGGATGAGCGCGAGGGCATGCTCGACCTGTATCTGGACGCGCGCGCAGCGCGCTCGGCGCCGATCTCCCAGGAGCTGGCGCTCAACTTCATCGCCCAGCACGTGCTCGGGCTGCCCAGCCATCGCTGAGGCGCCGGGCCGCGGCGCACCCGCCCGAGTTACGCGGGCGCGTTCGCGACGACCGCCCACAGCCGATGCGGCACCGCGAGCGGGTCTTCCCCGGCGAAGCGCTCGCGCAGCATCGCGGTCAGCTCGTTTGAGCACGCGATGACACCGGCCTCGTCGAGCGTGCCGGAGACCGGCGCACTCGCGCGCACTCGGCCAACCCAGGCCTCATGCAAATAGGGGACGGCGAGGTCGAATGAGAACGTCTCGATGCCTGTGAAGCCAGCGGTCTGCAGGTCGATGAGCCACTGCGGATAGAGACCGGCGCGGCCGGCGAACGGCCAGGTGGGCGTGTAGCTGAGGATGATCTGCTCAGTGGCGTCGACGAGATTGCCGGGGATCGGGAGCCAGTCGAAGTGGGCGATCACGGCGCGTCCGCCGTCGGCGAGCAGGCGTGCGACCTCGCGCGCGGCGGCGGGCCGATCGAACCAATGCCAGCACTGCCCGGCGCTGACGACGTCGAACTCGCCGCCGGGCAGGCCGGTCGTCTCGGCTGGCGCCTGCACATAGGTGACCTGCACGCCGGCCTCGCGGTCAAGGCGCTGGGCCTGCTCGAGCAGCGGCGCGGCGATGTCCACGCCGGTGACGGCGCAGCCGCGCGCGGCGAACAGGCGCGCGAGGCTGCCGGTGCCGGTGCCCAGGTCGAGCACCCGCGCGCCCGGCGGCGCGATGCCGCGCGCGGCGAGATGGTCGAGCAGCTCGGGCGGGAAGCCGGCGCGATGCGTGGCGTAGTCGGACGCGGTGCGGCCGAAGTCCGGCGAGCAGCCGGCGGGGCCCGCCTCGCCGGGCATGTCAGGCGAGCGCAGTCCGTTCGGGCTCGGGCCCGCCGATGTCGGGCTCGCTCGCTTCAGGCTCCGCCGCCGCCTCCTCCTCCTGGACGCCGTGAGTAAGACCAAGGAACGCGACGACTGCGCCGACGGCCATGATCGCGGCCATCGTGTAGAGCACGGAGCGCGTGGCGTAGGCGAAGTCGAGCCGCACGAAGTGCGGGATCGAGGCGGTGCTGCCACTGCCTGACTGCGATTGGGAGAGATGCGACGCAAGCGTGTGCGCACGCGCGCTGGGCACGCCTTTGGCGATCAGCGACGCGGTGACGTGCGAGCGCGTCTGCGAGACGAGGATCGTGCCGAGGATCGCGAGGCCGAGGCTGGCGGCGTAGTTGCGCACGGTCTGAGTGATGCCGGTGGCCTCGCCGTAGGAGAGCCTGGAGGCGCGGTTGACGGCGTCGGTGTTGGCCTGTCCGATCAGCATTCCCATGCCGGCGCCCGTGAGGATGATGTCGAGCTCCTGGGCGCTGAAGCTGAGCCCTGTGACCTTGCCGCCCCACAGCCAGAAGCCGACGGCGGCGAGGACGCAGCCGATGACGACGGGGCGCTTGGCCCCGACCCGGTCGAGCAGGCGCCCGCCAATCTGCGCGGCGATGACGAAGCCGACGAAGAAGTAGAGGAGCACGAGGCCGGCTTCCGAGGGCGTCTTGCCGAGCGAGATCTGCGCGTACTCGCTGCCGAAGAAGAACACGGGGATGAACGCGAGCATGGCGATGAACAGCACGATGTTCTCGACGAGGAACGCGCGAATGCGGAAGATGCTCACCTGCATCAGCGGCGAAGCGGTGCGCGTCTGCACGCGCGCGAAGACGACGAGGATCGCGGCGCCAAGCGCAACACAGGCGCCCGTAGCGGGGTTGCCCCAGCCCCAGATGGCCGACTCCTGGAAGCCGAACACGCTGAGCGCGACCCCGGATGCGATCAGGGCGAGGCCGCGGTAGTCCATGCGCGCGGGCCTGTGCTCGGTCTTCGGCTTGGAGATCGCGATCAGAATCAGCGCCACGATCGCGACGGGGATGTTCACCCAGAAGATCGCGCGCCACGTCCACTGCGTGAGATAGCCGCCGAGGATCGGGCCGATTGCGGTGAGACCGCCGGCGATGCCGAAGAAGATCGCGAGCGCCCTGCCGCGTTCGCGCAGCGCGAACGTCTGCACGACGATCGCGAGCGCGGCCGGGAACATGATCGCGCCGCCGGCGCCCTGGATGACGCGGAAGGTGACGATCCACGCCTCCGCCAAGCTGCCTTTGGGCGTGAGCCCGCACATCGCGGAGGCCCCGGCGAACAAGACGACGCCGAGCGTGACCATCCGTCGGTGCCCGACGGTGTCGGCAAGCCGCCCGCCGAATGCGAACAGCGCCGCAAGCGACAGCAGGTACGCGTTGATCGCCCACTGCACGCCGGTGCTCGTGAGCGCGAGCTCTTTCTGCACCTGCGGCGCGGCGATCGACACGATCGTCTGATCGATGAACGTCATCGACACCGCGAAGATCATGGCCGCGAGGATCAGGTTGCGCGGCTGTCTGGTGGTGGCCTCGCTGGCTGCCATCGAACCCATTTTGGACTACCGTAGTAGAAGATGTCCGCTGCCCTCGACGTCTCGGCAGGCCAGGCTGGAGCGCTCCCGCCGGGGCCGCGCCAGCCGCGCGCGGTGCAGGCGCTGGAGCGAATCTGGCGCTACGCGCAGTACAGCGACCGGGGTCACGAGCGCTACGGGGACACGTTCACAGCGCGCATCGGAAACGTGCCGACGGCGGTGCTGACGCGCGACCGCGAGGTAATCAAGCGCCTGTACACGGGCGATCCCCTGGGAAAGCGCCACGGCAACGACCTGCTACGGCTGTTCCTGGGCGGGCAGTCGGTGCTGATGCTTGAGCCGCCGGAGCACCTGACGCGGCGCAAGATGCTGCTGCCGCCGTTCCACGGCGAGCGCGTGCAGTCCTACGCGCGCCTGATGGAGCGCCTGGCGGCGGCGGAGCTAGATCGCCTGCGCCCCGGCGAGGTGGTGAAGGCACAGCCGATCGCGCAGGCGCTGACGCTCGACGTGATCCTGCAGGCGGTGCTGGGCGTGGAGGACGTCACGGTGCGCAGGCGGCTGCGCCAGCTGTTCGACGCGCTGAACACGCCGCTGAACAGCTTCGCACTGTTCGTGCCGCGGCTGGCGCACCGCGCAAGCTGGAACCTGCTCTCACGCCGCGCGTGGCGCTTGAAAGACGAACTGGACGCGGTGCTGTTCGCGCACATCGCGGCGACACGCGCCGACCCGCTGCTGAGCGAGCGCGAGGACATCCTGGCGATGCTGGTGGGCGCGTGCGACGAGGACGGCGAGGGACTGACCGATGAGCAGTTGCGCGACGAACTGATCACGCTGATCGCGGCCGGCCACGAGACGACGGCGACGGCGACGGCATGGGGCGTCGAACTGCTGGTCCACAACCCGGACGTGATGGCCAGCGCGCGGGACGGCGATGATTTTTATATGGAGGCACTGGTGAAGGAGATCCTGCGGATCCGTTCGCCGATTCCGATCACAAGCGCACGCCACGTGCTCGAACCGTTCGCGATCGGGCCGTGGACGATCCCGCCGGAGGTCGCGGTGCTGGTGGACGCGTACGGCGTGCACCACGACCCGCGCACATACCCGGACCCGCACGCCTTCCGCCCCGAGCGCTTCCTGGAGGACCCACCGGACGGCTACTCGTTCCTGCCGTTCGGTGGCGGCGCGCACCGCTGTCTGGGCGCGTCGCTGGCGCTGCTGGAGATGAAGGTCGTGTTGCGCGAGATCCTCGCGCGGGTTGAGCTCGCGCCGGCGTCGACGACGCTCGCCCGGCCGGTGCCTGGTGGTCCCACGCTGGCTCCGCGCGGAGGCGCGCGCGTGCGGGTGCTCGGCAAGCGCGCCCCGACGCACGCGGGGGCGTCGCAGCCAGCCGCAGTCTGAGCGCACGTGCGGCGGTGCCCCCACGGGCGCGGAGCGCCTGCTCGCCGACGGTTCCCTCAGTCGACGAACGCGGCGCGCGCGGCCTTGGCGCCGACTGCAGACAGGTCGGTGAAGCCGTAGGTGCCCTCGCGCAGCAGCTCGCCGGCGGCCTGGACGACGGCGCCGTAGGCGGCGAACGCGAAGCCGCCGCCGACGGACACGCGCTTGACGCCCAGGGCGGCGAGCTCTGCGACGGGCGGCGTGGCTGGGCGTGCGAGCACGTTGACGGGCAGGTCGACGGACGCGACCAGCGAGCGCAGGTCCGCGGGCCGGTCGAGCCCGGGTGCGTACAGCACGTCGGCGCCGGCCTCCTGGTAGGCCTGCAGGCGCGCGATCGTGTCGCGCAGATCGGGGTTGCCGCGCAGGTAGTTCTCCGCGCGCGCGGTCAACACAAGCCGCACGGGGCCGTCGTGGGCGGCGTGGGCCGCGGCACGAACGCGCTCGGCGGCACTGTGAATGTCATACAGCCGCCCTGCGGCGGAGCTCCAGTCCTCGATTGAGCAGCCCGCGAGACCGACGTCCAGCGCGAGGCTGACCGTTTCCGCGACGCCGGCGGCGCGCTCGGCGAAGCCGTCCTCGAAGTCAGCCGACACGGGCAGGTCTGTCGCGGCGACCACCTCCGCGGCGTGCGCCAGCGCCTCCTCGCGCGTGACCGCATAGTCGCCGCGCCCGAGCCCCGCCGCGTAGCCGCTGCTGGTCGTAGCAAGCGCCTGGAAGCCGACCCACGCGAGTATCTTCGCCGAGCCGACGTCCCACGCGTTGGCCAGCAGCAATGGACGCTCCTGCCGGTGCAGCTCCAGAAAGCGCGCGCTGCGTACGCCGGGACCGGAGTCACGAGTCACGTATAAAACCCTGACATATCGAATCAGCCGTGTCTAGTGAAATCCTCCATCCGGAGGAGGGGCGGCCCGCGCCGCCCACCCCGACCAGCGCTGGACGTCCACTGCGAGCACCGGGCCCTGCGGCTGCTGCTGGGGATACCTGCGCGCCAAGAGCTGGACCGCGCTCGCGGCCTCCGACTCATCCAAACCCAACACCCGTGCGGTGCCGTCCGCGCGGGCCCACCACAGCGCATCCCAGTCAGTGTCGTCGTAGTGGTCGGCGAGCACCGACACGCGCGGGTTGGAGCTGACGTTCTGCAGGCGGCGCAGCTCCGTGGTGCGCTTTGGCTTGGCGTCGATGACGCTGTAGATCGTCTCGTCGGCGACTGCAAAGACGATCGGCACGACGTGCGGTTGGGAGTCGGCGCCGACGGTCGCCAGGCGCGCGACGCGGGCTGCGGCGAAACGGCGCCGCGCCTCCTCGGGGGTCACTCCCCGTGGAGCTCCGCGATCGCGTCCTCCCAGCGCTCGAGCGCGCGTTCGACCGGCCCGAGCGTCGCGGAAGGGATCCAGCGCACGACCCGGCGCACACCCGCCTTCGCGAACTCCTCGAGCACCGCCGGCTTGGCGGGCGCGCCCATCACGATCACCTCGATCGGGCGATCCGCGCGCGCCCACAGCTCGCGTGCGCGGGCGAGCAGGTCTTCGCCGGTGTTGTTCGGCAGCCACGCGTCGCCAAAGCGCAGCACGCGGTCGAGCACCGTCGGGCCGTTGCCGCCGACGAGCACCGGCGGATGCGGTCGCTGCGCCGGCTTCGGCCACGACCAGATGCGATCGAAGTCGACGTGCTCGCCGTGGTAGCTCGCCTCGTCCTGCGTCCAGATCGCCTTCATCGCCTCCACCCGCTCGGCCATCACCGCCATGCGCACGCGCGGGTCGGTGCCGTGGTTTTCCATCTCCTCGCGGTTCCAGCCCGCCCCCACGCCGAACTCCATGCGCCCGCCGGACAGAGCGTCGACGCTCGCGACCTCCTTGGCGGTCGTAATCGGGTCGCGCTCGATCACCAGGCAGATGCCGCTGCCGATGCGCAGCTTGCTCGTCGCCGCCGCCGCATCCGTCAGCGCCACGAACAGGTCATATGTGTGGAAGTATTTTCTCGGCAGCTCGCCGCCCGCCGGGTATGGGGTGGCGCGGCTGGCGGGAATGTGCGTGTGCTCGGGGAAGAACAGCGACTCGTGCCCGCGCTCCTCGACCAAGCGCGCGAGCGCCCCCGGGCTGACCGCGTCGTGGGTGGGGAAGTAGCCGATCCCGAAGTCCACCGCGTCAGTCTACGGCGTCTGCGGTGCCGTTCGGATTCGGTACTGTCCAAAGCGCAGATGGCGTTGGCTACATTCACGTTCGGCGATGCATTGCTCTCGATCCTTGAGATCGCGTTCCTGTTCCTGTGGATCTGGATCGCCATCACCGTCGTCCTCGACATCTTCCGCAGCCACGACCTGTCCAATTGGGCCAAGACGCTGTGGATCCTGTTGATCGTCGTCTTCCCGCTGATCGGCGTGCTCGGCTACCTGATCGTGCGCGGCCACACGCTGCACGAACACCAGGCCGAAGACCGCGCGCAGTACGAAGCGTTCCGGGCGTTCACGCAGAAGGACAGCGCGGGCGGGGCCGCCGGATCGGGCGGGTCGGGGTCGGCGAGCGCCGCGGATGACCTGCACAAGCTCGCCGAGCTCAGAGACCGCGGCATCCTCACCGACGAGGAGTTCGAGCGGGCAAAGGCGAAGGTCCTGCAGTAGGTAGTAGGTCGAGCAGGGCCTGGGTGAGCTGAGCCCTGGGTCGAGCTGCGCCCGGCGTCAGAGCCGAGCCTGGGCAAGCTGAGCCAAGGGCAAGCTGGCGTCGCGATCACGGACCCCACGCCTGTCTGCCTGCACAGGTCATGGGGTCCAGATCGCGTGTCGTCCGTGACCGTCATCCGTGACTTGCCGTCCGTGGCTCGGCTGCAATGCCCCCCAGCAGACGAGGGTGGGGATCTCGTTTGCTCGGTGCAGCCTCCACGCTGCGAAGCCCATGCTGACGTGTGCTGAACGCCGGCAATAGCCACCCAAGGTGTTAGAAGACGACACCCTGGTAGGGAAGGTCTTCCCACGCGGGCGTGGGGCGCGCGGCCTCAGCGTGCACGCGCGCGGGGACAACCTGCCCACGCGTGGCGTGATCGCATCTATCATCCGGGGTAACGGTCGTACATGGAGTCAAGCCGGCCACAGAGCGAGGAGAAGACTGCGAGCGGTGAAGATCCGCTGGCGCGTCATTCGCTCTCGCCGCGCGAGCTGCAGCAGCTACTGGAGGTCGAGCGCCAGCGACTGCCGTTCCTGGCCGTGCGCGAGCCGGGCGGGGTGTTGCGCCTGATCACGCTCGACAGCGCCCGAGCGAACCTGACGCTCGGGCGCCAGAGCGAGATGGACGTGCCGATCGCGTGGGACGACGAAGTGTCGGCGCTGCACGCCGAGTTGCAGTGCCGGGGCGGAGAGTGGACGATCCTCGACGACGGCCTGTCGAGGAACGGCACCTACGTCAACGGACGCCGTGTCGGCGCGCGCCAGCGACTACGCGACGGGGACCGCATCACGGTCGGGCGCACGCCGATCGCGTTCAGCCTCGGCAGCCGCGAGCGCGCGCAGACGACCGTCGCGGGGCGCGCGGTGCGGGTGCCAACGCTGACCCCCACCCGCCGCAGGGTGCTCGTCGCGCTCTGCCGTCCACGCAAGGCCGACGCGTACGCCACGCCCGCGAGCAATCAGCAGATCGCCGACGAGGTGTTTCTCAGCGTCGACGCCGTCAAGACGCATCTGCGCGCGCTGTTCAGCGACTTCGGCCTCGCCGAGCTACCACAGAACCAGAAGCGTGCGACGCTTGCCGAGCGGGCGATGCAGTTGGGGGTGGTTGCGCCTAGCGAGTTGGAGTGAGGACGGTTATTTCCGCACTTCGCGGCCGATATTTTCCGCGATCCGAGGGCTGTTTGTTCCGCAAGTCGAGGCGCAGCCGAAATTGTCGGGCTTGTTTGAGAAGGTAGATAGAGCGGCGCCCGGATTGCGCTCTAGGTGCGCGGCACACGCTGGTCCGACCCTTTCACGACTTGCTGAGTCGCCCGCCACCAGAACTCGGCACCAACGACGTCGGTGATGAACCCGTTGAGGACGGGCGTGCGTTGCGCTGCGAGCCCCAGCAGCGCGAAATTGGGCCCGGCGCGATGATGAAACGCGCCCCACAGCACGGTGGTATCGAAGGCGACGCGCATCGACCGCCGGGCAAGCGTCCTAGTCTTCGGCCCGCATGTGCTCGGTGAGATCTGCCTCCGACGGCAGGTCGCTGTCGCCGTGCAGGCGAATGAGCCCTGCCTGCAGGCTGTCCAAACTCTCACGGGAGCTCGCCGGGCGCATGTCGCGTTCGAACTGCGCAGCAGGGATGCGCCACGACCCACCGGGTCCTCGCGTCCCTTCGATGCGCTGCCTCTGCAACCACTTGTAGACCGCCTGAGTGGTCACGCCGAAGCGCGCCGCGACATCACCCACGCTGAGGTACGCCGGCTCGGGACGCCCGCGAGAGAGCACATGCTCTCGCCACTGCGATGCCGTCTCGACCGCGCGTACTCGCCGCTCGACCCCCAGGTGCTCGACATCGGCCGCAGCACGCAGCAGCCCAGCAAGCTCCGCAGCAACCAGGTCCGCGCCTCCGCCGGGCTCGTGCAGGGTCTCGAGACATCTGCGCAGACTGTCGCTGGCGAACAGTCCGCATCATCGAGCGTCCGGAGGCTCTCGACGGTCAGTTGCGCGTATTGATCCTCATATAGGTCGAGAGCGCCGAGACTACCGACGATCTCGTTCGCGATCACATGCATTAGCGCCTCGCGCCGTGTGGACTGCCAATATCTGCTTTTGTTTGCGTTTGCAGATAGAGATGGACCAAGGCCTCAATCCATACACGCCCGGGTCGGGCATCAAGCCACTGAAGCTCGCCGGTCGCGACGGCGACCTCGAGGCCTTCAGCGTGCTGCTCGAGCGCCTGGCGAGCGGCCAACACGAGCGAAGCCTTGTCTACTCGGGCCTGCGCGGCGTCGGCAAGACCGTTTTGCTGCTGGAGTTCGAGACGCTCGCGCGCGAGGCGGGCTGGGCGTGCAACGACGTCGAGGAGGTCGGCTCGGGCGACTTCCGCCAGACGTTCGCGGAGCTCGCCTACCAGATGCTGCTGTCGATGAGCCGCCGCGAGCGGATGCGCGCCCGCGCAACGGCGGCGCTCGGCGTGCTGAAGGCGTTCTCGGTCGGAGTGCCGGGCGGCTTCAGCGCGAAGCTGGACGTGGAGGCGGCGAGCGGTACCGCGGACAGCGGCGATCCCGAGCGCGACCTGGCGGTGCTGCTGGTGGAGCTCGGCCATGTGGCGCAGGCCGGCGGCACGGGCGCGGTGTTCTTCCTCGACGAGATGCAGGCGCTGGACGCCACCGCACTGGCTGCCGTGTGCATGTCGATGAACCGCGTCGGCCAGCGCGGCTTGCCGGTGGCACTCGTCGGCGCCGGCCTGCCGCCGCTACCGCGGCTGCTGCGCGCAGCGAAGCCGTACGCGGAGCGGATGTTCTCCTACCACGAGCTCGATCGGCTCTCGGACGCGGAGGCGCGCATGGCGCTCGTCGCGCCGGCGGCGCTGCGCGAGGTGGAGTACGAGGCGCCCGCGGTCGAGCTGATCCTCGACGCGTCGGCCGGCTACCCGCACTTCATTCAGGAGTACGGCCGCGTGCTGTGGAACGAGGTCGACAGCTCCCCGATCACCGCCCGCGACATCGAGGGCGCGCGAGCGCTCGTCACCGAGGCGCTCAACCGCCGCTTCTTCAAGGACCGCTTCGAGACCGCCTCCGACGCCGAGCAGCGCTACCTCGCGGCGATGGCCAACCTCGGCGACGGGCCTGTGCGCTCGGCCGACGTCGCCCTGCGCGCGGGCTACAAGGAGCGTGGGAGCACGTCCGTGCTGCGGGAGAGCCTGCTGCGGAAGGATCTGGTCTATAGCCCTCGCCGCGGGCTCATCGACTTTACGGTGCCGCTGTTTGGGGGGTATTTGCGGGTGCAGCATCCACTCGCGAACTTTACGGACGAGTAGATGCGAGGGGCTGGCTTTGTCAGGTTTTGTTTGCGAAGATGAACAGAACGCTTGCCAGGGTTCGGTGGCGTGCGTCCTAAGCCTGATCGAGTGTTGGATTGCGTGGCGACAAGCAGGAATGACGACAGTGGAAGAATTACGGCTGAGGCCGCTCCGATAGGACCACCATCACCGTGATCTCCCAGATGAACCTACGGGCGGTGCGCTCGCCTGAGGGGGCGCTCGAGCTGCTCGGGCTGCTCGGCTACGACGCCACGCACGCACGACCCTACGACCTTGCCGACGTCGGCTGGTCCGGAGCGGGGCTGCGGCTGGGCGGTGCCCGCGCAAGCCGCGGATACGGGGTACTAGTGGCCGAGACGCCCGAGCTCCCCCGCTCACTGAAGATCTTTGGTCGCCGCTTGGTCGAGATGTTCCACGATGCGCCGTTGGCGTTTGTGGGTGTGGGCGAGGGCGGCAAATGGCGAGAATGGGCCGTGATCCGGCCACGCCTGGTTCCAGGTGGCGGCGGCGCGGTCACAATCGCGAAGCTGCAGGTCGATCCGACCACGCCGACCGCACACGATGTCGACGTATTGAGCCGCCTGGCGTGGCATCTCCGCCGCGAGGACGCAGCCAACCAGCAGGCGATAGATCAGGCGCTCGACGTCGAGCGCGTGACCCGTAGCTTCTTTATCGAGCTCAACCAGCACTACAAGCTGCTCGTAAGCGCGGTCGAGGATCTCGGTGCGCGCGAGCCCGCGGCGGCCGTCGGAATCGAGTACGCCGGTGGTGCTCCGCGAGTCGCCTTGCGGATCGTCACCCAGACACTGTTCTGCTATTTCCTTCAACGGAAGGGTCTCCTCGACGGCGACCGCGCCTGGCTGACGCACGCATACGCGCGCGCCCGTCACAGCGGTGGCTT
>Ga0210385_10001854_pt1 | contig 12895 bp, 10 predicted proteins | sample IncBWH26OmetaG_FD_160107 | JGI IMG/M metagenome (GOLD analysis project Ga0210385, IMG submission 160107) | Forest soil microbial communities from Barre Woods Harvard Forest LTER site, Petersham, Massachusetts, United States - Inc-BW-H-26-O ... | reverse complement strand
AATGCCTGCGCACTGTCCTGGCAAGTGTCGGTGACCAGCACGCGGCGCAAGAACTTGTCGACGAGGCCTTCGCCAGGGCCTGTGCGTCCTGGCGCACGGTCAGCAAGCATCCGGCGCCGAAGGCATGGGTGGTTCGCACGGCGCTGAACGTGAACATCTCCCGGTGGCGGCGTCACCGCCGGGAGATTTCCGTGGCCGACCCGGCTGCGGGCACGCACCCGCAGGCTGCCGAAGACGCCGGGAGCCTTGTCGATCCCAGGATCATGGCGGCCCTGATGCGGCTTCCTGCCCGGCAACGGCAGGTCGTGGCGCTGCGACTGTTCCTCGACCTGGACACCGCCCGCACCGCGGAGGTGCTCAGCATCACGCCCAGCACGGTCAAGGCGCATCTCGCCCGTGCCCTCGCGGCTCTGCGCGATGCTCTCATTCCCGAACACCAACAGGAGATCCCCTGATGAACGACCATGACCTCATCACAGCGATGCGGGAATCCTTCACCGATGTTCAGTCGGCCACCCCGGTGGAACAGATCGTGAACCGTAGCCGGTCAATTCGCGCCCGGCGGCGTATTCCCGTCGCGGTCGCGGTAGTTGCGGTGGCCGCGGCGGCCGGCACCGCGGTCGCCCTCATTCCTTCCGGGTCGGCCAGACCGGCGCCGGTGGCCACGCACACGACCGCCTACGTCGTCAGCCACGTCACCCGGGCCCTTGACGCGATGCCAGACAGCACCATCCTGGCCACCCAGCAGACCCCGGCGCGCGGCCCCATCATGGACGGGTGGACGTACGAAGCAGGCCGGGCAGGAGACCGGGCGCGGCATGAGACCTTCACGCGAGGCGGGCAGCTCATAACGGACGACGGAATCTCTTACAGCGGTTCCCCCCCGGGGGCGACGCGGCTAATCTCCGTCGACTACCAAAACAAGACCTGGTGGCGTTGGACCGGACCCTACCTGAACGGCACGCCCAAACGCACGACGGTCTGGAACTGCAGCAACGCGGGAAGCAACGATATCATCGGGAACGCCCACGACATGGCCGCCCAGCTCCGCACGGCGCTGTCCTGCGGTGACCTGAAGGTCGCCGGCAGCGGCACGGTCGACGGCGTCTCTGCCGTCGAGCTTGTCGGGCACTTCAGTAACGGTGACGCCGCGTTGACCTACTGGGTGAACGCCACGACCTATCTGCCTTTCCGCTTTACAGCGAAGAGCATCGGCACGTTTCAGATGAACATTCAGTGGCTGCCGCCGACAGCGGCCAACCTGGCCAAGTTGAACGTGCCGATTCCGGCGGGCTTCACCCAGGTGTCGCCGCCCGCGAATTAGCCGTCCTTAGCCACGACATGGCTACCCCCACGTTGCCATGACGTGGGGACGATTTCCTTCCCTGAATGCCGCTGGTGATCTTACTGATGTAGGCGTCAGTCTCCGAGGTCGCTCAGGAATCTGTTGGTGTACTCCAGTGGTGTCGTGCCGGAAATCGAGTTGCAGGTGGGTGACGCGTACGTATCGGAGCAGGGCGTGTCCCGGTCCAGTGACCAGAAGTGCAGCCCGGCCAGGCCGTTGTCGACCGCGTATGCCGTGAGCGTGTCCACGTCAGCGATCGTGAAGGTCTCGCTGGTGGTGTCGTTCATGCCGATCATCGGGGTGACGGCGATCTTGCTCGCCGGGATTCCGTAGGTGTGCTCGAGGTTCTCCACCGCCTGGATCGCCGACTGCGCCATCTCGCAGCTGCCGGAGACGACGACGCAGACGCTGCTGGACGCGCTGCCGTAGTCCATGGTCATCAGGTTGATGACGTAGTTGTTCAGGCCAGAGCCGAGCACCGCCTCGACGACTTCGTTGCCGAGCGAGTTCACTCCGCCGTAGCTGCCATCGGATGCTCCCAGCGTGGCGAGCGTGAACGAGAACTGCAGGTTCGGGTACTCCGACTGTGCCCCTGCCGCCGCGTCGACCAGGTCTTGGATCTGAGACTCGGTCTGGCCGCCTTCGATGTCGAAGTCGATGCCGACCAGGTGCGGGCTGGCGTAGGTGGCGATGAACGATTCCATGCCGGCCGTCGAGTCGCAGGTGAAGGTCCCGTCCTCACCGCCGGTCGAGACAACGTAGTCCAGGCCGGCGGCCTGGAGTTGCGGAACGTTCTCCGCAGCCCAGTCGGCACCCGAGACGCCACCCCAGGTCTCGCTGCCGCAGGTTCCGGAAGCGAACGCGAGCGTGATCGCGGGCAGCTTCGGGACGTACTCCGACACCAGGCTTCCGGACCCCACTACCGGCAGGTCGGACCCTTCCACGGCCGACTGCATCTCGTAGGTATTCCAGTTCATGTTGATGGTGACGTCCTTATACGGACTGAAGAGCAGGCCGCTTACCGAGCCCGTGCCGGAACCTGACCCTGATCCTCCCCCGCCTGAGCCCGATCCGGAGCCGCCGCCAGCGCAAGCGCCGTCGGACGTCCACGGCTCTCCCGAGCCGCTGCCGCCGTTGTTGGTCGCCGGGTCGTTGCCCTGCGTCCACCAGTTCGCGGTGTAATTGATCCCGTCCTCGCTGGCCTGATCGCCAGCGGTGTAGACAGCAGTGGAACTCCACGCCGCCGCGCATGCGGTGGATGCCTGCGCGGCGGACCCTGAGGCCACCGCGAGGCCCGAGCCGCCGGCCGTTAACGCGAGCGCCGAGCCAGCGATGAGAGCTGTGCGCAGAATCCGTCGTCCGACTTGCATGGGACCCTCCAGAGGAAGAGCTGGGGCGATATGGCGCCCCCACCATGCGCCGGTGATCCTGGTCAGTTTGTATGCCCGGAGAGCCAGCCAGTCAAGACTTACTGTTAAGAATCCTTCTAGTTAATTTTAGGTCTGAGGGGCATCCTCGACGGCTGGCTTCGGCCGCGCTTACTTGGGTGTGCCGATGATGGCTCGGGTCCGCAGCAGGATGCCGAGCACGGTCTCGTCGCCGGCTGCGGTGATGCTGGACCGGTCGGGGGCGGGCAGGTTGTTGGTCAGCAGCCGCCAGGCCTGCTCGGTGGTCATCCCCAGGGTCGCCACCACCCGCGTCCCCGGCGCGTCGCGGTACTCCCAGCCGGCCGGCGCGGCGACCAGGTGCCAGGTCACCGTGACCGGGCCGGTGACGGAGATCGTGACCGAATCGCCCGGCTGGGCCACGGCCTGCCCGAGCCGGAACGGGTACGCCCAGCGCAGGCCGTCCAGGACCGGCCAGGCCAGGTCGGCGCGCAGGTCACTGGGGCGGCCGACCGCCTGGAGCAGCTGCTGGCGGTGGATCCAGTACTCGGAAAGCTCGCGGACATGGTTGAGCCAGGCCGGAACCGGCTCCGTGCCCGCCCATGACACGCCCGCCGTGCGGGCTCGCGGGTCTTCGCCGCGTATGGTCTCGGCCACCTGCGGCCCGGCCCACTCGAGCAGGTCCGTCACGATGCGCGGGCTGAGCCTGCGGGCGGCGCGGACCCACTCGTCCTGCAGGCCGTCCAGCCAGGCGATGAACTCGCTTTCGCTGGCGTCGCCCGGTCCCGGCGTCCCGAAATGGCCGTCACGATGACGGGCGAGGAAGCCGAGATCGTCGCCGACGAGGTGGCCGCACAGGCCGAGGACGGTCCAGCCTGGGCACGGCGACGGGCGGTCCCAGTCCGCCGGGTTCAGGCTGGCCAGCAGCTCGCTCAGCCGGGCCCGCTCGGCCAGGAACAGGCTGGCAAAGTCCCACGGCGGCTCGGCGGGAGGACCGCCATGGCCGCTTTCGGCGTGCTGGCCGGTCATCAGTGGCTGACGACGGTCACGCTCGGAGCGCCACGGTCGGCGCGAACCTCGACCGTGCCGCCGATGGGGAACGTCGCCGTCGGGGTGGTGTGGCCGAAGTCGACGTTGGCGATCACCGGGAGGCCTGCCAGCTCCGGCTTGGTGGCGACGATCTGGGCCAGCAGCTCCCGAGTCATTTCGCTCTGCCGCTGGAACCGCCCGATCACCAGGCCCCGCACGCCGCCGAAGGCCGGCTGCTGCAGCAGCGACACGAGGTCGCGGTCGAAGATCCAGGGCCGGGTCAGGTCGTCGTCCTCGGCGAAGACCACCGTGCCGTCGAGCGGCGGCAGATACGGCGTGCCCTGCAGCAGGTTGAACGTGCACAGGTTGCCGCCCACGATCGTGCCTGCCGCCTCGCCCTCCTGGAGCACCCACCAGTCCGTTCCGGTCTCGAGATGCCGGTCCTCCTGGTCGAGGTACCACTCGTCGTCGCTCCAGGTCGGCGATGGTTCCAGCCGGAACGGGTCGTCGCGCATGAGACACGCCACGAAGCCGGCCTCGGTGTAGCCGAAGTGATGCTTCATGCCGAAGCTCGAGTAGTGCGGGCCCGAGTAACCGACGATGCCGGTCGTGGTGTAGAGCGCGTTGGACAGCGCCGTGATGTCGGAGAACCCGCAGAGCACCTTGGGGTTCGCGGCGACCAAGCCGTAGTCGATGCCAGCCAGCAGCTGGTTGGAGTTGAAGCCACCGATCACGGTGAGGATCCCGTCCACCTCGGGATCTTCGAACGCGGCGTGCAGGTCTGCCAGGCGCGCGGCCACTGATGATGAGACGAAGTCGTCGCATTCCTCGGCGTGCTCGCCGAACGAAAGCTGCAGGCCCAGCCCGGCCAGCTTCCTTCCGGCCTCGGCGCGGGCTTCGGCGGGGATGATCGCCAGCGATCTCGACGGCGCGATCACGCGCACCGACGAGCCGGATCGCAGCTTCGGCGGGACTACCGGCATCGGCCCATGGTGCCCGATGACAGGGAGCTAGGCGAACGAATTCCTGGCGCTGGCCCCTCAGACCACCTGGGCCGCGATCTTGCTGGCCGTTGCCCGGACGGTTGGGCCGAGTCGGCTCACGAGCTCGCTCATCGCAGCGGGAGACCATGGGATCGCGAGGTTCACCGCCGCGACGACCTGGCCAGACCGCGAGCGGATGGGCGCGGCGATCGATCGCAGCGCGCTTTCGAGTTCCTCATCGTTCGTGGCGATGTTGGTGCAGCGGACCTTTTCGAGCTCCCGGATCAGTGACTTCTTGTCCGTCAGCGTCCGGGGGCCGCGCTGGACCAGCTCCATGCGGTCCAGCAGCCGGTCGAGATCCGGCTGCGGCAGATAGGCCAGCAGCGCCTTGCCGGTCGCGCTGCAGTAGGAGGGCAGCCGGGAGCCGACGTGCAGGCTGAACTCCAGGTGGTGGTAACGGCCCGGACGTCCCCGGACCCGGTCGATCAAGATCACATCGGTGTCATCACGGATGGCCAGGTTGGACGTGTGCCCGGTGGCGTCGGTGAGCTGCTGCAGATGCGGCGCCGCGATCTCCCGCAGCTCCAGCGACCCGAGCACGGAGAACCCCAGGTCCAGGACGCGCGGCCCGAGGCGGTACCGCCGCGTCGCGGCCTCCTGCTCCAGATAGCGGAGCGAGGCAAGCGTGGCCACGTAGCGGTGCGTCGTGCTGCGGGTCAGGCCCAGCTCGCGAGCGAGCTCACTGATCCCGATCGCCGGGCGGTCCGGGCTGAATGCCGACAAGATCGCGAGGCCTCGCTCCAGCGATTGGGAGAACCCCGGACCATTGGTTTCCTGAAGCATGTTCCAAATATTAGAACCATATCTCGATATTTGGACAGACTCTCATGACGCTCGGTCTAGTCTTCGCCGCGCAGCAGGAGGTGGAGATGAGCCGTAATGCTCGCCGCGGCCGCGCCGGCGGCGCAGGCGGTCGCGGGCACCCACGGGCGGCTCCCTACGCCTGGCCGTTGGTCGGGAGATCAAACGCAACGGCCACCTGCTCACCGGCCGCGCGAAACGTCAGCGTCAAGCTGCGGGCACGCGGGTCGAGAGGAGGAAGGAAATCCAGAGCGAGTTCCTCGTGCCCGGGATGCCCGGTGCTGCCGCCGAACGAGCTGACGTACCCACCGCCGAGGTCGTCTTCGGCGTGCACGGAGGTCGAGTCCCACTTCAGCATCTGATCCTCGCTGTAGATGAACCACCCCGGCCTTGCGCGAAGGTAGAGCTTCCAGCTGCCGGGCCGGGAGACCAGGCTGTCGACCTGCACCACGAGGCCGTGGATCGGGGGAAGCGCGGCCGCGATGTCCAGGTGACATGCGGGTCCGTCGCTCCGGTTCGCGGCGCTGAGCATGCCTGACCAGGCGGGCGGAAGGTCATCGACCGGACGTTCGCCGGTGAGGGAGGCGCAAAGGCTGGCCAGCTGGCCGGGCAGCTCGCTCGCGGCGTCGAGTTCGCCGGACTCCCGGATCGCCGCGGCCCTGGCGAGCGCGATCGAGCGCTGCCTGAGTTCGACCGGCGAGCCTGAGAGCCACGTGCCGATCAGCGAGCGGGCCAGATCCTCCAGGTCCATCTCGGCCGCTGATACCGGCGTGACGTCGCTGACCTGCACGGCGGCCCGGGGCGAGGTCACCAGGCGGGTCGTCGGCCCGTCGTGAGCGCGCAGCTCGACCCAGGCCGCCTCCCGCGCGGGAGCGGGCTCGAGCCGGAAGACCACTCTGACGGGTTCGGGTTCCTCGTCCGGCTGGCCGCGGTGGCCTTCCGTTTCCCTGACTTTGAGGGCATATGTCGTGCCCCGGTCGTCGGTCACGGTCACGTCGCCGAAGGCCGGCAGCTGCCGCCAGACCGGCCGGCCGGGCGCCGCGAGGCGGTCCTTCTGGGACAACGGCCGTTGGCGCGGCATGGCGGGCGGGGGCGGCGCAGCGGGCGCCGGCCGTACCAGTGAGGCATCCAGCACGGCGTGACCCGGGCCGACGACCAGCAACTCGGGGAGCAGGACTCCCGCGGCGGTCTCGATAGCGGCGGCGCCGCCGAACGACCGGCGTTCTTCGGGTGGTTCCAGAAGATCGGGGCTGGCCGCAGCGGGGGCCGGCGGTTTCGCACCCAGGTAGATGAAGCGGTCGCGCTCCACCGCGGCCTTCAGCGCGGGCCAGCTCCAGAAGCCGTACTCGCGGGCCACGGCCAGCTGAGCGGCCGACAGCAGCACGCGGTCCGAGACCGCATGAAGGCGGGCGAGGGCGTCGGATTCGCCCTGGGCCGCGGCACGCAGCAGTTCTCGCGCCTGGCGGCGAAGCTGATCTAGGTCAGGTGGGAAGGGAAGCTCGGGCATGACGTCTCCATCGCCGCCCGTGGTCCGCGTCCGGGCGCGAAAGAAGACAGTCGTGCCGCATGCACAGCCTGACTAGCACCGTGGAGGTGGACTCGGTCCTGCCCGCGAACCCGGCGGCGCCCCCCGGCGCCGTTGCGGATAGATTACCGCCGCGTGGCCGGCGATGCCATATACGCCCTAGGTCCGCGCCCTCGCGGGGGCCTTCATCTCGGGTATGACGGCGCCGCCGTACGACGCCAGCGTCTCGTCCTTGGCGTCGTGCTGGAGGTAGATCGCGAACTGGTCGACGCCCAGCCCCTCGAGTTCCCGGAGCCGCCGGACCTGCTCGCCGACGGGGCCGATCAGGCAGAACCGCTCGACGATCTCATCCGGCACGAAATCGGTGTGGCTGCTGCCGGGCTTGCCGTGGGCGTTGTAGTCGTAGCTCTCCCGCCCGGCGATGTAGTCACTGAGCGCCTTCGGCACCGCGCTCCCCTCGCTGCCGTAGCGGGCAACGATGTCGGCGACGTGGTTGCCGACCATGCCGCCGAACCAGCGGCACTGGTCCCGCGCGTGAGCCAGCTGCTGGGGCGAGCCGTCGGTGACGTACGCCGGCGCGGCGACGCAGATCTTCACGTCGCCGGGGGGGCGGCCCGCGTCGGCGGCGGCCTTGCGGACCGCCGCGATTGACCACGCCGCGATGTCCGGGTCGCCGAGCTGCAGGATGAAGCCGTCGCCCATCTCCCCGGCCAGCGCCAGGGCCTTGGGGCCGTACGCGGCCACCCATACCGGCAGCCGGGATTCGGTCGCCCACGGCAGTCGCAGTTCCGCCCCCTTGTAGGGGACCGCCTCGCCATTGGCCAGGCCCCGGATCACCCGCACCGCTTCCCGCAGGTTGGCGAGCGTCGCCGGCCGGCCACTGATGACCCGGACCGCCGAGTCGCCGCGGCCGATGCCGCAGATCGTCCGGTTGCCGAACATGTCGTTCAGCGTCGCGAACAGCGACGCGGTGACGGTCCACTCGCGGGTGGAGGGATTGGTGACCATCGGCCCGACGGTCACGCGGTGCGTGGCAGCCAGAATCTGGCTGTAGATGACGTACGGCTCCTGCCAGAGCAGGTGGGAGTCGAACGTCCAGACGTGCCGGAACCCGTGGTGCTCGGCGCGCTGGGCGAGGTCTACAACGCGCCAGGCGGGCGGGTCGGTCTGCAGTACTACGCCAAACTCCATGCGGACCTCAGATCAGGTTCTGGGAAAGGCCGCGCCGGACGAACCGCCCGTGGCCCTTGGTTCCGATGTAGCCGGACTCATCTTTGACGACGGCGCCCCGGGACAGAACGACGTCGACGTGCCCGTCGATCTCCCATCCCTCCCACGCCGAGTAGTCCATGTTCATGTGGTGGGTCTTGCCGACGCCGATCGACGTATGGCCGTTCGGGTCGTAGACGACGATGTCCGCGTCTGCGCCAGGGCTGATGACGCCCTTCTGGCCGTACATGCCGAACATCCGGGCCGGCGTGGTGCAGCAGACGTCCACCCAGCGCTCCAGCGAGATGCGCCCGTCGGCCACGCCCTGGTAGAGCAGGTCCATCCGGTGCTCGACGCTGCCTATCCCGTTGGGGATCTTGGCGAAGTTGCCGACGCCCATGTCCTTCTGGTCCTTCATGCAGAACGGGCAGTGGTCCGTGGACACCGTCGTGACATCGCCGGTCCGGATGTACTTCCAGAGCTCATCCTGGTGCCCGTCGGCGCGAGCGCGCAGCGGCGTCGAGCACACCCACTTGGCCCCCTCGAACCCAGGCGCACCCAGGTTCTCTTCCAGCGAGAGATAGAGGTACTGGGGGCAGGTCTCGCCAAAGACGTTCTGGCCGGCGTCCCTGGCCTCGGCGATCCGTTCCAGCGCCTGTTTGGCCGAAACGTGGACCACGTAGAGCGGCGCGCCGGCCAGATCGGCGAGCATGATCGCGCGATGCGTCGCCTCCTGCTCGGTCTGCCACGGCCGGGTGGTGCCGTGGTAGTACGGCGCGGTCTCGCCCCGCTCGAGCGCCTGCTGCACGAGGACGTCGATGGCCGAGCCGTTCTCGGCGTGCATCATGATCAGCCCGCCGTTGCCCGCGGCCGTCTGCATCGCCTGCAGGATCTGGCCGTCGCTCGACAGGAAAACGCCCGGGTAGGCCATGAAGAGCTTGAAGCTGGTGATGCCGTCGCCGATCAGCTCGTCCATCGCCTTGAGCGCGTCGGCGTTGACGTCCCCGATGATCTGGTGGAACGCGTAGTCGATGGCGCAGTTCCCGGCGGCCTTCTCGTGCCACAGCGCGACCTGGTCCTGGACGTGCTGGCCCTGGGCCTGCACCACGAAGTCGACGATCGTGGTGGTGCCGCCCCACGCCGCGGCGCGGGTGCCGGTCTCGAACGTGTCGGAGGCCTGCGTGCCGCCGAACGGCATCTCCATGTGGGTATGCCCGTCCACGCCGCCCGGGATGACGTACTTGCCGCTGGCGTCGATGACGGTGTCGGCGCTGACCGGCCCGAACGCGGCGGAGCCGGGTGAGAACACCGCGGCGATGGTCTCGCCGTCGACGAGCACGTCGGCCCGGCCGGACCCGGTGGCCGAGACGACCGTGCCGCCGGTGATCAGGATCGTCATGGCTGCACCGTCCGGGTGTAGGTCTCGGGCCGGCGGTCACGGTAGAACTGCCAGTCGTTGCGGGTGCGGGTGATCTCCTCCAGGTCGAGGTCGCGGATGACGATCTCTTCCTGGTCGGTCGACGCTACGTCGCCGACAAAGTTCCCGCGCGGGTCCACGAAGTAACTGGAGCCGTAGAACTCGACCGCCTCGTCGCCGAACTCCTCGTACTCGCGGCCGATCCGGTTGTTGGCGGCGATGAAGTACTGGTTCGCCGCGGCCGCCGCCGGCTGCTCGAGCTCCCACAGCCGGTTGGACAGGCCCGGCTTGGTTGCCGAGGGATTGAAGACGATCTGCGCGCCGCCCAGCCCGAGTTCGCGCCAGCCTTCCGGGAAGTGCCGGTCGTAGCAGATGTAGACGCCGACGCGGCCGACCGCGGTGTTGAACACCGGGTAGCCGAGGTTGCCGGGGCGGAAGTAGAACTTCTCCCAGAACTGCGGCAGGTTCGGCAGGTGGTGCTTGCGGTACTTGCCGAGCAGCGCGCCATCCGCGTCGATGACGGCGGCCGTGTTGTAGTACTCCCCCTCGTTCTCAACCTCGTAGACCGGCAGGATGATGACCAGGTTCAGCTCCCTGGCCAGGGCCTGGAACCGCTCGGTGGTCGGCCCGGGGACCGGCTCGGTGTAGGAGTAGTACTTCTGGTCGGTGACGATCCCGAAATACGGTCCGTAGAACAGCTCCTGGAACCCGACGATCGACGCGCCGCTGGCGGCGGCTGACCGCGCCAGTTCCTCGTGACGCTTGATCATCGTCTCTTTGTCGCCGGTCCATGCGACCTGCGTGACCGCTGCGCGAAGTGTCGTCACCGGGGTGCTCTCCTCAATCTGCGACGTCGTTATCGCCGCTGCTCAGGTAAGCCAATTTAGACCTGCCCGGCACCCCGTTCCAGAGTCACCGAGGCGCCGCGCGCCAAGCGCTCGCCAAGCCGCTGCCAAGCGCCTGCGCGCATACTGCCGCGCGGGGGCCTTTCGGGGCCGCCCGATCTCCGGCTGCAGCCAGCCTTCCCGGGTTGCCGAAGTCTCCAGCACCACGACTTCACGCCCCGGCCGTCTGGGCTGCTGGAGACCGGTCCATGTACGGAAGGAGCGCAGATGAAATTCTGGAGACGTAAGCTGCGGCTCGCGGCGGTTGCCGTGACCGCAGCGGTTGCCCTGACCGCCGCGGCCTGCTCGTCGTCGGGCAGCGCGCCGGGCAGTACGTCGGGCAGCACGCCGGTGAAGGGCGGCACGGCGACGGTCGCGCTGCCGCCCTCGGTCACCTATAGCTGGATCTTCCCGTTCTACTCGATCACGAACGCGGGCGTTTACAACGACAACCAGTTCCAGTACCTGATGTACCGGCAGCTGTACATGTTCGGCAACAACACCAACACCTCGGTGTCCGTGAACTACCCGCTGTCGCCGGCCAACCCGCCCGATTTCACCAACGGCGGGAAGACCCTGGTGATCAACATGAAGGGCTGGAAGTGGTCCGACGGCGAGACCGTCAACGCCCAGTCCCTGATCTTCTTCCTGAACATGGCGAAGGCGGAGAAGGCCAACTGGGACGCCTACGTTCAGGGCCTGCTGCCGGACAACATCGTCTCCTACAAGGCCACCGGGCCCAACCAGGTGACGATGCAGCTGAACAGCGCGTACTCCAGCATCTGGTACACCTACAACCAGCTCGCCGAGCTGACCCCGATGCCGCTGGCGTGGGACGTCACCAGCCTGGGCGCCAAGCCGGGCAGCGGCGGATGCGCCACCGACACCGCGGCCGACGGCTGGGCCAAGTGCAAGGCGGTCTACACCTTCCTGACCGCGCAGTCGAAGATCGCCTCGACGTACGCGACCAGCCCGCTGTGGTCGGTCGTCGACGGGCCGTGGAAGCTGTCCACCTTCAACACCGACGGCAACGTCACGATCGTGCCGAACAAGGACTACTCCGGCAACCCCAAGCCGAAGCTGTCGGCGATCAAGTTCGTGCCGTTCACCAGCGACGCGGCCGAGTACACCGCGCTGAAGACCGGGTCGGTCGACATCGGCTACATCCCGACCGCAGACCTGGCGCAAAAGCCGGCCAACTCCTACCTTCCCTCGGTGAACCCGCTGGGCAGCTCGTACAACCTGGAGCCCTTCCTGGACTATGGCATCCAGTACTCCCAGCCGAACTTCAACAACCCGCAGGTCGGTTACCTGGTCCGCCAGCTCTACATCCGCCAGGCGATGCAGTACGCCGAAGACCAGCCCGGCATCAGCAAGGAGATCTGGCGCGGGTACGCGACCCCGGACGCGGGCCCGGTGCCGACCGTGCCGACGAACCAGTTCGAGCCGGCCATCGAGAAGGAGAACGGCGGCCAGGGGCCGTACCCGTACAGCCCGTCCAAGGCCAAGGCGCTGCTGACCAGCCACGGCTGGTCGGAGGTGGGCGGCGTGATGACCTGCCAGGACCCGTCCAAGTGCGGCAAGGGCATCACCAAGGGCGAGCAGCTGAAGATGACGTTCGTCTACTCGACGGGCGTGGCGGCCGCCACGGCGACGTACGAGGCGATCAAGTCCGAGGAGTCGCAGGTCGGCATCGACGTCACGCTGGTCGGCCAGTCGTTCAACACGATCATCGGTGAGAGCGCGCCGTGCGCGCCGATGGGCCCGAAGTGCAACGTCCAGGTGTTCTCCTACGGCGGCTGGGGCTTCGACGGCCCGGGCTTCGAGCCGACCGGCGAGTCGCTGTTCGCCACCGGCGCCGGGTCGAACTCGGGTAACTACTCCGACCCGACGATGGACAAGCTGATCACCGAGACGCACACCAGCAACAGCCTGTCCGTGTTCGACAAGTACGCCACGTACGGGACGGAGCAGCTTCCGTTCATGTGGGTGCCGGAGCCGGAGCCGTATGCGGTCCAGGCGGTCTCCAGCACGCTGAAGAACGTCACCTTCAGCCCGCTGTTCACGATGTTCCCTGAGTACTGGCAGTTCACCAAGTAGTTCCGGCGAATGCTCCCGCCCGTCCGCTGCTCCTGCCCGCCCGCCTCGCCCACGCTCCGCGAGGCGGACGGGCAGGCCGCCGGGCCAGGCCGGCCCGGACCAGCCGCGGGGGCGTCCGGGAACCCGGCCGAGTGCAGGTGAATGTGCCGCCTGGGCA
>Ga0210385_10001851_pt1 | contig 12906 bp, 12 predicted proteins | sample IncBWH26OmetaG_FD_160107 | JGI IMG/M metagenome (GOLD analysis project Ga0210385, IMG submission 160107) | Forest soil microbial communities from Barre Woods Harvard Forest LTER site, Petersham, Massachusetts, United States - Inc-BW-H-26-O ... | reverse complement strand
GGTGGATGGTTGAGCCAGTAGCCGGTGTAGGAGAAAGTTTGACGCAGAGCTTTCAGGCTGGCGTTGCCGGGGTAGGTGTTGCGGTCGAAGCCGAGGTAGGTGGGACCCTGGGCCTGTAGCGTTGCGCAAGAAAAAATCAAGGCTGCTGTGAACCACCGCAGATTCATTGTGTTGATCTTAGGTTATGGCGATAATATAGCTCACAACATGGAAGTACCGAATTTCGTCCAACAAAGGGGAGGTGGATGTGCTCCAAACACTTGAACAAAGGCAAAAGCCTCTTCTGCCTCGGTGGCTCGCCGTACTGGGAGCGGTGCTGGGATCGTTCTCCTTAGGACTGATGACAGGCAAGCTCCTGATGGGAGCCAAGCCAGTGATCGACTGGACAATGACTATTATGGATTTGATATTCGGGGCGTGTTTTACGACCTTTTTTGCGATTTTAGCCGCCAAACATGAAGTTGGACCTAGCAGGTGATGATTCCATTTTTCTTGGTCACGATCTGAATTTTCCAACTAGATTATTTCCTAAACTGGAGCGCACCTCAGCGGCTGAAGCCGCGTTTCCCGCGTGGTCTGATTGGCACGAGTGGAACTCGTGCCCTTTCCGATTCTTTTCGGACTCCGACGGCTGCTATCCCCCGATGTGCACCATCGTTCTTGACGCGGGCACGAAGTCTGGCTCGCCGATGTGGTGGCGTTCTTCTTTTTTCTGGATCACGCCGCGGATGAACTCTGCCAACTCTTCGTCGCTGGCGCCGCGTTGCATTTGGGCTTGGAGGTCGTGATCCCACACTGAGAACAGGCAGGTGCGGATTTTGCCGTCGCTGGTGATGCGGATGCGGCTGCAGTGTCCGCAGAAGGGATGGGAGACGGGGGCGATGATGCCGATTTCGCCGACGCCGTCGTCGAAGCGGTAGCGGCGCGCGGTTTCTGAGCGCGCGTGTGGGATTTCGACCAGCGGACGGTATTCGGCCATGCGCGCCAGGATTTCGTCGAGCGTGACGACGGTCGTGGGCGACCACGTGCGCCCTTCTTCGAGCGGCATGAATTCGATGAAACGCACGGTGACGCCCTCTTCGCGGGCGAACATGCCGAAGGGGATGATTTGATCTTCATTGAAGCCGCGCATGAGCACGCAGTTCACTTTCAGCGGCCACAGTCCGGCTCGGCGGGCGGCGCGGATGCCGGCGAGCACATGGTCGTATCCGTTGGGCACGCGGGTGATGCGGGCGAAGCGGTCGGGATCGACGGCGTCCATGGAGACGGTGACACGGGTCAGGCCGGCGTTCTTGAGCGGCTGGGCAAGATCGGCGAGGAGATGGCCGTTGGTAGTGAGCGCGATGTCGAGCGGATCTTTGTCTCTGCCATTCTGGTTGGGCGCGCGAAGCTGGGCGAGGTCACGGACGAACTGGACTACTTCCTTGCGCAGGAGCGGTTCGCCTCCGGTGAGGCGAATCTTGGTGACGCCCATTCCGACCAGCACCCGCGCCATACGCAGATAGTCGGCGAACGGAAGGTCACCGTAGAGCGCACCTTCGTTTCCGGTGCGGCAGTAGACACACTTATAGTTGCAGCGGTCGGTGATGGAGATCCGCAGGTCGGTGATGGGGCGGCCGAAGTTGTCGGTGAGGGGCACGGTCGGCTGCTCACATTATAGGTTGCGTGCGGGAATATCGCTCAAAGTTGCCGCGGCGGGCCAGGGCTGAAACAGCGAGGAAGAGAGCCAGCGTGAGCATCTGGAGGCGGAGAAATAATTTCATGTGGCTGTCCTTAACGTAACAGCAACCGCCGAGAAACATCACGGTCGGCCGGCGATCGAGCGCGCGATCGCTTTCTCCGCGAGCGGCGCCATTGTTTTGTATCCGGACGCATTGGGATGCAGTCCATCGTCAGACAGATCGCGCTTCAGCATGCCTTTGTCATCCATGACGGCCGAGAAGTAATCGAGGTAGACGAATCCATTCTTCGCGCAGTAATCCTTGAGCCAGGTGTTCAACGCCAGCAGTCTCTCGCGCGGACGCAGGGAAAAAGACTCCTTCGCATCCTCAGTGTAGTTGTTCACTGGGAGCAGCGAGGCGAAGACGACGCGAATGTGGTGCAGGCGCGCCGACTCGGCCATGGAAGCGTAGTTGGCCTCGATATCCTCGTTGCGGGCGGGGCCGGTGACGCCAGCGACGTCGTTGGTTCCGGCCAGAACGATCAGCACACGGGGATGCAGGGCGATCACGTCCTGACGGAAGCGAACCAGCATCTGGGGCGTGGTCTGCCCGTCGATGCCACGGTTGATGTAAGGCTTGCCGGGGAAATAATCTGCCAGCTTCCAGTAATCGGTTATGGAGTCGCCGAGGAACACGACTCGATTTTCGCCTGGAGCGGGCGGTGCGAGCGCGGCGTTGGCTTCGCGATAGCGTTTCAGTTCTCCGAAGTCGTCGGTGTAGATGGCGATGCGGGAGGCGCGGTATTCGTCGAGGCCGGGGTGGCCGGTGGAGGGGATGCTGGATTGCTGGGCCAGTGCGGGGAGAGACATCGCGAAAACCGTGACCAACTGCCAAGCCGTGCAGGAACTAATTCTCACGAGAACTAAGCCTCCTGAGCGTGATACCGATTACATGCCGTCGTAGTTCGGACCGCCGCCGCCTTCGGGCGGGACCCAGGTGATGATCTGATAGGGATCGGCGATGTCGCAGGTTTTGCAGTGGACGCAATTCGATGGGTTCAGGCTGATGCGTTTGCCGTTCGCTTGGCTCGCGTCGTCGACCATTTCGTAGACGTTGGCGGGACAGAAATTCTGGCAGGGGCTGCCGAATTCTTTCACGCAGCGCGTGTTGCAAATATTCGTATCGTCGATGACCAGGTGCGATGGCTGATCTTCTTCATGTTTCGTGCCCGAGTGATAAAGGTCAGTAAGTTTGTCGAAGGTGAGTTTGCCATCGCCCTTGGCAGGGCCGAGCAGATCAGCTTCGGCGCCTCCGTCGGTGGGAAGATCGGAAAGTTTGCGCATGTGCTGGTAGCCGGCGGAGCCGGGATAGCGGTTGCGCAGGCCGCGTCCGCCGGTCACCATTTGCAGAGCCGAGTGGAACATGCCGGCATAGAATCCGTGGTCGAATCCCTGATGCATGTTGCGGACTTTCCAGAGTTCTTCTTTGATCCAGCTGGATTCGACGCTCCTTTGAAATGCAGCTAGAGTCGCTGCGGACGAATCATCTTTCTTCAGCGCCTCGAAGGCAGTCTCGGCAGCGAGCATGCCACTCTTGATGGCGAGATGAATTCCCTTGAGTCGCGCCGAGTTTAAGAAACCGGCGGAGTCGCCGAGGATCATCCATCCGTTGCCGGCGACCGGCGGAATGGCCCACCAGCCGCCGTAAGGCATCGACTTCGCGCCGTAGCGGATCATCTTGCCGCCTGCGAGCAGCTTGGCCACGAAGGGATGTTGTTTGAAATCCTGGAGCACATGCTGGGGGTCGAGGCGCGGGTCGCGATAGTCGAGTCCGGTGACGAAGCCGAGCGAGACTACATTTTCTTTTGAGCCGTAAATCCAGGCGCCGCCGTATTCTTTCGTCGTGAGCGGCCAGCCCATGGTGTAGATCACCTCGCCGGGCGCAATGCGGCCGGGAGGAACTTCCCAGAGTTCTTTCACACCAACGCCGTAGGTCTGCGGGTTGGAATTTTTCGCGAGATTGAATTTGTTGACGAGTTGCTTAGTTAGAGATCCGCGCGGGCCCTCGGCGAGGATTACGATTTTGGCGTTGAGGTCATAACCCGGTTCGAAGTTAGATTTCTTGTGGCCTTCTTTGTCGATCCCTTTGTCGTCAGTGCGGACGCCGGTGACGCGGGCTTCCTTTGAATCGTCGCTAAATATTAGTTCCGAGCCGGCGAATCCGGTGAAGATGGTGATGCCGGTTTCTTCGACCTTGCTTCCAAGCCACTTCACGAAGCGGTTCAGCGAAATGACATAGTTGCCATGGTCGCGCAGCGGTGGCGGGGTGATGGGCAGCTTGAACTTGCTCTTCTCAGTGAGAAAGTAGACGGCTTCTTTGGTGACTTCGGCATCGAGTGGAGCTTCTTTCTCGAATCCGGGAAGCAATTCGCGCATGGATCGCGGGTCTAGCAATGCTCCGGAGAGGCAATGCTGGCCGATCTCGCGCGCCTTTTCGAGCACGTAGATATTTTCTTTGCTGAGCTGAGAGTCGGGATGGGCGGCATTATGCTGATCAATCAGTTGAGACAAGCGGAGCGCGCATGCCATGCCTGCCGGACCACCGCCGACGATTACCACGTCGGCCGGCATTTGCGGGCGCTCGACGCCTTCGATGGGTTTGCGAAAGATCAACATAAGAACTTTGCCACGGATTTTCACCGATCACCGCGGATAAAATCCATTCATTAATCCGTAGAGATCCTTGAGAATCTGCGGCCGACTTCAGCTCCCTGCCTTTGCTTTCTTCACTTCTTCAATCAGCGGCGGAACGATGTCAAACAAATTTCCCACGACGGCATAGTCGGCGATTTCGAAGATCGGCGCTTCGGAATCTTTGTTGACCGCAATGATGGCGCGCGAGCCTTTCATACCAACGATATGCTGGATCGCGCCGCTGATGCCGAGCGCGAGATAAAGCTTGGGTGCGACCGTCTGGCCGGAGGAGCCGATCTGGCGGTCCATGGGGAGCCAGCCGGAATCGCAGATCGGGCGCGAGGCGGCGAGTTCGCCTCCAAGAGCCTCGGCGAGTTGCTTAACCATCTCAATATTCTTCTGCTCTTTGATCCCGCGACCGACCGAAACGATGATTTCGGCTTGCGTGAGATCGACCGCTTGCTTGGCTTCCTTGAACACTTCCTGCGGCTTGTTGCGAATGACGCCGTCCGCGATCTCGATGCTCACGGCTTCGACAGGCGCTGCGCAGGCAGCGGCCTCCGCTTTGTCGCCACGGAACGCTCCGTTCTGGAATGTGACGAACCAGGGAGCGTCGGAAGCGAAACTGACGTCGGCAGCGAACTTGCCCTGAAACATCTGGCGGGTGAAAACGAGTTTTCCGTTTTCATGCTTGAAGCCGATGCAGTCGCTGATGACGGTGCGTCCCATGGCGGTGGCGAGTTTGGGAACGAAATCGCGGACCTGGTAGGTGTGCGGCATCAGCACGAGCTTCGGCTGCTTCGTTGTGAGGAACTGCTTGAGTGCGGCGGCGAAGGCGTCGGGTGTGTAAGGCTCGAGCTTCGGTGATTCAACTGTGTAAACCTTGGCGACCTTCTTGGCGGCGACTTCGGCCGCCAAGGCGGACACGCTGGCTCCGACGACGGCAGCTTCGAGAGTCCAGCCGGTGGTGGCGGCTATGGCCTGACCGGCAGTGATGGTCTCCCAGGAGACGCGGTTGAGTTTGCCTTCACGTTGTTCGACGACTACTAAGATGGTATCGGGCATAAAAGCAGCTTCTTGCTCCTGGTTTCCAGCTAACGAAAAAAGCCGGCGGGACGTCGGCGCTACAACACGCGCAGTTCGTTGCGCAGTTTGTCCACCAGCTTTTTCGCGATCTCGTTTGGCGTGCCTTCTATGTGCTCGGTCTTCTTTGTTTTCTGCGGGACGTAGAGGCGTTCGATTTTCTGCAGGTTCCCGCCGATCGCCGATTGCACTTCCGCCAGCGGCACCTTGCGGATGGGCTTGTTCTTGGCCTGCTTGATGCCGATCAGCGTGGCGTAGCGTAGCTTGTTGATGCCGGATTGAATCGTCAGCACTGCCGGCAGGGGCATGTCGACGAACTGGAAGAATCCAGCTTCGAGTTCGCGCTTCACGCGGATGCCGGTGTCGGTTTTTTCAATCTGCATGATGATGGTGGCGTGAGGCCAGCCCAGCAATTCAGCCAGGATTACGCCGGTTTGCGCGTAGCCGTAGTCGTCGGATTGCAATCCGGTGAAGATGAGATCGAATTTTTCGTCTTTGATGGCGGCGGCGAAAGCTTTGGCTGTGTTGAATGCGTCGAGGCCGACGAAAGCATTGTCTTCGAGGTGGATGGCGCGGTCGGCGCCCTTCGCCAAGGCCTCGCGCAGCACTTGCTGCGAGCGGGCCGGGCCGGAAGTGATAACCACGACTTCTCCGCCGTGCTTCTCTTTCTGGCGCAGCGATTCCTCGAGCGCGAATGCGTCGGGCTCATTTACTTCATAGGAAACGTCGTCGCGGATCCACGCGGCGGTTTCGTTCAGTTTGAGCGGTGCGTCTTTCTGAGGCACCTGCTTCATGCAAACCAGGATTTTCAAACATGACTCCTGACTCCTGGCGCTTCGGGAGCGACAGGAAAACCATTCAGTATAAATCAGCGGTTGGCGATTGGCACTTTAGAGCTGAACAGGAACTCGGGCCGGATTACTCCGTGAAGACGACCGACTGCACGCCGGAGATCTCGAACCGTTTGCGGCAGCGCATGTTCTTGCAGGCCATCAGGTCGTCTTTGCGCAACATGTAGGAGCGGGCTTTGGCGAAGCGGGCGCGGTCGCGCTCGTCGGCGCGTCCGGTAAGCTGGCGCTTCTTGGTGCGCACCACCCAGGTGACTTCGTATTCTGCGGGCTGATGGCAGTGAGGACAGTTCAGGGTTGCCATCTTCCTCTGGGTGCTCTCGTCGAAAAAATCGCGCTCTTCCATGAATGACGATTATTGCATGTTCGCGGGGGCCGAGGCTATGGCAACATGAAGGTTGGGACGCGGGAAAATGGCGCGCAAGAAAAAGGTAAAGCGGTTTCGCGCAGTGCAGGCCGTGAAGGAACTGGCGCGGGAGCGGATGGGCGCGCCTCCTGCCGAGAAGGTGGTCCCACACAAGAACAAGAAGCAGGAGAAACACAAGCCCACGTTAGGCAAGCTGCTCGGTGATGTGGATTAGGTGTGTCTTACTGGAAGGTAGCAGTCACGGTCGTGTCAACGTTCAGGACGACAGTGCAAGTGTCACCCGAAAACCCACCGTTGCAGTTGGTCCACTGGACTGAGGTCTGACCCGAGCCTAGCGTAGCCGTCAGGCCAATGGCGCTGCCAAGGGCGTAGTCCGCTGAGCAGGCGCTGGCGGGGCACTTGATGGCGCCGGTAGAATCAACTACAGATCCTCCCGTCCCCACTATATCCACGGTCAAAATAGCCTGGTTGCAAGCTGCGGTGCCGGCGCCGCCCCCAGTAATGAACGCACTGCCGGTGACTTGGTTGGGGCTGTCGTAATAACTCGCATACAGGTTCCCGCTGCCGCAGATGCTGACCGCGGTCACAAGACTCGTATCCGTGATCGTAACCAGGTTTTGCGAATCAACCGACCACGTTACGAGATTGGTGATGTTCTTAGTCTCCGGCGGATGCTCATATGTACCCATCGCTTGGAATACCGCGCTCGATCCCACGGAGTTGAATGTCACGCCCGGAGGAACCACCTGAATCGACACTAGATGCTGATTGAATCCACAACTCGACAGGTTGAACAAGAACGTCGCGGCGGCGATAAGTGCGAGGATGCTGAACCACTTCCGGCTCATCAACGACTCCTGGAGTTAGGCGGCCGGCTAAATGCTCGCGCAGCGCGGCAACTTGGTCAATTTAGCTAGAAACAGGGCAAAAAGCAATCGTTAACAACGAGGTTGAGCATCGTCCGTCACCCCTTCACTGCCTCGGCAACCAACTTGGCGAACTTGCGGATATCGTCCTCGGTGGTATCGAAGGAGCACATCCAGCGCACGATCGACTCCTCCTCGACCCACGTGTAGAAAAAGTAATGCTGGTAGATCTTTTCGATGGCATGGCGAGGGATCTGTACGAAGACGCCGTTGGCTTCAACCTTCCAGACAACTTCAACGCCCGGGATCCGACTGACTTCCTTTTCCAGAACGCGAGCCATGCGGTTGGCGTGCTCAGCACTACGCCGCCAGAGGTCGTCGGTGAGGAGAGCTTCGAATTGCGCAGCGACGAAGCGCATCTTTGAGGCCAGTTGCATGCTCTGCTTGCGGAGGTAGAGCAAATCCTGGCCGTGTTGGGGGTGGAAAAACACTACTGCTTCGCCTCCCAGCATTCCATTCTTGGTACCGCCGAAAGAGAGAACGTCAACCCCTAAATCGCGGGAGGCTTGGCGGAGAGTCTGTCCAAGCGAGGCGGCGGCGTTGGCGATCCGCGCCCCGTCCACGTGGAGGAACATGTCGTGCTCGTGGGCAAAGCGGGCGAGCGCTTGAATCTCTTCCGGTTGGTAGACTGTGCCCATTTCGGTGGACTGGGTAATGGAGATGACGCGGGGCTGCGAGTGGTGTTCGTCGCCGATGCCGTGGTAGGCGTGGCGGACGGACGCCAGCGTGATCTTGCCGTCCTGATGGGGCAATGGAATCAGCTTGCAACCGGTGTGCTTCTCCGGCGCGCCACATTCATCGGTATAGATGTGCGCATAGTCGCTGCACAGCACCGACTGAAAGGATCGGGTCAGAGCTTGCAGACTCAGAACATTCGCGCCGGTCCCGTTGAAGGTGAAAAAGACTGCAATGTCAGGTCCAAAATGCTCTTCGAACTTCTTGACCGCCGAATCAGTGTAGGCATCGTAGCCGTAGGCCTTTACGTGGCCCTGGTTGACGCGGGCAATCGCTTCGAGAATCTCGGGATGCACGCCGGCATTGTTGTCGCTGGCGAAGCCCCGAGACGGGGGAGTGGGCAAGGGAAGCATATTGAATAATCTAGCAGACCATCTAAAACCATATTTTTCGTTGAGTTTCATCTTCCCGCCTGCCGGCCCCGGAATCGAGGGAGGCCCTACCTGTCCATAACAAAACAAATGTCGAGCTACTTGTCGATTCCAGATGCCGCCGTCGTCTATTTGAATGAAAGCATTTAAATGAAAGTGCGTAACCCCGACGAAAGCGGGAGCGTTTACTTCATTTAGAGACCAGATTCGAAAAGGCTGAGGAAAAGCGGCAGGGCAGAATATGCTAAGAGTTAGCGCCAAACCAGATCGAACAAAGTGCACCAAGGCTTTGAATCCTTTGGTCAATTCGGGAAATCCATATCTCCATAATTTGCATGGGGCTCCCCGCTTCCTAAACCCTAAGGGCACCCGTTATTCTGTTCCTTATCCGGAGAATGTATGGCGAAACGAATGATTATCATGCTGGTGCTGATGGCGGCGCTGGTCGGCGGCCTCGGGTTTCTGAAATACCGCCAGGTCGAGGCTGCCATCGCGATGGGTGCCAGCTTCCAGATGCCGCCCACGGCCGTTACCACCGTAATCGCCAAGCGCGAGACGTGGCCTTCGACCCTCTCTGTAATCGGGACAGCGGCCGCAATCGAGGGTGTTACGGTGAGCGCGGACTTGCCCGGGACGGTCGATAAGATTCACTTCGAATCTGGCCAGTCGGTGCAAGAGGGGGACATTCTTGTTGAACTCGATACTCGCCAGGAGAGAGCGCAGCTTGCCAACGTGGAAGCCCAGCGCGATCTGGCGCACGTTCAATATGGCCGCTCCGAGCAACTGGTGAAAGCGGGGGTTATTTCCAAGTCAGAGTTCGACAACGCCGCCGCGCAGCAGAAGGCCACGGAAGCGCAGGTTGGCGACATCAAGGCCGCCATCGCGCGGAAAACGATCCATGCTCCGTTCTCGGGAATTCTCGGACTCCGCCAGATCAGCCTCGGCCAGTATCTGGCCGCAGGGCAGGCAATCGTATCGCTGCAGGCGCTGAACCCCATTTATGTGAATTTCGGCGTGCCGCAGCAGGAAACTTCAAAAATGAAAATCGGACGCGCTCTGCATGTCACCAATGCCGACGTTGCGGGAATGGCGTTCAGTGGGAAGATTACGGCCCTTGATTCGGTGATCAACGAACAGACCCGCAACATCCAGATCCAGGCCACGGTGCAGAACCCGGGCGGGAAGCTGCGTCCCGGCATGTACGTTCAAGTCGAGTTGCCGGTAGGCGAGCCACGCGGCGTTATTCCATTGCCGGCATCGGCCATCAACTACGCTCCCTACGGTGATTCGGTGTACGTCGTGACCGACATGAAGGATCCAAAGACGGGCAAGACCTATCGCGGCGTGCGCCAGCAGATCATCAAGATCGAGGGCAGCCGCGGCGATCAGGTCGCGGTCACCTCCGGATTGAATCCGGGCGATGAAGTTGTCAGCGCCGGCGTCTTCCGGCTCCGTAACGCCGCGCCGGTCGAGATTAACAACGCTGTGAAACCTGACAATAGCGCCAAACCGAACCCGGAAGAGAGTTGAGCAGACACTTGGAGCACAACGAGAGGACGAGCGAGGAGCGTGCATGAAGTTCACTGATTTATTTGTCAGGCGTCCAGTTCTAGCGATGGTGGTAAACCTTCTCATTCTCATCGCCGGTCTGCAGGCCGTCCGTTCGCTGAGCGTCCGGCAATATCCCCGCAGCGACATTTCTCTCGTTCAAGTCACGACCGTATACGTGGGCGCGAATGCCGACCTGGTACGTGGATTTATCACCACGCCGCTGGAGCGCGTGATTGCCAGCGCCGACGGCATCGATTACATGGAGTCAACCAGTGCCCAGGGCCTGAGCACGATTATTGTTCACCTGAAGTTGAACTACGATACCAACGCGGCCCTCACGCAGATTCAGGCTAAGGTCAACCAGGTGAAGAACGACTTGCCGCCTGAGTCGCAGGTGCCGGTCATCGATCTGCAAACGGCGGACCAACAGTTCGCCGCAATGTACATCGGTTTCGCAGCGAAGGACCTCGACGAGAACCAGATCACCGACTATCTGACCCGGGTGGTGCAGCCCAAGCTGAGCGCAGTCAGCGGCGTGCAGCGCGCCGACATCCTCGGCAACCGCACCTTCGCCATGCGTATCTGGCTCAAGCCCGATCAAATGGCGGCCCGCGGCGTGTCGCCCTCCGACATCCATGACGCGCTGTCGAAGAACAACTATCTGTCGGCGCTCGGCAGCACGAAGGGTTCGATGGTTTCTGTAAACCTGATCGCAAACACCGACCTGCGCACGCCCGATGACTTCAAACAGATGGTCGTGAAGCAGGAAAACGGCGTAGTGGTTCGCCTCGGCGAAATTGCCGACGTGCAGCTGGGTGCGGAAAATTATGACCAGGATGTGCGTTTCAATGGCGAAACTGCCACATTCATGGGAATCTGGGTCCTTCCCACGGCAAATTCGCTGGATGTCATCAAAGCAGTGCGCAAGACGCTTCCCGCCATTCAGGAACAATTGCCGGCTGGAATGACTCTAGGCATTCCGTACGACTCCACGGCTTACATTCAAGATGCAATCAACGAAGTTCTGCACACGCTTACTGAAACGCTGTTGATCGTCGTCGTTGTCATCTTCCTTTTCCTGGGTTCGTTCCGGTCTGTGCTCATTCCGATTGTGGCGATTCCGGTTTCGCTGATCGGCGCGGTCTTTCTCATGCTGGTCGCGGGCTTCACCATCAATCTTCTGACGCTGCTCGCCATCGTGCTTTCCGTCGGTCTTGTGGTCGACGACGCCATTGTTATGGTGGAAAACGTCGAACGCCATTTGCAGATGGGGAAGTTACCGTTCCGTGCCGCGCAAGATGCCGCCCGCGAACTGGTGGGGCCGATTATCGCTATGACCATTACGCTGGCCGCGGTTTACGCGCCCATCGGCATCCAGGGCGGACTGACCGGATCGCTCTTCCGCGAATTCGCTTTCACCCTGGCCGGCGCAGTGACTGTCTCCGGTGTTGTGGCGCTTACTTTGTCCCCCATGATGGGGTCGAAGTTGCTTCGAGCCGGCGACACCGAGCGTGGATTTTCCGGCATCGTCAATCGTCAGTTCGAACGGATACGAACTCTCTATACTCGCGTGCTGACGGGTACTCTGCACTATCGCCCGGTCGTGTTTACGGTGTGGGCGATCGTTGCGCTGCTCATGATCCCGTTTTACATGTTTTCGCAACGTGAACTCGCGCCGCAAGAGGACCAGGGAGTGGTATTCGGCGTGATTCAGGCTTCTGCGAACGCCACGCTTGACCAAACGAACCTGTTCGCCAATCAGGTGTACGACGTCTACCACTCCTTCCCGGAGAGTGAGAGCCTCTTCCAGATCACGAATCCTGGCGGCGGCTTCGGAGGAATGGTGGTCAAGCCGTGGAGCGAGCGCAAGAAGACAACGCAGCAGCTACTCGTCGAGTCGTCGGCGAAATTGTCGAAAATTGCCGGAGTGCGTGTGATACCTCTGACCCCACCACCGCTACCCGGTGGCGGAAACTTCCCCGTCGACTTCGTGATCGCTTCCTCCGCTGAGCCTCAGCAAGTCAGCCAGCTCGCCGAAAGGATCGTGCAGAAGGCCATGGCCAGCGGCTTGTTCATTTATGCCGACACCGACGTAAAGTTTGACCAGCCGCAGACGGAAGTCGTCTTCGATCGCGACAAACTGCGCTCCCAAGGCGTGGATTTGAGCCAGGCCGGCCAGGATCTCTCGACCATGCTGGGCGGGAACTACGTCAACCGATTCAGCATTCAGGGGCGCAGTTATAAGGTCATCCCGCAGGTGCAGCGTGTCGAGCGCCTCACGCCCGATCAGCTTTCGCAAATCTATGTGAAGGGATCGTCCGACAAACTGGTGCCGCTCTCTACCTTTGCCACGCTGAAAACCACGACGGAGCCTCGCTCGCTGAATAAATTTCAGCAGTTGAATGCGGTACGCATTCAGGGCGTAATTCCGCCGAATGTGCCGCTCGACAAGGCGCTCACGTTCCTCGAAGATCAAGCCAAGCAGATTTTGCCGCAAGGTTTCACCGTGGATTATGCCGGTGAATCGCGTCAGCTTAGAGTGGAGGGCAGCAAGTTTCTGGGCACGTTCCTGCTGTCGGCGATCCTGATCTACCTCGTGCTCGCGGCGCAGTTCGAGAGCTTCCGCGATCCTTTCATCATTCTTGTCGGCTCGGTTCCGTTGGCCATCTCG
>Ga0210385_10001847_pt1 | contig 12917 bp, 9 predicted proteins | sample IncBWH26OmetaG_FD_160107 | JGI IMG/M metagenome (GOLD analysis project Ga0210385, IMG submission 160107) | Forest soil microbial communities from Barre Woods Harvard Forest LTER site, Petersham, Massachusetts, United States - Inc-BW-H-26-O ... | reverse complement strand
CCAGGTGAAGGCCGGCTCGGCGCCCACCGAGGATATGTTGAAGCTGGGGCTCAGTTCCGCGGTGAAGCTGAATGATGACAACGGTGAGTCACGCTGGCTCGAATTGCTGGTGACCTATCACCCCACACCCGACTACTGGCAGAACCTGCTCGATTCGGTGTACCGCACCAACAGCAAGATGAGCGATCCGGAGCTGCTGCAGGTCTACCGCCTGTCCGCCGACGTGGGCGCGCTGAAGAAGGGTTCCGAATACGCCGAAATGGCGCAGCTGGCGCTGGCTCGAGGCTCGCCGGGCGAGGCGGTCGCGGTCCTGAACAAGGGTTTCGCCGCCAATGCCTTTACCGAGCAGGCCGACAAGAACCGCAATACCCATCTGCTGGACTCGGCCAAGAAACAGGCCGCCACCGATCAGCCGACGCTGGCGAAGAGCGAGGCCGAGGCCGCCAATGCCCCCAATGGCGATCGGTTCGTCGGCGCCGGTATCGGTTATTTCGGCTATGGCGACTACGACAAGGCCACCAAGGACATCTCGGCCGGACTCGCCAAGGGCACGGTCAAGGATCCGCCGGATGCGCGCCTGACCCTGGGCATCGCCCAGCTGAAGGCCGGCAACAAGGATGAGGCGGTGAAGACCTTCAAGGCGGTCAAGGGCGATCCGGTCGACGAGCGCATTGCGGCGCTGTGGATCCTGCACGCCAGATCCGGCCAGTCCTAACCTCCGGAGTTTTGCCCATGAGCCTCAAGGCCGGCGATCGGATGCCCGCGGGAACTTTCAAGACCACCACCGCGGAGGGTCGTCGCGACATCAGCACCGATGAGCTCTTCAAGGGCAAGAAGGTGGTGCTGTTCGCCGTTCCGGGTGCCTTCACGCCCACCTGCGATGCCAAGCATCTGCCGGGGTTCGTGCAACTGGCCGATCAGATCAAGAAGAAGGGCGTGGATACCATCGCCTGCTTCGCCGTCAACGACGTGTTCGTCATGGGGGCCTGGGGCAAGCATTCCAATGTGGGCGACAAGGTGCTGATGCTGGCCGACGGCAACGGCGACTACACCCGCGCCCTGGGCCTGGTGCTGGATGGGCGCGGATTCGGCATGGGCGAGCGCAGCCAGCGCTTCGCCATCATCGTCGAGGACGGTGTCGCCAAGCAGGTCTTCGTGGAAGCCGGCGGGGAGTTCAAGGTCTCCTCCGCCGAGCACGTGCTCGCGGCCCTCTAGCCCAGCAGCTTGCTCAGCTGCGGCACGATCTCGAACAGATCGCCGATCAGTCCGTAATCGGCCACTTCAAAAATGGGTGCCTCGGCATCCTTGTTGATGGCGACGATGGTGCGGGCGTCCTTGATGCCGGTGAGATGCTGAATGGCGCCGGAAATTCCAATCGCGATGTAGAGCTCGGGGGCGATGATCTTGCCGGTCTGGCCCACCTGCAGCTCATTGGGGGCGTAACCGGCATCCACGGCCGCACGCGAGGCCCCGACCGCCGCGCCGAGCGTGTCAGCCAGCGCGTACATCAGCTTGAAGCCCTCGGCGCTGCCCAGGGCGCGGCCGCCGGAGACGACGCGCCGTGCCGTCTGCAGATCGGGTCGGTCGGAGCTGGCGGCCGAAACGGACACGAAGCGGGTATGCGAGGGCAGGGTGACTTCAGGGTTGACGGACTGGATCGGCGCGCTGCCGCCGGTGCCGGCCGCGGCGAAGGAGGCGGTGCGCACCGTGCCTGCCACCTGCTGCCCCGCGGCGACCTCGACGGTGAGGATGGCATTGCCCGCATACACCGGCCGACGGAAGCGCGTGGCGCTCTCGATGGCCATGATTTCGCTGATCTGGGGCGCGCCGAGCAGGGCTGCGACCCGCGGCATCAGGTCCTTGCCGAAGGTGGTCGCCGGTCCGAGCACCAGGCTGAAGTCCTTGGCGACGGCGGCCGCCTGCGGTGCCAGGATGGCGGCCATGGGATGTTCGTTGGCGGCATTGGCGATCATCAGAACCTGGGCCACGCCGCTGAGCGTCGCCGCCTGGGCGGCCACGGCCGTGGGGTCCTTGGCCAGCACCAGCACCGTGACCGCGGCGCCGGCCAGCGCCGCCGCACAGGTCACGCACTTGGCGGTGCCGGGGTTCAGGTGCGCGCCGTCGTGTTCGGCGATGATGAGAATCCGGCTCATACCAGCCCTTTGCCATGCAGTGCGGCCACCAGTTCCTGCGCGTCCTTGACCATGATCCCTTTCTGGCGCTGGGGCGGAGGGTCAAAGCGCACCACCTTGGTCCGCGCCGCGGTCGGCACGCCCAGGCTTGCCAGGGGCAGCACCTCGAGCGGCTTTTTCTTCGCCTTCATGATGTCCGGCAGTTTCACGTAGCGCGGTTCGTTCAGGCGCAGGTCCGTGGTCAGCACGGCCGGCAGATCCACCTCCAGGGTCTCAAGCCCGGCGTCCACTTCACGCGTCACCCGGGCGAGCTCACCCTGCAGTTCGATCTTCGAGGCGAAGGTCGCCTGCGGCCGATCCCACAGTGCGGCCAGGATCTGGCCGGTCTGGCTGTTGTCATCATCGATGGCCTGCTTGCCCAGGATCACCAGCATGGGCTGTTCGCGCTGCACCAGCTTCAAGAGCACGGCGGCCGCGGCCAGCGGCTCCAGCGCACCTTCGGCGCCGCCGGCGGTCTCCACCAGAATGGCCCGATCCGCGCCCATCGCCAGCGCCGTGCGCAGCTGCTGCTGGGCCTCGGCGCTGCCGATGCTGATGGCGATGACTTCCTCGGCGGCGCCGCGCTCGCGAATCCGCAGCGCTTCCTCCAGCGCGATTTCATCAAACGGATTGATGCTCATCTTCACCCCATCGGTGACGATTCCGGAGCCATCGGGCTTCAGGCGGATGCGCACGTTGTAGTCCACGACGCGCTTGATGCCCACCAGAATGCGTTTCATGTGGCGTTCCCCTGGCCCTCGATCTGGGCCGCGCCGAAGCGCTGGCGAATGGTGTTGGCCGTCTGCAGCAGCTTGGGCACGAAGCGCTCCACGGCCAGTCCCAGGGGCACGGCGCTGGCCGAGAAGCGTACCGCGATGGTGGCCAGCACCCGGTCATTCACCAGCACCGGCACCGACATCGCCACCTCCTCGGACACGCGGCGCGTGCGCACCGCCGTGGCATAGCCCTGTTCGCGGGTCTCATCAAGGATGCGCTCCAGCTCCACGCGGCTGCGGGCGAGCTTGTCCTCCTCGCGGGTGGAGCGGCTGAGGATCTCCAGCAGGGCATCGCGCTGTTCGGGCTGGCAGAAGGCCAGATAAACCCGGCCCGAGGCCGTCACCAGCAGCGGCAGGCGGAAGCCTGCGGTGAAGCGCTCCACGGCCAGCGGACTGGCGTGATCGGTGGTGTCGCGGATCAGCATCGAGGTTCCCGACGGCGACATCAGCGTCACCGGCCAGATGATGTCCTTGCACAGGTCATTGATGCAGGGGCGGGCGATCTGGGTGATCCAGGCCTCATCATCAAAGCCGTCGGCCAGGCTGCGCACCATCAGCGTCAGCCGGTAACGGTCATCGGCCGGGTCCCGGTAGACGTAGCCGGCCTCGCTGAGCGTTTCCAGGATGCGATAGGTGGTGGTACGGGGCAGCCTGATCTCGCTGGTCACCTCGGACACCGTGGCGCCATTGCGACGATTCAGTACCGCCAGGGCCTCGAGGCCGCGGATCAGGGCGCGAATGGGACGTGTCGAATCCATGTGATGGCAATACCTGCAGTGAAAACCCGCCAAGGGCGCGAAGTGTAGGAAGCGTGAGGCCCGCTGTCCAACCCCCATATTACGTTGCCGTTTGGAGACATGCGTCGTGCATGAATGGACCGGAAACGCTATCCTGCCCGGTATGAACCAGAATTCCACCTCCACCCCGGTCACCAACATCCGCCCCAGCGAGGGCCTGCGCCACGTCCGCTACGAGATCCGCGGCAAGCTGGCCCGTCGGGCCCATGAGATGGAACGCCAGGGCTATGAGATCGTCTCCCTGAACATCGGCAATCCGGGCGCCTTCGGCTTCCGTACCCCGGAGATCCTGCGCCTGGCGATGATCGAAAACCTGGCCAATTCCGAAGGCTATTCGCACCAGAAGGGCATCTTCCCGGCGCGCGAAGCCATTGTCATGCACCAGCAGGCCCGCGGCGTCCAGGGCGTGACCGTGGATGATGTGTTCATCGGCAACGGCGTGAGCGAACTGATCGACCTGGTGCTGCGCGCGCTGCTCAACGAGGGCGATGAGGTGCTGGTGCCCAGCCCCGACTATCCCTTGTGGACCGCGGCGGTCACCCTCAATCGCGGCCGCGCGGTGCACTATCCGTGTCGTCCGCAGGATGGCTTCGTGCCCGATCCGCAGGCGATCGAAGCCATGATCACACCGCGCACGCGCGCGATCGTGGTGATCAATCCGAACAACCCCACCGGGGCGGTCTACCCGCGCGCCGTTCTGGAACAGATCGTGCGCATCGCCGAGCGCCACGGGCTGGTGGTCTACAGCGATGAAATCTACGACCAGATGCTGTACGACGGCGCCGAATTCGTGCCCGTGGCCACGCTGGTGCGCGACACCCTGTGCGTGACGCTGTCGGGGCTGTCGAAGGTCTACCGCGCCTGCGGCTATCGCGTGGGCTGGGCGGTGTTCTCAGGACGCGTCAAGGCCGCGGCCGAGTACCTGTCGGCGCTGGAACTGCTCAGCTCGCTGCGACTGTGCAGCAACGTGCCGGCGCAATGGGCGGTGCAAAGCGCGCTGGGCGGCTATCAGAGCATCCGCGAACTGATCATGCCCGGTGGCCGACTGTACGAGTCGCGCCGGACCATCCTCAACTGCGTGGAGCACAGCCGCTTTTTGCGCCTGGCGCCGCCGCCGGGGGCCATGTACGCCTTCGTCGAGGTCGACACCGCCGATCTGCCGGATTTCGATGACCAACGCTTTGCGCTGGACCTGCTGGAGCAGAAGCATGTGCTGGTGGCACCCGGCGTGAGCTTCAATGTGCCGTATCGCACGCACTTCCGGATCACCAATCTGCCGGACGCCGCGGTACTGCGCACCGTGTTCTCACGCATCGAGGAAGTCCTGGCCGGATACGCCGCAGCGCCGCGCAGCGGCGCCGAACAGAAGGTCGTCCGCGCCGACAAGCGCTTTGGCTGAAGGCGCTGCGTTCGCCTTAGGGTCGCGTTGCTGGAACTTGCGCCCCATCTGCACACGGCACTAGAGGCCGGTCAAACGCTGCTCGTCCCGACGGCGCAGCGCGCCGCCGCGCTGCGCCTGGGGTTCGCCTCCGCGCAGCTGGCCGCGGGACGGCGCGCCTTTTACACCCCGGACGTCCACAGTCTCGGTGGCTGGCTGCACTCACGCTCGGTGCAGGGCGCCCCCGGGCAGCGGCTGCGCCATCTGGGTGCCAGTGAGGAGTGGCTGCTGTGGCAGGAGGCGGTGACGGTCGCCGCCGCGAAGCGGTCCTTGCCCCCCGTCGCGGGCCTGGTGGAGGCGGTACGACGTTCCGCCGCGCTGCTCTACGAGTGGCGTATTTCACCCCAGGCCTTAATGCACTCCGGTGCACCGGAGGCCGCGTTGCTCGCCGAGTCGTTGCAGCATATCGAGGCGCGACTGATCGAGCTGGGCGCAGTGGGCGACTGGCAGGTGCTGGGGCAGCTGGCCCTGGAGCCACCACGGCGCGTCCCCCTGTTTGCCGGATTTGGCTCAACGACCCCGGCCCGGCGCGCGCTGCTGGCGGCCTGGGAACGCCGCGGCACTGCGAGCCGCGAGCTGGGCTGCGAATTCCCGCAAGGCCCGGCCGCGATCGCGCCAGCCGCCGATGGCGCCGAGGAAATAGCCCTGATGGCGCAATGGTGCCGGGAGCGCCTGGGCGCGGCGCCCGCGGCACGCCTGCTGGTCATCGTGCCGCAGCTGGCGCAGCGCCGGGGTGAAGTGCGACGCATGTTCGATGCGGCCCTGGGGCCCGATGGTGAGGCTTATGCCCTGGAGGGCGGACAGCCGTTGCTCAGCTTCGCTCCCGTCGCCGCTGGGCTCAACACGCTGCAGCTGCTCACCGCGGCGGTGGAGTTTGCGCAGCTGTCGCAATGGCTGCGCGACAGCTTCTGGCCGCGCCCGGATGCCGCCGCACGCGCCGAGCTTGATGTGTGGCTGCGCACCGTGGTGCCGCCGCGCCTTGAGGTGCGGCAGCTGCTGCAGGCACTGCGCGCAGCGCCGCCCGCGCTGCGGGTGCCGGCCGATGCAGTGGCTGACTTCATCGAGCGCATGCTCGAGGCGCTGGCCGGCCCACCACGCGGAACACTGGGTGAGTGGTGCGCGCGCTTCGGGCGCGTACTCACACTGTGCGACCTGACCGCCCGCGCCACCCGGCAGCGCAGCAGCCATACCCAGCAGGTGCTGCAGCGACTTGACGAGCTGCTGCAGGAGTGCGGCGAACTGCCCGCGCAGCTGGGTGCCTGCGAGGGTGCCGCAGCCCTGCAGCGCTTCACGCAGTTGCTGTCACGCACGCGCTTTGAGCCGGCCACCGGGGATGTGGCCGTCACCGTGACCGCAACGCTGGCCGATCCCATCGCGCGCTACGACGGGATCTGGGTCAGCGGACTGGACAGCCGGACGATTCCGCAGGCGGCGCGCTTTGATCCCTTCATTCCGGCGGCGCTGCAGCGCCAGGCGCGCATCAGCAGCACGGATGCCGGCGTGCTGGTGAATCAGGCCCGCGAGTCCCTGCTGACGCTGTGTCGCTGCAGTCGCGAGTTCATTGTCAGTGCGCCGCGCCAGGAAGCCGATCTGAAGCTGACAATCTCGCCGCTGCTGGCGCCCTTCGCCGCGCGCAGCTACGCGCCGCCTGCACCCGCTGAGCAGTGGCCGGTGGCCATGCGGGCTGCGCGGGCTGTGGAAAGCTATGTGGACGAACCGGCAGCGCCGTGGCCGGAAGGATTGCCGCTGCCGGCGGGCAGCCGCGCGATTGAACTGCAGAGCCGCTGCCCGTTTCGCGCCTACGCGCAATTGCGTCTGCGAGCGGACCCGCTTGAAACGCCCACGCCCGGCATCACCGCGCGGGAGCGCGGCAGCATGCTGCATCGGGCCCTGCAGCTGCTGTGGCTACGGCTGGGGGGATCGGCGGGACTGGGCGCGGCGCGGACCGCGCAGGCGCTGGGGCCAATGATCACCCAGAGTGTGCTGCAGGCCGCCGCCGAAATCCTGCATGAAGAGGCGGCGCACCCGGCCGAGGATGCCAGCGGTCTGCTGGAGCTGCGGCGTGCGGCCATTGCGCGCGAGCGCGGTCGGGCCGAGCGGCTGATCCGCGCACTGTGCGAGGTGGACGCCGCGCGCGCGCCCTTCGCGATCCATGAGACCGAGGCCGAGCATCGCCTGGGGATCGCCGGCGCCCTCATCGATGTGCGCATCGATCGGGTGGATCGGCTGGAGGATGACACGCACGCCATCATTGACTACAAAACGGGCCGCGTCGTAACCCCGGACTGGGAAGTGGCGCGCACCACCTATCCGCAGCTGCTGGTGTATCTGCTGGCAGCGGGGGTACCGGTGAGTGCCCTGGGCGTGGCGCACCTTGAGCCGAAGGCCGTGATGTTCAAGGGCATCGGTGATCAGGACGGCCGGCTGCCGGGCGTGGCGGGTCTGGCGGAGCAGGGTGCCTGGGCGCGGCAGTGCGCGGCCTGGCGCGACCAGGTCGCACAGCTGGCCGCCGATTTCATGCGCGGCGAGGCACGTGTGGATCCCATGGACGGGGCCTGCGACCACTGCCATCTGCACGCCTTCTGCCGCATCGCGGACTCGCCATGACCGCAGCTGATCTGGCCGCCGATAGCCAAGCGCGGCAACGCGCCGTGGACCCTGAACGGTCGGTGATCCTGCAGGCGCCGGCCGGTTCAGGCAAGACCACCGTGCTCATCGAGCGGGTGCTGGTGCTGCTGACCCGGGCGCAGCTGCCCGAGGAAATACTGGCCATCACCTTCACGCGCAAGGCGGCCGCGGAGATGGCGCTGCGCGTGGCGCAGGCGCTGTCCGGGCCGGGCGAGCTGGCCGCGGCGGTGCGCGCGCGCTCGCAGCAGCTGGGCTGGCAGCTGCTGGAAAATCCTGCGCGCCTGCGGATCCAGACGCTGGATGCGCTGAACCGGGCGCTGGCCCTGCAGATGCCGCTGGCGGCTCGCGGCAGCGGCTCGCTGCAGGTGCTGCCACAGGCCCATGGCGCCTACCGGCGCGCCGCGCGCCGCGCGCTGCTGGATGCGCAGACCGATGAGCGGTTGCGCGCGGATGTCGAATTGCTGTTCGAACGCATGGAGAATGACTTCGGGCACTGCGAGCAGCTGATCGCCGCCATGCTGGCCAAACGCACGCACTGGCTGCCGTACCTGGTGGGGGATGCGGCAACGCGGCTGGCGAGCCGTGTGAGGGAGAGCCTCGAGGCGGTGGTCGCGGCGCGCCTGGCGCAGGCCGGGCGCCTGCTCGCGCCGCCGCTGCTGGCGGAAGGTCTTGCCCTTGCCGCGGCAACGGCGCGGCACCGCGGCGAGCGCGACCTGCCCGCGCCGAGTACCGGGGCTGCGGCCACGCTGCCTCAGTGGCAGGGGCTGTGTGCGCTGGCGCTGACTCAGGAGGGCAGCTGGCGCAAGCGCCTGGACGTGCGCGTGGGCTTCCCACCCGAGGAGCAGGCCCTGAAACGCCGCGGCAGCCAGTGGATCGCGCAGCTGGCCGCGCTGCCCGGGGCTCTGGGGCTGTTCAACGAGCTGCGGCTGTTGCCGGATCCACAGCTGAGCCTGGATGAAATCCAGGTACTGGGCGTGCTGGCGCGAGTGCTGGAAGTGGCGGCCGCGGAACTGGACCTGGTGTTCAGCGAACTGGGGCGCGTGGACTATGCGGCGGTCGGCGTCGCGGCGCGCACGGCACTGGGCAGTGTGGATGATCCGAGCGATCTGGCGCTACGCCTGGACGCCCGACTGCGCCACATCCTGGTCGATGAGTTTCAGGACACCTCCCTGGAGCAGACCAGGCTTCTGGAACTGCTCACCGCAGGCTGGGCGCCCGGGGATGGCCGCACGCTGTTCCTGGTGGGCGATCCGATGCAGTCCATCTATGGCTTCAGGGAAGCTGAGGTGGGTATGTTTCTGGCGGCTCGCGCCAGCGGCATTGGCAGCGTGCCGCTCGAGCCGCTGGTCCTGCGCCGCAATTTTCGCAGCGCCCCTGAAGTGGTGCGCTGGAACAATGCTGTGTTCGCCAGCTGCTTTCCAGAAGAGGATGATCCGCGTACCAGCGCCGTGGCGTACTCCCCGAGCATCGCCGCGCGGCCCGCTGATGCCACCGGTGCCGTGCAGCTGCACCGGGTACTGCCGGGCGATGCCGCCGCAGAAGCATCCGCCATCGCGCGCGTGGTCATGCAACTGCGTGGCGAGCAGCCGCACTCGAGCATCGCCATCCTGGTGGGCGCCCGCGCCCACGCCGCCCCGATCGTGGCGGCGCTTGAGGCGCAGCACATCGATGTCGCCGGCGTGGAACTCGTCTCACTCGAAGCCCTGAGCATCGTGCGCGACCTGACGGCGCTGACCCGGGCCCTGGATCATCTGGGCGACCGCACTGCATGGCTGGCCCTGCTGCGCGCGCCCTGGTGCGGTCTGAGCCTCGAGGAAATCGGGCAGGTGGTGGGCAGCGAGCGGCGCATGACGGTGTGGGAGCGCCTGTGCGACCCGCAGGTGAGCGCCGCGCTCGCCGCGCCGGCCCAGGCGCGGCTGCGACGCCTGCAGCAGGCGCTCGCCGTGAGCCTGGATGAAATGCAGCACACCTATGCCAGCGGTCGCGAGCATCTGGCGCGCCGGGTGGAGTCCGCGTGGCTGCGCCTCGGAGGCCCGGCAGCCTGCGCACAGCACAGCGATCTGGGACATGCCCGGGGCTTCTTCGATGCGCTGGCGCAATGGAGTGCGGAGCCGGACTGGAGCGGGCCGCAGGACTTGCCGCAGCGCCTGATGCGCCTGTACGCCGCACACCCGGGGCGCAGCGCGCACCCGGTACAGATCATGACCATCCATCATGCCAAGGGCCTGGAATTCGATCACGTGATCCTGCCCGGCCTGGGCCGCAGCGGACGCCAGAACCCGCGTTCGCTGCTGCAATGGGTGGATCTGCCGCGCGGCAGCCGCGGCAGTGACTTGCTGATGGTGCCTGTGCCGCCGGCGGCGAGCACCGGCCCGACGCCTCTGGGGCGCTACGTGGCCAGCCTTCAGGAACAGCGTGAGCGCAACGAGGCGACGCGCCTGTTGTACGTCGCGGCGACCCGGGCGCGCCTGCAGCTGCATCTGTTCGGCCAGCTTGATGAGGCGCGGCCCGGCAAGCCCGCGCCGGCGCCGCGCTCCGGGACGCCGCTGCAGCGGCTGTGGCCGGCGCTCAAGGACCAGTTCCTGCAGCTGCCGTACGCTGCCGCGGCTACGGCAATGCCGCAGGATATACCGGGCAACACGCCGCGCGAGCGGTTGCGCGCCGGGTGGCAGGTGCCGCCCCCGCCGCCCGTGCCGCAACCGCAGATGCTGCCCATCGCCGCTTATCAGGCGCCGCAGCAGGATGGCGTGGAGGCGGACCTCGTGGAACAGGCGGTGTGCGCAGTGCTGCGCCACCTGGCGCGCCGCCGCCAACCCCCGCCGGATGATGCCGGGCAGCTGGCGCCGCTGCTCAACGCTCATCTGCCTGCGCCCGAGCGGGGGCGGGCCCTGGAAATGCTTGCGGCCTGCCTGCAGGACTCACGGCTGCGATGGATCCTCACCAGCCTTGGCGGTGCGGCCCAGGCCGCCGCGCCGCTGGCGCTGACCGGCATGTTCGGCGGGCGCCTGACCAGCATCCGCACTGACCTGAGCTTCCAGGATGATGCTGGAACACGCTGGCTGATCGATATCCTGCCGCGGCCGCGGCAATCCCTGGAGGATGCGTTCGCGCTGCCTCTGGCGCGGCAAATCCATCTGGCGCAGGCCCTGGCACCGGGCGCAGTACGCGCGGCGGTGTACTTGCCCGCCGCACAGCTGTGGTGGACCGGCAGCGCCTCCTAGAAGGTTCCCATCAGGGAAAAGGGGCGGCGGCCCGACGCATCCGCCGAGCCCAGGTATTTGAGCATGTCGACGATGTCGGCGGAGGCGCTGGGGCGTGGCGCGACCCGCCCGTCAACCACGTAGCCCGGATCATGGGTCAGTTGCAGTGTGGCCTCCAGCTGCAGCGGACCGCCGCCGTCGTGCACCACGCCGGTGGGCAGGTCGGCGCTGTCCGAACCGCTGCCGGGCGCAAAGCTGACCTGATAGCTGCCGAAGGCCTGGCCGCGCGGCCCGACCAGGTCCTGGACCCGCAGTTCGCCTTGCAGTTCGGACAGGTATTTGCCCGTCCATTCGATGCGCGCCAGAGTGCCCTGCAGGCGCGCATGCGCCCCGACGGGCAGCGAGGACACCAGCGCGCTGGTCAGCGGCACATCCAGTGTCACATCACGGCCGTGCACGGCGCCGCCGAAGCCCAGGGCCACCTCGCCGTGCGCGCTGCTGTCGGTGCCGGTGAGATCGAGCCGCAGGTCCAGGCGTGCGCGCAGCAGCTGCAGCAGCTGCAGGTTCCAGGTCACATCGCCCACTGCATTGCCACTGCTGGTCAGACCCGTACAGCTGCCATTCCAGGCGCTGCCGTCGAGCTGCTGACACTGCATGCCATGGGGCAGCAGCGGGCTGAGCCAGCGCGCCGGCAAGCGCACCAGCAGCACCAGTGTGAAGGCAATGACCGCGAGAATGATCGCGCGTCGCAAGACCCGTCAGTCCTGGCTTGCGGTGCGCAGCTCGATGCCGGCGTTGACCAGGCCCGGCGGTCCGGCGGCATCGATGGTGGCGGACTGCACGTGCACGCCGTTCTGCTGCGACAGTTTGGCCAACCACGCCACCAGCGTGTCGAATGAGGCCTTGTTCAGTCGCACCCGCAGCGCCCCGGGGCCACCCGGCTCGGTGCTGTTGAGCGCGGAGCCGAGCCCGGATTCACGTGCCGAACTGTCGATCACCACGATCAGCGAACGTTGCGAAACCGGCGCGGCGACCGAGGCGCCCGCCGCCGCCAGCTGCGGTGCCACGGTGCGCATCCACGCCAGATCCGATTGCTTGCGCTGCACCCGCACGCTGGCGCGCGCCACGCTGGTGTCAAGCGGCACGAAAATCACGCCCACCAGTACGATCAGCGCGATCACGCCGGCCATCAACGCCACCCGCTGATCACGTGGGCTCTGCGCCTTGTACCAGGCGAGCAGGCTGTCCATGTTCATGTACCCGGCTTCATCTGTATCTGGCCCTGGTAGGCGCCGCCGCTGGAGGTTCCCGAGGTCAGATCCGCCCGCCAGCCCGCGGTACGCAGCTGCTGGCTGATGCGATCCAGGGCATCGGCGCCCGGGGCTTTCACCTGCAGCTCCAAAAGTCCGTCACGGTAACTCAGGCCCTGCAAAGTCGTGTCGCTGGAACCGGCCCGGGCCTGCGCCACGGCCGAGAGCATCGCCAGCAGGCCGGAGCTGTCGGTGCTGCCCTGCAGGGCGGTCAACCTGGCCTCCATGCGGTGCCGCGCATTGGAGCTGTTGTGCTCACTGGGCATGGCCTGCTCGAAGGTTTCGCTGATCGATTGGTCCAGACGGCTCTCGGTACGCTTGAGCATCAGCAGCTGCGCGGCGCTGCCGATGCCATGCAGCACCAGCAGTCCGGCGAGCATCGCGGCGGCGACCCGCCAGGCCTTGAAGCTAACCGACAAAGGCGAGGCGGCGGCATAGCTTCCCTGCAGCAGATTGATGGCGCTGGTGCCCGGCAGGGACTGGGCAAAGAGTCCCAGCGGCCCCTCGGGCAGCAGCTGCACGGACAGGCCCTCGAAATGTTCGCGCTCGGCTTCGATCCTGGCGCCGTACTGGCGCCACTCGCTCTCGCCGGCGTAC
>Ga0210385_10001845_pt1 | contig 12923 bp, 11 predicted proteins | sample IncBWH26OmetaG_FD_160107 | JGI IMG/M metagenome (GOLD analysis project Ga0210385, IMG submission 160107) | Forest soil microbial communities from Barre Woods Harvard Forest LTER site, Petersham, Massachusetts, United States - Inc-BW-H-26-O ... | reverse complement strand
CCGCCGCGGTCTCGCCCAGAATGTCCTCCTGCGTTGCCGTAGGCGTGAACCCACAGCGGCGCGCGGCCTGCTCCTGCGCAGCCTTGATCAGTGCCAGCGGTGCTTCATAGGGCGCGGTCATTTCAAGTAGGATCGATCCTGATGTTTCATGCAGCGCCGAGTCGATTGAACTGTCCGGGCCGATATCATGTCATACCGACGATGAATGCCAATGCAAAGTCCGTGGCGCAATCCCGGCCTCAGGTGCACACCTTTCGCGCGGACCATCTCGGCAGCTTCCTGCGCCCCGGCGCGCTGCTCGATGCGCGCGATCATTATTTCAAGGCCCGGGACATCAGTGCCGAGCAGCTGCGGGCGGCCGAGGATGCGGCAATCCGCGACGTGGTCAAATTTCAGGAGAAGCTCGGGTTCAAGGTCATCACGGATGGTGAATTTCGGCGCGGTTCCTGGCACGGCGATTTTCTGACCCGGCTGGGCGGCGTGGTCGAGCAGGGCGGTCGGCTGAAGATCGCGGGACCGATCCGGCATCTGCAGGCCATTCAGCTGCGGGACTTCCAGTTCCTGAAGTCGGCCACGCCGTGTGTGGTCAAGGTGCCGATTCCCTCGCCGACCATGCTGCATGGTCGGGACGGCGCCGCGCGCAGCGTCTACCCGGATCTCGAGGAATTCTTCGACGACGTCGCGGCCGCGTATCGCGTGGAGATTGCGAGCCTCGCGGCGGCGGGTTGCAGCTACGTGCAGCTGGATGACACCAACCTCGCCAGGCTGTGCGACGGCGCGCAGCGTGAGGCCGCACGGGCCCGCGGCCATGATCCGGACCGGCTGCCCTATCTCTACGCCCGCCTGGTCAACGATTCGCTCCGCGACCGCCCCGAGAACATGACCATCGGCATGCACCTGTGCCGGGGCAGTTTGCGCAGCAGGGCCGCGGACGGCGGCTACGAGCCGATCGCCGAGGCACTGTTCAACGAATTCGACGTCGACGCCTATCTGCTCGAGTTCGACGATGCACGCTGCGGCGATTTTGCTCCGCTGCGTCATCTGCCCAAGGGCAAGCTGGTCGTCATGGGTCTGGTCACGACCAAGCTCGGCGAACTCGAGTCCAAGGACGACCTCAAGCGGCGGATCGACGAAGCCGCGCGCTACATGCCGCTGGGGCAGATGTGCCTGTCGCCGCAATGCGGTTTCTCGAGCACCGTGCACGGCAATCAGGTCGAGGTCGAGCAGCAGGCGGCCAAGTGCCGGCTGGTGATCGAGACCGCGCGCGAGGTCTGGGGCGCCGACTGATTCTCAGGTCGAAAGGTCGCGCGCCACGTCGATGAACAGCGAGCGCAGCCAGGCGTGCCCGGGGTCCGCCTCGTTGCGCGGATGCCAGAGCAGGATCTCATGGCCATCGAGTGCATCGAAGGGCAGGGCGAAGATCTTGAGCGGCACCAGCGGCATCACCAGCCGCGCCACCCGTTCGGGCACGGTCGCCGCAAAGGGCGAGCCGGGCAGCATGAACAGCATTTCGAGCAGGCTCTGCGCCGTCGCGCGTACGTTGAGATCCATGCCGATCATGCGTCGGACCAGCTCCTCCACCGGTGCGGTGTGCCCGTTGGGACGCGGGAAGATGTGCGGCAGAGACTGGTAGTCCGCGAGCGTCATGGTGTCAGCCGGAAACGCCAGCTCCTTGGACATGACGCAGACCCAGCGTACCGGCCTGAGCTCGATGTACTTCAGGGTCTCGGGAAATTCACCCAGTCCATACACGCGCGTGATGTCCAGTGACAGACACAGGTCCGCATCGCCGTAACTCAGGCGCGTGAGACTGGTCTGGGAGACCTGCTCGACGTGGCACTGGACCTGCGGCGCCTCGCGCGCCAGCCGCCCGAGCACCCGGGGCACCAGTTCCGGCACGGCCTCATCGGTGGCGATCACGGTGAACGTACGCCGGACCGTTGCCGGGTCAAAGGTCGGCTGAGTACCCAGGGTGGCCTGAACCTTCAACAGGGCCTCACGAACCGGCTGCACGAGGGAGCGTGCCCGGGGCGTCAGCTCCATGTCCCGCCCGACCCTAACCAGCAGCTGATCCTGGAAAAAATCCCGCAGTTTCTGCAGCGACGCGCTCATGGCCGGCTGGGACAGGAATACCCTTTCGGCGGCGCGGGTGACGTTTTTCTCGTGCAGCAGTGCGTCCAGCGCGATCAGCAGGTTCAGGTCGAAGCGGTTCAGCTGCATTGAGTCGTCAAGTCCTTACCGGGCACTCATATTGGACGCGAATAGTGCCAATCCGCAAAAGTGATTGCCCAGATTACTTAAGCAGGGCAGTTGGGTGGGCGGACCCCAGGCTGTGTGCGACAATGTTGCGAATGAGCATCCAGCAGGACATCTACATCTGAACGTCATGGCGGCCGTCAAAGAGGTCGGGACGCTCGCCGCCACTGGCGTGGAAGTCAGCGTGGATCGCTGGGTGCGGGGCAGCGCCACCCACACCACCGATCGCGTCGCCGAGGAAGTCCCGGTCGCGCTGCTCTACAACGGCGAACCGCACGTCGTCATGCTGGCGACCCCGCAGGATCTCGAGGATCTGGCACGCGGTTTTTCGCTGAGCGAGGAACTGGTGGATAGCCCGGAGGAGATCCGCGGCATCGAGGTGCGGACCGCGCCGGACTCGGCCGAGGTGCGTATTGCAATTGCCTGGGAGCGCTTTCCGGAGCTGCTGCGGCGGCGACGCAACTTGACCGGACGCACGGGCTGCGGCCTGTGCGGAACGGAGACGCTCGAACAGGCCGTTCGCACGCAGCAGACCGTGGGCGAGGGTCCGCGGGTCAGCATCGCGCAACTCCATGAGGCCATCGCCGGCCTGCCTGCGCGCCAGCTGCTGAATGCGAGCACCGGCAGCGTGCATGCGGCGGCGTGGGTCGTTCCGGGCCGCGGCATCGAGTACGTTCGCGAGGATGTCGGGCGTCACAACGCCCTGGACAAGACTTTGGGCGCGCTGGTGCAGGCCAACGCGGACCTGGAGGGCGGCTTCATGCTGGTCACCAGCCGGGCGAGTTACGAGATGGTGCAGAAGACCGCCGCCATGGGGGTCACATTTCTGGCGGCGCTCTCGGCGCCGACTTCATTCGCCATCCATCATGCGCAGCGGTGCGGGTTGACGCTCGTGGCTTTCGCCCGGCGCGAACAGCATGTGGTATACGCCAACGGGCAGCGCCTGGTCGAAGGGTAAGCTGCTACGAATTCCCAGTTGATTTCTATAAAGAGTAGAGGGGCCTTCCGCCATGACTGCGATTGACCTGGACCAGCTGAAAAAGCGCGCCGTCGAATTTGCGCGCAACACGTCGACCGAAATCTCACCGCACGATGAACCGAAGCTGGAGTCCCTGGTCGGCGTGCTGCCGGCCGGCACGACAATCTACGTGGCGCATACCCCCAAGGCACAGATGTTCGACGTCGTGCGGGTCGCCGCCAAGGTGCAGTCGCTGGGCTTTCGCGCCTCGCCGCACTGCGTGGCGCGGCGCATTCCGAGTGAGGCCATGCTGCGCGAGGGCCTCAAGCAGGCGCGCGATGCGGGCATCGAGCAGGTGCTGCTGGTCGCCGGTGACCTGACGCCGCCGGCGGGGCCGTTCACCAGCACGTTGGAGCTGCTGGACACCGGAGCCATTACCGATGCCGGCATCACCCATGTCGGCGTCGCCGGACATCCGGAGGGGCACCCGGCGGTCGACAACGAGACGCTCTGGAAGGCGCTCGCCTATAAACAGGCGTTCGCCCAGCGCACCGGGGTGAAGGTGCATATCGCCACCCAGTTCAGCTTCAATCCGGGCGCGGTGGCCGAGTGGGACCGGCAGCTGCAGGCCAACGGCATTACCCTGCCGGTGCACCTGGGCATCGCCGGCCCGACGCCTTTGGCGAAGCTTTTGAAGTTTGCCGCCATGTGCGGGATCGGTGCCTCGCTGGGCTCGCTGTGGAAGAACATGGGCAACATGACGAAGCTTGCGACCGGCATGGCGATGGCGCCGGATGAGATGCTGTTGGCGGTGATCGCCAACGGTGCCGGCCAGCCGCCGAGCCGGCTGGTGCAGCCGCACTACTATGCCTTCGGCGGGGTGATGGAGACGGCCGTGTGGCTGCGCCACCTCATCGATGGCACCTTCACCATGGACTCCGACGGTGAGAAGTTCACGGTGAATGCCTGATGAGCACCGCGGGCAAGGCGCTGATCTGCGGGTCAATCGCCTACGACAGCATCATGGTCTTCAATGGCCGGTTCAAGGATCACATCCTGCCGGACAAGATCCATATGCTGAATGTGTCCTTTCTGGTGCCGCAGCTGCGACGCGAGTTCGGGGGCTGCGCGGGCAACATCGCCTACAACCTCAAGCTGCTGGGGGATGCCGGGTACCCCATGGCCACGGTCGGGCATGATTTCGCGCCCTACCGCCAATGGATGAGCGAGACGCAGGTGCCCCAGGACTACGTGCGGGTCATCTCAAGCGAGCACACGGCCCAGGCCTTCATCACCACCGATGAGGACGACAACCAGATCACCGCGTTTCATCCGGGCGCGATGCAGCACTCGCACCTGAATGAGATCCCGACCGATGCCGGCATCACCCTGGGAATCGTTTCGCCGGATGGTCGGGATGGCATGATGCAGCACTGCGCCGCGTTCGCGGCGGCCGGTATTCCGTTCATCTTCGACCCCGGTCAGGGTCTGCCGATGTTCAGCGGCGAGGAGCTGCGCGGGCTGGTCGGGCAGGCCTCCTGGCTGACCGTCAACGACTACGAGTGGCAGGCCTTTCAGCAGCGCACCGGCTGGTCGCCGGCCGATGTCGTGGGGCACGTCAAGGCGCTGATCGTGACCCGGGGGGCCGAGGGCTCGACCATCTACACCCCTGCGGGCGAGGTGGTGATTCCGGCCGCGAAGCCACAGGCGGTGGTGGATCCGACCGGGTGCGGGGATGCCTACCGCGCCGGCCTCATCCACGGGCTGCTGCGGGGGCTGGACTGGCCCGTGACCGGGCGTATTGCCTCGCTTCTGGGGGCCCTGAAGGTGGCCTCCAGGGGCCCCCAGAACCACCGTTTCACGCCCGCGGACTTTGCCGCGGCGTACCGGGGGGCCTTCGGCAGTGACCTGCCGCGCTGAGCCCGCTGCCTGTATCATGTGCCCCCCTTAACCCCAATCAGGACTTGAAGCGCATCCATGGCCAATAACTACGTATTCACGTCGGAGTCGGTATCGGAAGGACATCCGGACAAGGTCGCCGATCAGATCAGCGATGCGGTGCTGGATGCCATCCTGACGCAGGACAAACGCGGCCGTGTCGCCTGCGAGACGCTGATCAAGACGGGAGTCGTGATCGTGGCCGGCGAGGTGACGACCTCGGCCTGGGTCGATGTCGAGGCGCTGGTGCGCAAGACCGTGCTGGACATCGGCTACAACACATCCGAGATGGGCTTCGACGGGGCGAGCTGCGGCGTGCTGAACGTCATCGGCAAGCAGTCCCCGGACATCGCCCAGGGAGTCGATCGCAAGGATGAGCGCAAGCAGGGCGCCGGCGACCAGGGGCTGATGTTCGGCTATGCCACGAACGAGACCGACGTGCTGATGCCGGCGGCGATCACCCTGGCGCATCGCCTGGTGAAGCGTCAGGCCGAGGTGCGCAAGAAGGGCAAGCTGCCGTGGCTGCGCCCGGATGCGAAGAGCCAGGTCACCCTGCGCTACGAGGATGACAAGCCGGTCGGCCTCGAGGCCGTGGTGCTCTCGACCCAGCACAGCGACGACATCTCCACGCGCGCACTGCGCGAGGCGGTCATGGAGGAAATCCTGATCCCCATCCTGCCGAAGAAGTGGATCGACCACCGTACCAAGTATCACATCAACCCGACCGGACGCTTCGTGGTCGGCGGCCCGGTGGGTGATTGCGGCCTCACCGGTCGCAAGATCATCGTCGACACCTACGGCGGCTTCGCCCGTCATGGCGGTGGTGCCTTCTCGGGCAAGGATCCGTCCAAGGTCGATCGCTCGGCGGCCTATGCGGCCCGCTACGTTGCCAAGAACATCGTCGCGGCAGGTCTCGCGGATCGCTGCGAGGTACAGGTTTCCTACGCCATCGGCGTCGCGGAACCGACCTCGATCATGATCGAGACCTTCGGCACCGGCAAGGTGACGCGCGAGGGCTCACGCAGCTGGTACGCAAGCATTTCGACCTCACGCCCTACGGCCTGCGCGAAATGCTCGACCTGGTTCGTCCGATCTATCAGATGACCGCTTCGTACGGGCATTTCGGCCGTACCGAGAAGGAGTTCACCTGGGAGCGCACCGACAAGGCGGAGCTGCTGGCCTCGGAACTCAAGGGCAAGGCCCGCGCGGCCTAGAAGGAAATCTGCCGTGCGTTTCGCACGGCAGCGTCCGGCGCCTGAGGAGCGCTGCGACAGGCATCCGCAGTGAGACTGCGGCCGCGCCTGCCAGGCTCAGGAGGCCGGACGTCAATTGAAGTACACGGCGCTCGTTCATCAATTGGAGCATTGAACATGAACGCCACACTCAAGCCCGCTGCGGGCTTTTCCGACTACAAAGTTGCCGATATGAATCTCGCCGGCTGGGGCCGGCGCGAGATTGCCATTGCCGAAGTCGAGATGCCGGCGCTGATGGCGATCCGCAGTGAATACGCCGCCAGTCAGCCGCTGAAGGGCGCGCGCATCACCGGCTCGTTGCACATGACCATCCAGACGGCGGTGCTGATCGAGACCCTGAAGGCGCTCGGCGCCGACGTACGCTGGGCCTCGTGCAATATCTTCTCGACCCAGGATCACGCGGCCGCGGCCATCGTGGCGACCGGCACCCCGGTGTTCGCCGTCAAGGGCGAGTCGCTGGAGGACTACTGGGACTACACGCACCGCATTTTCGAGTTCGCGGACGGCCAGGGCCCGAACATGATTCTGGATGACGGCGGCGATGCGACCCTGCTCATGCACCTGGGCGTGCGCGCCGAAAAGGACGCCGCGCTGATTTCCAAGCCCGGCAGCGAGGAGGAAACCTTCCTGTTCGCGGCCATCAAGAAGAAGCTGGCCGCTTCCCCGGGCTGGTATTCACGCATGTCGAAGGAGATCCGCGGCGTCACCGAAGAGACCACGACCGGCGTGCACCGGCTCTATCAGATGCACAAGGAACAGCGGCTGATGTTCCCGGCCATCAACGTCAATGACTCGGTGACCAAGAGCAAGTTCGACAATCTCTACGGCTGCCGCGAATCGCTGGTGGATGGCATCAAGCGCGCCACCGATGTGATGGTGGCCGGCAAGATCGCCGTGGTCGCCGGTTACGGTGATGTCGGCAAGGGCTCGGCCCAGGCGCTGCGGGCGCTCTCAGCCCAGGTGTGGGTGACCGAGATCGATCCGATCTGCGCGCTGCAGGCCGCGATGGAAGGCTACCGCGTGGTCACCATGGATTATGCGGCCGACAAGGCCGACATCTTCGTGACCTGCACCGGCAACTACCACGTGATCACCGGCGCACACCTGGCGAAGATGAAGAACAACGCCATCGTCTGCAACATCGGTCACTTCGACAATGAGATCGACGTGGCGGCGCTGGAGAAGCTCAAGTGGGAGGAGATCAAGCCGCAGGTGGACCATGTGATCTACCCGGACGGTAAGCGCATCATCCTGCTGGCCAAGGGCCGTCTGGTGAACCTGGGCTGCGGAACGGGGCACCCGTCCTACGTCATGAGTTCCTCGTTCGCCAACCAGACCATCGCGCAGATCGAGCTGTTCGCCAACACCGGCAAGTACCCGGTCGGGGTCTATACGTTGCCCAAGCACCTGGACGAGAAGGTGGCCCGCCTGCAGCTGACCACCCTCAACGCCCAGCTGAGCGAGCTGACCCCCGAACAGGCGGCCTATATCGGCGTTTCCGTCAAGGGACCCTATAAGTCGGATCACTACCGCTACTGAGACCCCAAGCCCCATAATCCCCCCCGAGAACAGTCTCGGGGGGGACATCATGCTCAAAGGCGTAGTCGGCGTCGTCCTGGCGATCATCGGGGCCTTCGCCATCGGTGGTATCGCACTGCACCGCAACGAGCCCATCAATGCGTTGTGGCTGGTGACCGCGGGCATCTGTGTTTATGTCATCGGGTACCGGTTCTACGCCGCCTGGATCACCGCCCGCGTCCTGACCGTGGACGCCACCCGCGCGACCCCGGCCGAGCGCCTCAACGACGGCCGCGACTTCGTACCGACGCATCGCTGGATCACCTTCGGACACCATTTCGCGGCCATCGCCGGCCCTGGGCCGCTGGTCGGGCCGACGCTCGCGGCGCAGTTCGGCTATCTGCCGGGAACGCTGTGGATCCTGTTCGGCTCGGTGCTCGGCGGGTGCGTCCAGGACATGACGATCCTCTTCATGTCCACGCGCCGCGACGGCCGCAGCTTAGGGCAGATGGCGCGCGATGAACTCGGACCCTTCGGTGGCTTCGCCGCGCTGGCCGGCACGCTGATGATCATGATCATCCTGATCGCGGTGCTCGCGCTGGTCGTGGTGAATGCGATGAAGGGCAGCCCCTGGGCGACGTTCTCGGTGTTCGCGACCATTCCGATCGCACTCGCCATCGGGATCTATGTGCGCAGCCTGCGGCCGGGCCGGGTGCTCGAGGCCTCGATCATCGGCATGATCCTGCTGCTGGTGGGGGTCGCCGGGGGCGGCTGGATCGACCAGAGTTCGGGCCTGCGCGAGATATTCGATTACTCGGGCCCGCAGCTGGCTGCCTTCGTGATCGGTTACGGCTGGCTCGCGGCGATCATTCCGGTGTGGCTGTTGCTCGCGCCGCGCGGCTATCTTTCCACGTTCCTGAAGCTCGGCGTGATCGCGCTGCTCGCGATTTCGATCATCGTCATCCACCCCGAGCTGAAAATGCCGGCGCTGACGCGCTTTACGCTGGGCAACGGGCCGATCTTCGCCGGCAAGGTGTTCCCGTTCGTCTTCATCACCATCGCCTGCGGGGCGGTCTCGGGCTTTCATGCGCTGGTCTCCAGCGGCACGACGCCGAAGCTCATCGGCAGCGAGGCCGACGTGCGACTGGTCGGCTATGGCAGCATGGCGCTCGAGTCCTTCGTCGCGATCATGGCGGTGATCGCCGCGACTCTGCTGGACCCGGGCGTGTACTTCGCGATCAACACCGGCGCGGGTGTCGTCGGCGCCGATGCGCACACCGCGGTCGCGACCATCTCGGGCTGGGGCTTCCCCGTGACGGTCGAACAGATGCAGCAGCTCGCGCACCGCATGGGCGAGCGGACGCTCTTTGCCCGCACCGGCGGCGCGCCATCGCTGGCGGTGGGCATGGCGAGCATCTTCAGTTCGACCTTCGGCAACAAGCTGCTCGCGGCCTGGTATCACTTCGCGCTGATGTTCGAGGCGGTCTTCATACTCACGACCATCGATGCGGGCACGCGCGTCGGCCGCTTCATGCTGCAGGACTTCCTCGGGCACTTCTGGAAGCCGCTCGGCCGCACCTCCTGGTACCCGTCGGTGCTCCTGACCAGCGCCCTGATCGTCGCGGGCTGGGGCTACTTCCTCTACGTCGGGGTCATCGATCCCAACGGCGGCATCAACATCCTCTGGCCGCTGTTCGGCATCGCGAATCAGATGCTCGCGGCCATCGCCCTCAGTATCGCGACCGGCATTCTGATCAAGAGCGGCAAGCTCAAATACGCCTGGGTGACGGGCGGACCGCTCGCCTGGCTCGCCATCGTGACGACGGTCGCGGCATGGCAGAAGATCACGAGTCCGGATCCGGCGCTGGGCTTCTTCTCCGGAGCGGCGGATCTGGCCGGTAAGCTCGCGAGCGGGGCGCTGCCGGCGGCGCGCGCAGCCGTCGCGCCGAAGCTGATCTTCAATCAACAGCTCGATGGCTGGCTCACGATCCTGTTCTCCGTGATCGTCTGGCTGGTGATCGCCGACATGCTGCGCGTGGCGCTGCGCTCGGTGCGCGGGCTGCCGACCCTGGCGAGCTCCGAGGCGCCGCACGTGGCGCGCTCATGACGACCGCCATCGTGACCGCCTGGCGTGCCTGCTGGCGCGCGCTGCGGGCCCTCTCGGGCGATGACGCCTATGACCGTTACCGCAGCCACCATCTGCTCGCCCATCCGGATGTGCCACTGATGTCACGAAAGGCGTTTTACGTTGACGAGCAGCGGCGCAGGTGGGGTAGTATTAACCGCTGCTGCTAGCTATTCGGATGATCTCATGGCGGATTTGACGGCTCACGGTACTGCAGACTCGATTCCCGAAACCGGGGAAGTGGACGACAGCCGACGCAAGTTTCTGTTGCGATCCACGATTGGCATGGGGGTCGTCGGCGCTGCCTTCGTCGCGACACCGTTCATCGAGTCCTGGATGCCCTCGGAACGGGCACGCGCGCTGGGGGGACCCACGGAGGTGGATCTCACCAAGATCGACGCCGGCCAGATGATCATCACCATCTGGCGCCGGCAGCCGATCTACGTCATCCATCGCACGCCCGAGATGATGAACCTGCTGGGCAATCATGACGATCGGCTCAAGGATGCCACTTCGCAATATTCCGATCAGCCGGCCTACTGCAAGAATGCGATGCGCTCGCGCAGCGCCGAGTACCTGGTACTGCGGGGCATCTGCACGCACCTGGGCTGTCTGCCCAAGCAGCGCTTCGATGCCGGCGATGCGCAGCTGGGAGCGACCTGGCCGGGCGGCTGGCTGTGCCCCTGCCATGGTTCGCGCTTCGACATGGCGGGCCGGGTGTTCGATGGCTCGCCGGCCTCGGTGAACCTGGTGATTCCGCCTTATTCCTATCCGACGCCCGGTCAACTGATCATCGGGACCGACGAAACCACCGGTGCCGCCGCGGCCTAGCGTCCGGCGGCCCGTTTCGGCAGCCACTGTTCGGCGATCTGCACTGCATTGAGTGCCGCGCCCTTGAGCAGCTGATCGCCCGCACAGAACAGGGCGATCGAGCGCCCCGACGGATCACTCAGATCCTGGCGGATCCGTCCGACCAGAACATCTCCCTGTCCCGAGGCATCCTTGGGCATCGGAAAGTAATTGTTCGCCACATCATCGACCAGGCGCACGCCCGGGGCGCCGTCGAGCCACTCGCGCACCTGTTTGGGCGTGATCGGATCGCGGCACTCGAGGGTCGCGGCAACACAGTGCGCGCGCAGCACCGGCACCCGCACGCAGGTCGCGCTCACCCGCAGGTTCGGCTCGTTGAAGATCTTGCGCGCCTCCTGCATCACCTTGGTCTCCTCCTCGTTGTAGCCCGTGCCCGGATCGATGCGGCTGTTGTGGCTGAACACGTTGAAGGCATACGGATGGGGCAGCACCGTGTGCCGGTACTCGCGACCCTCGAGATGCGCGCGCGTGGACTCGCGCAGCTCCTCCATCGCCGCCGCGCCCGCACCCGAGGCCGCCTGATAGGTCGCCAGTTGCAGGCGCTGGATGGGATTCTTCTGATGGATGGGCCACAGCGGCAGGATGGAGATGATGGCCGAGCAGTTCGGGTTCGCGATGATGCCGTGGTGCCGGCCGATGTCGCCGGCGTTGATCTCCGGCACGACCAGCGGCACATCCTCCTGCATGCGAAAGGCGGAGGAGTTGTCGATGACGATGGCGCCCGCGCGCACGGCGAGCGGTGCGAAACGCCTGGAGATGCTGCCGCCGGCCGAGAACAGCGCGATGTCAACGCCCGCGAAGCTCGCTTCCGTGAGCTCGGTGACGGCAACGTCCTGACCCCGGAATTTCTGGGTCTTGCCAACCGAGCGTTGCGATGCCAGAAGGCGCAGTTCCCGCACCGGAAAATTGCGCTCCTCGAGGCAGCGTGCCATTTCGACACCGACTGCGCCGGTCGCGCCGACCACGGCGACGACGAAGGATGGGGCGGATGGCACGGGGGACAAGGAAGGCGGCATAAAGGGTCTCCAGAAATGAAAAGGCCCCGTCGCTTACGGCGGGGCCTGCTCGAGAGGTCGTATGCAAAAGCGTCCGACTACCCGCAGCACCCCGCGGTGGGCGCTTTGAGTGACTTCGTCGACTTGTTGGTGTTCAAGAACACGTCAGGCGCTGGATCTGACGGTGACGCCAGGCTCCTGCGTCGCGGCGACACGGACCCGGCTGCGTCGCAGTCGTGCGGCACTGTTATCCGCAAGCTGGCGGATGCTGGTGCCACTGGGCGCCGAGACGATCATCTGAAACGAAATAGCGGTGCTGCCGCATGCAGGACAGCGATTGGCCCACGACGGACACTCGCGTTCGCATGCTCCACAAACTCGCGCGTGATGGATTGCCATTGCCGGAATTCTCCTGCGGTCCCCCTGCAAGGGGTCGCAAGTGTAGCCGAACCAAGGGCCAGCTACGAGCCTTGCCGCAAGCCAAAGGGACAAAAATACCGAATCTGCACTATTTTGGGGCGGGATCGAATCCGTACTTGGCGAAAACGGCCTGGGCGGTGGCCGAGCGCAGGAATTTGACGAAATCCGCCGCGCCGTCCTGGGCCTTGGCGGTGATCGCCACGGGGTAAACGATGGGGTCGTGGGAGCTGGCCGGGAATTCGGCCACGATCCGCACCTTCTTTTCCACCAGTGCGTCGGTGCGGTACACGATGCCCAGCGGCGCCTCGCCACGGGCCACCAGGGCCAGCGCGGCGCGGACGTTGTCCGCGGGGGCGATCCTGTCCTGCACCTCGCTCCAGACCTTAAGGTTGGTCAGGGCGATCTTCGCGTACTTGCCCACCGGCACGGAGTCCGGGTTGCCGGTCGCCAGCCGACCCTCGCCCAGGAGCTTCGCCAACGCGAAGTGGGGGGTGATTCTGATCCTGATGGTGCTGTCCGCGGGACTGATCAGCACCAGGCGGTTGCCCAGGACGTTGTGGCGGCTGACCGTGTCGAAGAGATTTCGCGTC
>Ga0210385_10001843_pt1 | contig 12928 bp, 9 predicted proteins | sample IncBWH26OmetaG_FD_160107 | JGI IMG/M metagenome (GOLD analysis project Ga0210385, IMG submission 160107) | Forest soil microbial communities from Barre Woods Harvard Forest LTER site, Petersham, Massachusetts, United States - Inc-BW-H-26-O ... | reverse complement strand
CGCGGGTCCGAGCCGATGCCGATGCGCACCTTCTCGATGTCCGCTCCGACCCGTTCGGCGATGTTCGCCAGCTCGTTCATGAAGCTGATCTTGGTGGCGAGCATGGCGTTGGCGGCATACTTGGTGAGCTCGGAGGAGCGGATGTCCATCACGATCAGGCGATCGTGGTTGCGAATGAAGGGCTCGTAGAGCGCGCGCATCAGCTCGGTGGTGCGCGGATTATCGGTGCCGATGACCACGCGATCGGGTTTCATGAAGTCACTGATCGCCGCGCCTTCCTTGAGGAATTCGGGATTGGAGACCACGTCGAATTCGAGTGCCACGGCGCGTTCGGAAAGCGTGCGCGCAAGCTCCGCGCGTACCTTGTCGGCGGTGCCCACCGGCACCGTCGATTTGGTGATGACGATGGCGTAGCGGTTCATGTGGCTGCCGATGGTGCGCGCCACGGCGAGCACGTAGCGCAGGTCCGCCGAGCCATCCTCCCCCGGAGGCGTGCCCACCGCGATGACCTGAAACAGCCCGTGCTCGACCGCGCGCACCGCATCGGTGGTGAATTCGATGCGGCCGGCTTCGGCGTTGCGGCGGATGAGCGCTTCCAGCCCCGGCTCATGGATGGGCACGTCGCCGTGCTTCAAGCGCTCGATCTTGGCGGCGTCCACGTCCACGCAGACGACGTGGTTGCCGGCGTCCGCGAGGCAGGCGCCGGTCACGAGACCAACGTAGCCGGAGCCAAAAATGGTGACGCGCATGGGTTAAGTTATTGAGTAATAAGAGAGAACGGCGGGAAGCCTAAAGGAAGGCATGGTGCGGCTCAAGCCGCGTCCGCAAAAGGCAGCCGCGCGGCCCCTCAGGCGACCGGGTTCTGGCCCTGAGTCGGCTTGCCGGCCTCGGAGAGGCGCCGTTTGGCCGCGAAATCGGCCACCTTGGCCGCCGGAGCGTGCGGCAACAATGCCTTACGCGTCCAGACGTAGTCGCGGATGTCGACTTCCGCCTGGTACTCCGCCACTGATTCACTCAGCAGTGCCAGCGCCCGGTGACAGTCGAAACTGGCCAATGCCACCAGCAGTTCGTTGAGGATCTGCTGCATCTTCAGCCACGGTAACCGGTGCTCCATGGCGCGCATGATCATCGGATGGTCGGTGCCGGTGACGTTGGAGCCGATCAGCAGCTCCTCAAACAGCTTCTCGGCGGTGCGCAACCCCGTGTACTCGATCTCAATGTCACCGTCGGGGTTGTTGGCGTCGCGGACCGTGAGCCCCATGAGGTTCACCAGGCGGCGCGCCAGATCGTCGATGCGCACTGGCCGGCCCATATCCAGCACAAACACGTCTCCGCCCTTGGCCATGGAGCCGGCCTGGATGACCAGCTGTGCGGCTTCCGGGATGGTCATGAAGTAGCGGATGACGTCCGGGTGGGTGACGGTCACCGGGCCGCCGCGGCGGATCTGTTCCTGGAACAGCGGCACGACCGACCCGGAGGATGCGAGCACGTTGCCGAAGCGCACCATGCAGAAGCGCGTGTTGGTGGTGCGCTCCTGCAGCGCCTGCAGCACCAGCTCGGCCAGGCGCTTGGTGGCACCCATGACGTTGGCCGGATTAACCGCCTTGTCGGTGGAGACGAGCACGAAGGTTTCCACGCCGGTTTCGAGCGCGGCTTCGGCCGTGTACCAGGTGCTGATCACGTTGTTGTGGATGCCCTCGACCACGTTGTGCTCGACGATGGGCACATGCTTGTAGGCGGCCGCGTGATAGACGGTCTGCACGCCGAACGCCGCCAGCACCTCGCGCACGCGGTGCCGGTGGTGGGCGTTGCCCAGCAGTGGCACGATCTCCACGGTGAGACGCTCGTGGGCGGCAATCTCCTCGAGCTCGCGCTCGGTGTGATAAAGCGCCAGCTCCGACATTTCAAACAACACCAGACGGCTGGGACCGAGGCGCACGATCTGCCGGCACAGCTCCGAGCCGATCGAGCCGCCGGCACCTGTCACCAACACGCATTTGCCGCGGATGCACGAGCCGAACAGTTTGGGTCGTGGTGGTACCGGATCGCGACCCAAAAGATCACTCACCTCGACGTCGCACAGATCGTTGAACTGGGCCTTGCCCGAGATGAGATCCGAGAGATTGGGCAGTGACTGAACGTGCACCCCGAGCGGCTCGAGCGCCGTCAGGATCTCGCGCCGCCGGCGCCGCGAAGCCGACGGCATGGCGAGCAGTATCCGGTCGATGCGCTTCTGCCGCACGAGCTCCTTGAGCGAATCGGAGCCGTAGACCACCACGCCGTTGATGTTGCTGCCCTGCAGCGATTTCTTGTCGTCGATGAACGCGACCGGCTGGAAGTCCGGGCCGCCGAGCAGCGCCGAACAGACGCGCGCACCGGCGTTGCCGGCGCCGTAGATGGCCACGCGGGCGGCGGCGCCACGCGCGCCGGAGCGGCGCAGGAACAGATAGCGCGCCACGAAGCGGCTGCCGCCGACCCACGGCAGCGCCAGTGCCCAGTAGATGGCGAATGCCGACAGCGGAATCTGATGGCTGGCAATCAGGCGGTCGAATGCCGCCAGCACCAGCACCGAAAGGCTGACTCCGGCGATGACCGTGACCATCGCCTTCGGACCCATGAAACGGATCACGGCACGGTACAGCCCAAACACCGAAAAGAAGAACAATGCGGAAACAACCGCGACCAGGAAGTAGGCGAAGGTGCTCTCGAGATAGGGGTCGAGGCTATCGAACTTCAGGGCCAGCGCGGCCCACAGCGCGGTAGGAATTGCGACGGCGTCGGCCGCCACCATGATGAGACGCTTGGTTTCACGCGGCAGTGCAAGAACGGCGGCGGCAGCCGAGACACCCAAGGACGCAGGCCTCGCGGCCGCGTTGTTATCCCTCATGCCACCTCCACCCCTCGCAACCCGTCATCGCTCGTCGCTTGAGCGCTGTCAGCGGGTCAGTCGCAAATGTGCCGTCATTCTAAAGCAATCGACCCGGACGATCGCAACAGTTACATTGGCTTACCTGTTGCATTCCGCGCGCATCACCCTCGCGGTGCGTCGCAAACACAGTATCAGTTCAACGCCGCAATGCCAGCACGGTTGACGCTTGGGGAGCGCCGGGCGCTGCGCCGTTCATGCTGGGTTCACGGTTCCTGCGACTCAGTTTCATCGCGGCCCGCCCCGCTGAGCACCGCCAGCACTGCGAGCGGCACAAAGGCCATGAGCACGACTGCCGCTGAGTGCTGGGGAAGCTTGGCAGCGAACAGCGCCCACGGCAGGAACCATACAAGGTTGACAATCAGGACCGCGAGCGTGACGCGCCGGTGGCTACGCCAGCGTCTGGCGAGCTGTTGGTAAGCATGGCTGCGATGGGCGACATGCACGCGCTCGCGACGCAGTACGCGGCGTACCAGCGTCACCGTGGCATCCACGAAGAAGCTGCCGCCCAGGATCAGCCACACCCACAGGGCGGCGGGGCGCTCGCGCACGGCGCCGACTGCCAGCACCACGATCACATAGCCCAGATAGCCCGAGCCCACATCGCCCAGGAAGATCCGGGCGGGTGGCCAGTTCCATAGGAGAAAGCCGCCGCAGGCGGCGGCGAAAACCCCGGCAGCAAGCGCCACCCCAGGACTCACCCCCATCAGCAGGCTGAGTGCAGCCCCGGCAAGTGCGATGAATATAGCTTCCGAGGCGGCTATGCCGTCGATGCCATCCATGAAGTTGAACAGGTTGATCGCCCAGATGATGCCCAACACGGCGAGCAGGTAGCCGAGTCCGCCGCTGCTGGCGAGCGTCGCGCCGAACTGCAGTGGCGGCAGGCCACCGAGCCACACTACCGCCCAGAGCGCCGCGCCGGCGTGCGCCGCGAGCCGCACAGCCGCCGGCAATGGCTTGCGGTCATCGAGCAGACCGATGAATGCGACCGCCAGCCCGCCGGCGAGAGCGGCCCAGAGCGGCGTATCGAGCCGCCGCTCGATCCACAGGACGGCGAAACACGCCGTCGAGGCCGCCACCACGGCCACGCCCCCGCCGCGTGGTGTCGGACGCGCATGTGAGCTGCGCTCGTTGGGTACATCGACCAGCCCGTGTCGCAGTCCCAGCCGGCGCACCGTCTGAGTGAGCAGCGCCGCGGCGGCGAGAGCCACCATGGCGAGTGGCACAATGCCCCTCATCGCGCCTCGCTACGGTACCAGGCGGCCGTGCGCTCAAGGCCAGCGGCGAGCGTCAGGGGCGGCTCCCACCCCAGCTGCGTGCGAACCGGTGTACTGTCGACCTGTAGCGATGCGCACAGTCGCTGCACCTCGGCGCCCCGCCCTGCCAGGCGCGCAGCCAGCCGCAGCAGTGCGACCGGGACGCTCACCAACCGCGGGCTGCGCCCGAGCGCCCGGCCGAGCGCGCGGATCAGCTCCGGCGTTGACACGTCAGCGCCGTCGGACACCATCCATACGCGTCCCGCGGCCGCGGGATGCTCGGCGATGCGCAGCAGTACATCCGCCAGATTCCACACACCGATGAGGCTACGCAGGTTGTGGACGCTGCCGAACGGCAACGGTGTGCCGCGATCCACCCAGCTCATGAGCCGCAGGAAGTTGGCACGCACCCCAGCGCCATAGACCAGCGGCGCGCGGACGATGGCGAACTCGAGCGCCGAGCCCTGCGCCAGCGCCTGCAGCTCCCGTTCGCCCTGCCACTTCGAGCGCCCATAGGCATCCTGGGGCTGCGGCTCATCGAGGGCCGAGTAGGCAGCGCCTGCCGTCGCCTCGCCGTTCACTTTGACGCTGCTCAGATACACGAGGCGCGTGACGCCGGCCGCCGCTGCCGCCGTCACCAGGCGCGCCGTGCCGCGCGCGTTGACTTCCTGGTACGCGTCCGTTTCAGCTGCGGCGACACCCATCACGTGCGCGCGTGCCGCCAGGTGCAGCACCCAGTCGACGCCCTCGAGTGCCGCCTGCCACTCCGTCTGTGCGCCGATCTCGCCCACCGGGCTGACCTCGGCGAACGCTCCGCCGGCGGGCGCAGGCGTACGCGTGGCGGCGCGCACGCGCAATCCGCGTCGCGTCAAGAGCTCGCACAGCACGCGGCCCACAAAGCCGGTCGCGCCCGTCACCAGGACGCGCCTACTCAAGGCATCGTCCGTCTGCAGACGCCTGCCGCATTCCTTTCCCGGGCATGGGGGATGCACATACGCTAAAGTGTGGGTGGGGCGACGGCAGGCGGGCGCGGACGCTTGCAACAGGACGCCTTCTTATTAGAACTTAACATGCTTCGGCATATCGATATCCTCGGCTACAGTGTACTGAATGAGCCGGCCGGGCACGTAGCGGCCGAGATCTGCGATCAGCTGGATGGCCCGCAGCGCACCTCGTGTGTGTTCCTCAATCCGCACTCCGTGGTAGTGGCGCGGCATGATCCGGCCTTCCGCACGGCGGTCACCGCCGCCTCGGCGATTTTCTGCGACGGCGTCGGACTATCGCTCGCGAGCCAACTGCTGAACCGCCGCGAGGTGCATCGCGTCTACGGCTACCAATTCTTCAAGGCGCTGAGCACCGAGCTCTCGCAGCGCCGGCTCGGACGGGTGTTCTTCATCGGTGGAAGCGCCGCGGATCTCGCCGCGCTCGAGGCGAAATACCGCGCCGACTACCCTGGGGTGCGCGCGATCGCCAGCTACGCGCCGCCCTTCCGCGCCGAGTTCGCACCCGCAGAGATTGCCGACATGGCCGCCCGGGTCGATGCCAGCGGCGCTGATGTCCTCTGGATCGGTCTTGGCTCGCCCAAGCAGGAGAAGGTGCTGCATCAGTTGATGCAACACTGTCAGGTGTCGTGCGCCGCGGCGGTGGGGGCGGTGTTCGACTTCTACAGCGGCAAGGTGCCGCACGCGCCGCGCTGGATACGACGCGCCGGACTACAGTGGCTGCACCGGCTGGTCCTCGAGCCACGACGACTGTGGCGACGCACGTTGATTTCGATGCCATTGTTCGTGTCACAGGTCGTGTGGGAACTCGCCGTAGGTGCGCGCCGCTGAGCGCGGCTGGCGCGACTCGTCTAGCGGTGCAAGTGATGCAGGGCCCTGAATCACGGCTGAGCCGGCGCCAGATGCTCTCCGGAGTCGCGCTCGGTGCCGCGGCGTTTCCAGGACTGAGCGCCGCTGCGAGCCCTGCCCCCGGCACCAGCCTGGATGGCGGCCAATTCGGTCTGAGCGGCGATGGTAGTACCTCCAACGATGCGCATTTTGCCGCGGCCTTTGCAACGCTCGAGCGGCAGTCCGGCGGGGTGTTGCGATTGGCACCCGGCACTTACCAGTTCTCGCAGCCGCTGGTGCTGCCCGGTGGCACGGTGATTGAAGGTGCCGGCATGGCCGTCACGACTCTCAGATGTACCGGCGATGTGGTCGGTGTCAGCTTCTCCTCCAATCGGTCGCGCTGCGGATTGCGCGCGCTCAGTCTCGAAGGCTCCGGCAAGAAAGGCACCGGTCTGCAGATCGGTGACCACGACTTCACCGGCAACCACCATGTACGCGACGTGCTGATCCGCGATTGGGCGGTGGGTTGTCGCTTGGCCGGCGCGCTGTGGACGACCTTCGACAGCGTGACCTTCGACGGCAATGGACGCGGTCTCGATTTCAACGCCGGCTGGAGCTCAGGCTACAGCACCACGGTCGCATTTCGGCAATGCGTCTTCTCTGCCAATGACTACGGTGGTGTGACGGCCTCTCACACTCCGATCATGAGCTCCAGCATTTCGTGGCTGGGCTGTACGATCGAGCGCAACTGTCGGACCGATCCCGCGCGCTACCCGCAGATGGCTTTCGCATCTGGTGACTACGGCATTTCCGGCTTCGTGATCGACGGATGTTACTTCGAAGCCGGCGGCAAACCGCCACCGGATGCCATCCATGTCAACGGTCTCAGATGCGGCTCCATCTCCAACTGCAATTTCTACGACTCAGCCTATGCCATCCGCGACACCGCCGGCGGCGCTGCGAGTTACATCGCGATCTTCGGCAATCGCTTTGTGGGCTCCACCGTGCAGAATCTGCGCTTCGAGCGCGATACCGAGATCATCGCGTATTGCAACGCGGATGGCGGCGCAACCAGCACCCTGTCCGGACCCCGCTCGGGGAGCCTCGCTGCAGCGGCGCTGCATTCTCAGGCCGTCAATGAAGGCTACTGGGCACCGACACTCGTCGGCTCGGTACACGCCGGCGCTCACACTTATCTCAAACAGACTGGCCATTACAGCCGCATTGGCAATCAGCTCACGATTCATGCTCATGTCGTCATGGACAGAATCGACCGCGCAATGCGCGGCAATCTCCTCATCGGTGGTCTGCCAGTGATCTCGGCCGGTCGCTGCGGCTTGTCCGCGGTAGTCAGCATCTCCGCCAGCGGCTTGTCGCATACCAGCGGTTGCAGTTCCTTTCACGGACTGATTGCGCCCAATGCCACCACGGTTGATATTGTCGAAGGCGGCAGCGGAATGCGCCGCAGTGGTGTGCCTGCCGCAAACATCGGCGCGGGCGCGGAGCTGATGCTGTCTGCGACCTACGTCGTGTAACGCCTACCGGGTTCGTCGCTCTGCCATCGCCGCCGCGTACACAGACATCAACGAAGCGTAGGCCGCCTGCTCGGAGTGCCGCTCTCTGTAAGCATCGAAGGCCGCCAGCGCCATGCGGCGCATGCGCACCGGGTCGCCCCATAGGTTCTGCAGTTCGTGCACCAGCGCCCTGGCGTCTCCGACGGTGAATGCCACTCCGCATCCCGGCTCCACCACCAGGCTCGCCAGCGCGCCCACGTCCGAGACCACCAAGGGGACGCCGAAGGCAAAAGCCTCGCGAATCACCATGGGGAAACCCTCGAAGGCGCGACTCGGGATCACCACCAGGCGCGCTGAGCGCAGGATGGCGTGAGTTTCCGGCGCCTGTCGCTGGCCGGTGAAATGGATCTGGCCGGTGCGAACCTGCTCCCGCGCCATGCGTTCGAGTACGCCGCGGCGCGGTCCGTCACCAATGATGACCAGCGGCGGGGCCTCGCTGCCCCACAGCTTCCAGGCGTTGATGAGCACATCGACGCCCTTGTCATCGGAGAGGCGACCGACGTAAACGACCTGCCGGGCGCGCGAGTCCCAGTCCATCGCCTGTGGCGATCCCGGCATGAAATTGGCCCGCACATGGGTCCGCTCGCCGCGGATGAGGCCGCGACTGACGAAGAAATCCCGCTGAAACTGCGTCAGTGCAATGAACGCGTCGACGTGCGTGTCGAGTGTTCCCAGCGAGCGGTGCAAGGAAATAGAGAGCGCGATCGGCATCGTGGCGAGCCGGCTGTTGCGATAGCAGCGGAACCGCAGGGCCGGCATCACGGTGTTTTTATCCGCGCACAGCGTGCAGGCCTGGCGGCCGCGCAGGCCAGTGCCGGCGGCACAGAAAATCCGGTAGTTGTGTAGCGTCAACACTGTTGCCGTACCGCTTCCATCGGCTGCCCCGAATATCGCAGGCGACAGACGCGGAAAGACGTTGTGCACGTGCATGACGTCCGGCTTCTCTTTGTGGATCAAAGCGCGCAGACGCGCCTCGGCAACTGGGTTCCACACACAGGTCACCGCCCCGCGCAGCGGTCCCAGCAGGCGCTGTGCGCGCAATTCGTCGCTGTGAGTCGTGAAGGATACGACCTCGTGGCCATGTTGTTTCAACAGCTCGACGTCGCACTCGTAGGCGAGATTCTCGCCGCTCGGAGCGGTCGAGCCATAGTAGTTGTGTACCAGCAGGACCTTCATCGCGACTGCGCAACAGGCGGAGTTCCTGCGGTGGTGCGCAAGCAGCGCTCGATTCCGTCGCCGACGTTGGCGACCATGTTTTCGAGCGTGTAGCGGCGCGCCGCGTGCCCTGCTGCCGCTGCCATGACGCGCAGGCGCTCCCGATCGATGAGCAGGTTCGCGACTGAGTCAGCAAACGTTTCGGCGGCGTGCGGCAGCAGTAGCCCGCTGACACCGGGCTCCAGATACGCGATCTCCGGACTATGGACCGGGATGTCGGTAGTGAGAAACGGCAGCTGCGCGGCGAAGCTGTCCAGAATCGCCAGGCCGACCAGACCGGGGTTCAGGAAGATGTCCGCCAGGCGGAACAGTGTCGCCTTGTTGCGGCCGTAGAGCGGTCCAAGATAGCGCACCGCCGGACCGCGCGCTGCGACACGCACCAGGTCCGTCTCGACGCCGGCGCCTGCGACCAGCAGCACGAAGCGTGGCAGCCGCGCGCGAATGCGCTCGGCTGCCTCGAGCAGAAACGGAATGCGTTTGTGGCGATAGAGCGAGCCGCAGTAGAGGCCCACCGGATCGCCGGGGGAGATGCCGAGCTGCGCGCGCAGCGTGGCGAGCTCTTGGTCGGTCACCGCGGCGATCTCGCTGGCAAACGCCGTGGTATCGACGGCGTTGTTGATGACGGTGATGTGCTCACGCCGCATGCCCGCGCCGACGAGATGGTCAGCGGTTCTTTCGGTATATGCAAACCACCAGTCTGGCAGGCGCAGCAAGCTACGTCGAAAACGTTCACGCAGATCCCCGGGGCGGCCCTGGTGGTTGGAACCGTGCCCCCACAGTGCGACACGCTTCAAACGCAGTCGCGAGGCGAGCAGCAACGGGTAGTTGAGCAGATAACCGTTCGCTTGGACAGCGATCACCAGATCGGCGTGGCGCAGCTCAGACAGCGGCACGCGCTGCAGCAGAATCCGGCCACCCAGCATATAGCTGCGGGCCACTTTCAATCCCAGCGGCTCGGGCAGGTCAACACTGTCACTCTTCAGTGCCTCGGTGGTGTACGGTTCGCTGTACGCGACCCGCAGGCCGATCCCGCGTGCACTCAGCCGCTCGGCCAATCGCTGGTAGAAAGGCACGCGAAACTGCTTGATGTTCGCAACCACGGCGAGCACGTGCGCGCGCGCGGCGGCCTCGCCGCTCAAGAGCGAGGCGCCGCGGCCAACAGTGACCCCAGCGTGCCGGAGGTGGGCGCCTGCTCCGCGAGCCACCCGAAGAATCGCTCCAGCATCGCCCACAGGCCCAGTTTCTCGATTTCCCAGCTGTGACCCCAGAGGTGCAGCACACCGTCGCGCGCCGCGGCGTACTGCGCCGCCAGCCGCAGCTGCGCTTCGAGGCCCTCCGCACGCAATAGCCTGCGGTATAACTCCACCTTGCGCAGGCGCCGCCCATACTTCAGCAGGTTGCGCGTGAGTACCCGCCGCGGGTGGGGATAGAGCTGCAGGGTCGTCGCAACCCGGAAGGGATCGAGCGGTCGGTCGGTCACCAGATTTTCAACTGAGCGGGCAAAAGCAAACCCGGCGCCGCGCACGATGGCAACGGTCTCGGCGTTGTAGCGGCCGCCCGGATAGCAGAATCCCGCGACCGTGCGTCCCAGCAGATTCTCCAGCTCAGCTTTACCCTCGTACACCTGACGTTGCGCGACCTCGCGCGGCATGCCGCGCAGGTACGCGTGATCGAGGGTGTGGCTGCCGATCTCATGACGCGCGGACAGAGCGCGCAACGCCGCCGCGCCGATCACCGGAATTCCCTCACGGTTACGTATCGGCACAAAGAAGGTGCCGCTGAAACCGTGGCGTTCGAGCAGCTCGGCCACCTTCGCATCGAGCGGATGGCCATCATCCCAGGAGGTTACGAATATCATCTTGCCGCTCGGCGTCAGCGTCGCGTGGCGATGCAACAGAGGGTGCCGCCGAGTCCCACCGCCTGCGTGCCGCGCGCCACCACCCACGACGGTAGACCCGCCTGCAGCACGGGTGCGAACCGGATGTACTCCTGCACGGCGAAGCCGTTGCAGCGCAGATGATGCTCGAGACTACGGCGCTCGAACAGGAACAGGTGGAACTTCTTGCGCGCCTCGCGCCAGCGACCACCCTCCAGGCGCGCGCGCCAGCTGAGACGGTTCGGCGTCGTGATGAATAGGCTTCCGCCGGGTTTGAGCGCGGCACGCAGCTGTCCCAGCGTCGCCCAAAGGTCCGTCAGGTGTTCGATCACCTCGATCAGCGTGACCAGATCGTAGGCAGCGTGCGGTATGTCCGTGACGCGGTCGAGCAGGCTGATACCACGGCGGGCGTACGCGTAGCCGCGTGCCGCCTCGGCGAATTCGAAGCCATCGACCTGCACTCCTGCGCCGCGTAAACGCGACACCAGCTCACCGCTCGCCGCCCCGAAGTCGAGCACCCGCGCGCCCGGCTGCAGAAGGCGACGCCGGATGTAGCCGCTGTAGACGTCGGTTGCGTAGTCGCCGGACTCCTGATTCGTGACGCCCGCCTCAATGCTGTTGGCCGCATAGGCGGTGCCGTAGATGGCCTCGAGTTCCTGCGGTGAGGGAAAGCGTGCGCGGAACAGCAGGCGGCACAGCGGACACATGCGGAAGTCCACCTCCCCGGAGGCAAACACCGCCAGCGGTGCGCACGTGGCGTGCTGCGGATCCGGACACCGCATGGGGCGCGGTGCGGCAACGGCGCCGTCCGGCCCGCTTGCGCTCGCCTCAACTGCCGACATTGATGTCCTCGGGCAGGAAGCTCGTGCCGCGATTCAGGACGCCTCCCTCTATGTGCCACACCTCATCCACCGCTGCCAGCACTTCGCCATCGTGGGTGATGAAGATCAGGATGCCGTCAGCGAACTGCGCGCGCAGAGCGCTCACAAGCTTGCGCCGCAGCGGCGGATCCACGGCGCTGGTCGCTTCATCGAGGATCAGAACGTCGGGCTTGCGCAGCAGTGCACGGGCGATGCCCAGGCGCTGCCGCTGGCCGCCGGAGAGATTGGATCCCTGATAATCCACAATGGTGCGCAGGCCCTGCGGCAAGCGCGCGACGAAGTCGCCGAGGCAGGCTCCAAGCAACGCTTGGGAAACCGCGGCGTCGCTTGACTCGAGACCCATGGTCACATTGTCAGCAAGGGGCCCGGAGAATATCCGGGTTTGTTGCTCTACGAGAATCATCCTCGAGCGCAGCGAGCGGACATCCAGGGCACTCAACGGCGTACCGTTTATCGCTACACTGCCGCGTGACGGCGGCAGGATGCCCAGCAGAACGTCTGCGAGCGTCGACTTGCCAGCTCCCGATTCACCCACAATCGCGTACGCTCGGCCGGCGATGAATTCCGCACTGATCTCGTGCAGCACACTGCGGTCCGCCTCATAGCCACAAGCAACGCCTTCGAGCGCCACGCGCGCGATGCGTTCGTTGATCGGCGCAGCACCACGCGCGTCTGCCGGCATTGGCTGCGTGAGCAGTTCGCCAGCGTCGTGAGAGGCGCGAACGTCGGCCACCAGCTTGCCCCCGGCTGTCACCAACTCACCGAGCGCGGTGAGGATGCGGATCAGCATCGTCGTGATCGCGAAAAAGAACAGTGTGTTGGCGTCCCTCGAGCTGCCCGCTGTCGGCCATAGCCACACGGCGCCTACCAAAATCAGGATCAGGCCCGGTGCGGTTTTGTAGCCGAAATTCAGGGCGTCAATCGCGAATAGCCCGCGGACGTAACGCCGGATCTGTTCACGATAGGCCCTGATGACGAAGGCCTCGGCCGACAAAGACCGGATCGAACGCAGGCCATTCATCGCCTCGATGAAACTGGTGTTGAGGGCGCGCGACAGTTCCAATGACACCGAGCTGAGCCGCAGAATCGCGCCCAGGCCCTTCGACAGCAGCGCGCTACACACGACGATAAACAGCGCCGTCAGCCAGAACGCATGGCGCGAGAAACTGAACAGCAGGGCGAGCCCGGCCAGGGCGGAGGTGGCCGCCGCCAGCATCTGGCCAACGTTGAAAAAGATGGTGCCCGCCTTGTGGGTCTCGTCACCTGCCAGGGAGATATAGAAACCGATGCTGCGGCGGAATATGGTCGGCAGCGGCTCCTGCTCGACGACGCGCCGGAAGATCCGATCACTCAGATACGCGTGCACCTGCT
>Ga0210385_10001841_pt1 | contig 12931 bp, 13 predicted proteins | sample IncBWH26OmetaG_FD_160107 | JGI IMG/M metagenome (GOLD analysis project Ga0210385, IMG submission 160107) | Forest soil microbial communities from Barre Woods Harvard Forest LTER site, Petersham, Massachusetts, United States - Inc-BW-H-26-O ... | reverse complement strand
TTCCGGCTGGCCTGGCGCTTGCCATTCCGCAAACGCTAAACCGGTATTGATTGAAATTTTCCGCGCGATTTCTTCTTCGTCCCAATCAGTGACGGTCGACCCCTCCGCCACTTTTCCCAGGCGCGGCGTCATCCCCGCGGTGAACAGCAACGACGAGACGAGCTGGGTTTTGCCCGTGTCGCCGTGGCCTACAATGCCAACGTTGCGTATCCATTCGGTGTTATACGATTTCATAAATCACCTCACATAATAGGATCCATCTGTGGAAAAAGTTTCCGGACAGGCATTTCGTTGCGGATTCTTGCGAAGACTCTTTTCGAGTTGTGAAAAAGGACCAACATCACGGCGCCGTCCCCGACGGCTACGCGCATGACCCTGCGGAACGGGGATGCTAGCACACGCCCCGCTTCCGGTTCAATACCTGGCTCTCCGCCTAAAACGACCCCTCTGGGTGTACAATGCTCCCGTTGCAAGTCCAATGAACGCTTCACTTCGGGCCAATTTTCCGGATCTCTGGTAGCAAAGAAACGTTTTCGGTTTTGCCTCGTCTCACTTTCAGAGTTCCGAATCTTAAAGTTTCGAATTCCCGGCTCTCGTGTCAGAGCAGGCCAACTACCATAAAGGAGATAATCCATGAATCACGAACAAGCAGCATTCACCGCTCACATGTTCACCGACGGTCTTGAACGAGAATACGAAATCACCAGACGAGTTCTCGCAGCCGTGCCCGAAGGCAAGAAAGATTATCGGCCGGACGAAAATGCCCGCACCGCATTCGCGCTCGCTTCTCACATCGCCAGCTCCGATGTTTGGTTCTTGCAGGGCATCGAGAAGGGCGAATTTATTCCTGAGGGCGACAAGAAGTTTCGAAGCGTGGCTGAAATCGTGGCCTACTACGAAAGAGAATTCCCCGCGGCTCTAAAAAAGGTCAAAGCGCTTCCGCCCGAGAAGCTCGCCAAGATTATTCCGGCGTTCGGTATGTTCGAATTGCCTGCCGCGGCCTATCTCGCATTTCTAAACAACCATTGCATACATCATCGCGGACAACTTGCCACTTATCTGCGCCCGATGGGATCAAAAGTGCCCAACATCTACGGCGGCAGCTTCGACGAACCCATGCAAATGCCCGCAGGAGCCCACTAAATTCTTCCCCACGCCTGGGGCGAGCTAACTCCTCGCCCCCGACGTCAGAATATTTCGTGGAATGGTCCTGGGCTATTTCGGCTTCTGCTTGGCAATGATTTTGTCCGCGATCTTGTCGTATGTCGCTTGCGGAATGATTTTCTTCTTCACCAAATCTGTCTTGGCCCGGTAAGGCCGCCCATCGATTATCTTCTGCGCATAAGCCGGCCCGATTCCAGGAAGCGCATCCAGCTCGTCCTTTGTCGCTGAATTGATATCGACGAGCTTGTCCGCTTGCGCCGCTCCTGAATTGAGCATGGCAGCAGCGTGGACCGGCGTCGCGTTGAACGACAAACCCGGACGAGCTGAAGCCGAAGCGACCAGCACCAGCAACAAGGCAGCTAGAAGAGGAAGAGTTAGTGCACCTAATCTTGGCTTCATATACGTTCTCCTTTTTCGCGAGTTGTTCGAATGTGTTGCATCGTACGCTCTGCACCCCTACTCATACCTCAAAATGTCCCAAGGACCGAATATTTCCCGCCGAAAATTAAGGTTTAACCCGTATTCCATCCAGACTCCACTCATGTCCAAATAATGGCCGCAATCGTTCCAATTGGTGGTAACCATGAAAAAACGAATTCTGATAGTTGACGACCATCCGCAAATGGTCGATTCGCTTTGCAAGACCTTCAGCGATCACGACTACTTCGAGGTTTGTGGCCAAGCCTCCACCGGCCAGGAGGCCGTGGAGAAGGCCCGAAGCCTATATCCTCACCTGGTGATCCTGGATTTGGCCATCCCCGAGATGAATGGTCTGAAGACCGCCAACGCCATATCCAAAATCCTCCCGGACACACCAATCATCCTATTCACGCTCTATGCTCAAAATATCAAAGACTCCAACATGGACGTTTCCGCGATCACTAGAATTGTTCCAAAAGGCGAGCCCGATACTTTACTGGCAAACGCAGAAGACTTAGTTCACGCCGCTTAAGCCTCGATTCAACTGTCAGCGTCCGCGGCCACCACTTTTTCTGCTTATCTCTCTCCACGGACTCAGCACCGTATAACGCGGCGTTGCTGTCGCATTTGCCTTGCTCGCTGCCAGAAGTTTCCTTCGTACCAGCCACTTCACCGACGCTTGCGCCGAGCTCTTCGACACTCCAATCGATTCCGCAAGCTCCTGATAGCTGATCTGCACTACTCCATCCCTGCGCTGCTCCTCCGCTGCCAGCCACAAATAAACAAGAAAGCTCACCGGCCTCCTGTCATGCCCCACCAGGTCGCGCATCAACACGTCCGTCACATAATCATCGATGTTCGTCATAGCTATACCAATGGTTAGTATAGGAATCGTTGCCTGATTGCAACTCCAATTTCTCCAAGTTATCCTCCGCTCGAGGTCGAAAAGGTTTCAATGTGGCGCCGCGGCCTTCAGCGCGGCAGCCTTTCGTAGCGAGGCTGACCCATTCGCTGTCTGCGGATCAACAAACTCCATGGAGGGTTCAACCATGATTCGAGGAATGAAATTCGTCAGCATCCCGGTTCGTAATCAGGACGCTTCTCTAAAATTCTTCACAGAAAAACTCGGCTTCAAAGTCGGTACCGATCAGCCTTTCAGTGAAAAGCAACGCTGGATCGAACTCCTGATTCCCGGCGCAGAGACAGGCCTCGTCCTTTTCACCCCCGACGGCCACGAAAATCGCATCGGCGATTTTCAGCCCATCTCGTTTTGGTGTGACGACGTTTTCGCCACCGCCAAAATTATGAAGTCGAAAGGTGTGGAATTCGCCGCCGACCCCAAAAAGGAATCATGGGGAACCTCAGCGATCTTCCAGGATGTCGACGGGAACAAGTTCGTCCTCAGCAGCAAGTAACACGAAGAAGCATGGTGGCCGAGGGAAGATGTTGTTGCGGCCGCCAGATAATCAAGCATCGGCAGGAAGTTCGCCTTCCGACCGCGCAATTACCGCGCAGGCCAGGCAATTTCCAATAACGTTCACCGCGGTGCGCGCCATGTCCATCAGCGCATCGATGCCCAGGATCACCATAATCGGCTCGGTCGGCAGATGAAACATCGAAGCGGTCGCCAGCAGCACCACCAGCGTTGCGCGCGGCACTCCCGCCACGCCTTTGCTCGTCAGCATCAGCGTGAACACCATCACCAGCTGTTGTCCCCACGACATATGCATGCCGGCAGCCTGCGCCACAAATATCGACGCCAGCGCCAAATAAACTGACGAGCCGGCCATGTTGAAGCTGTAACCCGCCGGAATCACGAACGCCACAATCCTCCGCGGCACGCCGAACGCTTCCATATCCTCCATCGCTCGCGGTAGCGCCGCCTCGGAAGAGCTCGTCGCAAATGCAATCGTGGCTGGCTCGGCTATTGCATGAAGAAAACGCGCAAGCGGCAGCCGCGCAAAAATAGCGATTGGAAGTAGAACGACCAGAAGAAACACGATGAGCGCGGCATATCCGGTCAGCAGCAGTTTCCCGAGTGGCAACAAAACGCCGATGCCCATGTGTCCCACCGTGTATGCCACTGCCGCGCCCACACCGATCGGCGCAAAATACATCACCAGATTCGTGAACGAAAACATCGTCGCGCTCAGCGACTCGCAAAACTTCAACATCGGCTCGCGCTTCGTCTCCGGCAGCAGCGCCAACGCGATTCCGAAAAGCAACGCAAACACCGCAACCTGCAGAATTTGGTTTTCAGCAACAGACTTGGCAATATTCTCCGGGAAGACGTGCAGCAGAAAATCATCCCAATGCATCGGTTGGGCCTGCTGCGCCAACGCGATTTCCGAAGTTACCGGCATCGTCAGCCCTTCGCCCGCTCGGCTGATATCGATCGCTCCGACCCCGATCAAAAGCGCCAGCGTAGTCACAACCTCAAAAAAGATCAGGCTTTTCAATCCAATGCGGCCAACGCTTCGCAGATTGCCGTGCCCCGCAATGCCCGTCACCAGCGTTCCGAGAATCAGTGGCGCAACAATCACTTTGATCAATCGCAGAAAAATGTCGCTCAGCACTCGCAGATGTTCGGCTACCTGCGGCCAGTCCAGCCCAATTTCTCCGCCCAGCAGCATCGCGAAAAAAATCCAGTAAGTGAGCGACCGCCCTCGAAATCCCGCGCCTGCGATCGCCAGAAGCCCGGCCCAGCGCAGCACTGTGATCCAAAGTTGAGGACCAAGCGCAATCGCCAACGCAGCGCCGAGCAAAAATAACAAAACGCCCGCAACCGCGAGCGTTCGCATCGCCACCGGCGGTTTTTCAGCTTGTGAAGAACTCTTAACCGCGCTGTTCATCATCCATCCGCTCGAACGTCACTCTTGCCTCGCTGCTCCCGAAAAGTCGCCGCAAATTGTCCGCACCAATCTTGTTCAGGCTTCAAGTCATCTGTTATCGTCACAAATATGCCACCGATCAAAAATCTGGAATGCTCGCGCTGCAATTCCACTGTCTCCGCGGAACGCCCGCAAACCCTCTGCCCCAAATGCCAAGGCGCGCTCTACGTTCGTTACGATCTTCGCCCGCTCCACGGTGCCGCCACTCGCGACTCCGTTGTATCCGAAGATCCCGCGACGCCCTGGTCCGGCATGTGGCGTTATCGTGCCGTGCTTCCGGCAGTCGAGCCGGTAACTCTAGGTGAAGGCTGGACGCCCATGCTTCGCAGCCGCCGCCATCCCGGAATTTTTCTCAAAGAAGAAGGCGCCAATCCCACCGGCACCTTCAAAGCGCGCGGACTTGCTCTCGCCGTCACCATGGCGCGCCACTACGGGCTGAAAAAATTGGCGGTCCCTTCCGCCGGAAACGCAGCCGGTGCTCTCGCCGCTTACGCCGCCGCTGCGGGCATCGAAGCCCACATCTTTATGCCGCGCGACGTCCCCTTCGCCAATTACGTCGAGGCCGTAGCCTATGGTGCCAACGTCACTTTGGTCAACGGCCTAATTTCAGACTGTGGCCACATGGTCGCCGAACGCAAAGAAAAGGAAGGCTGGTTCGACATCTCCACTTTGAAAGAGCCTTTCCGCGTGGAAGGCAAGAAAACCATGGGTTACGAACTCGTCGAACAACTCGGCTGGAAATATCCCGACGCCGTCATTTATCCCGCAGGCGGCGGCGTGGGCCTGATCGGCATGTGGAAAGCTTTCGCGGAATTGGAAGAACTAGGCTGGGTCGCAGACGGCAAGCGCCCGAAAATGATCGCCGTACAATCTTCCGGCTGCGCTCCGGTCGTTCGCGCCTTCGAAAACAAATCCAGCGCCACCGAAACGTGGCAGAACGCGGCCACTTTCGCCGCCGGCCTCCGCGTCCCCAAGCCTTATGGTGATTACATCATGCTCGAAATCCTACGCGACTCCACAGGCGCAGCCGTAGCCGTCCCCGACGATCAAATTCTAAGTTCGTTGCAAGACTGGGCCCGCAACGAAGGAATCTTCCTCTCACCGGAAGGCGCCGCAGCTACAGCCGCCTACAAAAATCTAATCGCCATGGGCTTCCTAACTCCCGCAGACCGCGTAGTAGTCTTCAACACCGGCGCCGGCCTAAAGTACACCGACGTAACCTCCGAAGCCCTGCACCTGGGTCGCCCCACCGCCTCGATATAACTCGGTCGGCAACCGCGGTCTCTTCGTTTTTGCTTTCGTTTTTGCTTTCGTTTTTTGCTTTCGTTTTTTGCCTTCGTATTTTGCTTTTGTAGCGCCGGCCTGCCCGCCGTGGCGAGGCTCAGCCCGCATGCGGGCAGGCTCTCGCCTCTGCCTTTCGCCTTACGTTGTCATCCCGAACCGCGTTTTCTGCGGACGCTTTGAGGGATCTGCTGTTGCCTTTGATTTACTGCTTCTGCCGAAGCTCGTAATGTAGCTCAGGCCTGTCCGCCGTGGCGGGTCTTCAGACCTGAGGGTCTTTGACCTGCCCCTGCACGATGTTTGCCTTTGTAGCGGCCGCCTTCAGGCGGGCGTATTTGTTTTATCTCAGTTGCAGCTCATCGCAAACGTAAAGGCTTGCCATCGCTGCCGCTGGCGCAGACGATTCACGCCCACCGCTGCCTCGTGCTCCGGAGAATCAACTTGTGTGAGTGAACTGATTCACATCGACCTGCGAGGACGCTGCTAAACACTTGCTCCTGCGCGCCACAACTCACAAAATCGTGCAGGAAAACTACTTCTTGGGGATAGTGGCTTCCTTGTCCGCTTCAATCTTCACATCCACATGCGCCCCTGGTTTCAACCCGACCTTCTTCCCCTTTTCATCTTCCAACGTGTTGTCCACACGAATCTCGCGGTAAAGATGATCCGCGCCTTCCACTGCAATCTGCGCCTTCTCCGGTGCGATTGGGTTGGCCGGTATGATTTTCTCCACCGTTCCGGGAAGAGTGACTTTGGGTTTCTCGGGCTCGTTCGTCTGTGCCACAAGGCCTCCTGTACAAAATCCGGGTAAAGGGTCCCTTATAGCCTAAAGAGGTCAGTTCCGAGCGTCAAGCACAAAGGAATGTAGGCTTTGATTTCTACAATCAGTCGCAGCTCAGGCGGTGCGCAGCGCTGGAAGGCAACTACGCGTCTGCGCCTTTCAGATCGCTTCCTAAGTCGGAATTAGCTACTCCGCAGTACTAGCCCGTCCACACACACCACTCCTTGAAATTAACTAAACGCCGTGCTAGCGTGACTCGTGATTATTGAAGACAGAATTCGTGAGGCGGGAGCAGAACGAAACTTCAGCCCCCGTTGCTGCCCCGCAATCGACGTAGCCCAATTCTCCGCTTGGCTCACTCCAGTCGCCGTTCACAAAAATTCGTCGGCTTCACAATTCAACAGCATAAAGCGCGCAAACGAGCGGACGCGCTCCCACAAAACTCGCTGGCGCGAGCGCGAAACCTCGCAAGTTAAATCGCCAAATTCCGTAATTAAAACGCGCTCTAACTCAATGAAAACAAACCACGGCGACATGCTCAAATCGCCAAAAAATCCAAAAACGCCATTTTCGTATCCGCCAGGTTTTTGGAGGACGGATTCGTGTTCTTTCTCGCTCTTCTCGCCGCGAGGAATCCCTGTTCTGCCCCCTTCGCAGCTACAAATTCGCAAGTGGTCTAGACCACTTCTAACCGAAAGTGACTCACAAACAGAATTCAGTTTAACCTACACAAAACAAACGACGGAAAAATTTCTAACCGGGGCCAGAACGCACATTAAGGAAACACGTTTCGCGCAACATTCCGACGCGTCGCCGCTAGGTTTCCCAAAATGAAAATCGTCGTCGCGGACAAAATCAGCGACCGCGGAATCGAGCTCCTCCGCGAGTCCGGCTGGCAGGTTGTTCTCCCCGCCGCCGCAGCGCTCCAAACCGAAATCGCCGACGCCGACGGCCTCATCGTCCGCAGCGCCACACGCGTCACCGCGGAGCTTCTCGATAAAGCCAGCCGCCTCCGCGTCGTCGGCCGCGCCGGAGTTGGCGTCGATAATGTGGACATGGATGCCGCCACCCGCCGCGGCGTCCTGGTGATGAACACGCCCGGCGGCAACGCCGTTAGCGTCGCCGAACACACTTTCGCGCTGATGCTGGCTCTGGCGCGCTCCGTGCCGCAATCCAACGCCGCCATCCACGCTGGCCGCTGGGAAAAATCCTCCACCGGCATGGAATTGCGCGGCAAGACGCTCGGCCTGGTCGGCCTGGGCCGCGTCGGAACGGAAGTGGCACGCCGCGCCCGCGCCCTGGAAATGAAAGTCCTGGCCTACGACCCCTACGTCACCCAAGCAGCCGCGCGCGAACTCGACGTCGAGCTAATTCCCTTGGAAGATTTGCTGCGCCGCTCAGATGTAATATCTCTTCACACCGCGCTTTCCCCCGCGACGGAAAAAATCATCAACGCAGAAACCCTCGCAAGAATGAAACGCGGCGCGCGTCTGATTAATTGCGCTCGCGGCGAGCTAATCGACGAAGCCGCGCTCGCCGAAGCACTTCGCTCCGGCCACTTGGCTGGTGCTGCGGTGGACACCTTCGCGCAAGAGCCGCCGAAAAATTCCCCACTCATCGGTTTGCCAAATTTAATTGCCACGCCGCACATCGCCGGCTCCACCGCAGAGGCGCAGGAAGAAGTCGGCACGCTGATCGCCCAGCAGGTTCGCGACTATCTCAGCGAAGGCTTGATCCGCAACGCCGTAAACATGCCCGCGCTCTCCGCCGAGCAATATCGTCTCCTGCGCCCTTACCTGGAACTCGGCGAACGCCTCGGCGCACTCGTCGCGCAGGCCGCGCCGTCGGCCAGCTTCAGCCGCATTCGCATCCGTTACGCGGGAGAGCCCGCCGAGCTCGGCTCCCACGTAATCCGCAGCGCTGTCCTCATCGGCCTGCTGAATTGCGTTCTGGACGAAAAGGTGAATCTTGTAAACGCGTCGCAAGCCGCCGCCGCGCGCGGATTGATCGTGGAAGAAACTACCCGACGCCGCGAACGCGGCTTTCCCAACACCGTCGAGGTCTCCGCCGCTAATGGCGAGCATGAACTTGCCGTGGAAGGCACCGTAATCCAAGACGGCTCGCCCCGAATTCTCTCGCTCGACGGAATCGCGCTCGAAGCCCCGCTGGAAGGCACTCTGCTTTTGACTAAGAATCGTGACGTCCCCGGCGTCATCGGGATGATCGGAACATCCCTCGGAAATCTCGGCGTGAATATCGCCACCTTCGCGTTGGGACGCCGCAGTCCCGTCCATGGGGCCGAAGCAGTCGCCCTCGTGCGCCTCGACGGAAAAGTGGATGCGTCAATCTTAAAACATATCCGCGCCATTCCTTCCATCACCGAAGCGCGGCTCATCCATCTTCCGGAATCACCACATGAACCCGCTCAAACCTAAAATCCGCCTGGCGGTTGTTTCTCCCTTTCTCGACAGGAGGCACGGCAGCGAAAGAATCATCACTGAATGGCTCTCGAATCTGCCCGCCGAGTTTGAAATTCACCTTTACAGCCAGCAGGTGGAAGATTTCGATCGATCGAGATTCACATTGCACCGCATCCCTAAGCTGCCCGGCCCGCATCTTTTCAACTTCCTGTGGTGGCTGGCGGCCAACCGGATTTGGCGCTATTGCGATGGCCGCTTCCGCGGCTTGCGGCACGATCTTGTTTTCAGTTCAGGGGCCAATTGCCTGGACGCCGATGTGATTTGCGTGCATATCGTATTCGCTGAATATGTGCGCCAGGTAAAATCAGAGATGAGTTTTGCGAAGAATCCTATTTCGGAGTGGCCGAGACTCCTGCACCGTAAGCTGTACTACAAAATTTCGCTCGCAATGGAAAGCCGAGCATACAAGCATCGCACGACGGCGCTGGTGGTTTATTCGCGCAAGAGTGCCCAGGAGCTGAAAACATTTTTCGGACGGACTGAGCAAATTCCCGTTCTATATCTTGGATTGGATCACCAGGTGTTCAACGCCACAGCTCGCGCCAGGCTGCGAGAACCAGCTCGAAAAGCACTAGGGATCCCGGAAGACAAGTTCACTCTTATTCTGGTCGGCAATGACTGGCGCAATAAAGGCGTGCCGGCGCTTCTTGGTGCGCTAGCCGAATTGCGCGAACTCCCGATCAGCTTACTCATTGTGACTCGCGAGGACTCCTCGGCTCCCCGCCGCCTGGCTAGTGAACAAGGGTTAGAGAATCGAGTAACTTTCCTGCCGCCTCGGCAAGACGTTGAGTTCTACTACGCCGCGGCGGACGCCTATGCCGGACCATCGCTTCAAGATTCTTATGGCATTCCTCCAGCCGAGGCCATGGCTTGTGGGCTCCCCGTAATCGTTTCCGCAGCCGCGGGAGTGTCCGAAATAGTTACGAACGGAGTGGATGGATTGATCCTCGAAGATCCCACAGACACCTCTAGGCTTTCAGCCATGATTCGGCATCTGTACGACGACAAACAATTTCGGGACCAGCTGGGGATCAGAGCGGCGGAAACCGCCCGAAAATATACGTGGGAAGGTAACGGCAACGAATTAAGCTCAATTTTCGGCGAAATCCTTCGGCGCAAAACGCAGGCCGGAATGCAGACTTTGACTCAGGAATCGTAAATTGCAGAACTCCCGAAAATAAGATGACGTCATATTCACCGCGAGATTATTGGGCCGGCGTGGCAGAGGATTTTCGCTCGGCTGATCCTTCGGGATTCGCACCGGTGCTGCATCCCGGCGCGCCGGCGTGGTTTAACCAACTCATCGACAAGCTGCAGTTCCAGGCAATGCGGCGGGCGTTGACATTGGCGCATCTCCCGGCTAATTCCAGGATTCTAGATGTCGGCTGCGGGACGGGCCGTTGGGTCAGGCGTTACGCTCAATTAGGATTTCGGCCCACGGGTCTTGACAGAACCCCGGGAATGCTCACAACGGCTCGACAACAAAACACCGTTGCACCGCTACTCGCGGGTGAAGCTCACCGGTTACCCTTCCCGGACGGCTCGTTTGATTGCGTTACGGACGTTACGGTCGTTCAGCACATTCCGTCCGATCTTCAATCGCGGGCGCTCGGCGAAATGATACGCGTGCTGAATCCTGGAGGGCGCCTGATACTGATGGAACTGATTCGCGGCGCAGGGGTACACATTTTTCCGCGTCCTCCGGCGGATTGGATCGGGCAGACCACCTTACACGGAGCAAAGCTGATTGGCTGGTTTGGCCAGGAATTTCTCTTGCCCGATCGCGTCTTTGTGCACTTGGCGCAAAGTCTGCGTGGCGGAACCGGCCGTGATACAAATGCTAAAACAACGCCCGTAAATTCTGGATCTCGCCCTGAACCGAGCCTACGAAATATTTACTGGCGACTTAGGCATATCACTGCGCCGGTCTCCGCCTGGATCGATCCGCTCGCGGAAAAAATCTGCCCCGGAAAACTGGCGACACACGGTGTGTTCGTGTTTCGCAAGAGCTGATGAAAGAATCCAAGGGACAGACGAAGCGAATCATCGGGTTGTTTCCGGAATTGCTCGGTGTTGGCGGAATTCAGGAAGCGGGGCGGTTAACCGCCGCAGCCCTGGAGCGCATAGCGAAAAGCCACGATAACTGGGTGACCTCATTTCAGAGTATCAACGATGGACTGGGCAATCACGAATTTGAAATCGCTGAACAACATGTATCTTTGCGTGGATTCAATCGCTCCAAGGTACGGTTTGTCGGCTCTGCACTCGGTCAATCCAGGAAGGGTGCGCGGGTGGTGCTTGCTGCGCATCCTTATCTAGCGTTACCTGCCGCGTGGATGAAGTCGCTCTCGCCGCAGCTCAAGACTATCGTGATGTCTCATGGTGTAGAGGTGTGGAATCCCCTTCCGGGTTTGCGGCGCCGAGCGCTTTTATCGGCTGATTTGGTACTAGCTCCGAGCAGCGACACGGCGCAAAAGCTTGCGCAGGTTCAGGGTGTGCCACCAGCTAACGTACGTAAACTGGCTTGGCCCCTCAATCCGAACTTTCTAAGAATGGCGGACAATTCGGCCGAGCTTTCTTTGCCGAAGAATTTCCCAGAAGGGCGCGTAATACTGACGGTGGGGCGCTGGGCAGCCTCGGAACGTTACAAAGGCGTGGATGACTTGATCCGGGCGATCGCGCAACTTCAGGTGAAGTTTCCGGGGCTGTGTTTGGCGGCAGTGGGCGACGGCGATGATCTTCCAAGGCTCGAAAAAATTGCCCGTGACTCGGGGGTTTCGGAATCCATACGATTCCTTACCAACCTTTCCCGCGAAGAGATAGCGGCTTGCTACGCTCGCAGTGAAATTTTCGCGCTCCCCAGTACGGGTGAAGGATTCGGCCTGGTATTTCTAGAAGCCATGGCGTTCGGAAAGCCGCTAATTGGTGCGGCCCGCGGGGGGATAACGGACGTTATCGAAGATAGAGTGAATGGTCTGCTCGTTCCGGCGGGAGACTTGAAGTCTCTCGCCGATGCTCTCGCGGAGCTTCTTGAAAACGAATCGTTGCGGATGGAACTGGGACGGCGCGGCGCCGAAAACGTTCGCCAACGATATTCGTTCGACGTTTTCGTGAACGATCTCGAGCGAATTCTGGAAGAGTGCGGCTTGGACTCCGCTGTACCGGGATAGTATCCTGTTTTTGCAGGCTCGCCCTAGACGGCACAAGCAGTGCCTCATCGCTAATTCCGAACGAATGCGCATTCTAAAGGTGGTTCAGTCCTATTTCCCATTTCAGGACCAAGGCGGTCCAGTAGTAAAAGTGCGGGCGTTGGCAAGAGGTTTAGCTAAGCGCGGGCAACAAGTAACAGTTTTAACGGCCGATTTAGGGCTGGAAGCCGCTACGCACAGCGGCGCAGGCGTGAAATTCGAACGTTGCGCGTGGGGCTGGCAGGCCCAGGAGGATGGCGTTCGCGCGGTCTATCTCACCAGCTTGGTACGGTATCGCGCACTCACTGTGAATCCGCATGTGATAGGATTCTGCCGGGCATCCATCTCGCAGTTTGATCTGGTTCACCTGTATGGCCTCTACGATTTACTAGGCCCAGCGGTGAGTTACTTCTGCAGACGCCAGCGGGTTCCGTACGTAATTGAGCCCATGGGGATGTATCGCCCAATCGATCGAAGTTTGCGGTTGAAAAGGATGTGGCATACCACCTTGGGCGAAATCAGCTGGCGGGATGCGGCGCGGATCGTGGCCACTTCGGAAATGGAGCGCCAAGAATTGCTCGATGACGGCGTTCCGAAGGACAAGGTCGTGCTTCGATACAACGGCATCGACGTCCCCGACACCCTGGGTAGGAGATCGCCGGGAACTTTTCGAGCAAAATGGGGAATACGTTCCGACGAGTTAATCGTTCTTTTTCTGGGACGCCT
>Ga0210385_10001840_pt1 | contig 12931 bp, 10 predicted proteins | sample IncBWH26OmetaG_FD_160107 | JGI IMG/M metagenome (GOLD analysis project Ga0210385, IMG submission 160107) | Forest soil microbial communities from Barre Woods Harvard Forest LTER site, Petersham, Massachusetts, United States - Inc-BW-H-26-O ... | reverse complement strand
CGCGGATAGCGAACGGCGTGAGGGGCGCGATCATGCCATTCCACAAGAGGCCCGGGCCCCAACTTGCGAGGGGGGGATGCCAGGGAAACTGCGGCGCAGGTCTGCCAGCGGCCTTGGCCTCGGCAATCTGCGCGGCCTCGTCCTTCTCTCTGACTTGGCCAAGTGCTTCCCGGTCGGTCATCTTCCCGCGTGAAATAAAGAGTGGTGCAAGCGAGGCGTCTTCTCCCAAGGCAGTGAGGCGCACCCAGGATTCGGCAACCGTGCCACCCCAGGTGGAATCGACGACGCCGACGGGCACATGTTCGCGCTGCTCGATGTCGCGCGCGAAATACCACGCAACGGCGGAGAAGTCCCTGGCTGAGTCAGGACTCGATGCTGTCCAACCGTCGGTATCGAGGTCGGGCTCCGCGTATTCGGATGCGCGCTTCTTGACCATAAGCAGGCGAATGTCGGAAATGCCGGCGTGGGGCAGGTCTTGCGCGGCTGTTACCGCGCGGCTCATGGGAAACTCCATGTTCGACTGGCCCGAAGCCACCCATACATCTCCCACGAGAATGTCGCTGAGGACAATGGGCGCCTCACTGACAACCTTGTTGCCTGGCGCGGGCGTGCCCTGTATGCGCAGCTCGAAGGGTCCTCCCGCGGCACCCGGCTTCAAGTAGATGCTCCATTGGCCGAGTCGGTCCGTGGTTGTGGAGCGGGTTTCGTCGCGAAAAGTGGCGGCCACGCTCTCTCCGGGGGTCGCTGTGCCCCACACGTGAACGGGCAGATCTCTCTGGAGCACCATGTGGCTGCCAAGAACTTTGGGCACAGCAACTTGCGCCGGAAGCAGCGCGGAAGGCAGAGTGAGCAGAGCGAGGAGCAGGCAAACTTTCAAGGCATTCTCCTGAATTTCGGATGACAATCCGTTTCAAATGCAGGCACGTCAGCACTTTCCCGGAATCGAAACGTTAGCAGAGCAGCCCGTCCGCGATCCAGAGACCGAAGTGTCCCTCGGCTTCAGATCCCGGAGCAACATCCCGCCCAAGTTTGGGTTCAAACAGACAAAGGGCAAGACTTTTCGAATGAATGCCCGGGCGTCGATTGTGACACTCGGCGTTGTGTCCACCGGTGAAGGACGCGCACACCGCAAACTGGTACAAGAACGTCAGGATTTCCTGACTTTCGCGTCCTACTCTTAAGACTCGTTTCACGCAAATCACGCAAAGCAGACCGATTGCTCGCAGGAAGTCCATCAGGAGATTTGGGATTTCGACCACGGGAGACACGACATCTATGCGCACCCTTCGCACAGCTGCCTTCACTCTCATGGCCTTTGCGCTTTCGCTTCTTTTGAGCCCGCGCTGCCATGCACAGGCTGCCCTTCTGATGGAGGAGCCTTACGGATTCTTTGGCACGGTGAACCCCACGGGGCACACCGCAATTTACTTCAATCATATTTGCGCGGATACCCCTGTGTTGCTGCGCCGCTGCGGCCCTGGCGAGATGGGCGCAGTGATCGCGCGCTATGAAGGCATGGCGGGCTATGACTGGGTTGCGATTCCGTTGATTCCCTATCTGTATTCCGTGGAAGATCCTGCCAAGGTGCCAGACATTGTCGATCGCGAAACGGTTGAGCGGTTCCGCGACAACTATCACGAAGCGCATTTGATGGACCTCGGAGAACATCTGTCGCCGGGCAATCTCTTCCACGGCGGGTGGACGCAACTGATTGGTGTTTCCTATGAGCGCCGGATCTATGCCTTCAGGTTCAACACAACCGCGGAGCAGGATGACGCAGTGATGGATTGGCTGAACGATCGCGCCAACCATAGTCACTTCGAATTGCTGTTTAACAATTGCGCGGACTTTGCCCGCACGGTGCTGAACCACTATTTTCCGCGCACATTTGACCGAAGCATTTTTCCAGACGCGGGAATGACGACACCGAAGCAGATCACCTACAAGCTGGAGAGGTATGGGAAAAAGCATCCGGAGCTAGGTATTGCGGTCTTCGAGATTCCCCAAGTTCCCGGGTACCGACACCTGAGCCGGTCAAACAAGAACATCTCCGAATCGCTTGTGACGACGGTCTACGCCATTCCGCTGGCGATCCTGAACCCTTATCTCGCCGGCGGGCTCTTCGTCGACTATCTGGTGCGTGGACACTACCGCCTGATCCCCAAGCATCCCGAAGTGCTGGCGCCCGAGACGATGACGGCGTTGACAGTACTGCCCCTCAACGAGCAGAATCCGATCAACGTCACGGCACAGGTCCCTGGCGTTGCTGCGAGCGGTCCCGCGCAGACTCCTCCTGGCCTACCGGCCAACCCTGGCCTGCAGGAAATCAGGGAAATTCATGAGTCAGACGCCTCAGGGCCTTAAGAATCACGCCCGCTTCGATCCGCTGTTTCACGGCTTCATTTTTGCGTTGTTTGTCGCCAACCTGGTCTTCGCATTCTTCCATCTCTATCACCATCGCAATGTCGCTTCGTCGTGGTACCTGGCGCTTTCGCTATTCGCCATTGTGCCCATGCTTCGTCTGCGGTCGTATCCCCTTAAGGTGCAGGATCGCGTAATTCGGCTGGAGGAGAGGCTTCGTTTGCAGGCGCTGGCTCCGTCAGAGTGGCATGCCCAGATCTACAAACTGACCGAAGACCAACTGATTGGTTTACGTTTTGCAAGCGATGACGAAGTGGTGGAGTTAGCCAAGCAAGCGCTCGAGCAAAACTTGACCCGGAAACAGATCAAAGAGCGCATCAAGAATTGGCGTCCCGACGACTGGCGGGTGTGAGGGGCTCTATTCCTCTCCCCGCCCGGCCTCAGCAAGTACATTGCTGGAACCTGTCCCAGGAGGATTTCCCGTTTTCGATTGTGTCGCGGTCACCGATTCCACATCGAGCGCGTGCTCATGCTTGTAAAGCTCGACGGGCATCTTGCCGTCCCACCAGGCCCAGTTCATGGGATACACATCGGGATCGAAAAACACCTGGTAGAAATGCCACACCACGATGGCCAGCGTTGCGAGGATGGCTTCGTAAAAGTGAACGGCGGTGGCTACATCGACCCACCAGCGCGCCAGCAGATCGCCTACCCAGACCTTGGCCCACAGCATGATGCCGGTAAGCCCCATGAGGGCCGTACCCCACACCAGTGCCCAATACTCGGCTTTTTCGGCGTAGTTGAATCGGCCAAAGGCGGGCTTGGCCTTGCGGAGTCCAAGGTAATAAAGCATGGTTCCCCATGCATCGAAGGCATCGCGGGGACGCGGCACCAAGTCGCACAACAGTTTTCTGCCTTCATGCGCGATCAAGATATAGAACATGTGATAGATTCCGGCCGCGATCAAGGCCACGCCGGCCACGCGGTGCACGATGCTGCGCAAATGCTCACCCATGCCCAGCAATTCAGCAAACCATGAGTCTGGGAGCTTTAGCGCGAATCCCGTAATTACCAGCACAATAAAGCTGACCAGCAGCACAAGGTGCTGCCATCGCTGGTTGGTGCTCATACGCGTCATCATGGGGTTGAGCATGCGCCGACGAGCGAACGCCTTGCTGCGCCAGATGATGAGGTTGTGCGTGAACATGGCTCCGATCACGACAAGGATGAGAATGGCGTAGATGAGCCGAACCCAGCGCACAATCACAGAACCGATATCCTTTGCATGACCATCGGCGTCCTGGTGCACCTTGGTCTGCGTGAATCGCTGCGTGACGCCTTTGTGGCACTTGCCGCAGGTGGTATCGAGATTTGACCTATTGATGCTGGAGCGCGGATCGCTCGAAGGAAGAATGTCGTGTACCCCGTGGCAGCTTGAACAATTGGCAGCCACGACTGACCCACCTTCGGCGGCCAGTCCGTGATAGCTGTCGAGATAACTCGAAACGCGATTGCCCGGTACGCCGAACTCGCTCGACAACCGGACGCCCTCGTGGCAACGAGCGCAGGTATCGCGCGACAGGTTCTGTCGGTTCACGGGCGAGTTGGGATCGGCATGCGGCTTGATGGAATGAATGCCATGGCAATCGGTGCAAACCGGCGACATTTGGTTGCCGCGCGCAATGGCCTGGCCGTGGATGCTGGCATTGAAGGTGTTCTGAATGCCGGTGTGGCACTGGCCGCAGGTTGCGGGAACGTTGAGCTTATAGATCGGGGACTGGGCATTGCTGGCGAGAAGAATCTCGTGGGCTCCGTGGCAGTCGGTGCAGACCGCGGCCTTCATGGAACCGCTTTTTACGGCGCGCCCATGCACGCTGTCCTGGTAGGAGAGGAAGGGCTGCGCGCTCTCGCCGTTCGATTCCATCAGAAACTTTTGCCCATGACAGCGCCCGCATGTGGCGGGAATGTTGGCGTGATTCACAGGAGAATCCGGATGACCGCCGGCCAGCACGTTGTGCGAATCGCCGTGACAATCCACGCAATCGGCGGCCGGGCTCTTTCCGGCTTTACTTGCCTGCGCATGCAGGCTATGGGCGTAGGCAGCCTGGGCATCCGTGTGACAACCGGCGCATGTGACCTTCTCTGGAGTCTTGTCGTGGGCGAGGCTCTTCACGTCTTTGTGGCAATCCACGCAGGCGAGTTTCATTGATCCATGGATGGAGTGCTGCAGTTTCTTCCCATCCACGAACAAGCTGACGGTACGACCATTCACGTCGGTCGTGAGAGTGGGATCGCCGTGGCAAGTGAGGCAGTCTTCGTCTTTGATTTTGTGGTCCGCGCGAGCAGTGACGGTCCAGTCAAGCAAAAGAGCGAGCGTTAGGAGGTGAACTCTGCCGGAAATTTTCACGCCTACGAGGAGACGCCGGACCGCGTGCAGTTGCCGTGATAGCAGTCACCAGCAGGTGCGCCGATGATCACGCGAAGCACAGCTACATCATGCAGGGAGATATGCCCTGAAGAATATTGCGTTCCTGCGACCGATGGCCGCCTGCGCGCGGACCCACCGCGAAAGTTGTTCCGACGTCGTCGCCCGGCTATTTGAAGTACGCCGTGAGTGTGAGTACCAGCAGCGTGAGCCCGATGAAGATTGCCGTGAACCCGATGATGCGGGCGAAGTTGACAAACCAGGACGCAGGCGCCTCGCCAAGCCTTTGCTCCAGTTTTCCTTCTTTCACCATGCGGGCGTATTCCATAGGCCGCTTGTGCTTGAACTCTTCTTCGCTTTCGACGCCGGTGAAGATCACCATGTCCATGGGAAAGCTGTCTGGCCGCAGGTGGGTGTTCACGAAGTGAATCGAGAAGATGAAGAGAATGGCTAGAAGGCCTTCTTCGCTGTGAATAACGAGGGCCGCGTTCAATGCCCAGCCTGGCAGGAAGTGCGCGAAGAACGGCGCAAACCACATGGCATAGCCGGAGAAGCCAATCACAATCATTCCCCAGAACACCGCCCAGTAGTCGAACTTTTCCCAATACGCGTAACGCTCAAATTTCGGCTTGGGCCCAAGGCCAATCATCCAGCGCATATGCCCCAGCAGGTCTTTCACGTCCTTCCAGTTGCCGACCATCGAGGTTGGTCCCCAGAAGATGCCCTTCTCGCGGCGCGCGAAGCCCCGGGTGAAGATCTCTTTCACGTGGATCAAGAACGCGACACTCAGCACGAGTGCGCAAAATTTGTGAAAGTAGAGAATCGCGCCGAATCCGCCCACGGCACCAGCCAGTCCCCTCGCCCAGATGCTCTCGCTGAAGCGCAGCGGCAGGCCCGTTCCCGCCAATCCCAGAAATGTGGAGAACAGCACGGCGTGCAGGTAACGCTGCTCGCGTGTGAAGCGCCGGATGAAGCGACCAGTGGCCGGAGCCGCTGTCGTTGTCGCTGCCGGCAACGGTTCTTGAATCGTGTCAGGCATTATCGCCTCCCTTTACCGACCGGCTCTTCACCTGGTCAAAGCGCGACCGCACCAGCCAGAGCACGGTGTGAATCACAAAGAACGTCAGCACGCTGGCCAGCAGCAGATTCATAAACAGCCTGACGTAGAAGAGCGCTGGATTGAGCTTGCGGTCATGCGCATTGGCGTGCGGTTGATACTGCACAAAGCTCAGGTTGGCTCCCGCGTGGCACTTGCCGCAGGTCACCACCAGGTTGGCCGGAGCAATGGGCGAGCGTGGATCCTTGGCGCCGTGAATCTCATGGGCCCCGTGACAGTCCCAGCAGCGAGCCGTTTCCACGTAGCCGCCCAGGGATCCGAGTTGCGAGTGGAAGGTGTCGCGATAGGTGGAAAGCTTGTCTTTGTGGCATGAACCGCAAATCGGCGTTGACTGCATGCGAAACGCAGATTCGGTCGGCTGCAGAATGGCGTGGGCGGTGTGGCAGTCGGTGCAGACAGGAGCTTTCAGGTTTCCGGTTGCCACGGCGTGTCCGTGCGCGCCTTGCTCGTAGTCTGCATCAATCCTGGCGTGGCAGCTGCCGCAGGTTTTGGGGACGTTGGCCTTGTAGGTGGGACTCTTCGGATTGGTATGGCTCAGAATTCCATGCGATCCGTGGCAACTCTGGCAGTTGGCCGCGACCAGCAGCCCCTCCTTGCTGAGCGCCGACCCGTGAATTGAGTCCATGTAGTTGGGATAGACGCTCGGCAGTCCATGCTTCTGCGCCATGCCGTCGGTGCTGTGGCACGTGCCGCAAGTCTTTGGCACATTCAAGGGATAGACCGCCGAGCGCGCGTCTGTCTTTGGAAAAATGGAATGCGCATCCCCGTGGCAACTCGTGCAGGGATGATCTTTCGCCGAAGCGTGCACGCTTCCCATCAGCGCAGCTGCCTGGTCGGCGTGGCAGGTTTTGCAGTCGACCGCCGCAATGTGCTCCGGGTGCGGATAATCCTTGATGTCGGCGTGGCAGGCATTGCAACCCAGGCCGCCGTGCATGCTGTCGCTGAAAGTCTTGCCGTCGACCGCGATGCTGTGCCCAGCCGCATCCTGCATCGTCTTGTCGCCATGGCAGGCCAGGCAGTCGGTCTGCGCCTGGAGTTTTCCGGCCGCAAGCATCAGCAAGCCTAGAAGCGCCACCGAGGCGAATACCCTGACCCGGGGTCTTTTGCAATGTCGGAGTAAAAACTGGGTTGCGTCCGGTTCGCGACCCGGGCGCGGAATTGGTGTGGCTTGTGCGGCTTGGAGCATGCTGCCGTCTTCTTTCCCCACCGCAAACAAGTGCGTGCTTGTTTGCGCGTGGCTTCCCCGCGGCAGATTTCTCTACCGTTTCGTTCATTCATTCGCGGGGAATCGCACTTATGAGGAAAGGCTTTTGCAAGAATTAGCGCAGTGATAGTGGTCACAAACACAGTGATAAATTTGGGTCTGAACCGCTTAACAGGCGTGAGGCGAAGCACATCAGTGTCCAGCAGAGGACACCGACTCCAGGTCCGTCTTTGCATCGATCCGGCTCAACCGGTACATCAGCAGAGCATCGCGCTTGGTGTTAATCGGCTGCGCGGAGAGATCGATGGTTTCGCCGGGCTGGTGTGCGCCATCGCCAGTCGCGCCCACGCCGGCGATACCGGGAACGATCTCGGCGACAAACGCGATGTCACCTGCGCCACGCCGCATCGGGTCGAGTTCCGGCATCTGGCCGAAGCCGAGGCTCAGATTTACCTGATTCAGAATGCCGAGCAACGCCCGGCTTTGCGCACTCGGAGCCATCGCCGGGTAGCCTTCGCCAAACGTGATGGTGGCGCCGGTTTTGGGCAGGTGTTCCGAGACGACTCTCTCCATCGTTTTTTCCACGCGTTCGGTTTGCTCGTTGGAAAGGGTGCGAATATCGCCGCTGGCGTAGGCGGCGGGGGAGATCACGTTATCTTTGCCTGTTGCCGAGCCGTTATTGCCGCTCTCATCCACGTCGATGCTCGTGCCGCCCAGCACCATGCCGATGTTGAAGGTGAGATTCGGCTCAGGCAGCTCAGTGCGGAACGCATCGAGAATCCGTGTGAGCTCGAAGAGGGCGCCGTATCCCTTGCTTTCAGAAAAGATGGCCGAGGAGTGGCCGGTTTCGCCGGTTGCGTGAAGGTGCCACGTAATGGAGCTGCGGCGGCTGACGCTGCCGTAGTAAACGCCGTTCATGCGTGGGGTGCCTTCAAACTCGAGGGCCAGGTCACTGTGGTGCGCGGCTGCAAGCATGTCGCGCCGAGAGATGCGCGCAGGCTCACCATGTTCTTCTTCGTCGCCGCTCAACACAACGGTGATCTCGGTCTGCTTCAGTACATTCGCAGCCTGCATAGCCTTCAGCGCAAAAAGCATGTCGACCAGGCCGCCTTTCATGTCGTTCACGCCGGGACCGGTGCCGATGTTGCCCTTCACGGTATAGGTCTGGAAGGGGCTGCTCTTCTCGAACACCGTATCCATGTGGCCGATGAGCAGCATCCGCTTGCCGCATTGAACAGGTTCGGGGCAGGGATGTTCGGCCACCAGCACCCCCGCGCGATGAACCTCGTCCATGGGAACCCAGCGGACCTTAAAGCCGAGGCTGCTGAGTTGATCCATCATGATTTTGCCCACAGCGCGCACGCCTTCCAGATTGTGTGTTCCGCTGTTGATATCGACGAGCTTCTCCAGCAGCGCGTTGGATGCCGCTTCGTTCTGGTCGACGAAGTCCACCATTGCCTTTTCAGGAGCTGTGAGCGTTTGCGGGTTTTGGGCAAGCGAAGAAAGAGACAGCGTAACGGCCAGGATGGGGAAGACAACCACGCGGCAATTCATGTGACAGGAGGATATCAGCAGGCCGGTTCGTCCCTACATGGGTTCGCTCCGGCCGCTGGATTTCTCTTTCACAGGTGTGACGGAAGTCGCTGCAAGAGCCCTAACCACCGCGTAGCGTGGGTTGCGGGAGATCAGTATGACCGCGAAAACAGTGCGCGAAATCGCCTTGGAGCAGCCTTCCTCAGTCCATGTGTTTGAGGAGCTCGGAATCGACTACTGCTGCGGCGGACGCAAGCCTCTGGCCGAAGCCTGTGCTGCAAACCACCTTGAAGTGACCGCAGTGATTTCTGCCCTTGAAACCGCCGCTGCCGAGCCTGCCAAGCCCACCGTCGATTGGTCCAGTCAGAGCCTTGAATCCCTGTGTGCGCATATCATTTCCACCCATCATGCCTTTGTCCGGCGCGAATTGCCCCGCCTCGAGGTGCTTGCCGACAAAGTCGTCACGCGGCATGGCATGGCAGAACCGGAACTGGCGCGGATTATGGGCGCTCTGGGACGGCTCGACGAGGAACTTCTGCAGCACCTGGCCAAAGAAGAGCGCGTTTTGTTCCCCTATATCGCCGCATTGGAGCGCGCGCAGCGCAACGGAAATCCAAAGCCTTACGGAGGCTTCGCCAACGTGGGTCAGCCGATCGCGTTGATGACCAAGGAACACGATGAAGCCGGAGGCCTGATGGCCGAGATGCGCAGGCTGAGCCACCAGTTCACCCCTCCGGTCGAAGCCTGCCCAACCTACCAAGCTCTTTACTTCAGCCTCAGGGAGTTCGAGCAGGATCTGCATCAGCATATCCATCTCGAGAACAACATCCTCTTCCCGCGCGCCATCGCATTGGAGGCTGCTGCAAACTAGGCTGGTTTGGGATTCTGAAACTGCCGGATCGAGTGCCTGGCTCTTCATTTTCCTTTGAAATCGGTATGTTAGCTTATTCATCGGGAGTCAAGAGCAAAGCAATATGTCAGCCATTACTTCATTTATCAAGCACCACTATCGTCATTTCAATGCTGCTTCGCTGGTGGACGCCGCGGAAGCCTACAACAAGCTGCTTGCCGACGGCGGCAAGATGTTCGTCACCATGGGCGGAGCCATGAGCACGGCCGAACTCGGCCTCTCGTTGGCCGAGATGATTCGCCAGGATAAGATCCATGGAATCTGCTGCACAGGAGCAAATCTTGAAGAAGATGTTTTTAATCTCGTTGCCCACGACTTCTACGAACGCGTACCAAATTATCGCGATCTGACCCCGGCCGACGAAGCCAAGCTGCTTTCCCGTCACATGAACCGCGTCACCGACACCTGCATCCCTGAAATGGAAGCGATGCGGCGCATTGAGAACGAAGTGCTCAAGGAGTGGGTCCGTGCCGACCAGGCAGGCGAACGCTTCTTCCCTCACGAGTTCATGTACAAGATTCTGCTCTCGGGCGATCTGGAAAAGTCTTACCAGATCGATCCCAAGAACAGCTGGCTGCTCGCCGCGGCGCAGAAGAACTTGCCTATGTTCGTGCCAGGCTGGGAAGATTCCACGCTCGGCAACATGTATTCCGGCCACTGCATTTCGGGCGACGTGAAGAAGGTGCACACGGTGCGTACGGGCATTGAATACATGATGGAGCTGGCCGAGTGGTACACCAACACCACAGCCAAGACGCCGCTGGGCTTCTTTCAGATTGCGGGCGGCATTGCCGGCGACTTTCCCATTTGCGTGGTGCCCATGCTGCACCAGGATCTGCAGCGCGACAATGTGCCGCTGTGGGCCTACTTCTGCCAGATCTCCGACTCAACCACGAGCTACGGCTCGTATTCCGGCGCGGTGCCCAACGAGAAGATCACATGGGGCAAGCTGGGCGAGACGACGCCGAAGTTCATCATCGAGAGCGACGCGTCGATCGTGGCTCCGCTGGTGTTCGCTTACGTGCTCGGCTGGTAGGCGCCGGCGGTGCAGCCGTCAGCTTTCAGGAACGCATTGGGCAGACCAAACGGTCTGCCCTTTTCGTTTGAGGAATGGGCTGTCCAGGTCTCGAGAGTTCTGCTTTCACGCAGCATCTCAAAGCTGCAGAGGTTCCCTGCTTCGAATTTGGCTCCTGAGGCTGCTTTTAATCTCCGATGATGGGAAGCGCTGCCACGCGCGCAACGACGGGCAACTCGATTTCCCACACGGGCGAAGGCAGTTCCGGCATGGGCCTCGCCTGGAAGAGCTTCTTGCACTGGCGGGCCGTCCAACGCGCCCACGACTTCGACTTCTTGCGGCGAGCGCTGTCGGTCGAAATGCCGGTGCCCGCGTACATCTGCCGGTATAGCTTCGACAGGAAGATGAACCCGAGCCGAGCACGCAAAGTTGGCGTGCACGCTGAGCGCTTCCAGATCGAGCCCCACTCGTAGAAGCGGTCCCAGACCTTCTGCGTCCGCTCGCGAATTTCGTCGGTGCTCATGGTGGGATGCGGCGTGAACATCTTGGGCCGCACCTCGGTGGGAATCAGCCAGTAGCGCGTGATCGGCACATCGCCCACCATTGCAGGATCCTTGGCCTGCTCCTTTTCCCAGCGGCCGAAGTCGACGGTTCCGGGAAATGGCGTCATCATGACGAACTGGGCAAAGGTGACGCCGGCCTTCAGCGCCATTTCTACCGTTGCATCAAATGTTGCGGGCTTGTCTGTGGGCAGCCCGAAGATAAATGAGCCGAGCACGTGGACGCCGTGCTGTTTGAAGGTCTGCAGTTGCCGCGCCAGCGCTTCACCCGAGTAGTTCCAATCCTTGAATACGGCTTTCAAGCCTTCTGGTGTGACCGCTTCCACACCGACCAGCGCGCCTTTGATATTGGCCTTGCGCATCGCGTCGAGATAGTTTGCATCTTCGCCGGCTTCCATGGTGATCTGGGTAAAGAACACCATGTCCTTGGGCAGCTTGGCCAGCTCATCCATGAGCTGGAAGCGCTCGCGGCGGATGGCCTGCAACTCATCCAGCTTGGCCTGGTTGTTCTGCTCCTTAGCCAAACGCAGGTCGGTCAGCGTGACGGGATAGAAATTGTCGTCGGCCAGTGCGATGAAGCGGAATCCAATCCGGCGCAGATCGATAATCTCGTCGATGACGCGCTGGTGGCTGCGCTGGCGCGGCTTCTGGCCGTCGGTGCGCCACACGGAGCAAAAGGAACAGTGCTTGGGGCATCCGCGAATGGTCTGCACCGACGCCCACATGTACTTGTCGGGCTGCATCAGATCCCAGCGGGCCGGCAGGAATTCGCTGCCCTCGATGCGGCCGCCTTCATAAACCTGTTTCGGATTGCCGGCAATGCAGTCGGCGACAACTTTGCCCCAGGCGACATCGCCGTCGCCTTTGACCACGGCGTGGGCTTCGCCGCGTCCCAACGCTTCCTCAGGAAACAAGGTGGCGTGAATGCCGCCATAGACGACCCACGCTCCACGCGCGCGCGCCAGGCGGCCCACTGCGTAGCCGCGCAGGGCGTTGCCGGTGTGAACGCTGATACCGACAATATCGCCGGGCTCAATAGTTGCCGGATCGATCTGCTCGAGCGATTCATCGACGAGGACCGGATCCCCGGCGGAACGCGGAGTGGCCGCAGCCAGCACAAATAACCATCGCGGTGTAATGACCGCCGTACCAAAGGAATTGTCGCTGGGATTTACAAGGTGAACCCTCATTCGATCCAATTCTCTGCTCGTGCGAGAGCAGCGTGGCTAGCAAGTGCCGTGGATCGAGAGAGCGTCAGTGCCGAGGGCGAAATTGCCGACTGCGAGCCGTCCTGAAGAAGTTCGGCTCTAATGATACAGACGTAATCCGGAATTTGGGGAATTATGTTCACTATCCAACATAGGAGAAAATAAGCTCGATTCGACTTGAAGTTTTATCGCTGAGCCGCTCTACAACAGACTGTTGCATTTATAAAGATTCGCTGCGTTTCCAACGAGGTGCCGGCCGGGTGTCGGAAAAGTCCAGGGTGCTGGCCGACAGTTTCACGACCTCACAGCTTCACAGATTCACAGGTGCTGGCCGCATGGGGGGCTGGCCCCTTCGACTTCGCTCAGGGCAGGCTTTCAGGCAGCCGCGCTGCGGTGCTGGCCGCAGGGGGAATTTGGCCTCTGGGTAGCCGCGCTGCGCACAAGAGCCCACAGTTTCACGACCTCACAGTTTCACAGCCCGAAAAGCGGGGTTAGCGGAGTTAGAGATGCCGGGCGTGCCGTTGATCTGGTCAATTTTTTGGGGGCCAGAATTGCGATTTTATGAAGCGGCATACCCCCGGGGGTAGGGGGGGAGGGG
>Ga0210385_10001839_pt1 | contig 12937 bp, 5 predicted proteins | sample IncBWH26OmetaG_FD_160107 | JGI IMG/M metagenome (GOLD analysis project Ga0210385, IMG submission 160107) | Forest soil microbial communities from Barre Woods Harvard Forest LTER site, Petersham, Massachusetts, United States - Inc-BW-H-26-O ... | reverse complement strand
CGTGGTCCTTTGCCTCGGCGCCCAGGTAGTCGAGATATTTCTGCATCTGGCTGTAATGGCTGCGGAGCAGGTCGAGATCGCCGGTGAACCGGTAGTCGGTCCACGGGCTGAAGATGACTGCGCTGCCCCATTCAGGCGAATCGCGGAAGCCATCCTTGAACACCGTGTACTCGGGCGCGATCTCGGGGACAAGGCCGTCGGACAGTTGCGAATCGGCCATGTCGCTCGCCATCTTCTCGTAGAGGGTGTGCATGTCGAACCCGTAGAAGAGGCCGGGCCCCATCAGATGCGTTTGCTCGAGCCAGCCCAGTTTTTCGCGATGAGGGCAGTCCGTGAGGACGCTCTGCATATTGCTCTCGATCGCCATGTCGATAAGGCGATGGATTTGATCGAAGAGTGAATCGCTGGTCTCGAACGTGCCGGTCGGCTGGGCTGACGAGTGAATAAAGACGCCTTGAAGTTCTTCGACGCGGGGCTGTGCATCCGAGGCGGGAGCGGGCGTCGTTTCCACCTGGACGTAGCGGAATCCGGAATAGGTGAAAAGGGGATGCCAGCGTTCCACGCCGTGGCCGTCGAGGGTGTAAGTGAACCAGACCGGTCCGTGAAATGTACGCTGGCTGACCAGGCCATCGTCCGTGAGCAGTTCCCCAGGGATCAGCTTCACGCTGCTGCCTCGCGGCCCGCTGACCGAAATCTGCGGCCATCCGGAAAAGTTCTGTCCGAGGTCGTAGACGCTGATCCCCGGTTTGGGTGTCGTCACCTTCACCGTTCTATAAATGTGCAACGGCTCGATGGGAGGAATTTGTTGCGCCCTTAGCTCGCCGCCGGGGCTGTCGGTAATGGTGGCCTGAGCCCAGCTGCTGTCGTTGAAAGCCGCATCATCCCAGGGGGCGGCCATCCGTGCGTCGTAGTCTTCGCCGCCATAAGTCGACGAGAAAGTGATGGGGCTCCTGGCTACCTTCCAGGATTCGTCGCTGACGACGGTCTTCTGGTGGCCGTCAGCGAAGGTGAGGATCATTTGTGCGATCAGCTTCGGCGGGCCAAAGGTGCCATTGAGCTTCTGATAGCGGCCCGGTGTGCGGGGCACGTTGTACATCCCATTGCCCAGCAGCACGGCGATGGCGTTTCGGCCGGCGTGCAGCTCGCTGGTCACATCGAAGGAGTTATAGAGAATGGTTTTGTGATAGTCGGTCCACCCCGGATTGAGCACGCTGCCGGTAATCGGGTGCCCATTGATGTGGACTGCGTATTGGCCGAGACCGGAGATGAAGAGGAGAGCCCGCTTCACTGTGCCCGGTGCGTCGAACTCGTAGCGAAAGACCGGGAGCGCCGCAGCGTCGGTTTGGGGATCGGCGCCGAGCACCTGTTCGTTGGCCGTGATCCAGTGCGCTGTCCAGTCTTCCGGACGCGGCAGGCCTGTGGTGAACGTCGCGGGCCGGCTCCATGCCGACGGCGTACCGTTCTGATCCCACAGCCGCACCTTCCACCAGTAGGTCTGGTGCGAGGCGAGTGGCTTGCCCGCGTAGCGAAGCTGCAGAGCGCTGCCGGCAGAGACCCGTCCGGAATCCCACAAGTCGCCTTCGCCTCGGGCAAGGGAAGTGGCCGATGAAGCGACGAGGACCTGGTAGGCAGTCTGGCCGAGTGCGCGCAGTGCAGGCCTCTGTGCGACTGGAATCCAGCTGAATACCGGAGCCTCGCTCTGGATGCCCAGCGGATTCTCGCGAGAATCGCAGCGGAGATCGGTTGCAACGATCGTCCCCTGCTGCGCGGACGCCTCTGCGCGAGCGAAGGCAGGCAACAGCAGGAAGATGCAGCACGCAACGATTGAAAGTCGTTGGCCCGGATTCCGGCGAAAGGCTCGCCAACAGAGAAGCATAGGGTGGGACCTCATCAAGGGCGCAAGCAAATCATAAGCAAACGGACAAAAAATGAGGGAGAGCCTATGGCTCTCCCCGACGGAGGCACCTCAAGCGGCTGGTTAAAAAGTGGCCCGAAGCGAAAACTCCATCTGGCGTGGATCGCCCGCTCCGATAACGTCGCCGAATGAGCTTGTTGGACCACTCCATACACCCTGCACGATGGTGTTGGGATGGTTAAAAACGTTGAACGCCTCGATGCGGAGCTTAAAGCTGACACGCTCCGTGATCGGGAAATTCTTGTCCAGGGCCGTATTGAACGCAATTTCCCGAGGTCCGCGGACGACGCCCGGAGCGGCATCGCCGAACTCGCCCCACGCGGGCGCCTGAAACGACGAAGCGCTCAGGTAGCTGGGGTGTCCCAGGTTCGTCTTGCCGTCGCCCGGGTGGGTGACAGGCGCGATCTGGTTGGGACGCGTGGCCAGGCCGGCGTTGCCTACCGACAAGCTCGGCGTTACGCCCAGGCCGCTTTCCAGAACAGCGAGTCCTGAGGTCGCCCAGCCGGACAGAGTCTCGCGGGCAAGCAGGCTGCCGGAGTTCCGGAAGAACGGCATCTCGTAGACCCAGGCGGAGGTGAAAACGTGACGGCGGTCGAAGTCCGGCGCGCCGTAGTCCAGCATCTTGTTGCGCGGGTTCTGAAAGGAGGCCGACTGATCGTAACCGACCCCGGTCCCATTTGCGCCTGGGTTCGACGGTTGCACGTCCTCCAGCGCCTTGCTGTAGGTATAGGCTGCGTTCAATGTCAGGTCCCGCTGCTTCCAGACGAGGCCGCTTTGCAGGCCGTTGTAGTTGGCGACCCCGCCGTTTTCCGTGCCGGTGATCGACCCGTATCCGGGATAGGGTGCGTAGTACAAAGTTGAAACGCTGCCCGTGTTGAGACACGGATCGTACTGAAGCGTGCTTGCCGGTGGCCCTTTGTAACTGCTGCTGTTGGCGGGGTTGTTCGCGCTGGCCGCGCAGGCTGGGGAGCCGGGGGTGGTGCCGTCCACAGGAAAGTTGTAACTGTATCCTTCCGCCATCACATGCTGCGAGATGCTGCCGGCATACGCTACCTGTGCCACCGCACTGGGCAGCAGTTGCCGCTCCACGGCGAGGCTGTAGGTCTTGGTTTCTGTCGGCCGGTAGTCTGGCCCGATCACGGTGAGACTTGGGATTCCCGGCGCGCTCGCCGCCCCTCCGGCCGTCGGCAGGCTGAGCAGGCTGTTGGTGATGGTTGTGCTTTGCACGAAGGGGGGATTGGAGAGCAGAGACGACGTTTCGAGCAACGCGATCTGCGTATACCCGACGCCGAATCCACCATGGACCGAGGTCTTGCCGTCATCCGTGAGCCGATAGGCAAAGCCGACGCGTGGACCGAAGTTGGCTCGAGTGGGATCGTCGAAGCCCCGCGGCGTGCTGCCCTGGCCGGCGACGACGATGCCGTTGGTCAGGTTCGCCACCGAACCGGAGGCGGTGAGCGGCTGGTTCGCTGCGTTCAGCGTTTCATGACCGGTAGTGCTGATAGCCGGCGCCTGCGATGCAGTCCATGTGTTGGCATTGAAATTCGTGACCTGGTCGCCTTCCTCCCAGGTGGGACGGTAGTAACTCCACCGAACTCCCAGATTGACGGTGAGGCGCGGGTTCAGCTTCCAGTCGTCTTCTACATAAGTTTCGAACCAGCGATTATGGAAACGTCCGGAAGCCTGCTCGTTGGTCTGTTGGTAGGTCGCATCCAGTCCCAGCATGTAGTCTGCGGCGGAGTCGCCCGCGTTGGCGCCGGTAAAGCTAAAGTTGCCCATCGGAAAAGCGCTGGCGTTGACGTGGCGGATGGTGAACAGATACAGGATGCCGGCCTGCAGGAAATGCTTACCGCGCAGCCAGCTGAAGTCATCGGAGGCGATGCCCACGCCGTCATGGATGTAGTTGGGCTGCGCCCCAACCCCCAGCCACGCCCAGGTTCCGCCGCCGTTGACGCTGATGTCGGGAATGCGATTCAGCGGATCGGCATTCGAGTAGGCCTGAGCGATGCTTACCCCGCTGGGCATCCGGAAGTTCGTCACTCCCAGCAGCCACTTGTTGAAGGTCTCGCCCCCCTGCATGGTGTTCGTGACGTTGGGAGTGAAAGCGGCGGTCCACCGCACCATCGCATTCAGTCCACGGCTGTACACGGTAGAACCGGGGTTGGGCGCCGGGTCGTTGTAGTTGCGTGAGGGACGCAGGTTGTTGACCTCTTCCGAAGTCCAGCGCGCCGTGATCTGGTTTTTGTCACCGATGGCCTGATCGATGCGCCAGTTGTAATCGTTTTGCGAGTCCTGCTCTGTGCCGTTGTTGATGTAGTTGATGCTGCTGCCCGTGTCGTTGGGTAGCGGCCAGTAAGCGTTCATCAGCGCCACCGAGACAGGATCCATGCACGCCGGATTCAGCTGATCGTAGCGGCCACTTGCGTCGGCGCTGATGCAGGTCGAGGGATTGATCCCACGATAGGTGCTCAGCAGATTCTGGCTGCCCGCCGTCAGAGAAAGGCACGGTGTAAGACCGTTAGGGCAGTTGACCGTGTTAGTGAGGGACGGGCTGGCGCTGAAGTCGCCGTTGCGCATCGCCTGGGGAATCATGTTGCGGGTATGGATGGCCGCCGGGTAGTGGTTGATGCGCCACTCTCCGCCGGCGAAGAAGTAGGTCTTCCCGGTGCGATCGTCGTTGTAGAGATGCGGAAGGATGACCGGACCGCCGAGGGTGTAGCCGAAGATGTTGTAGTGGAGCGCGGCGAGAGCCTGCGAAGGCGGCGTGGTGTAGGGCTTTGCCGTCCCGATGCCATTGTTGCGTACATACTCATAGCCGCCGCCGTGGAACGTGCTGCCGCCACTTTTGGTTTCGACCAGAATCTGTCCCGAGCCGGCCATACCGTAGCGAGCGCTGTAGTTATCTTTGAGGATCCGGACCTCGGAGATCGAATCGATCGTGGGCACGACGTTGACGTTGATCAGCGCATTGGGATCCATGTCGAAGAGCCCGTCGACCGAATAGGTCGTCTTTTCAATGGACGTCCCGCCCACGACGATTTCCGTCTGGCCCAGATAGCCGCCTTCGCCGTAGTTGGGCAGAGCATTGGCACCGCTGGCAGCGCTGACGCCGGGTACGATCAGTGCCAGCGTCTGGAAGTTGCGCCCGTTCAGCATCAGATTCGCTACTTCTTTTTCTGAAATCGTGCCACCCAGCTCGGCGCTCTCCGTCTGCACGGCAACTGCATCGGCTTCGACCGCCACCGTTGCGGAAACAGCACCGACTTCGAGCTTCAGATCGGCGCCGCGACGCTGCCCGGGATCGAGATGGATATCGCGAACCAGCACGCTCTTGAATCCATCCTTCCTGGTCGCGATGGAATAATCGCCCGGCGCCAGCGGTTCGGCCGTGTAGTAGCCCTCGCCATTCGTCTTCTCCACACTGGAAACGCCTGTGGCCTGATTGGTGACACGAACCTCCACTCCCGGCAGTACTGCACCGGTTGTGTCCGTGACAGTCCCGGTGATGGCGCAGCTGGTCGTGTTCTGGGCGTGGATGCTCGTTACAGCACCCATCATTCCGATCACTGCTCCCAACCACACGGTTTTGAGCCATTGTTTCGAACTCATCGAAGCCTCCTTTTCGTGCGCTCCTGTTGTTCCTCCGACCCGCGTTCAGTGCGATGGATTTGAGCAGGAAATTTCATATATAAAAATAGTTTTCATGCCGCAAACGAAAACCATCCTTCAAATCTGCGTGCCCCGCAGAGGAATTGCGCTTCCGCAGTTGATCCCTTCGCGCCTTTTATAGAAAGTCGGAAGGCACAGCAGTACAGAGTCGCAACAGGAATGTTTGAGCTACACTTTGGGAACCGGGAACGGCGATACCCTGCAAGTGCCGAAAAATCTAGAATGTCGGCGGCAGAACTGTCAATAGAAATCTTTTTTCACTAATGAGAGTTGACACCCGCAATTCGTTGCGCGTTCATGGCCGGAGGTTGACGTCCGGCTGCGTTGCCGTTCTTGTGATATTCCTCACTCTGCGGCTCGTCGCCGCGGAGACATCGAGCGCACGTCTGCGCACGAGACTGGCGCGGGTCGATGCGGTGGTTCACAGGGGTCCCTACGTTCCGGCGTGGAGTTCTCTGGCGCGCTGGCAGACGCCGGAGTGGTTTCGCGACGCGAAATTCGGGATTTTCATTCACTGGGGCGTCTACTCGGTTCCCGCTTTCGCCAATGAGTGGTATTCGCGCAATATGTATTTGCAGGGCACTGCAGCCTGGCAGCATCAGGTGGCGATATGGGGGCCCGAATCGAAGTTCGGCTACAAGAACTTCATTCCAATGTTCACCGCCAGTCATTTCGACCCCAGGGCATGGATCGATCTCTTTCAGCGCGCGGGTGCCCGCTATGTGGTGCCCGTTGCCGAACACTGCGATGGGTTTCCCATGTACGACTCCGACCTGACTGCGTGGGACGCAGCCCGCATGGGCCCGAAGCGTGACGTTGTGGGAGAGATTGCGAAGGCTGCGCGGGCCGCGGGTCTCCACTTCGGCGCCTCTTCGCATCGGGCCGAGCATTGGTGGTGGTATGACGGTGGCATGCAATTCGATTCTGACGTGCGCGATCCGAAGAATGCAGGGCTATATGGGCCCGCGCAACCGCAGAATCTTCCTGGCGTAACGTCGACCGGAGAACCCGATCCGAACCACCTGGAGCGGTGGTTGCCCCCGGACCGGGCCTTTCTCGACGACTGGCTCGGCCGCACGACCGAAATCATCGACAAGTACCACCCCGATCTTCTCTATCTTGATTGGTGGGTCGGACAGCCGGCGTTTCAGCCCTATCTGCAGCGGCTGGCTGCCTATTATTACGACCGCGGGGTCGCATCGAAGAGCGGGGTGGTTCTCACATATAAGGAGCATGCGTTTCCGGAGAACGCTGCGCTGCTCGACATCGAGCGCGGCAAAATGGATCAGTTGCGTCTGCTTCCCTGGCAGACGGATACCTCCGTCAGTATCCATTCATGGGGTTATGTCGAGAACGACTCCTATCGCGACGCCCGTTCGCTCATCGACGAGCTGGTCGATGTGGTCAGCAAGAACGGCAACCTGCTGCTGAATGTCGGTCCGAAATCCGATGGAACCATTCCCGAGCAGGCCAGCAATGTGCTGCTGGCCATGGGCGACTGGCTGCGTGTGAACGGCGAGGCGATTTATGGGACCCGCCCATGGCTGCTTTACGGGGAGGGACCGACCACCGACGCCGCCAGCACTGCGCGCGGCAGCGATGTGAAGAGTTTTACGGCAGAGGACATTCGCTTCACACGCAAGGGCGACACTCTGTACGCCATCGCATTGGGATGGCCGGCGTCAGGCAGGCTCGAGGTCCGAACGCTTTTCAAGGGAACGCCCTATCTGCCGGCTCCCGTGGCCAGCATTGAGCTGCTCGGCTCGGAAGCCCCCCTGCGCTGGGAACAGACGCCGACGAGTCTGGTCGTCGATCTGCCCCAAAACAAACCCAATGACGTTGCCTGGGTCTTCCGCATTCGGACCCACGCAGTGGGGCACGAAGCGCAAAAGGCGCAGCCATGAGCCTGCCCTCGTCCCATCGTTGTCTGACGCGTCGCCGCTTTCTGCAGGGAGCGGCAGGTGTTGCCGGCTGTGCCGTGCTGCCGCGTCGCCTGCCTGCAGAAGCCATATCTGGCGGTCGCTCACTACTCCACGAGTTCGACTATTCTGAGATTCGCCTCACCGGCGGACCTCTTCGTGATCACTACAACCGCATCTTTGCCAGCTATCTTGCCCTGGACAACGATCGTCTGCTGAAGGTATACCGCCAGCGCGCCGGCCTTCCCGCACCCGGCGAGGACATGGGTGGCTGGTACGACGCGGATGGTTTCGTGCCCGGGCACAGCCTCGGGCAATACATGTCGGGGCTGGCTCGCTACGCACGCAGCACTGGAGAACCGCTGGCCTCTGCGAAGGTGCGCGAGCTGGTTGAGGGCTATGCGCAGATCCTCGATGCAGATCACAATCCGTTTGCCAGCCCGGTCGCCGAGACTACGTGGCCGTGCTATATCGTCGACAAGCACCACATCGGACTGATCGACGCCTGTCGGCTGATCGGCGATGAGCGTGCAAAGACCCTCCTGCCCCAAATGACGCGCGCGGCGCTGCCGTATCTTCCCGATCACACGTACGACCGTGGCCCAAACAGCCCCAGCAAGGCGCCCTACGACGAGACCTATATCTTGTCGGAGAACCTGTTCGAGGCATGGCAGGTCACCGGCGAGCGCTTCTACTACGACCTCGCCACGAAATACCTGTTGAATCACGAGTATTATTTGCCGCTGGCACGAGGAGAGAATATTCTTCCCGGCAAACACGCATACAGTCACGTGATCTCGCTCAGTTCGGCGGCCAAAGCGTGGCTGGTGCTTGGCGATCAGGAATATCTCGATGCTCTCCAAAATGCATGGGAAATGATCGAGACGACGCAGCGCTTCGCCTCGGGCGGCTGGGGTCCGAAGGAGGCGTTCGTTGTACCTCACGAAGGCCTCTTGTACGATAGCCTCTCCTCCACGCAGGATCACTTCGAGACGCCGTGCGGCTTTTACGCACAGGCGAAGCTCTCACGCTACCTGCTCCGTTTCACTGCCGACGGTCGTTACGGCGATGGTCTGGAGCGTGCACTCTACAACACGATTCTTGGCGCGAAAGATCCGGACGGGCAGGGCAATTTCTTCTATTACTCCGGGTATGGAGCGGATGCGCAAAAGGGGTGGTATCAGAAGAAGTGGCCATGCTGTTCCGGCACGCTTTTGCAGAGCGTTGCCGACTATCCGCTGAATGCGTATTTCCACGGCGACAATGCTCTCTGCGTGAATCTGTTTGTCCCTTCGCAGGTTCGCTGGCATTCAGCGGTAGGACCGGTCACGCTCACCCAGCGGACAGATTATCCGTTCGCCGGCGAAGTGGAACTCCGCGTCGAGCAGTCGAGCACGGCGGAATACACGCTGGCAATACGAGTTCCGGCATGGGCCGGCTCGCTGCGATATCTCCGCGTGAACGGCTCGACGGCTCAGGATGCTGTCGTTCGCAATGGGTTCGTCCTGCTGCGCCGGCGCTGGCACGACGGTGACGCCGTGGATTTCAGTGTGCCTCTCGAGTTGCGGATTGAGCCGATCGATGACCGGCATCCGGATACCGTGGCGCTGATGCGTGGGCCGCTGATGCTGGTGGCTGCGACTCCACCCACGTCGCTCGCGGCCACACCGCTCGACCTGCCCAGCGGGGTCCGGCAGCTGGCCGGTGCAGGAGCCACCTTCGAGTACCCGCTGGCAGAGACGAATATCCAGTTTCGGCCATGGTTCACAATCCACGATGAGTTCTACACGACCTATTTCCGCAACGGCGCCAAGCGTAGCTGAAGCGATGCCCGTCGACTCAGCAGCGTCGCGCATTCGTGCTCGCTATCTGATCGAAACGGCCTTTCCCCTCGAGGACGCGGCCGCGATGATGGCAGGCGAGCAGTCCACGGGAACCTTCGTGCGCGTTCCCGGTGAGACCGATGAGCTGCGCGAACGCTACGCGGCTCGTGTCGAAAGTATTTGTGCGTGTGGAGTGGCAGATCGGCCGTCGCTTCCGGGCTCGGGTTTGCCGAAGGGGGCAGAGAATCCGTTGCGCCGCACCGCCGAGGTCGAATTGTCGTGGCCGCTGGAGAACATCGGCCCATCGCTGCCCAACCTCCTCGCGACGGTCGCTGGCAATCTCTTTGAGCTGAAACCGTTCTCTGGTCTGAAGCTGCTTGATGTTGCACTGCCGGGCGAATTCGCCGATCGCTATCCCGGCCCGCAGTTCGGAGTTGCAGGTACGCGCAGGTTGTGCGGCGTGACTGGCCGGCCCCTGATCGGCACCATCCTGAAACCCAGCATCGGGCTCTCGCCGGACGCGACCGCCGAACAGGTCCGCATGCTCGCGGAAGCGGGCATCGACTTCATCAAGGACGACGAGCTGCAGTCCAATGGACCGCACAGTCCCTTCGCCGAGCGCCTCGATCGCGTGATGCGAGTTCTCCGTCAGCACGCCGACCGTACCGGCAAATGCGTGATGTACGCGGTCAACATGACCGGTGAGGTCGACGAAATGCTGCATCGCCTGGATCTGATCCATCGCGCGAAGGGGATATGCGCCATGGTCAGCGTCAACAGCATCGGGTTACCAGCCATGACGGTTGTGCGGCGCCATGCCCAGGTGGCGATTCACGGCCACAGGAACGGATGGGGCATGATGGGACGCAGCCCGGCGCACGGGATGAGCTTCGTGGCCTTCCAAAAATTCTGGCGGCTAGCGGGCGTGGATCATCTGCACGTCAACGGGATCGACAACAAATTCTGCGAAGACAACGATTCCGTCATCGCTTCGGCACGTACGTGCCTCATGCCAATGTTCACGGCGCCGCGCCCGGGCTGCGAGATTCTGCCCGTCTTTTCGTCCGGGCAATCCGCGAAACAGGCCTCCGCCACTTACCAGGCCATTGGAACCACCGACCTCATCTATGCCTGCGGCGGCGGCATCATGGCTCACCCCATGGGGCCGGCGGCCGGCGTCACCAGCCTGCATCAGGCATGGGAAGCCGCTGTCGCCGGTGTTCCGCTTTCTGACTATGCTGCCGCGCATGCCGAACTGCGCGCAGCTCTCGGAGCGTTCGGCACAGGCGCATGAACACTCCCGTTCATCCATTGGTGCGTTACGCCTGGTATGGCGACGATTTTACGGGTTCTACCGATGTTCTCGATGCGCTGGGCCGCGCAGGAGTTTCGAGCGTGCTCTTTCTGCGTCGCCCGCAGCCGCAGGAACTGACTCCATTCGTCCCTTGCACTGCGATTGGCCTGGCGGGAGAAAGCCGCAGCCGCAATCCGGAGTGGATGGACGCCCATCTTGCGGGGGCCTTCGAATTTCTCCGCTCGCTGCAACCGCAGGTGTGCCACTACAAAGTCTGTTCCACCTTCGACAGCGCGCCGCACATCGGCAGTATCGGCCGCGCTCTCGAAATCGGACAGGACCTCTTCGTCACACCGGTCGTTCCCATCGTTGGTTTCGCGCCGCACCTGGGACGTTATCTGCTGTTCGGCAACCTCTTTGCTGCCACCCACGGTGAGGTGTATCGCATCGATCGTCATCCGGTGATGAGCTGTCATCCGGTCACGCCGATGCATGAGGCCGACCTTCGACTCCATCTCGCGCGGCAGACGACCAGGCCGATCGCGCTGGCAGATCTCATTGCGTTGCGTTCCCTCGAGCCCGGTCAGCTTCTCTCGAAGATCAAGGCTACGAAGAATGCCGCGGTGCTGTTCGACGGGTTCGACGAGACCGATCTTCTCCGCACGGGCCGCGTGCTGTCGGCGCTCGCAGAGAACGAACCGGTCTTCGCCGTCGGCAGTTCCGGTCTTACCTACGCGCTGCTTGCCCGATGGCGCGAATGCGGATTCATCGGCGCGGCTTCTGAAACCCCGCGGGCGGCTGAGGTCGACAGAATTCTGGTCCTCTCCGGCAGCTGCTCTCCGGTCACCAATCGTCAGATTCAGCATGCGGAAGCAATAGGATTCGCGATCGTTGAGATGAATCCACCCCGTCTCGTATCCGAAACGGCCTCCGCGCTCGCGCAAGCTCGCTCCGCAGCCGTCACAGCTCTGCGATCGGGAAGAAGCGTCCTGATCTGCACAGCCCGTGGTCCGCAGGATCCTTTGCCTACCGGGCTCGTTCAGCATCTTCCCCTTCATCTTGGTCGATTGCTCGCTGATCTAGTCCAGGAGACGCGTGTACGTCGCATCGTGATCGCCGGCGGGGACACGTCGAGCCATGCTGTGCAGCAGCTCAACATCTTTGCGCTCACCTGGCTGGCGCCCCTTTCCCCGGGCGCTCCTCTTTGCCGCGCGCATTCCGCGGACCCAGCACTCGATGGGCTCGAGCTGACGCTAAAAGGCGGCCAGGCCGGTTCTGAGGACTTCTTCGAGAAAACGCGTCGTGGCGTCTGACTCCGAGCGGCCTCATAAAGTCCTGATCGTGGTAACAGCACTCACTCTCTCCAGGCGCTGCGTGGCATCGACGCGCGAGAAGAGGATGGCGCTGACCAGCAGCATCACGGCAATGGTGCCGATCGGGGCCTGATAACTTCCGGTCGCGCGCACGATGTAGCCAAAGAGCACCGTGCAGATCAGCCCGCCAAACTGCCCGGCGGTATTCATCACGCCACTGACCGTGCCGGAAAAACGGCCGCCGATATCCATGCAGAGTGCCCATGCCGATGGCAGCATCAGATCCATGACACCAAAGCCGGCTGCGGCCAGCACGATGATCGCCGTCTTGTCATGTACCAGGGCGAGTGCCGCGAAGACCACGGCGGTGATGGCCATTGCGCCTCCCAGCACAAGGCGACGACCGGTTTTCAAGCCGCACCGCTCGACCAGACGATCGCCGAGGATGCCCCCGGCCAGGTTGCCGATGACACCGCAAAGAAACGGCAGGGCGGTGACGAGCGCCATCGCTCGTTCGGAGAAGTGCGCTCCGCGGATAATCCACGTCGGAAACCACGCCATATAGAACCACGAAGCCCATGCGTAGCATCCATACGCGAGGCTGATGCTCCAAACGGAACGTGAGCGGAGAAGCTCGCGCCAGGGAATACTCGGATGGGGGTCCAGCGTGGCGGCCGAGTAGATTTCGTCCAGTTCCTGCTGGGTGATACGGCCGCTTTGCTGGGGGCTATTGCGGAACCACATCGCCCACACGACGGCCCATACAATGCCGCCCGCTCCGAGGAGAACGAAGACTCGCCGCCATCCGAAAGCATTTTGCAGCGGTACGAGCAGCAAAGGGGTGATGACGCCGCCGAGCCGGCTCCCAGCCCACACCCAGCTCTGCGCGCGCGCTCGTTCGCGCAGCGGAAACCAGCGGCCGATAACGCCGGTTGCATTGGGAAAGGCGCCGGCTTCCCCCGCCCCGAAGAGAAAGCGCACCACCACCAACTGCCAGAAACGAA
>Ga0210385_10001838_pt1 | contig 12937 bp, 12 predicted proteins | sample IncBWH26OmetaG_FD_160107 | JGI IMG/M metagenome (GOLD analysis project Ga0210385, IMG submission 160107) | Forest soil microbial communities from Barre Woods Harvard Forest LTER site, Petersham, Massachusetts, United States - Inc-BW-H-26-O ... | reverse complement strand
TCGCGCAGCGGTGCGGCATCCCATTCGTGGATGCAGACTACGACACCGAGAATTGGTTTGCGCGCGCCAAGGGCATGGAGCATGAGCCGGAACGCGGAGTCCGGTGCACCATGTGCTTCGACATGCGTTTCGAGCGCACCGCCCTGTATGCCCATGAGCATGGATTTCCGGTCATCACCAGCTCACTGGGAATCTCGCGCTGGAAGAACATGCAGCAGATCAACGACTGCGGCAAGCGCGCCGCCGCGCGCTATCCGGCACTCAGCTATTGGGAATATAACTGGCGCAAGGCAGGCGGAGCCTCGCGCATGATCGAGATCAGCAAGCGTGAAAACTTCTATCAGCAGGAATACTGCGGCTGCGTGTTCTCGCTGCGTGACACCAATCGCCATCGGGAAGCGATGGGACGGGACCGGATCCGGATGGGCGAGATGTTCTACGGCGCAACCAGGACGACGGATGAGCCTTAGCGAGTAAGCCCCCGGCTCAATGCGTATTCTGTGTTGTTTGAACCGCGACCTCGCCAGCAGCCTGGCGTTGAACCTCTTGTTGCCGGACTTGCTGAAACACGATGCCTGGATAGCCCTGACGGAGCAAGTAGGGAGTGCATTGCCGGGTGAGGAACCGCAGCGTCTGGAACTGCGAACGGCCGAACAGCTGCTGCCCAACCAGATTGTTTTTCCATTGCTGGAGCGGCTCTCGGCGAACGGCGACCCGCGTGGCCATCTGACCTTTGCGCAGATCCAAAGTCGCTGCAGCATTCGAGTCGAGGCGCTTCCCAATCCGAACCAGGATCCGGGACTGAGGCGCGTGCGGGACTTCGCACCCGATCTCATCTTATCCATTCGCTACGGAGCCATTTTCAAGGAGCCCGTGCTGAGCATCCCAAGACACGGAGTCCTGAATCTGCACTCCGGGCTGCTCCCGCACTACCGCGGGGTCCTTGCGACATTTCGCGCCCTGATGAACGGCGAGCGGGAAATCGGCTGCACACTGCACTACATTCAGGATCCGAAGATCGACTGCGGCGATGTCGTTTCTTCATCCAGGCTCAGCGTAAGACCCGAGCGTTCCCTGCTATGGCACATACTCGCCCTCTACCCCGATGGTGTCGGATTGATGCGGCGCGCCTTGGCAGTACTGGAGCAGGGAGGAGGTCGGCTGCAGTCGCAGCAGCAAAGCCCGGGGCAGGGCGCCTACTACTCCTACCCGACGGCCCGGGAGTGGGATGAGTTTTATCGACGTGGCTGGCGCGTCGCCGACGCTTCCGACATCGAGCAGGCATTCAAGCGCTACTTGCCGCAGCCGGCCTCGTAGGCAGTGAGCGATGCACTGATATCGAGGGCCGTACCCTCGACCTGTCGCAGCAGTTGGTGCAGCAGCGCCACGTCGCGTGCCTTCATGCCGGCGAACAGCTGTGATTCGTATTCCCGCGCCAGCGGTACGACCTTCGAATACAGGGCGTGACCGGATTCGCTCAGATCAAGGCGATGCGATCGGCCATCGTGCGCATTGGGCAGACGCCTTACCAACCGCCGTCGGGTGAGTCCCTGTGCGGCGCGCATGACGGTGACCTTATCCATGAGAGTGCGCCCACACAACGACTGTTGGGTCTGTGCGCCCTCATCCGCCAGAACGGCCATCAGGCGCCATTGGGGGATCGTCAACCCGAACTGATCCTCATAGGCCCGGGCAATCAGTCGGGAGACGGCATTCGCAGCCACCGATAGTCGGTACGGCAGGTAGTCCTGAAGGTGCAGCGTTTCTACGCAGTTACTCGGCATCGATCTGCCGTCCGGGAGCCGCGATTTGAAACGCCTCGGAGCTCATGCACTTTTCATAGATCCGTCTGATGTTCGGGAATGATTCCAGGGGACAATTGACGCGCAGGGCATTGAACACCTGAGGTATCAGGCAACAGTCCGCCATGGTGGGCCCATCCCCATCGCAATAATCCCCCGCGTTGCTGCTCGAGAGCCGAGCCTCAATGGCGGTAAAGCCACGTTTCATCCATTCGTGCGACCACTGGGTTCGGGCTGCTTCGTCGAGTGCGAGCTGCGTCTTCAGATACTGCAATACCCGCAGATTATTGAGCGGCTGAATCTCGCAGACGATATCGAGCGCGAGCGCGCGCACTCGGGCTTTCGCGGCCGCGTCGCCCGGCAGCAGCGGGGGAGTGGGATAGGTCTCCTCGAGATACTCGATGATGGCGAGCGATTGCGTCAGGGTCAGCGGCCCATGGGTCAGGACCGGCACCAATTCTGCAGGATTGCTGGCGGCAAAACGCGGTTGATGCTGCTCGCCGCCATCGCGCAGCAGGTGCACCGGTACGACCTCGTAGGGTACACCCTTGAGATTCAATGCGATGCGCACCCGATAGGAGGATGAGCTGCGAAAGTAGCTGTACAGCCTGAGCATCTGTCATTCAGCCTTGGGCGCGCTGTACGCGCCCGATGGCTTCGCCGAAACCAATTCGCGCGTGTCCGGCGCGCTCGCAGCCGGCTCGCAGGATGATCGTGTCGCCGTCGCTTAGGAAGCGCCGCTGCTCGCCATTGGGCAGGGTGATCGGTTGCTTGCCCCCGGTGGACAACTCGAGGAGCGAGCCTGCCTGCGCAGGGTCCGGGCCGGACTGGGTGCCGGTTGCGAGCAGGTCACCGGGGCGCAGGTTACAGCCATTGACGGTGTGATGGGCCACCATCTGCGCAATGCTCCAATAGCAGTCGCGGAAGTTGCTGCGTGAGAGCCGGTAGGGCGCGACTCCCGCGTCACGCATCGACTCAGTTTCGATATAGACCTCCAGTTCAATATCAATGGCGCCTCGCTCACGAAGCTCCGGAGAAGACAGGTAGGCGAGCGGCGGCGGGTCACCGGCGGCGCGCTGCCACGGCAGCCGGTACGGGGCGAGGGCCTCCAGCGTCACGACCCAGGGTGAAATGGTCGTGGCAAAGCTCTTTGCCAGGAACGGTCCCAATGGCTGATATTCCCAAGCCTGCAGGTCGCGCGCCGACCAGTCGTTGAGCAGACACAGACCAAAGACATGAGACTCGGCCTCGGTAATCCCGATCGGTGATCCCAGCTCGTTACCTTGCCCGATGAAGGCCCCCAGCTCGAGTTCGTAGTCCAGCCGTTCACTCGGGCCAACGGTCGGCGAGCCCGCCCCGGGAGGCATTCTTTGTCCCGTCGGCCGGCGAAACGTCTGTCCGGATACGCCAATCGAGGATGCGCGGCCGTGATATCCGATCGGTACCCATTTATAATTCGGTAACAGCGGGTTGTCGGGTCGCATCAGCTTGCCGACAGCCGTTGCGTGATACAGCGAAGTGTAGAAGTCGGTGTAATCGCCGATCTGTGCCGGTACCGTCATCTCCACGTCCGACTGGCTCACCAGGCACGGCTCAAGATCGGCGCGTTGCGCGGCGCCAGCGCGCAAGGCGCGCGAGAGCGCCAGCCGCAGCAGCGAGGTGGCCTCCGTGCCCAGACTCATCAGCGCGTTCAAAGTGGGTTGCGCAGCGCAGCCTAGTGCCGTGGCGAGCGCGGCACCGACCCTTGCGGCCGAGAATGCGCTGCTGGCCGCCATCGCGCTCAGATCAAGCACCTGTTCGCCGATGGCGACTCCGCCACGGTAGCTCTCGCAGTTGCCGCGGCGCCGAAATATGCCAAGCGGCAGGTTCTGCAGCGGGAAGTCCGTGCCGGCCAGGTTGGCCGAGGAAACCCAACTGCGAAGGCCCGCATCGTGAGTCTCGTTAAGCTTCATTGAAGATGCTCTCGGTGCGCTTCGTGGCTAGCGAGACCGCGGATCGAAACGCTTCTCGAGGCCGTGCCAGCACGAAGCGTAATCCTTTTGCAGCAGCTCGCAGTCCAGGGCGTAGCGGGTCGGACGAATGACGCAGCGAGTCTCGAACATGAAGGCCATGGTGTCGCTCACTTTCTCCGGCCGGGTGGTATCGGCACGGCTTGCGCCGGCGAAGGTCTTCGCGTCCGGCCCGTGCCCGCTCATACAGTTGTGCAGCGACGCTCCGCCTGGTTGAAAGCCCTCGGCCTTTGCGTCGTAGACGCCATGAATGAGCCCCATGAACTCGCTGGCGATATTGCGATGAAACCACGGAGGCCGGAAAGTGTCCTCCATGGCCAGCCAACGAGGCGGGAAAATCACGAAATCGACGTCATCCACGCCGGGCGTGCTGGTGATGGACTGCAACACCAGGAAGATGGAGGGGTCCGGATGATCGTAGCTGATGGAGCCAATCGTATTGAACCGTCGCAGGTCGTATTTATAGGGCACGCTGTTGCCACGCCAGGCCACCACATCAAAGGGCGAATGATTCATCCGCGCCGACCAAAGCCGTCCCCCGAACCTGGCCATGAGCTCGTGCTCGCGGTCGACATCTTCATACCACGCCGCGGGCGTGCGGAAATCCCGCTCGCACGCGAGTCCGTTCGAGCCGATAGGTCCGAGGTCGGGCAGGCGGAACGGCGCGCCGAAATTCTCGCAAACATAGCCGCGCGCCGCGCCGTCGGTTAGTTCAACTCGGAAACGCACCCCACGGGGAATGACTACGATCTCCTGCGGCTCGACCCCGATGCGCCCGAGCTCCGACACGACCAGCAGAGCTCCCTGCTGAGGAACGATCAGCAGCTCCGCATCGGCGTCATAGAAAACCCGCTCGACCATGGAGCGATTGGCCGCGTACAGGTGGATGGCGGCTCCCGACTGCTGTTCCGGCGAGCCACTGGCGCCGAACGTGATCAGTCCGTCCAGGAAGTCGGTGGGCGCGGCCGGCAGCGGCAACGGATCCCAGCGCAGCTGATTGGGGGAAACCACGGCGTCGGCCACGGTGCAAAAACGCGAATTCTCCACTGGAGCGAACGGTGAGTGCATGACGCTCGGGCGTATGCGATAGAGCCAGGTGTGTCGGTTGCTGGCGCGCGCGGCGGTAAAGGCCGTGCTCGATAATTGCTCCGCGTACAATCCGTACGGACAGCGCTGCGGGGAGTTGTGTTCGGGCAACGCGCCGGGCAACGCCTCACTGCTCAGGAAGCTGGCGAACCCCGTCAGATACTCCAGCGCGGGCCGCTCGGCGCCGGCCATTCATGCTCCCTTGTCGGCACGGCTGCCCGGCGACAGAACCCCACGACGAATCTGATCGAGCTCCAGCGACTCAAACAAGGCCTTGAAGTTTCCCTCGCCAAAGCCTTCGTTGCCTTTGCGTTGAATGATCTCAAAGAAGCAGGGTCCAACGACGTTCTGGGTGAATATCTGCAGTAGCACCCCCTGACCCTGGGTCGGAGCGCCATCAATCAGGATTCTGCGACTGCGCAGACTCTCGAGCGTTTCCTCGTGGCCGGGCACCCGCGCATCGACCCCGTCATAGTAGGTCTCCGGCGTGTCCTGAAACTGCACACCGTGACCACGCATGCGATCAACCGTGGCGTAGATATTGCCCGTACCCAACGCGATGTGCTGAATGCCTTCGCCCTTGTAGTCGCGCAGAAATTCCTCGATCTGGGACTTGTCGTCCTGGCTCTCGTTCAAGGGAATGCGGATTTTGCCATCCGGGCTGGTCATGGCCTTGGAAAAAAGGCCCGTTACCTTGCCCTCGATGTCGAAATAGCGGATCTGTCGAAAATTGAAGATGCGTTCGTAGAAGTCCGCCCATTTCTGCATGTTGCCGCGGTGAACGTTGTGGGTCAGGTGATCGATATAGTTCAATCCGGTGCTGTTGGATGCTTCGAGTTCGGACGCGCCGGGTATGGTCACGAAATCGACATCGTAGATCGCACTCGCGCCGTAGCGGTCGACCAGGTACAGATGGCTGCCGCCGATCCCCTCGATCGCGGGTATGTTGAGTTCCATGGGGCCTATCGAGCCCTTGATTTCCTTGGCCCCCCGTTCGAGCGCCAGTGTCAGGGCTTTCGCCGCGTCGCGGACGCGAAATGCCATCGCGTTGATCGAAGGTCCGTGCACCCCGCGAAACTCCGCAGCCTGCCCGCGCGGCTCCATATTCAGGATGAAATTGATGTCACCCTGCTTGTATCGCAGAACGTTCTTCGAGCGGTGGCGCGACACCGCCGTAAAGCCCATTGAGCTGAACAGCGCGCCCAGTGCCTGCGGGTCCTGGCTGGTGAACTCGACGAATTCAAAGCCGTCGGTGCCGAGGGGATTGTCGAATAGTGGCGTCGTCATACCAACCCCCGCGCTGGGATAAATGGTCGGAACTTGAACGATGAGATAGTGACATTTGTTACTATCTAACGCAAGATTTTGCCGTTTGGCGGCCATCCGAAAGGTCGGCCGGTGTAAAGTCGCAACACCATAGTTCGCGCTGGAGTTATCGGTCCGTGAGTTGGCGAGGTTGGTTGGCATTCGCGGCCCTGGGAATCATCTGGGGCGTGCCGTATTTCTTCATTCGGATTGCGGTTCAGGAAATATCGCCCTTTGTCGTCGCCTGGGCACGAATTACGCTCGCGGCTGCGATCCTATTGCCCATTGCCTGGCACCGTGGGGCGCTGCGTCCGCTGCGCGGTCGCATGGGTTCAGTGTGCGCCTTCGCCGCCGTTGAGTTCGTCGGACCCTTCTCGGCGATCGCGGCGGGTGAGCGCTGGATCAGTTCGTCGATCACCGGCATTCTCATCGCGGGCGTGCCGCTGACTATTACACTCATTTCGCGCTTCTTTGGGCTGCACGAGCGACTGGGTCTGCGGCGCATCGCCGGACTCGTACTCGGTTTGTGCGGAGTGGTGGCGCTGTTGGGATTCGGAACCATTTCCGGGCCGCTGGGGTGGGCTGGCTTCGGATGCATGGTTCTGGCAACGGTGGGCTACGCGGTGGGTCCGCTGATCATCCAGCGACATCTTCAGGGACTTGATTCGATCGGTCCGATTGCATCGAGCCTGGCAGTGGCCAGTCTCGTTTTGCTGTTGCCCGCGGCGTTGACCCTGCCGCGCCACTGGCCGTCCGCCGTCGCGCTATCCTCGGTGGCGGTACTCGGAGTGCTCTGCACGGCGATCGCAATGCTACTGATGTTTTATCTGGTCCGCGAAGCAGGCGCCGCCCGCGCATCGATCATCACCTACATCAATCCTGCGGTTGCGACACTGCTTGGGGTGAGCCTGCTGCATGAACAGCTGGGTCCGGGTGGCATCACCGCCTTCGTCGTCATATTGTTCGGGTCTTTCCTCGCGACTCGCCGGAGCAGTCCGCCGCCGGGAAATCGGGCACAGGCAGCGGCTTAGGACCTGCGCACGCGCAGGGCAGCTGCACGTGCGCAGGGGGTTGTTTGCAGAACGCCCGATCAGCCTTACTGACAGGGCTTGCCGTGATCCGGGTGGTCACCTTCCGCCTTGGCGGCCGCCTCGGTCATGTAGCTGCCGGACTTGGTCTTGCCATACCAACGGTCGGGCGGGCAGTGATAGACGTGCGTTGGCGTGTTGACCCATACCAGGCCCGGTCCGCCGCCGGGAGCCGCAGCGGCGGAGGGGGCAGGGGCCGCCTTCTTTGCAGCCGGGGCCGCCGCGGCCGCAGTCGACGCCGGTGCCGCGGCCTTCGGCGCGGCAGCGGCCGGTGCCGCGGCCGTTGTTGCGGCGCTGCCGGATGCGGCGTACCACGTTTGCACGCCCTTGTGGCCACGGCAGGCTCCCTTCTTGGTGGGTCCCGTCCAGAACGAGCCGTCATTGCACTGACCCGTGGCGCCGGCCGGGGCGCTGGCAGGCGCCTGTGCCATTGCCGCCCCCGCCAGCAATGCTGCGATCAGTGATGCAAATGCAATCGTTGTCTTCATTATTGTGCTCCCGGTTTGATTGTGCGGTGGTGTAGAGCTTAGCGCCCAATGTGCAAGCGTGACAGAGGAATCTGCCGATGCCCGAACTCCCTGATGTGACCGTGTATGTGGAGGCGCTGCAGCAGCGCATCGCCGGCCAGTATCTCGAGCGCATCATCATCCCGTCGCCATTCCTGCTACGCACCGCGCTGCCTCCGATTCAGAGTGCGCAGGGCAAGCGCGTCACGGAAGTGCGGCGCATCGGCAAGCGTATTGCGATCGGGCTCGAATCCGAGTTATGGCTGGTGTTTCATCTCATGATTGCCGGGCGCCTGCACTGGTTTGCAAAGGGCGCGGCAGTCTCGAAGCGGGCGGCGCTCGCACGTGTGGAGTTTGCCAGCGGACTGCTGACGCTGACCGAAGCCGGCACCAAGCGGCGTGCCTCGCTGCATCTCATCCAAGGCGCGGACGCGCTGCGTCTGCAGGACCCGGGGGGTCTGGAGATCCTGCAATCGAGTCTCGCCGAGTTCAGCGATCGATTGCGCAGCGAGAACCATACGCTGAAGCGCGCGTTGACCGATCCGAAGTTGTTCAGCGGCATCGGCAACGCCTATTCCGATGAGATATTGCACGCCGCGCGGCTCTCGCCGGTCACTCTCACCCGTCGGCTCGAAGACGAGGGGGTGGCGCGCCTGTATACCGCGGTACGGGAGCAGATGCAGCTGTGGACGCAGCGCCTGCGGCACAATGCGGGCGGCGATTTCCCGCAGGAAGTCACGGCCTTTCGGCCGGATATGGCGGTACATGGCCGCTTCCGCCTGCCGTGCCCCGTGTGCCAGACACCCGTACAACGCATACGTTATGCTGACAATGAGACAAACTATTGTCCGCGCTGTCAGACCGGCGGGCGCCTGCTGGCAGATCGGGCGCTGTCGCGACTGCTGAAGCAGGATTGGCCAAAGACGATTGAGGCTTTCGACCGGGAGTCGTAGGGGGCGGATGATGCATGCTCACTATCGCTGGGTGATTGTCGCGGCAGGCGGTCTCCTGGGCTGCATCGCAATAGGCGCCATGTTTTCCCTGCCGGTCTTCATCCGGCCGATAGCCGCGGCTACGGGCTGGTCAATTACCGGGCTCTCCAGCGCCATGACCTTCGGTTTTCTGGCGATGGCATTCGGCAGCATGTTCTGGGGCAGTCTGTCGGACCGTTTCGGGCCGCGCCTGATCGTGATCGTCGGCTCGGTCATTCTGGCAGCGGGCCTGGCGCTGGCGAGCACAGCGGCCACGCTCAGCGAATTTCAGGTCACTTTCGGACTGATCGTCGGAGTCGCGACCGCCGCCATTTTCGCGCCCATGATGGCGTGCGTGACCGGCTGGTTCGATACCCACCGCAGCCTGGCGGTGTCGCTGGTGTCGGCCGGCATGGGGATGGCACCGATCACCATGTCGCCCTTGGCGGCGTGGCTCATCACTCACCACGATTGGCGAACCTCGCTGCAATTGATTGCCGCCCTGGTCGCTGCGGTGATGATACCCGTGGCATTTCTGGTGCGCCGTCCGCCGGCGCTGGCCGGGGACGATTCGCCAGTGGCGGCGGGCGCCGAGCCGCCCTCGGCCATGACCTCCGCCCAGGCGCTGCGTTCCCCCCAATTCGTCATCTTGCTGCTGACGAACTTTTTTTGCTGCGCCACCCATTCCGGTCCGATTTTTCATACCGTGAGTTACGCCCTGACGTGTGGGATTCCTATGGTTGCCGCCGTTTCGATCTACAGCGTCGAAGGGCTGGCTGGCCTCGCCGGACGGGTGGTGTTCGGAATCCTCGGCGACCGCCTGGGGGCAAAGAATGTGCTGGTCGCGGGGCTGCTGCTGCAGGCGTTCGGGGCATTGGCCTATTTCTTCGTGCGTGAGCTGGGTGCGTTCTATGCGGTCGCGGCCCTGTTCGGTTTTATCTATGCCGGCATCATGCCGCTGTATGCCGTTCTGGCGCGCGAGAATTTCCCGTTGCGGATGATGGGAACGATCATCGGCGGAACGGCAATGGCCGGCAGCTTTGGCATGGCAACCGGGCCCGTGGCCGGCGGTTTGATTTACGACACCTTCGGGACTTATGAATGGCTGTACGTCGGCGCCTGCGGCATCGGAGTCGGCGCCTTTCTCATCGCGCTGACGTTCCGTCCGTTCGCAAAATCCCAACCACTGCCCGCCTGAGCGTCGCCATGAAAATCACCGCGAATCGACTGGTCACGATGGCGCTGGGATGGTGTCTGTGCGTCTCGGCCGCCAAGGCGCAGACCGGACAGATGCGGGGCGACGGACCGGCACCGGCCCCCAGGCCCGCAAGCATCTCGCGGTTGGATCCCGATCTGGATCAGCTGATTGCGGCGGACGCGAAGGTAGAGCTCGTGGCCTCGGGGTTCGGACTCAATGAGGGAACGACCTGGGTACGTGACGGTCACGGCAGCGGCTTTCTGCTGTTGGGCGGCCTGCTCGACAATGTCCTGTACAAGATAGCACCGGACCATACCGTCTCGGTGTTCATGGAGCAGGCGGGCTATTCCGGCAGCGATGTCGACAACGTCGGCGCGCAGACCCGGGCCGGGCGTTCCCACGTGCTCCTGATCGGTCCGTCGTGCTCCGGGGTGGATCCCCAGGGGAGGATTCTCTGGTGCGCCGATGACGATCGTGCGGTGATGCGTCTGGAAACCGATGGCCGGCACACCGTGCTCTCCAACGGCGTGGGCGGCAGGCGTTTCAACGGGCCCAATGACATCTCAATCAAATCCGACGGGGCCGTGTACCTGACGGACAACGATTTTGGCTTGCGGGGAGCAATGAAAAGCCCGCTGAAGGAGCTGCAGGATGCCGTGTGGCTCATCAGGGAAGGCAAGACCATCCAGTTGGTGACTGATCAGCAGCTCGGTGGGATTCCCAATGGGATCACGCTGTCCGCGGATGAGAAATTCCTGTATCTGAGCGCGTTCAACAAGATGATGCGCTATGTCGTGAAGCCGGATGACACGCTCGGGGAGGGCGTGCTCTTTACCCAGGGTGTAGGGATCGGTGATGGGATGCGATCTGATTCGCAGGGAAACATCTACTCCACCGGCGGCGCCGGTCCAGGCCTGGTGCGGGTGACCGCCCCTTCCGGGAAACTGCTCGGCACGATCAATCTGCCGGTGCTCGGCGCCGAACCGAAGAAGCAGATCTGCGCGACCAACGTGGCGTTCGGCGATGCTGATGGGAAAACTCTGTATATCGCCGCCTGCGATGCGGTTTACAAGATCCGCTTGCGGGTGGCCGGAGTTCTCGAGGGACCCGCCCCCTGAAGCGTTGAGCTCGCCTAACGATCAATCAGCAATTTCAGGCTGTGACCGGCCGGACTGCTCAGTTCTTTGGCATCCAGCGTTCCGTCACCGTTGGCATCGGCCCGTTTGAAGACCTTCTGGGCGAGGTCCAGATATTCCGTCTTTGACACCGTGCCATCCTTGTCGGAGTCGGCATCCTTGAACGTGGACGGACCCATTACGCCCTTCACTTCCTGAGCGTCCAGGGTTCCGTCCTTATCCTTGTCGAGCTTGTCGAATCGGGCGCCGGCAGCAGCCTGAACTTCCCTCCAATCCAAGGTCTGGTCGCTGTCCTGGTCGTACTTGGCCACGACCGCGGCAGAAGGTTCCGAGGCGGTGGCGAACTGTCCGCATGCCGCAGTGCCCAACAGCAGCGCCAGAGGTAAGCCGCGATAAAGCATGGTGCGATGAATCATGGTGAACCCCTCGATCGGGGAAAACGTCCCGGTTGAAAATCGACTCTATCAAGCCGTTGCTCCACCGCCGCCGGCAACGGCCACGGATTGCCGTAGGACAGTGCGAAGACCCGCCCACTCTGGTGCAAATTGAACTGCATTGGTGCAAGCCGAGTGTTGACTAACCAACAATCAAACTGTTACGCGAGGCACGCCGATTGCACGCACTCCCAAGCCGCGACGGCTTGTGCTGGTGCAGCAGTCCGTTCAAGGCAACGACGGGAACCAAAGCGGATGACGCTGCAGCGCAATAGTGTGGCGTGGATCCAGATCACCAACAGAAACAACCGAACGTGGATCTTGGAAGGGGAGATAAATGTTAGTTCCATCACCTAAGTGGTTAGATACCGGCAACAACGCCTGGCAGCTTGCGGCGGCGACGTTTGTCGGCCTGCAAAGCATTCCCGGATTGATGGTTCTTTATGGCGGCGTCGTCAAAAAGAAATGGGCGATCAATTCGGCCTTCATGTCGCTCTACGCATTCGCCTCGGTGTTAGTCGTCTGGATTCTGTTCGACTACAACATGGCCTTCGGGCCACAGTGGTTCCCGTTCCTCGGTAAACCGATGCTGGCCATGTCGGCGGCGTTTACCACGGGTCAGGCGACCATACCGGCTGCCGCCGCCGGCATGCCGGCGCTCACGTTCCCGATGGCCACTTTGATCTTTTTCCAATTCGTATTTGCTGCCATCACCGTGATCATCCTCGGTGGCTCGGTGCTCGGCCGCATGAGCTTCAAGGCCTGGGTGATCTTCTGCCCGGTGTGGATGACTCTCGTTTACACCGTCGGGGCATTCAGCCTGTGGGGTGGCGGGTGGTTGGCCGGTTTGGGTGTGGCGGACTTCTCGGGCGGCTATGTGATCCACCTCGCTGCGGCGGTCTCGGGCTTCGTCGCGGCCGCGATGGTCGGTCCACGCCTGCAGCAGGATCGGGAGCATTTCCCGCCCAATAGCCTGCTGATCACTCTGGTCGGCGCCGGCATCCTGTGGCTTGGCTGGAATGGCTTCAACGGCGGCGATCCGTACTTCGCCAACGCCGACGCGGGCGCGGCAGTGCTGAATACCAACACCGCCACGGCGGTGGCGCTTCTGGTGTGGACCATCCTTGACAAGCTGGCGTACGGTAAGCCCTCGGTCATCGGCGCCGTCAACGGCATGATTGCGGGCCTCGTGGCCATCACTCCCGCGGCCGGTTACGTGGACGGTTGGGGCGCTCTGATCATCGGCGTATGCGCCGGAATCATCCCCTGGCTCGCCATGAACAAGCTCCAGAAGACCAAGCTGTTCATGAAGGTTGACGACACGTTGAGCGTGTTCTCCACCCATGGCTGCGCCGGCCTCATGGGCGGTCTGCTGACAGGCGTGCTCGCCAATCCGGCGATG
>Ga0210385_10001837_pt1 | contig 12946 bp, 8 predicted proteins | sample IncBWH26OmetaG_FD_160107 | JGI IMG/M metagenome (GOLD analysis project Ga0210385, IMG submission 160107) | Forest soil microbial communities from Barre Woods Harvard Forest LTER site, Petersham, Massachusetts, United States - Inc-BW-H-26-O ... | reverse complement strand
AACGTCGACGTCCAGCACGCCCGCCGCCACCAAGACCGCGAAAGCGACGCTCGACGCCGACACCACCGCCACCCCGAGCCCGACCAACAGCAGCCCCAGCACGGACACCACCCCGCCGACCGAACTGTGCGTGAGCGTCCAGCGCATCCAGTCGAGCATCAAGGCCGGCCAGACAGCCAGCTACAACGTGCAGATCAGTACGCAGAACGGACCGGCCTACCACGTGTCGGTCACGCTTAACGCGCAGCCGTCGAGCCAGCAGCCCACATTCACCAGCGGCTGCACCACGGACGACGGCACCGCCTTGTGCAGCATCGGCTCCCTGACCGCGGAACAGCCGGCCAGCCTGCAGGCCCAGATCCCGGTCGCGTCCACCGCGACGTCGGTCACCTCGGTGAAGCTGACCGTCACCGCCAGTGTGGTCACCACCGCGAAGTGGACTCCCCCGGCGGCCGCCGAGACGACCGCGGTCACCGTGGCCTCGACGCCGGTCAAGAACGTTAAGAACACCAAGAACGTTAAGAACACCAAAAAGGCCAAGAACGCTAAGGACACCAAGAACGCCAAGAAGGCGAAGAACTCCGCCCAGGCCTCCCCGAACGCCGACGCCGCGCCCCTGGCCGTGCTGCCGCTCGGGCCGATACCGGCCCTGAACGGCCAGGCGAGCACGCTCATCGGGGCCGGCAACGCGTCCAGTCTGTTCCCGGCTATCACCCCGTCGCCCGGAGCGAGCGTGAGTACGAGTCCCGGACCTACGGCTAGCACGACGCCGAGCACGAGCAAGCGGAACGCCGCGCCGTTCCCCGACGCCTCGCCGGTGTCGCTCGGCACGCCGATCTTCACCGCTCAGGCGGTGGGCCTGATCGCGCTGGGGGTGGCCATCCTGCTCACCGTCACGCGCCTGTCGGTGCGCAGGCGCTCCGGCAAGCCGCGCGGCTGACCCCGGACGAGAAGGGCGTTACTTCTTGACCACCAGCTCCAGCGACGGGCGCATCGTGCGCATCACGTTGGCCAGCGACGTGGCGTTCATCGTGGGCGAGACGATCTCGCCGAAGCTGTCGTTGTCGAAGAAGACGCACATGGCCACCGAGTCCGAGGCCCCGGGCGCTTCCTCCACGCAGGCGGCCTGACCGCCCAGCGAGCCGGCGCTGACCACCGCGGCGCCGGCGAACTTCTGGGTGAAGCTGGCGATCGAGCTGGCGGGCGCGGCGTTGGCCAGGTGGCCGCCGATGAACATGACGATCTGCTCAGTGCTCCCGGCGGCGGAGTTCCCGGATTCGTATACGGCCGACTGCACGTTGCTGGCCTGGCCGGAACTCATCTTGATGACCTCGTCGCGCAGCTGGGTGACCTTGGTCTGCTTCTCCATGTCCACGGTGCGCACGTAGGTCCCGATCCGGGCCGGGGTCACCATCTCGTGCGTGGGACCGCTGTGCGACGGGAACTCGAACTTCAGGATGCCGAAGATCGCCGCCGCGGCCGTCACGACCACGCCGAGCAGGGCCAGCCAGAGACGGTGGTCGCTGCTGCGGCCCCGGCGCCGGCCGACACGGCGGCTCTTGGTCCGGGACGCCTCCGGATCGAAGTCCGGGTCTTCCCCCGGGAACAGGCCGACATAGTCGGCGTCGTTGTCGTCTTCGGCCCAGAATTCCTCGAAGGTCTCGGCCTCGCCGGTTTGGGGCTGGGCGGGCCAGGACGACGTGATCTCCGGTCCGTCCAGGCCATGGCCGGGCCGGATCGCCGGGGCAATAACCTGGCTGGCGCCCGTCGCGGCGGGAACGGCGAAGGGAGCGGTCGGCGCGGCCGGCCGGGAGCCGGTGTCCGCCGGGTCCTCCAGCCGCCGGATCGCGGGCGGGGTCAGGACCCCGACCTGCGCCGTCGGAGCACCGAGGTAGTCCTGCGGGCCAGTGGCGGGCCGCGGCCGGGTCTCGAGCCCGGCGCTCATCCGCGGGTCGCGCGGAGGAACGGCACCCGGGCCGCCCCGGTCATCGCGACCCTGCCCGAAGCCGAACGCCTGCGGGTAGCTGCCCGTCGGCCCGGTTCCGGCAGGCGGGTTCCAGCCCTGCTGCTGACCGTATCCGCCGCCGCGGGAGTCGGCGCGGCGCTGGTCCTCGGCGGGCGACTGCGGGTACGAGGGAGCGCTGCGGCGCAGTTCGGCGACCCACGAATCGTCGTCGAGCGGCTCGTCGTAACGGGGCCCGGCCGAGGGCTCGTCGTAGCGCAGTTCGTCGTAGCGCATGCCCTCCAGGCGCGGGTCCGAAGCCGGCCGCGCGTCGGACCGCGAACCGCGCGTGTCGTCCAGCCGCGGGTAGTCGTACCACTGGTCGGGGTAACCCTGGCCCGAACGGGCCTGGTCGGAACCGGTCCGGTCGGAAGCGGCCGGGCGGGACCATGCGGAGCCCTGGTCGCGGCCGGCCCAGGAGCCGGCGATCGGCTGCGGGCCGGTATCCGGGAGGGCCTCTTGGGCGCCGGTGACGGGGTAGATGCCGGGCGCCGCGTAGCCCTGCGGGTAGCCGGGGTCAGGCTGGGCCGCCTCACGGTAGTCCGGGACGTGATACCCGCGCGTCGCGCCGTAGCCGGAGCCCTCGGAGACCGGGGAGCCGCCCGGAGCGCGCGAGCCCCGCTGGTCACCGGCCCACCCGCGGGCGGCGGAACCGCCTCGCGGCCCGTCGTAGGAAGGATCGGAATAACCCGGGTCGCCGTAGTCGTCCATGGCCGGGGAGCGGTAGCCGGACCCGCGGCCGCCGGCGCCGTAGCCGGGATCCGCGGGGCCCCGGCCGTAGCCCGGGTTGCCGTAGCCGGATTCCAGCAGGCGCCGGGCCTCCGGGTCGAGCTTGCGGAAGCCGTTGGGCCAGGAGATGTCGGGGCCGAACTGCGACTCGCGCCGTCCGTTCGGGACCTCGTGCGGCTCGCTGCGTCGCCCCGGCCCGTAAGGGCCCGGCCCGGTCATGGCGTCATCCCGATAGGGCTGCTGCGCGGATGGCCATCCATCGCCGTCATGAGCCGACGAGCCGCTACTCATATACCGGGTCACTCCCCTGTCTGTCGTACAGCAGGTCAATGATCACTAGCATCATCGCGACAAAGCAGACACTCTGCTACCTACTTGGATAATTCAGCAACAGACGGCCTCGACACGAAGTCTCACGCTACTGCCCGGCAGCCGGCTTTATGGTGCATTCCGGCCTATACGGCAAGTCGCGCACCCCTTCATTCACTCACGGAGAGTACACGGTAACTCTCTGCGACGGCGGCGCTTCGGACTTTCACGGCGATTCTCGCGCCCTGGCGAGCGCGCCGGACACCACGAGCTCGCTGTCTGGTCCCGCGGGATCGTCATGGATAAAGAGGCGCGCGACGCATCGGCCTGCGTGGCCGCGGCGAGATCGAGCTCATCGACACGCCGCCGACCCCTACGCCCGAGACCCCGGACCGGGTCGATGTGACAGCGACCCGGTCCGGACCGGGTGAATGTGGCAGCGACCCGGTTGGCTGGACGTCTGCCCAGGTGGTGCTGTGACGGCTGGGACCAGTGGTGCTGACGGGAAGCGACGGCCGCAGCCGCGGCCGGCCGGACAGCGGCCCGGGCCGTCAGGAACGGTGGTAGGCGTCGCGGGTGAGCTCGGTGTGCTTGCGGGCCAGGACCTGGGCCTGGTCCGGGTCGTGCGCCTCGATCGCGTCGATCAGCTCGGCGTGCTCGGCCCACGAGCCGGGCCCGCGCTCCGGCGCGACCATGCGGTAGTACCACTGGACCCGGCGGCCGACGATGTCGGCCAGTTCGGCGAGCACCGAGTTGCCCGCGACCACCGCGATCTCGGCGTGGAAGACGTCATTCACAGCCACCGCGCGGCCGAGGTCACCGGCCTCGGCGGCGGCCTGGCCCTCGGCGCAGATCTCCCGGAGCCGGGCCACCTGCCCGGAGCTGGCCGTCCGCGCCGCGAGCCGGGCCGTCTCGGCCTCGAGCAGCGCGCGCACGTCGAGCAGCTCATCGACTTCCTGATCGGTGGGCACGTGCACGAACGCGCCCTGACTGGGCCGCAGGTCCACCCACCCCTCGGCCTCCATGCGATGCAGCGCCTCGCGGATCGGCTGCCTGCTGACCCCGAGCTGCCGGGCCAGGTCGGTCTCCACCATGTGCTGCCCGGGCGGCAGCTCACCGCCGACGATCAGGTCGATCAGCGCGTCATAGACCGACTGGCGCAGCGGCACCGGCCGCTGCAGCGGGCGGATCACCGCCGTTCGCGCCATCGCTTCCTGTGCCATTTCCCCCCACCTCCGGTCACCATGGACACATGCGAAGTTTATCGGCGACTGTATGCAAAGTGCGATCCCCGAACTCAGGGCTTCCGTGCCACTGCGCACCAGGCCATGGTGGGCGCCTGGGCCGCCATGTCGCTGTCCGGCCGCCACTGCGGCACCGGGACCACGCCGGGCGGCACGAGCCGCAGGCCGTCGAAGAACGCGGTGACCTCGCCCTGGCTCCGGTACGTGCGTTTCTGCGCCACCAGCTGGTTCAGCCGGGCGGCCATGTCGGTGCTGGCCTCGGGCCGGATGTCGGAGGCCGGGTGCACGATGACCAGGTGGCTGCCGGAGGCGACGGCGGCCATGGCCCGGCGCACGATGCCGTAGGGATCGTCGGAATCGGGGATCAGGTGCAGCAGCGAGGACAGGAAGACGGCGACCGGCCGGGTGAAGTCGAGGGTCTGCCCGGCCGCGGCCAGGACCGCGTCGATGTCCCGCACGTCCCCGTGCACGTAGCCGCAGGCGCCTTCCGGCCCGCTGGGGAACAGGGCCCGGGCATGGCTGATGACCATTGGGTCGTTGTCGACGTACACGACCCGGCTGTCCGGCGCGAGGGCCTGGGCGATCCGGTGGATCGGATCACCGGCGGGCAGCCCGGTGCCCAGGTCGAGGAACTGGCGCAGGCCAGCCTCCTGGACCATGCCGTCGCTGGGGGGGTCGTCCCCCTGGACCAGCATGGTGACGGCGGCGGTGCGGAACCTGACCCCGGCGCGCACCGCTACCGGCAGTTCGGGGAACGCCTCCAGGGCCTGCTCGGCCGCCTCGCGGTCCTTGGCGAAGTTGTCCTTGCCGCCGTGCCAGTAATTGTTCACCCGCGCGGAGTAGGCCATCTTCGTGTCGAGGTCCCCGTTACCGGGCCGCGGCTCCTGGTCGTTTGCGGACACGCTTCATTATCACCTGGCAAGACGGGCCATTCAGCCGATGTCGCGGCGGCGCAGGCCGGCCAGGCCGGCCGCGCCGGCGGCCAGCGCGACGGCGCACAGCCACAGCAGCGGGGCGGCCGCTACCGGGCCGCCCGGCAGCCGGGGAGCGTGGGTGAACGGGGAGACGTCACCGATCCAGTGGGACAGCTGCAGGACCTGGCCGAACAGGTCGATCGCCACGACCAGGCCCAGCGCGGTCCACGCGGCCGGGACGCAGGCCCGCGGCCACAGCCCGAAGACCGCGATGGCCACCCCGGCTAGGACCACGACCGGCGGCAGCTGGGCCAGGGCGGCGCCGGCCATGGTGGCCGCCTCGGAGCCGGGCGACCCGATCCGCACGCCGTAGCCCAGGCCGGCCGCCACCCCCGCCACGGCCAGCAGCAGCGCGGAGCCGGCCACGGCGACGACGACGTGGCTGAACGCCCAGCGGATCCGGCCGGTCGCCGTGGCCAGGACCAGCTCGGCCTGGCCACCGGTTTCCTCGGTCCGCAGCCTCAGGATCACCGACACCGCGTACCCCGCGGCGGCCAGGCCAGCCAGCAGCATGAGGGCGGCCAGGTAGGCGTTGGTGATGGCCGCCTGCCCACCCAGCCGGGTGAATTCGTGCTCCAGCGCGGTGCTGGTCCCGAATAGCTGCCCGATTCCCTTGGCCGCCGCGCCGCAGATGGCGAACAGGAACGCGTAGCCGACGGCCCAGCCCGCCAGCGCGGCCCGCTGCAGCCGCCAGGCCAGGCCGAACGGGTCGCGCAGGACGGCCGACGCCGTGGCCCGGCCCGGGCGGTCGGGCAGCAGCCCGGCGCCCAGGTCACGCCGGTCGGCCAGCGCGAAGGCCAGTCCGGTACCGGATGCGGCCACGGCCAGCGGCAGGCCCAGCACCCACCAGCGCTCGGCCGCGAACGGCCGGGCCAGCTGGATCCAGGCCAGCGGCGAGACCCACGACAGCCAGGACGGTCCCGCCGCCCCGGTCTGCGGGGCCGAGTCCCCCACGCCGCGCAGCACGAAGGCCACCCCGAGGGCGCCGAGCGCGATCCCGCGCGCGGCGCGTGCGCTCGTGGTCAGCTGGGCGGCCACGGCGGTGATCCCGGTGAAGGCCAGCCCGCAGCAGCCGATGCCCAGCGCGAGCGCGGCCGAGCCGGCCGCCGGCAGGCCAACCAGGGGCAGCACGGCGCACAGCAGGCCCGAAACCACCAGGATGGGGGCGGCCGCGGTGGCCAGCGCGGCCACCAGGGCCGCCTGCCGTCCCACGGCCGCGGCGTCCACCAGTTCCAGCCGGCCCGCCTCCTCGTCGGACCGGGTGTGCCGGATCACGACGAAGATCGCCACCAGCGCGGCGAAGATACCGGCCCAGATGCCGTACCGCCAGGTGGTGAGCGACCCGAGGGAGGACCCGGACAGCCGGCCGTACAGGAACCGCAGCGCCGGGTTCGAGCCGCCGGTCGCGGCCAGCGCGGCCCGGCCGGCCGCGGTCGGGTACAGCTTCCGGAACGTCCAGGCCGTGCCGGCCACCGCGGCGGTGATCACATAGACGCTGGCCGCCAGCCCGATCCGGTCCCGGCGGACGGCGAGCCGGGCCAGGTCGCCGGTGCCGGTGAGCGCGGTGCTTCCGGGCGTTCGGCGCGGGGAGGCGAGGACGGTCACCCGGATGCCCCAGCCACGTCCCGTTCCGTCGAATAATGACGCAGGAACAGTTCCTCGAGCGTCGGCGGCCTGCAGGTCAGGGACCGGACGCCGGCCGTGGTCAGGCGGGCCAGCACGTCGTTGAGCGCCGCATGATCGACCTGGCAGCGCACGTGCTGGCCGTCGGTCACCAGGTCGTGCACGCCGGGCAGGCCGGCCAGGTCGGCCGGGCCGGCCAGGTCCGCGTCGACGTATTCGCGGGTCAGGTGGCGCAGCTCGGCCAGGGTGCCGGTCTCCACCGCGCGGCCGTCGCGGATGATCGTGAGCCGGTCCGCGAGGGCCTCGGCCTCGGCCAGGATGTGGCTGGACAGCAGCACGGTACGGCCGTGCCGGCGTTCCTCGGTGATGGTCTCGCGGAAGGCGGCTTCCATCAGCGGGTCGAGGCCGGCGGTCGGCTCGTCGAGCAGGAGCAGCTCAGCGTCGCTGGCCAGCGCGGCGATCAGCGCTACCTTCTGCCGGTTGCCCTTGGAGTAGGCCCGGGCCTTCTTCGCCGGGTCCAGCTCGAACCTCTCGGTCAGCGCCCGCCGCCGCCCGGGGTCCAGGCCGCCGCGGAGCCGGCCGAGCAGGTCGATGATCTCCCCGCCGGTCAGGCCCGGCCACAAGGTCACGTCGCCGGGCACGTAGGCCAGCCGGCGGTGCAGCGCCACGGCGTCGCGCCAGGGATCCCCGCCGAGCAGGGCGGCCTGGCCGGAGTCGGCTTTGAGCAGGCCGAGCAGGATCCGCAGGGTGGTGGTCTTGCCCGCGCCGTTCGGGCCGAGGAAGGCGTGCACCTCGCCGGCGCTGACGGTGAGGTCCAGGCCGTCCAGGGCCGTGGTCCGGCCGAACGACTTGCGCAGCGCGTGGACCTCTATCGCGTTCGCCATGGGCCTCAGCCTACACAATATTCATGAAATTCTGAAAGTTAAGAATACGGTATCCTAACGGCCAGGGAGGTGACCGCGATGCCGGACGGTTCGGCGCCGCGCGGCGACGTGTTCGGCTACGTCGAGCGGTTCGCGTCCGTCCTGGTCGCGGCCGGCATCCCGCCCATGCCGGCCAGGGTCTTCGCCGCCCTGCTGGTCACCGACTCCGGGCGGCTGACCGCCGCCGAGCTGGCCGAGTCCTTGCAGGTCAGCCCGGCCGCGGTATCCGGGGCGGTGCGCTACCTGACGCAGATCGGCCTGGTGCACAAGGAGCGCGTGCCCGGCTCCCGCCGGGACTACTACCGGATGCCGGACGACGTGTGGAACGAAATGTTCCGGCTGCGCGACCAGGTCATGCAACGCTGGGCGGCCATGATCCGGGAGGGCATCGAACTGCTCGGCCCGGACACTCCAGCCGGTATGCGGCTGACCGAGCACGCCACCTTCTTCGACTTCGTCTCCCGGGAACTGCCCGAGGTCCTCAAGCGCTGGGACGAGTACCGGGCCGGCCGCTAGCCTGGGGCGCATGCGCTATCTGGTACGCGAGCGGCTGTTCGCCATCAAGGACGATTTCTGGATCACCGACGAGCAGGGCGACAAGGTCTTCTTCGTCGACGCCAAGATCCTGTCGCTGCACCACGCCCTGGAGCTCAAGGACGACTCGGGGCGCACGCTGGCCACGATCAAGCAGAAGCTGGTCACGTTCACCGACGCGATGGAGATCGAGGGCGACGGCGGGGTGGTGGCCACCGTGCACAAGGCGGTGATCTCGCCGCTGCACCACCGGGCCAACATCGACATCGCCGGTGGGGAGCGGCTCGAGGCGGTCGGCAACATCGTCGACAAGGACTTCGAGATCCGCGCCGGCGGGCAGCCCATCGCGCGCGTGTCGCGGGCCTGGTTCCGGATCCGCGACACCTACGGCGTGGACGTCGCACCCGGCCAGGACGACGCGCTGATCATCTGCATCGCGATCTGCCTGGACCGCATCCACGCCGAGGAAGAGGAAGAAAAGGAGCGCCGCCGCTAGCCCTGCGGCACCTGGTCTTCGGGCAGGGTGAACTCGCCGCCCAGGTAGTGCAGCACCGGGTCGCCGGCCGGGTCGGGCTCGCCGTGCTCGGCGATGATCCCGGCGGCGTAGGTCTCCGCGTCGTCCTGTGGCTCGTAGCCCAGGGCCCGCGCCTCGGCCAGCGAGACCCAGCCGCCGCGGGTGTTGGCCGAGACGCCGAAGATGACGCGGAACCCGGGGCGTTCGGCGGTCAGGCACGCCTCGAACAGCCGGCCCGTGTCGTCCGGGGACAGCCAGGTCGACAGCATCCGCACGTTGGTCGGCCGCGGGAAGCAGGACAGGATGCGCACGCAGATCGCGTCCAGGCCGTGCCGGTAGTGGTACATGGCGGCCAGCGCCTCGACGGCCGCCTTGGACACGCCGTAATAGGTGTCGGGCACCGGGAAGGCGTAGTCGGGCACGGGAAAGTTCTCCCGGGGGGAGAAGCCAACCGCGTGGTTGGACGAGGCGAAGATCACCCGGGGCGTCCCGGCCCGGCGGGCCGCCTCGAACACGGCGTAGCCGCCGTTGATGTTGGTCTCCAGGATGCGCGGCCAGGGCGCCTCGCCCGGGATCCCGGCCAGGTGGATGACGGCCTCGGCGCCCCGGCAGGCGGCCGTCATCGCGTCCAGGTTGGTGACCGAGGCCTGGATCGCCTCCTCGCCCGGCCCGGCGGTCAGCGGAACGACGTCGACCAGCCGCAGCGTCCGGTCCGGCCGGGCCAGCCTGGGCCGCAGCATGGATCCGACGAGGCCCGCGGCCCCCGTGATGACGATGACCGGCACCGGTCAGCTCCCTCGGACGATTGCTGGACATTTCCGACGGCGCGTCCGATTCCAGGCTGGTCACAGACGGATACCAGGTCGCGCACGCACTCTTTTTATCAGCCATTTCGGGCCTTAGGCTCGAAGTCCTGATGCGTGTGACACGGGGTTCACTGACGCTGCCGAGAATGAACGCTCACCGCCTGGTGATCATCGCGGCGGCGCTTACCACTGTGGTGGCCGCGGCTCTGGCCACCGCACTGGCCACCTTCAGCGGGCAGGCGCTGCCGCACGCGGTCCGCCACGACCTCAGTACCGCGACCGGGACCACACTATCGGCCATCGGCAACGTCAACGCCGGCCAGGTCGCCCAGTACAACTCCGTCCTGCCGTCACAGATCGGGTCGGCGCTGAACGGCACGCCGTTCACCTTGTACCAGGCCAGCTGGTCCGATCCGCTCGGGTTCGTGCCGGGTTCGCTGCCCGCCACCCCGGGGGCCGCGGCCGGTTCGGGCGGCACCGGCAACACGCCGATCGCCGAGGCCGCCTCGCTCGGCGACATCACCGGCCAGGCCGAGCTGACCTCCGGGCGCTGGCCCGGCACACCGGTCGCCGGGCAGCCGATTCCGGCCGCCCTGCCGACCACAGCCGCCACGCTGCTGCACGTGAACGTCGGCGACACGCTGCGGATGAAGGACCGGATCACCGGGGGCTACGTCCGGTTCGTGGTCACCGGGCTCTACCGGCCCCGGCAGGTCTCCTCGCCGTACTGGGGCCTGAGCCAGATCGCGGGGTCCGGGTCGAGCACCGCGTCCGGCTTCACCACCTTCGGCCCGCTCACCGTGCCCGCCGCCGCGTTCTCCGGGGGGCTCAACGTCTACCAGGGCACCTGGCTGGCCGAGCCGCAGACGGCCAGCATCCCCGCCGACCAGCTCACCGCGGTCGCCACCAACGTGACCGGGCTGCGGCAGGCGCTGGCCGAGGCCACGCAGCTCCCGGCGCTCACGCTCACCACCAACCTGCCCGCGGTGCTGGACGGGACCGCGACCGACCTGGACGTGGCCCGTTCGCTGCTGGCCATCTGCGCCGTGCTGCTGTTCCTGCTGGCCGCCGCGGCCCTCCTGGCCGCGGCCCGGCTGCTGTCCGGCCAGCGCGAAGGCGAATCCGCGATGCTGACCGCCCGCGGCGCGACCCGCTGGCAGCTCGTCCGGATGACCGCGACCGAGGCCGTCCCGCTGTGCGTGATCTCCACGGCGGTCGGCGGGGTGCTCGGTGTCCTGCTGGCCCGGGTGCTGGCTTCGGGCGGCGGAACCGGGCCGACCGCCGGCGCCTGGCTGGCGGCCGTGGCGGTCGCCGTCGGCGCGGTGCTGATCATGATGGTCCCCGCGCTGACCACGGTGGCGCCGGGCACGGCGCGGGCCCGGCGCGGCCGGCAGGCGGCCATCTCCGGTGTCACCCGGGCCGGCGCGGACCTGGCCCTGATCGTGCTGGCCGTGCTCGCGGGCTGGCAGCTGCGGCACTACTCGGCCGTCTCGGCCGGCGCGAACGGCAACTTCGGCATCGACCCCGTGGTCGTGATCGCGCCGGCCCTGGCCCTGGCCGGCGGGACCGTTCTCGCGCTGCGCCTGCTGCCGGCCGGCGGCAAGGCCGGTGACCGGCTGGCCGCCCGCGGCAGGCGGCTGACCGCCGCGCTGGCCAGCTGGCAGATCAGCCGCCAGCCGATCCGGCAGGGCGGCGCGGCGCTGCTGATCGTGCTGGCCGTGGCCACTGGCACGCTGGCCCTGTCGCAGCGGCAGAGCTGGACCCAGTCCGATCATGACCAGGCCGCGTTCAGCACCGGCGCCGACGTCCGCGTCGACACCAGCCAGCCGCTGTCGGCCGGGCAGGCCGCCGGCCTGACCCAGCTGCCGGGCGTCCAGCACGCCATGCCGGTCGCCACGTTCCCGCAGTCGGCCAACGCCAGCGAGGTCCTCGCGGTCAACTCGAGCCAGGCCGCGGACGTGGTGCTGCTGCGCGGCGACCAGAGTCCGGTCAGCCCGGCCGAACTGTTCGGCGAGATCACGCCCGCCGGCCCGCCGCCGGGCGTGGCGCTGCCCGGCCACGCGGCCGCGGTACGGCTGGTCGCGCGGCTCGGCCCGGCCTCGCTGGGCCTGGCCCCGGTCACGGTGACCGTATCGGTGCAGGACGCCGACGGCAACGTCTACCAGGTCAACGCCGGCACGCTGCCCGCCGACGGCCAGAACCACACCCTGACCGCCACCCTGGCCAGCCAGTCAGGGGCCAGCCAGTCAGGGGCCAGCGGGTCAGGGGCCAGCGGGTCAGGGGCCAGCCAGTCGGGGGCGATCTACCCGCTGCGGATGACCTCGGTCAGCCTGGACTACACGCTGCCCGCGCGGCGGGCCGGCGGGCCGGCCACCTTCACCCTGGACGGCTTCTCCGCCGGGCCCGGGACGAGCCTGCAGCCCGGCTCGGCGCTGGGTGCCTGGCCCGCCGCCGGCTCGTCCTCCGAACTGGCCGGCATCCGCCAGACCACCGGTACCGTCGGGTCGTCGGGCATGCCCGCCGTCACGGCCAAGGGCAGGGCCGGCACCGCGCTCTCGGTGACGCTCGACACCGGCTACGGGCTGGGCCTCGGTCCCGCACCCGGGGCGCCGCCCAGCCCGGTGGGAGGCGAGCTGACCCTGACCGGGACCCCGCCAGCGGCCGTGCTGCCCGGCATCGCGACCCAGCGTTTCCTGGCCGCCAGTAACGCGCGGGTCGGTTCGGTGGTGCAGGAAAACGTCAACGGCGCCATCGTGTCCGTGCGGATCGTCGGCCAGGTGACCACGTTCCCGACCGTGCCGGCCGGCAGCGGCGGCGCCCTCCTGGTCGACCTGGGCAGCCTGCAGAACGTCCTGACCAGCAGCTCGCTGCCCGCCGCCCAGACGGACCAGTGGTGGCTGGCCACCTCGGGCGGTTCCGGTAGCTCCCCGGGCACGGTGCCGGCCGGCCTGGCCGCCGTGCTGCCGCCGGGGTCGGCCGTGACGTCCGCGGCCGCTGTGGCGGCCGGGCTGCTGAGCGACCCGCTGTCGACCGTGCCGCAGCAGGCCCTGCTGGTCGTGGCCATCGCCGCTGCGATCCTGGCCATCACCGGTTTCTGCGTGAGCATCGCGGCCGGTGTCCGCCAGCGCCGCGCGGAAAACGCGCTGCTGGCCGCGCTGGGTGTGCCGCCGCGCTCGGCGGCCGGCCAGCTGTGCCTGGAGAAGCTCATGCTGAGCCTGCCGTCGGCCGTGGCCGGCCTGGTGCTGGGCGTGGTGCTCGCCGAACTGCTGGTCCCCGCGATCACGCTCA
>Ga0210385_10001835_pt1 | contig 12960 bp, 9 predicted proteins | sample IncBWH26OmetaG_FD_160107 | JGI IMG/M metagenome (GOLD analysis project Ga0210385, IMG submission 160107) | Forest soil microbial communities from Barre Woods Harvard Forest LTER site, Petersham, Massachusetts, United States - Inc-BW-H-26-O ... | reverse complement strand
GGCAGCGTCGTGAAGTCTGGGCGGACGCCGGGCGCGGGCCGCTGCGGCGGGTCGTAGTAGGCGATGGTGGCGTCCAACGCAGCGCCTCCTTCTATGGCTGGGCGGCGGCCGCGCCGGCGTCGGCGGCCGCGTCGTCGGCGGCCTGCTGGCGGAAGGCGTCGGCGATGGCCTGGTGCCGCTCCTGCACCCGCGGGTACCAGTCCGGGTGGGTGAGCGCGTACAGGTAGCCGCGCTTGATCGCCCGGACCACGACCGCGCCGGCGTCATCCGGCCCGATCCACCGGTGCTCCGGGTTGTCCTCGAGCTGGATGTCGACGTCTTGAAGGCCGCGGTCTGGCAGGTCGGCGGGGCGGTTCCGCGAGCTGGTCCCGATGTTGGTGCGCACGGTCCCCGGGCACAGCACGGACACGCCGACCCGGGAGCCTTCCGCGGCCAGTTCGGCCGCCAGGACCTCGGTCAGCGCCACCACCCCGTACTTGGCGACCGCGTACGAGCCGAGCCGGGGCGGGGCGGCCAGGCCGGCCATGGACGCGGTGTTCACGATCCACCCGCCGTCGGGGTTGGCGCTCAGGATCGGCAGGAACGCGTGCACGCCATGGATGACCCCGTACAGGTTCACGCCGAGGATCCAGTGCCAGTCGTCCATGGTCAGGTCTTTGATCGCCGCCATCGGCCCGATGCCGGCGTTGTTGCAGACCACGTGCACGGTGCCGTAGAGCTCCTGGGCGGCGCGGGCGAGCGCCCCGACGCTGTCGGCGTCGCTGACGTCGACGGGCACGCCGATCGCGCCGATCTCGCCGGCGGTCTTGTCGAGCGCGTCGCGCTCGATGTCGGCGACGATGACCCGCATGCCCTCGGCCACGAGCTGGGTCGCGATGCCCTTGCCGATCCCCGACGCCCCGCCGGTCACCACGGCGACCTTGCCGCGCAGGTCCGGCAGCCCGTTCACCGGCCGACCCCAGTGTCCGCCATGGCAGCTCCTTCGCGCCATCGGGTTATCTCACCCTTGAGACTCGCCGATCACAGCGGCCGCCGCAACGTCCGCCACCACAAATAGGTGCTGCTCATCGTTGGGTGTACTTTCGGGTGCTATTGCCCCCGTAACTACACCCGATGATGAGTGACTGGCCTAGCTCGCGGGAACCGCGGCGGCGGCCGACTCCGCCGAGCCAGCGGCCAGCGGATGCCCGATGGACTCCCCGCTCGCGGGGTCGAAGAAGTGCATGCGGCTGGTGTCCACCGCCAGCTCGAGGGGCTGCCCGGACCGGGCCGCCGACCGCGACGACACCCGCGCCGTCCACAGGGACTTGCCGCCGGACAGCGCGGCGACGGGATCGTCATCTTCCCCCTGCGCCTCGGCGGCGCTGGTGATCGAGTGGTGCTCGACCGGCGGCGCGTCGATCGTGAAGATCACGTGGATCTCGGTGCCGAGTTCCTCGGTGACCCCGACCGTGACCGGCAGCCGCGCCCATGAGGCGTCGCCGAGCGAGGCGTCCTCGAAGTCGGACGGCCGGATGCCGAGGATGACCTTGCGCCCGAAGTAGTCGGAAAGGCCCGGCTTCCCCTCGAGCACCGAGGCGGGCACCGGCAGCCGGTACCCGGCGAAGGTCACCGCGGGGCCGTCGTCGCGGACCAGGTCCGCCAGCGCGAAGTTCATCGCCGGGGATCCGATGAAGCCCGCCACGAACAGGTTCACCGGCGAATCGAACAGCGTCTGCGGGGTGTCTACCTGCTGCAAACGCCCGTCCCGCAGCACGCACACCCGGTCTCCGAGCGTCATGGCCTCGACCTGGTCGTGCGTCACGTACACGGTCGTGATGCCGAGCCGTTCGTGCAGCTGGTTCAGCGCCGCCCGCATGGACACGCGCAGCTTCGCGTCCAGGTTCGACAGCGGCTCGTCCATCAGGAACGCCTGGGGCTCGCGGACGATCGCCCGGCCCATGGCGACCCGCTGCCGCTGGCCGCCGGACAGCGCGGCCGGCTTGCGCTTCAGGTACGGATCGAGCCCGAGCATCGTCGCCGCGTCGCCGACACGGCGCTTGATCTCGTCCTTGGGCGTGTGCCGCAGCTTCAGCCCGAACGCGAGGTTCTCTTCCACCGTCATGTGCGGGTACAGCGCGTAGTTCTGGAAGACCATGGCGATGTCGCGGTCCTTGGGCGGCAGGTCGTTCACCACCCGCGAGCCGATGGAGATCGTGCCGCCGGTGATCTCCTCCAGGCCCGCGATCGACCGCAGCGCCGTCGACTTGCCGCATCCGGAAGGCCCGACGAGCACCATGAACTCGCCCTCCTTCACCTCAATGTTCAAGTCGTCGAGGGCCTTGACGCCGCCCGCGTAAACCTTCTCCACATGGTCGAGGACGATCTGTGCCATACGGAAACTCCCTTGTCTGCCGGTGTTCAGATGCTAAAGCACCGGATGGCTAATCAGGAAGGTCGTGCACCGACACGGGAGTGTCGAGGATCCTGTCGGTGCCCACGGCGCGCACCGGGCCGGTGAGCGTGAACTGCCCCGTTAGCGGCAAGTTATCCGAGGCCCCGCCGACGGCCACGGAGATCTCGCCTGGCTCGACGATCCTGGTGCCGCTCCGGCCGGTGAACGACGTCCGGTCGGCGTGCAGCCGGAACGCCACCCGGCATGCCTCGCCCGGCGCGAGCGGCACCCGCGCGAACCCGGCCAGCCAGCGCAGCGGCCGCACGACGGACGCGACGGGATCGCCCAGGTAGAGCTGCACGACTTCGGTGCCCGAGCGCGCCCCCGTGTTGCGGACGGTGCAGGAGATCTCCACCGTGCCGCCGGTCGGCACGTCGTCCGCCGACTGCACGAGGTCCGAATAGCCGAACGTCGTGTACGAGAGCCCGTGCCCGAACGCGAATTGCGGCGTCGGGTCGACCGAGCTGCCGCCGTGCCTGGCGGCGTTCGGCGACCTCAGGTAAGTCGACGGCTGCGCCGCCGGCGCCGCCGGCAGTTCGACGGGCAGCCTCCCGCTCGGCGTCACGCGCCCGGTGAGCACCCCGGCGATCGCGGGGCCGCCCTCCTCGCCGGGGAAGAACGCCTGGACGATGCCGGCGAGACGCCCGGCCACGTCGCCGATCGCGTACGGGCGGCCGGTGACGAGGACGGCGACGACCGGCTTCCCGGTGTCGGCGAGAGCGTGCAGCAGGTCTTCCTGCACTCCAGGCAGCCGCAGCTCGGGCACGTCGCAGCCCTCGCCTGACGTTCCCCGGCCGAACAATCCCGCCTCATCGCCGACTACTGCGACTATCATTTCCGCCGAACGGGAGGTTGCGACTGCCTCGGCGAACCCGCTCCTGTCGTCGGTGCGGACGTCGCAGCCGCGCGCGTGCACCACGTCGCGCAGTTCCGCGCGCAGCGCGTCGAGGAGCGTCGTGACCTCGACCCCCGCGCCGTCGGTGCGGCTGGCCAGGTGCCTGGGCATGCTGTAGCAGCCGAAGAAGGCGAGCGGGTCGTCGGCCAGCGGGCCGACCACTGCTACCCGCCCGCCGGGCGCCAGCGGCAGCGCCTGGCCGTTGTTCGCGAGCAGGACGACGGACTCCTCGGCGAGGCGGCGGGCCAGCGCCCGCTGCGCGGGCGGGTCCAGGTCGATGCGCGCGCCCTCGTCCTGGTCTACTACCCCCGGGATGGCGGACCAGCCGGGGTCGAGCATGCCGAGCTCGAACTTCTGCCGCAGCACGCGGGCCGCCGCCCGGTCCACGACCTCCACAGCGACGTCTCCCGCCTCGACGGCCGCGCGCAGCGGTTCGCCATAGCAGCGCACGCTGGGCAGTTCCACGTCGATGCCCGCGGTGAGCGCCAGCGCGGCGGCGCCCGCCGGGTCGCTGGCGATCGCGTGCTGCAGCTCGAGGAAGGAGATCGCGTAGTAGTCCGAGACGATAAGGCCGTCGAAGCCGAGCCGGTCGTGCAGCAGCTTGCCGAGCAGCCCGGGATCGGCGCTCGCGGGCACGCCGTCGATGTCGGTGTAGGACGGCATCACCGAGCGGGCGCCGCCGAGCCTGATGGCCATCTCGAACGGCGGCAGGATGACGTCGGCGAACTCCCTTGGCCCCATGGACACCGGGGCCATGTTGCGCCCGGCGCGGGACGCGGAGTACCCGGCGAAGTGCTTCAGCGTGGCCTGCACGCCGGCCGCCTGCAGCCCCTGCACGTACGCGGTCCCGATGCTGCCGACCAGGTAGGGGTCCTCCCCGATGGTCTCCTCGGTCCGGCCCCACCGCGGGTCGCGGGTGACGTCGAGAACGGGGGCCAGGCCCTGGTGGACGCCGACGGCGTGCATCGCGGCGCCGAACGCCCGCGCCATGTCGCGGACCAGCGCCGGGTCGAAGGAGGCGCCCCAGGCGAGCGGTGTCGGGAAGATGGTGGCGGTCCAGGCGGCGAAACCGGTCAGGCACTCCTCGTGCGCGACCGCGGGGATGCGGAACCTGCTGGCCGCCACGATCCGCGCCTGGAGGCCGGCCAGCGCGCGCACCCCTTCGGCCGGCGCCACAGGGCGGGTGCCGAACACCCGGGTGACCTGGCCTATCCCGCGCTTGATGAGCTCGCCGAGCGGCGGCCCGTCGTGGCTGAAGAACAGGTCGTGCATGGGGGCGACGTCGCCCCCATCCCCCGCGGCGCCCATCCAGACGCTGCCAAGCTGAGCGATCTTCTCCTCCAGGGTCATCCGGCCGAGCAGGTCGGCGACCCGCTCGTCGACCGCGGCCCCTGGATCGCGCCAGCTTTCCACGTCGGTCTGGGTCACTTGCCGCTCTCCTTCGGGGCGGTCGATTCGCGGACGATGAGCTCGGTGGACAGCTCCACCCGGTTCGATCTCAGCGGCAGCCCCTCGATCAGCTCACCGAGCATTTGCGCGGCCGCGCTGCCCATCTGGGTGAGCGGCTGCCTGACGGTCGTCAGCGGCGGCGACGCCCAGCGCGCGACGGGCAGGTCGTCGAACCCGATGACGCTCAGGTCCTCGGGGATCCGCAGGCCGCGCTGGCGGGCCGCCTCGTAGACGCCGAAGGCCTGCTGGTCGCTCCCGGCGAAGATGGCGGTCGGCGGCTCCGGCAGCTCGAGCAGCTCGACGGCGCGGGCGAAGCCGCCCTCGTGCTGGAAGTCGCCGTACCGCACAAGCGCCTGGTCGGGCGCGACACCGGCCCGCTCGAGCGCCGAGCGGTACCCGTCGACCCGGGCCAGGCTGCACAGGAAGTCGGCCGGCCCGGTGATGGCCGCGACCCGCCGGTGCCCGAGGCTCAGCAGGTGCTCGGTCGCGGCGAGACCGCCGGCCCAGTTGGTCGCGCCGACGCTCGGGATGTCCGGCGGCGGGGTGTTCGCCGGGTCGATGACGACCAGCGGGATGCCGGCGCTGCGCAGCTGCCCGAGCTGCGCGTCGGTCAGCTTGGTGGTCACCAGGATCACCCCGTCGGTGTGGTGGCTGGCCAGCGCGCTGGTCCAGCTCGCCGGGCGGGCATTACCATGCCGCACCGAGGACACCGCGACCGCGGTCTCGTGGCCAGCGCCCCACTCCTCGATGCCGCGCAGGATCTCGACCGCCCACGGGCTGTCAAGGCCGGCGAACACGACGTCGATGAGCCCGGACCTGCGCTGCCTGCGCAGCCCGTTCCTGGTGTACTGGTGCTGGTCGAGCAGCTGCTCCACCCGGGCGCGGGTCGCCGGGGCGACGTCCGGCCGGCCGTTCACCACCTTCGAGACAGTGGGCAGCGAGACCCCTGCCTCGGCGGCGATCACGGCGAGCGTGGTCCTCCGCTCGAGCAGCCGGGCGCCGTCGCGCCGTCTTGCGGCACCGTTTTGCTGCTGCCGCGCGGTGCCCTCTTCCTGATGCCGCACAGCCCCACCTTTCGACTGTCATCCCGAAAAAATTTCGGCCGTGTGTGGCCGGGCTTCGGGTGATATCCATGGTGCATCGTACGCGAAGAGCGTGGTCAAGGGAACGTCCCCGGGTCCTTGTGAAACACCGAACGTCGGCTGGGGCGAGCGTCGGTAACATTGCGGAAACCAGGGGTTGACCGCTGCTCAGCACCGAATCTACGATGACGGCACCATCGAAAGTCTTCCTAAACTTTCGGAACGGCTATCGGCCGCTACCCCCTTGGGGAGATGAGCATTTTGAACAGAACACGGGCGATTTTCTCTGCCACGGTGGCGGTGGCAGCCGCAGCTGCGCTCGCCGCGTGCGGATCGTCGGCCGGCGGTGGCAAGACATCATCGACGTCCGCGAGCAGCACCGGGACGACGGCCACGATGTGGCTGGTGACCACGGGTCCGAGCCCCGCCAACACCGCGGTGCAGAGCCTGGTCACGACCTTCGAGAAGAGCCACCCTGGCGACAACATCTCCATCAACTTCATCGAGAACCAGTCGTACAAGCAGAAGATCCAGCTGGCGATGGGCGCTGGCAACCCGCCGACTATCTTCTGGACCTGGGGCGGCGGCACCCTGCAGCAGTACATCAAGGCCGGGGACGTCGACTCGCTGGGCAACCCGTCCTGGCTGTCGGACTTCCTGCCATCCTCGCTCGGGGCCGTCACCTACCAGGGGCAGGTCTACGGCGTGCCGGTCGAGGGCACGCAGCCGGTCTACTTCTTCTACAACAAGCAGATCTTCAGCAAGTACCACCTCACGTTCCCGACGACGTGGAGCGGCCTGCTGTCCACGGTCGCCACGCTCAAGTCCCACGGGGTCGTGCCGATCTCCCTCGCCGAGGGCGACCAGTGGCCCGGCCTGATGTACCTGGAGTACCTCGCTGACCGCATCGGCGGGCCCAGCGTCGCCGACGCGCTCCAGTCCAACAGCCCAGGCGCGTGGTCCAACCCCGCGGTCACCCAGGCGCTGACCGACATCCAGCAGCTCGTCAAGGCCGGGGCGTTCCAGAGCGGCTACGACTCGCTGCACTTCAGCGGCGGCGGCTCCGACGCGCTGGTGTACAGCGGCAAGGCCGCCATGCAGTTGATGGGTGACTGGGACATCTCCAGCATCCTCGGCTCGGACGCCTCGTTCGTGAACGGCGGCAACCTCGGCATGGCATCCTTCCCGACCATCCCCGGCGGGACCGGTAATTCAGCCGACCTGGCCGGCAACACCGCCAGCTACGTGGCGATCTCCAGCAAGGCGAGCGCGACCCAGAAGAAGATCGCCGAGGAGTTCTTCCAGGACTCGCTGACCTCGCAGGCGTACGCCAAGGCGCAGGTCACGGCGGGCGAGGTGCCGGTCACCAAGGGCGCGTCCTCGCTGTTCACCGGCCAGTCGCTGGCCACGTACGACACCACCATCTACAACTCCGTGTCGACCGCGCCGAGCTTCCAGTACTCCTGGGACCAGGCGATGACGCCAACGGTGGCGAACGTGATGCTCGCCAACCTGGCCCAGGTCTTCGAGCTCACCGAAACCCCGGCCAAGTTCGAGTCGACCCTCAACAGCACGGCGGCGTCGGGCACGTGACCACCCGAGCCTCCGCGAGGGGCGCCGCCGAAGAGGTATCCGCTGCCGCCCCGCCTACCCGGCGGGGCGGCAGCGGCCGTCCGCACCGGAGCGCCCGGCTCGCCGACGTGATCGGCGTCGGCCCTCCCATGCTGCTGTTCTGCCTGTTCATCGTGGTGCCGATGATCGCCGCGATCGTGCTGAGCTTCGTGAAGTGGAACGGGCTCGGCACCCCGACCTGGGCGGCCGGGTCGAACTGGGCGGAGTTCTTCCGCGATCCGGTGGCGCGCACATCCGTCGAGGTGACCGCCAAGGTGGTCGTGCTCAGCTACATCGTGCAGACGCCGATCTCGATGGCGCTCGGCATGTTCACCGCGGGCAAGCAGCGCTACAAGTCCGTGTACGCCACGATCTTCGTGCTGCCGCTGCTGATGTCCACCGCGGGCATCGCGCTGATGTGGGAGTCGCTGCTCGACCCGACCTTCGGCGCGCTTACCGCGCTGTCCAAGTCGTGGAACCTGTCGTTCCTCAACCAGAACTGGCTGGGCAGCCCGAACCTGACGCTCTACGTGGTGATCGCGATCATCGCGTGGCAGTTCATCCCGTTCCACACGCTGCTGTACGCGGTCGGCCGGCGGCAGATCCCCGAGGTCCTCTACGAGGCGGCGCGACTTGACGGCGCGAGTCCGGCACAGATGTTCTGGCGCGTGACTCTCCCGCAACTGCGGTACACGATCGTCACGTCAGGCATCTTGATGATCGTCGGCGCGCTCACCTACTTCGACATCATCTACATCATGACCGACGGCGGTCCTGGCTACACGACGCGCGTGCTGTCGCTTGACATGTACGACGTGGCGTTCCTCCAGGACCAGTACGGCTACGCGAGCGTGCTCGCCGTCATCCTGAGCGTCTTCGGCATCGCCATCGCGGTCGGCCTGGCCCGGTTCACGGGGTTCGCCTCGATGGCGAGCCAGCAGGAGGGAGCGGCATGACGCGGAGCGGCATCCTGGGGCGGTTCCGCACCGGGAAGCTGGTAGCGATCGTCCTGGCCACCATCTGGCTGGTCATCGTCATCGCGCCGTTGTACTACATGATCCTCGCCAGCTTCCGCACGCAGGGCACGTACCTGACGGCCAACCCCTGGATCCCGTCGGGCGGGCTGTCAGCGAGTTCGTATGGCACGGTCTTCGGCGCCGGCCTCGGCAGGTACCTGCTGAACAGCGTGATCCTCACTGTCGTATGTATCGCGGCCACGGTCACGATCTCGCTGGCGGCGGCGTACCGGATCGTGGAGCGCAGGTCGCGCGCCGTCAGCGCGTCGTTCATGGTCATGCTGTTCGGCCTGGCGATCCCGATCCAGGCGATCATCGTGCCGATCTACGTGCTGATCTACAAGATGCACCTGTACGACACGCTATTCGCGCTGATTCTCACGCTGAGCGCCGCCGCGATCCCGGTGTCCGTGCTGATCATGGTGAGCTTCGTGCGCGATATCCCGCGCGAGCTGATCTCGGCGATGCTGGTGGACGGCGGGAACGAGTGGACGGTCTTCCGCCAGCTCATCTGGCCGCTTTCCCGGCCGGTGCTCGCGACGCTGGCCATCTACGACGGGCTGAACGTCTGGAACAACTTCCTGCTCCCGCTGGTGCTGACGCAGAGCAACAACGTCGCGGTGCTGCCGCTCGGACTGACCAAGCTCGAGGGCCTGTATTCGGTCAACGTGCCGGCCGTCATGGCCGGGGTGCTGCTATCCGCGCTGCCGCTGGTCGTCCTGTTCGTGATCATGCGCCGACAGGTGATGAATAGTCTGGGAGGGGTGATCGCCAGGTGAGTACCGGGCTGACATGGCTGCGGACCGCTGGCCCGAGAGTCGTCACCGAGACCGGGGAGCCGGTCCTGCTGAGCGGTGTCGGGGTCGGCGGGTGGCTCAATATGGAGAACTTCATCACCGGCTACCCGGCGACGGAGTCCGCGCACCGGAAGGCGATGCGTGCGGCGCTGGGGCGGCGGCGGTATGAGCTGTTCTTCGACTCGTTCCTGACGCACTTCTTCGGCGAGCAGGACGCGGCGTTCATCGCCTCGCTGGGCATGAATTGCGTCCGGATCCCGGTGAACTACCGGCACTGGGAGGACGACAGGCGGCCCGGCGAGATCGACCCGCGCGGGTTCGCCCACCTGGACCGGGCGATCGAGGCGTGCGCCGCGGCGGGCCTGTACACGGTGATCGACCTGCACGCCGCGCCCGGCGCACAGAACCATCACTGGCACAGCGATAACCCGTTCCACAAGCCGCTGTTCTGGCAGCACAGGCAGTTCCAGGACCGGGCCATCGCCTGGTGGGAAGCGGTCGCCTCCCGGTACGCGGACAGGCCGGAGGTGGCGGGCTATAACGTGCTCAACGAGCCGGCCGACTCCTCGGGCGCCGCGCTCGTGGACTTCTACCACCGCGCCGTCGCGGCCATCAGGGCGGTCGACGGCCGGCACATGCTCTTCCTCGACGGGAACCGGTACTCCCGGGAGTTCCCCGGCTTCGGCGAGCCCTTCGAGAACACGGTGTACGCGATCCACCAGTATCCCGAGCCAGGTTTCGCCGATGGCGGGCCCTACCCAGGGGAGAACGCCGGCGGATACGTCGACGCCGGCGTGGTCGAGGCCGAGTTCTTGTCGATGACCGCGTACCCGCGCGAGCACGGCGTGCCGGTCTGGGTGGGCGAGTTCGGCCCGGTCTACGGCGCCGGCCCGGAGCGGGACGCCCAGCGGCGCAAGCTGCTCGCCGACCAGATAGGGATCTATGAAGCCGCGGGAGCGGGCTGGTCGGCCTGGACGTACAAGGACATCGGGGTGCAGGGGCTCGTCACCGTCGCCCCGGACTCGCCGTATCTGACGCGGACCGCCGCGGTGCGAGCGAAGAAAAGGGCGGTTGCCGCCGACCATTGGGGTATGACGACGGACGGCATGCGTGACGTCCTGGAACCGCTGATGGCCCGGTTCGACCGGGAGTTCCCCGGATACGACCCGTACCCGTTCGGCGCCCGGCGGTACGCCGAGCAGCTCACGGCGAACATCTGCTTCGCCGAGCCGCTGTCGGACGAGTTCGCCGCCTGTTTCGCGGACGCGTCCGACGACGAGCTAACCGCCCTCGGGGCGAGCTTCGCCTTCGGCGGCTGCGTGCAGAATAAGGAGCTGTGCGAGGTCGTCTCCAGGCCGGGGCCCGATGTGCCCTGACCGCCGTGAAAGGAGCTAACCATGACGGACCGGTACGTGCCTTCGAGGGAAGACCATTTCTCGTTCGGGATCTGGACGGTGGGATGGCAAGGGGTGGACGTGTTCGGTTCCGCGGTGCGGCCGCCGATGCGGGCCGACCGGGCGGTCCGCAAGCTCGCCGAACTCGGTGCCTACGGCGTTAACTTCCACGACAACGACGTCTTCGAGTTCGGCGCCTCGCCGCCGGAGCGGGACGAGCGGATCTCCGCGTTCCGCAAGGCGCTCGAGGAGACCGGCCTGGTGGTCACCACCGCCACCACGAACCTGTTCGGCCATCCGATGTTCAAGGACGGAGCGTTCACCGCGAACGAGCGCGAGGTGCGCCGGTTCGCCCTCGCCAAGGTGATGCGCAACCTGGACCTGGCCGCCGAGCTCGGCGCGGAGACCTACGTCTTCTGGGGCGGCCGGGAAGGAGCTGAGTCCGGCGCCGCCAAGGACATCCGGACCGCGCTCTCGCGGTACGCCGAGGGGCTGAACGTGCTGTCCCAGTACGTTATCGACCAGGGATATCGCATCAGGTTCGCGATCGAGCCCAAGCCCAACGAGCCACGCGGCGACATCCTGCTGCCGACGGTGGGGAACGCGCTCGCGTTCATCAACTCCCTCGAGCACCCGGAGATGGTCGGGGTCAACCCCGAGATCGGGCACGAGGAGATGGCGGGCCTGAACTACGCGCATTCCATCGCCCAGGCGCTGTGGCACGGCAAGCTGTTCCACATCGACCTGAACGGGCAGAACGGGCCGCGGTACGACCAGGACCTGCGGTTCGGCGCCGGGAACGTGCGCGGCGCGTTCTGGGTGGTCGACACGCTGCTGGCCGGCGGCTACGCGGGGCCGGTGCACTTCGACTTCAAGCCGCCGCGCACCGAGGACGACGAGGGCGTGTGGGTGTCCGCCGCCGCGTGCATGCGCAACTACCTGATCCTGCGGGAGAAGGCACGGGCGTTCCGCGCCGACCCGGAGGTGCTGGAGGCGCTGCGCGCCGCCCGCATCCCGGAACTGACCGAGCCGACCCTGGAGCCGGGGGAGACGTGGCGCGACGTGCGTGACACGCAAGTGGACGCCGACGCCCTCGGCCGCCGCGGCATGGGCTACGAGCGCCTCGACCAGCTGGCCCTGGAGCACCTGTACGGCGTGCGGTAGGGCTATCCGACCCGCCCCGTCGCCTGGCCGATCCCACTCCCCTCCCCGGCCGGGCGGCGGGGCGCCTCCGCGTCTGACGATCGGCTTGCCTGAGCACGGTGCCCGGTGCAGCGCTGAGTTTGCCCGGTCGATTGCGCACTCGACCCGCTCTAGCCGGATGTGTGAAGTCTCCAACGCGCCGCCTGACGATCGAAGCGACATGTGGCCCTTTGACAATGGCGGCGTTACCGCGTAAGTCCCGGCGTAGATACCCGGCTGGGGTATGGAGGAGGCTGGTGGCCATCATTGGGTGTCTTTCCGGGTGTCATAGCCCCCGGAAAGACACCCAATGATGGAACCGGTAGCCCGCGCCCCATGGCGTACGGAAGAATGTCCGGATAAAAGGGAAATATCCGGCGGCATACCCCCACCCGGCGACCCGGCCGGCTCCGCCGGTGCGTGTTGGCACCGGAGCGATCCTGTCGTTGCGCAATCGACCCGCTCTATTAGTGTCGATTGCGCAATCGACACTTCGCATGGAGGTGGAGGGCGAGCGTGCGGGTGGCCAGGCTTTACGGAATCGGAGACATCAGGGTCGCAGACGAGCCAGAGCCGGAGCCAGCGCCAGCGCCAGCGCCGGGGGCGCCGGACGGCGACGCCCTGGTCCGCGTCACCGCCGTCGGCATCTGCGGTTCGGACCTGCACTGGTGGACCGAGGGCGCCATCGGCGACGCCAAGCTGGCCCGCCCGCTGGTGCTCGGGCACGAGGGCGCCGGCGTGATCGAGGACGGCCCGCGGCGCGGCGAGCGGGTCGCGATCGACCCGGCGATTCCCGACGAGGTGTGCCGCGCCTGCCGGGACGGCTACCGCAACCTGTGCTACAACATCCGCTTCGCCGGGCACGGCGAGACGGACGGCATGCTGCGCGAGCTGATGCGCTGGCCGTCGCGGCTGCTGCACCCGCTGCCGGATCAGGTCAGCGACACCGCCGGGGCCATGCTCGAACCGCTCGGGGTGGCGCTGCACGCGTTCGACCTGGGGCACGTGCACTTCGGCGCGCGGGTGACGGTGGCCGGCTGTGGGCCGATCGGCCTGCTCCTCCTCCAGGTCCTACGGGCAGCGGGCGCCGGGCACGCCAC